>JAANMX010002357.1_pt1 | contig 18974 bp, 18 predicted proteins | sample 7279681 | NCBI WGS metagenome assembly JAANMX01 (sample SAMN14094542, study PRJNA606508) | bioreactor metagenome | isolation source: A lab-scale SPAN reactor treating ammonium-rich wastewater day 351 | place: Ireland: Galway | collected 2018-01-01
GCTCGGCAAGGCGCCGCTGCACGTGCCAGGGCCGGAGAACCGCAAGTACGTGAGCATGATGCGGCGCATGCGCACACGGCTGCCGACATGCTTGTCAACAGGATTGGGCGCCTTGGTAGACATCTGCTAGGTCTCCTCGGAAGGGGGCCGCGATCCGTGGATACGCTTGCCGAACCATTATCGTCAAACACGACTCAACCACTTGAGAACAATTCTTAATTTAATCAGTCGGCTGCATTATACCAGCCGGGTAAGTTGTTACACGAATTATATCGATCGTGTGAACGAAGCGCTGCCGTGAACATCGTGCCCGGTGATCAAGATGACGTGCGCGTCGCGGCTAATGCCCGCGACGCCGTCGAATCACCAGGACGAGCGCCATGGTCACCATGATTGCGGCGGGAATATCACCTGCGCGGGCGTAGGGCGTTGGCGTCATGTTGACGGGCAGGCGGGAGTCCAGAACGCCTTCCACGCCGAGATCAAGCCGTGCGACAATACGCCCCACAGGATCAGTGACTACGGAAATACCGGTATTGGCGGCCCGTACGAGGGGCAGTCCCTGCTCGATGGCGCGCAGCCGCGCCTGCTGAAGGTGCTGATGGGGCCCCGTGCTGATGCCGAACCAACCGTCATTGGTGAGGTTGACGATCCATCCCGGCCGGCCGCCTCTGGTCTCCATTCCGCCTGGAAAGATCGCCTCGTAGCAGATCAGCGGAAGCACGCTCGGGGCGTTGGGAAGCTCGATAGTCCGTCGGCCCTTTCCCGGAATGAAACCGCCCTGGACCTTGGTGAGTTGAATAAAGCCGAGCTTTTCCATCAGCCCCTGGAATGGCAGGAATTCGCCAAACGGCACCAAATGGAGCTTGTCGTAGATCGACAGGATGCCACCGTCATCGCCGATGACATAGATCGAGTTGTAAGCTCGCGTGATCCTGCCATTCGGCGGCAGGTCGGGAGCGCGCACCGAGCCGGTCATCAGGATCGTGCCTTTCGGCAGGAGATCGGCGATTTCCGCCATCGCGTCGGCTTCGCGGGTCAGAAAAAACGGGAAAGCCGATTCCGGCCAGATCAGGATGGTCGCGCCGCTGACGCCGGTTGACTGCGGTCCGGTGGCCCGGTCCGAGAGCGTCAGATATTTCTGCATCACCGCCGCCTTGGCGGAATAGTTGAACCGCGCGTCCTGCGCCAGATTGGGCTGCATGATGCGCAGTCTGACATTGTCCGTGAATTCCGTTGGATGCCGCGATAGCCGGACCGAACCGTAGATGCTCATGGCGGCGAGCAGCATGAGCGCGATGACCGGGACGAGCCACGGTCTGCGGCTGCGGTTTCGGCCGTCGATCAGCACCGCGGGGCTCGCGAAGATGGCGACGCTGAGGAACGTCAAACCCCACAGTCCTATCAGCGAGGCGGTTTGCGCCAGCGCCAGCGGCTCCGTCAGCGCGTAGCCGAATGCATTCCAGGGGAAGCCTGTCAGGACGTGTCCGCGCAGCCATTCACTGATCGTCAGCGCGGCGGCGAGCGCAAGAATGCGCGAGGCGTCCGTGGTCCAGATCAGGCGCGCCAGGGCGAAACCGAGCGACGTAAAGAGCGCGAGATAGGCCGGCAGGCCAAGGATGGCGAACGGCATCAGCCATGCAAAGGTCTGCGCATCGACCAGGAAGGCGTTGCCGATCCAATAGAGTCCGGGGACGAAATAGCCGAATCCGAACAGCCAGCCGGCGAGCGCCGCGGCCGGCACGCCAAGCAGACGGCCGGCAGAGCCGTCGATCAGCCAGGTTGCGACCGGAAAGGTGACGAACAGCAGCGGCCAGGCGTTGAGGGGCTCCATGGCAAGCGAGGAGGCGGCGCCGGAGGCAAGCGCAACGAAGGCGCGCTTCCATCCCCATGACAGCGTAACGGCAAGACCCGCCATCCTGGCGCTGCCCGCGATGCTCAGGCTCACTGGGATTCGCCTCCATCGCCCGGCGACGAAGGAGCGGCCGGGTCGCCCTGCGATGGCGAGGTCGCATCCGGCGCGCTCTCCCGACGCCGACCGTCGCGGGGCCGGACCGGGGGACGCTCGGCGCGCAGGCCGATCCGCAGCCGCTTGACGCGGCGAGGGTCGGCGTCGAGCACTTCGATCTCGAACGGTCCCGGCCCCAGAATGACCTCGCCCCGCACCGGCAGGCGACCGACGTAGGTGACGAGGAAGCCTCCGAGCGTGTCCACCTCCTCGCCCGCTTCGCCGGTCTCGAACGCCTCGCCGATCATCGCGCGGACGTCCTCGAGGCTGGCGCGGGCATCGGCAATGAAGGAGTTCTCGGTCAGGCGCACGATTGATGGCGGCTCGTCGCTATCATGCTCGTCATCGATTTCGCCGACGACCTGCTCGACGATATCCTCGATCGACACCAGTCCGTCGGTACCGCCATATTCGTCGACGACCAGCGCCAGATGGATACGCGAGGCCTGCATCTGCGCCAGCAGGTCGATCGCAGGCATCGATGGCGGCACGTAAAGCAGCTTGCGGGTGATGTCGGCCTCGCTCAGCGGCAGCGCCAGATCAACGGCCCGCAGGTCGAGACCGGCCGTCGTCTTCTTCTTGCGTTTCGCCGTGGACGGCATCGCGGTTCGCGCCCGCTGAGCCATGAAAGCGAGGAGGTCGCGAATATGAACCATGCCTTCGGGATCGTCGAGGTTTTCGTGGTAGACCACGAGGCGGGAATGCGCCGCGCTTTCGAACAGGTTGATCAACTCGCCGAGCGGAATGTCGTGCTTGACCGCGACGATGTCGGCGCGGTGGACCATGACGTCCGCGATGCGTCGCTCGTGCAGGTTGAGGATATTGCGCAGCATGGTGCGCTCGACCGCGGTGAAACTGGTCTCGTCCGGGGTCGAGGCGTCGAGCACCACCTGAAGGTCGGCCCGGACCGATCCCGCCTTCCATCCGAACAGCGAGCGGATCGCGCGCATCAGCCAGCGTTCGGGGGCCGGGCGCAACACCTCGCCATTGTGCACGGGCACCGGCAGGTTGCGGCTATCCTGCGCCGGCGGGCTCTCGCTGGTCTGGTCCTCCGAAGGCACTCAGGTCATCCGTTCCGGGGGCGCGTAGGGATCAGGAATTCCGAGCCGCGCCAGAATTTGACGTTCGAGACTTTCCATTTCCTCGGCTTCCCCGTCGGTCTCGTGGTCGTAACCGATCAGATGCAGGAAGCCATGGACGGCAAGATGGCTGAGGTGATGATCGAATGTCTTGCGTTCGTCATCGGCCTCGCGGCGCAGGGTTTCATAGGCGATCGCAATGTCCCCGAGCATGCGCGGCGGATCGTCCGGCAGGCATGGACCGGTCGGCTGCAACGCCGGGAATGACAGGACATTGGTCGGCTTGTCGAGACCGCGCCAGTTGGCGTTGAGGGTGCGGATTCCGGTATCATCGGTCAGCATGATCGCAAGCTCGGCATCGCCGGTGTCCTCATCGACCATTCCGGCGGCGGTGGCGATGGCGCGATGAATGACGGCCTCGGCATCCGCCTCGGCGCGCCAGCAATCGGCGACGACGAGAATTTCAGTCACGGGAGTAGCGGAGCGGATCATGATGTGTTTCTCGCCGCCGCGTCTTGCGCGGACCGGCTGTTCCCTGCACTCAGTGTTCGGCATCAAGGCTTGCCGGCTGCCGGCCGTTGCGGCAGCCCCTCATAGGCGGCGACGATCCGCGCCACCAGTTCATGACGGATCACGTCCTCGGCGGTGAATGTCACCTGAGCCACGCCTTCGACTCCGTCGAGCAGCCGCGTCGCTTCCGTCAGTCCCGACGTCTGGCCGTTCGGCAGATCGACCTGCGAGGGATCGCCCGTGACGATCATGCGGCTGTTTTCACCCAGCCGCGTCAGAAACATCTTCATCTGCATCGAGGTGGTGTTCTGCGCCTCGTCGAGGATGATCGCGGCGTTGGTCAAAGTGCGGCCACGCATGAAGGCGAGCGGGGCGATCTCGATCTCGCCGCTTTGCAGCGCGCGCTCGACGATGCGGGAGTCCATCAGATCGTACAGCGCGTCATAGATCGGCCGCAGGTAAGGATCCACTTTCTCGCGCAGGTCGCCCGGCAGGAAGCCGAGCCGCTCGCCCGCCTCGACCGCGGGACGCGTCAGGATAATGCGATCGACTTCCTTGCGCTCAAAGAGCTGGGTGGCCTGCGCCACCGCGAGCCAGGTCTTTCCGGTGCCGGCGGGGCCTATGCCGAACACCAGCTCATGACGTTTCAGCGCGCGGATGTAGAGATCCTGCGCGGCGGTGCGCGCCCGTACCGGACGCTTGCGCAGATTGATGGCTTCGAACCCTGAGCGGGGCGCCTTGACGTCGTCTTCGAACAGCGAGCCTTGTGCGATCGCGGCGCGAATCGCGCCCTCGACCTCGCCCTGCGAGAGATCATGGCCCTGTGCCGCCTGGGCGTACAGCGTTTCCAGCACGCGTTTCCCGGCGTCGCAGCCGTCGCGCGATCCGGCGATGGTGATGTGGTTGCCGCGCGAATCGACGACCACGCCGAGCCGCCGCTCAAGCTGCGAGAGGTTCTGTCCGTAAGGGCCGACCAGCGCCGATACCGCGCGATTGTCCTCGAAATCGATGACGACCTGCGTTTCGGGCGGGCCCTGGACCTCGGGTTTCCGGCTGGGAGCAAGCGGAGGAGAATCCGATGCGCTCTTGGGCAAGGGGTCAGACTCCGGCGGTCGTCTGGAACTGCGCGCCGCCCGTCGCGGCATGGTTCGAAGGTTCGCCGGATGCCGGCTGGGATGCCAGCGTTCCGAACAGGCTGTAACGTTCCAGGCTGGCGACGGTTACGGGCAGCACCTGTCCGATGATGGCATCGGACGCCTCCACATGGGCGGGCTGCAGGTAGGGGGTGCGGCCGACGATCTGGCCCGGCTTGCGTCCGGTACGATCGAACAGCACGTCGATCGTCCTGCCCAGCGCGGTCCGGTTGAAGGCGGATTGCTGGCTGTCGATCAGGTTCTGAAGTTGCACCAATCGCTGGTCCATGTCGGCCGTTGACACCGTCTCCTGCATGTCCGCCGCCGGCGTTCCGGGGCGGGGCGAGTATTTGAACGAATAAGCGGCAGCGTATCCGATCTGGCCGACGAGCGCGAGGGTGGCGGCGAAATCTTCCTCGGCTTCGCCGGGGAAGCCGACGATGAAGTCCGACGAGAACGCGATGTCGGGCCGGGCATCACGAAACCGGTCGATCACCCGGCGGTAATCATCGGCGGTATGCCTGCGGTTCATGGCGGCGAGGATGCGGTCTGATCCTGATTGCACCGGCAGATGCACGAACGGCATCAGCGCGTCGAGATCGCGGTGGGCGTCGATCAGGGTGTCCTCGACGTCGCGCGGATGGCTGGTCGAGTAGCGCAGCCGGACGATGCCCGGAATCCCGGCGAGGCGATACAGCAGCTTGCCGAACGGCCAGGGCCGTCCGTCGGGACCCTCGCCGTGATAGGCGTTGACGTTCTGCCCGATGAGGGTGATCTCGCGCACGCCGTTGTCCGCCAGGCGCCGCACATCGTCGATGACCTTCGCCACCGGACGCGACGCCTCGGCGCCGCGGGTATAAGGAACGACGCAGAAGGTGCAGAATTTGTCGCAGCCTTCCTGCACCGTCACGAACGCCGAGATGCCGCGGGCGCGGATCGCCTGCCGCGACGGCTGCGGCAGAAAGCCGAACTTGTCCGCGACCGGAAACTCGGTCTCCAGCGCCCGGCCACAGGTTTTTGCGCGTGCGAGCAGTTGCGGCAGATGATGATAGCTCTGCGGACCCACCACCACATCGACCACGGGCGCGCGCCGGATGATTTCCTCGCCTTCGGCCTGCGCGACGCAGCCGGCGACGACGATGTTCATGCCGCGGCCATCACGCGCCGCCTGTTCCTTCGCGGCGCGCAGGCGGCCGAGTTCGGAATAGACCTTCTCGGACGCCTTCTCGCGAATGTGGCAGGTGTTGAGAATGACGAGATCGGCGCCCTCGGCGCTGGCGGTCTCGACATACCCTTCCGGCGCCAGCGTGTCCGCCATGCGCTGGGCGTCGTAGACGTTCATCTGGCAGCCGTATGATTTGATATGCAGCTTGCGCGGCGGCATGCGGCTTTCCGGCATTTCGACAGGCACCCGCGACTTATTCGTCATCCATCGGCACGCAATAGAGTTCGAGCCGATGATCGACCAGCCGGTAGCCGAGCTTGCGGGCGACTTCAGCTTGCAGCTTCTCGATCTCGTCCGACGTGAATTCGATCACCTGGCCGTCGCGCAGGTTGATCAGATGATCGTGGTGGCTGTCGCGCATGGTCTCGTAGCGGGCGCGGCCTTCCCGAAAATCATGCCGTTCGATGATGCCGGCATCCTCGAACAGCTTCACCGTGCGATAGACCGTCGAGATCGAGATCTTGTCATCCACCGCGGCGCAACGCCGGTAGAGCTCCTCGACGTCGGGATGATCGGACGCCTCCGCCAGCACGCGCGCGATAACGCGGCGCTGTTCGGTCATGCGCATTCCGGCGGCCGCGCAACGCGTCTCGATCGTGGTTGGCTCCTGCACGGTCGTCGATTTGAGTGCCATCATCTCAAGTGTCCGGTTCCGATGGCGCATGATCCGCTCATATGTGCGTAAGATAATGCGCGCGAACGATATAAGGAGTGCGACCGGACGAAAAAACCGATGCACCGTTGCCGGTGGTTCTCCTTAGCTCCTTTTGCCACTCCGCAGAGGTTACGACAAGTTGCGGCGCATCACCAATGCGTTCAGTTCCAGCCCACCCGCCTCGCGGTAGTAACGCTCGCGGCGTCCGACGACGGCGAAACCCGCGCGTTCATAGAGACGCCGCGCGGGTTGATTATTTTCCTCCACTTCGAGAAATACCGTCCGCACGCCGCGCCCGGCGAGGTGGCCAAGGTGCGTGAGCAGCAGATTGCGCGAAAACCCCTGGCCGCGATAGCCGGCGTCGATTGCGATCGACAGGATCTCGGCCTCGTCCGCGGCAATGCGGGAGACGGCAAAACCGATCACGCTCGATCGCAGCCGCAGACGCTGAACCAGCGTGTTGCGCTCGGCGATCATGGTCTCGAATTCGCTTTCGCCCCAGCCGCGATGAAATGATGCGCCGTGAATCGCGGCGAGGCGCGCCGCGTCGTTCGGGCTCGCGGGCTCGACAACGGGAACTGCGCGCTCCCTGCCAGGGAACCAGGTCATCATGATGCGGCCAGCGCCCGTGGTTTTAGCAAGGAATCGCCGGCCGGCCTGGCGTCGGGCGCGCGCAGGTAATACGGGCGCGGCGGCGCGGCATCCGGGCTGACGGCCGCGCCGAGCCACGCCACCCACGCGATATCGGGCGCTGCCTGCTGATCGACCGCGACCGGCGGCGGAGCGTGCGCGGGCCAGCGGTCGGCGAGAAGCCTCGCGGCATTGCCGACCAGATGCGGCGCGCCGAAGCGCGATCCCGCGAGCGCCTCCGCGACCGGCGCGACACGCGGCTGGATCAGCGCGGCGCCGTCACCGTTCATGGCCTGAAAATAAACCTGATCATGCCGGGCATCGATGGCGGAGATCACCGGCGGCTTCCGATCCTCGCCGATCACCGGGGCCGCGAAGGCCGCGAGAGTGGTTACGCCGACCACCGGCTTGCTCGCGGCCAGCGCGATGCCCCGCGCGGCCGATAGCCCCACGCGCAGGCCGGTGAAGCTGCCGGGACCGGCGGTCGCGGCGATGCGGTCCAGCGCCGTAAAGCCGATTCCCGCGGATTCGATGACCCTGGCGATCAGCGGCATCAGGGCTTCCGCGTGGCCGCGCTTCATCGGCAGCGTTTCCTGAGCGATCAGGCGGCCATCGTCGGTGTCCAGTATGCCGGCGGCACAGACATCGAGGGCGGTGTCGATCGCAAGGACGAGCATCGGACCAGACTAGCACCCTTGCCCAGGGATTACCTGCGGTTTGGACGAAGGAACCCGGGTTTTTGACACCAGATTGCCGCGATCGGGCTGTTTATCCTATGGTCACTATCGGGGTCCTGCTCAATTTAATCCGCATTTAACTAAAAGTCGCCTTAATGGCGCTTAGCAAGTCTGCCACAGCTTCGTGGGGAACTTTGGGGTTTAGCGAATCAGCCATGCGCAGCCTTGATCCGGGCATGCCGGCGTTGTGCAGCATCTTGGTGCACCGCCCGCAGAGACCGGAAAGGCCGCGACTCTGGATGTGGGGCGAATGACGTACGCTACGGGCAGACGTTACTATGAGGCTGCGGCTCACTCCGCCGATCTGCCCCGCAAGGCGGTTCCTCAGAATATACTGGGTTTCGCCGGGCTCGCCTGCATCGGGCTGGCCTGCGCCTGGACGCTCTACACCCATGTTTCCGGTGAGTCCGCGGAACTGGTCACGGCATCGCTGCCGCCAGTTGTCTCGGGCCGTTCAGCGGAGCCTGTGCGCCGCATCGCGGCCGCGTATGAGGCCCTGGAGGAGATTCCGGGGGCGAGGGCCGCACAGGCGACCGTCGGAGTCCGCGCGGCCAGGTTTCCTGTCTCCAAGGTTCCTGTCTCCAAGGCTCCTGTCTCGAAGGCTCATGTAGCCAATGCCCGTGTCGAGGATCCCCAAGCGAGGGTCCGCACCGCATTGCTCTACGGTCCGCGCTTTCTCGGTTCCCGGCCCGGCACCTTCGAGCCGGCGGCTGCCTCGCAGGCCGTTGCCTTCGCTTCCGCCGAGACCCAACCGGAGATCCTGCCGCTTCCGCAGGCGCCGCAAATCGCTGCGATTGTTCCGATGCCGGCCCCGCGTCCCTCTGAACTGCGTCAGCTTCAGGCTGCCTCCGCCCCGTCCCGCAGCGAGATCGCGCAAGCCAGCGCCGCTGTCACGCCGGAGCCGAACAAGCCGTCGATCTTCGAGAAGCTGTTCGGCAGACCCGCGGCCGGTCTGCAATTGGCGTTCGCGGCGCCCGACGGCGGGGTGAGCAGCGACGGTGAGAGCCTGACGCTCGGCCGCATCCCCCAACATGAATCCACCGCCATCTATGACATTTCCGCGCGTACCGTCTACCTGCCGGACGGCACCCGGCTCGAAGCGCATTCCGGGCTTGGCAAAATGATGGACGATCCGCGCTACGCCGACAGGAAGATGCGTGGCGTGACGCCGCCTCACATCTACGACCTGTCGTTGCGGGAACGTCCGTTCCACGGCGTGGAGGCGATCAGGCTGAAACCGATCGGCGGCGAGGACAAGATATACGGGCGCACCGGGCTGCTGGCACACACCTATATGCTCGGGCCGAGCGGCGCCTCCAACGGCTGCGTGTCGTTCAAGAACTACGACGCATTCCTGCGCGCCTACAAGAACGGCAAAATTAAGCGGCTGGTGGTCGTCGCCAAGCTCTAAACCGGCCGCACCTCGACAACCTCGGGCACGAAGTGTTTCAGCAGGTTCTGGATGCCGTTCCGCAAGGTCACCGTCGATGACGGGCATCCGGAGCATGCACCCTTCATGTTCACGTAGACGATCCCGTCCCTGAAGCCGCGGAAGGTGATGTCGCCACCGTCATCGGCGACCCCCGGCCGCACCCGCGTCTCGATCAGGTCCTTGATCAAGGTCACGGTCTCGGCATCCGCTTCATCGAAGAATTCGACGTCGCTGTCCGTGTTCGCTTCGCTGCTCCCCTCGCCGTCCGCCAACAGCGGCGCACCCGCCATATAGTGTTCCATGATGACGCCGAGGATGGCCGGCTTGAGATGCTGCCAGTCGCTGCCCTCCTCTTTCGTCACCGTGATGAAATCCGAGCCGTAGAATACGCCGGCGACGCCGTGGACGGCGAACAGCTTTACGGCGAGCGGCGAGCGGGCGGTCGTGCTGGCGCTCGTGAATTCCATCGTGCCTTTGCCGAGCACGGTGCGGCCCGGAAGGAACTTCAAGGTGGCTGGATTGGGGGTGATTTCGGTCTGAATGAACATCGGTCTCTCCGTCGTCGCCGGTTCAAGGCCGGTGCGTAGGTTCCCCTAGCAGATAGCCATCGCAAAGGCACGGTCAAGGGCGTGGAAGCGAGGGTCAAACACCTAGAGCGTTTTCGCGCGAAGCATGTCCTCGGGCTTGAGCCCTAAGGATGGATGCCGGTTCGCGTGAAGAAAACGCGTCAAAACAATATCTGAGAGCCCCGCTTCTGATTTAATCAGAAGCGGAAAGGCTCTAGGACAGCGCGTCGATCGCGTCGTCGGTCAGGGCGCCCGGCACGATCGTCACCGGGATCGGAAAGTTCCCGGCGGTCTTGGCCAGCGTCGTGATGATCGGCCCCGGACCTTCGGGACCACCGCTCGCGGCGAGCACCAGCATCGATATATCCAGATCCTTCTCGATGACATCCAGAATTTGTTCGAGTGGATCGCCCTCGCGAATGATCCGCTCCGGCGTGATCGCGGCGATCCCGTTGGCCCGGCCGGAGGCGCGGTCGAGCGCCGCATCCGCGCCTTCATAAGCCTCGGCCCGGATCACTTCGGCGACGCCGAGCCATTCCTGATTGCGGTCTTCCGGCTCCACCACGCGCAACATGATGATGCCCCCGCCGACGCGGATGGCGCGGCGGCTCGCGTAATAAACGGCGCGATCCCATTCCGCGCTGTCATCGACCACGACCAGATATTTCGGCTTGTGGCCGCTCTCGTAGCTTCGGCGTTGTGCGCTCATGCATGTCCCGGTGCTGAACCAGCCGTCGCCATGCTGCCACGGCAAAGGCCGCCCCGACAAGCAGCTTGCGGGAGAGCAATCAACAGGAACCGACGTGGTGAAAGGTGATGTTAGAGCATTTTCCGGCGACGTGGATACCGGTTCGCCGCAAGAAAATGCGACCAGACAACCATTTCTAGAGCATGGTCCGATTCAACTTGATCGGATCATGCTCTAGCGCTTGCGGATGAAGCCGACGATGTCCTTCACCGCGTCCATGGTCTGCGATGCGATCGCGCTGGCGCGTTCGGCGCCCTCGATCAGAATCCGGTCGACATGGGCCGGATCGTCGGTGAGCCGTTTCATCTCATGGGCGATCGGCGACAGCTTCGCGACCGCGAGATCGACCAGGCTCGATTTGAAGCTCGAGAACTGCGCGCCGCCGAACTCGGCGAGCAACGCGGACTTGGGCTTCCCCGACAATGCCGCATAGATGCCCACCAGATTGTCGGCCTCGGGGCGGTTTTCCAGCCCCTTTTCCTCCGACGGCAGCGGTTCCGGATCGGTCTTGGCCTTGCGGATCTTCTGCGCGATGGTATCGGCGTTGTCAGTCAGATTGATGCGCGAATAATCGGATGGATCCGACTTCGACATTTTCTTGGTGCCGTCGCGCAGACTCATCACGCGCGTCGCTGGTCCGGTGATCACGGGCTCCGGCAGCGGAAAGAACGTGTCGCCATGGCCGTTGGCGGCGATCGATTCCGAAAAGTCGTTGTTGAATTTCTGCGCGATGTCGCGGCTGAGTTCGAGGTGCTGTTTCTGATCCTCGCCGACAGGGACGTGGGTGGCGCGATAGACCAGGATATCCGACGCCATCAGCACCGGGTAATCGTAAAGCCCGACCGACGCGTTCTCGCGATCCTTGCCGGCCTTTTCCTTGAACTGGGTCATGCGGTTGAGCCAGCCGAGCCGCGCCACGCAGTTGAGCACCCACGCCAGTTCGGCGTGTCCTGCCACCTGACTCTGGTTGAAGATGATGTGCTGCTTCGGATCGATACCGCTTGCGATGAAGGCCGCCGTCACTTCGCGGGTGGCGCGGCGCAACTCGTCGGGCCCGCCCCAGACGGCGACGGGCACGGTGATGGCGTGAAGATCGACCACGCAATAGAGACACTCGTGGTCCGCCTGCAACTTCACGAAATTAACGATGGCGCCGAGATAGTTGCCGAGATGCAGATTGCCGGTCGGCTGAACGCCTGAGAAAACCCGTGTCGTCATCGTCATGTTCCTGCTTGCCCGCGCGCGATTGATCGACATGCTCGCGAAACGCGGGCTCATGCCTTCGGTCGGGCGTGCCGTCCATTGTCACGCGCGGCTTTAGAGCATTTTCCGGCCAAGTGAAATCCGGTTCGCGTAAGGAAAACGCGTCAAAACATTATGATAGAGTCTTTACACCGGTTCCATGAAGCGGTGAAAGACACTAGGCGCGCAAGTCGCCGGATCGCGACCGCGCCAGCGCGGTCTGGATGACGTTGCGATCGATGACCCGGAAGGTCAACAGAAGGAGGCCATAGATCGTGGCGCCCGCGGCGATCAGGATGACGAGCGTGGCCGCCTGGAGCAATCCGTGCGCGCCGGAGATCGGGGCCAGCAGCCGCACGGCGAGCCACAAAACTCCGCCCATCACCAGCGCCGCCAGCGCGATGCGCGGCAGGCGCCGGCGCGTTTCCGTATCGATGGAAAATCCAAAGCCGGCAGCCATGCTGCGGGCAAGGCTCGCCGCGCTGCTCCATGCGCCGAGCGCCATCGCTAGGGCTACTCCGCAGACACCGATCATCCATCCGAGCGCGACCGCGGACACGATTGCGACCGCGATTCCCTTCAGTGTCGCGAGCAGCGGCGTCATCGTATCGCCACGCGCGAAGAACGCCGGAGACAGCGCCTTGATCAGGATATGGGCGGGAAGGCCGAGGGCAAGACAGCCGAGCGCCAGCGCCGTGGCGCGCGTGTCGGCTGTGGTAAACGCGCCGTGCTCGAACAGCACCCGCACGACAGGCTCGCTGAGAACGATCAGGCCGAGCGTCGCGGGCAAGGCGAGCGCCGCCGCCAGTTCGATTCCGCGTGATTCGGCATGGACCGCCGCCGTTCTGTCGTCTTTGCTGAGGGCGCGGCTCATTTCCGGCACCAGCACGGTGCCGATGGCGACGCCCACCATTCCCAGCGGTAATTCGATCAGGCGGTTCGCGAAATAAAGCCACGACACCGCCGACGGCGACATCGAGGCGACGATCGCGCCCGCGACGATCAGCAGTTGTGGCCCGGAATTCGCGATCATGCCGGGCACGGCCTTGCGGGCGAAATCCCGCATCCCGGGGCCGAACGATATGCGCAAGGGACTTGCGAGATCGTCGCGGCGGGTCAGAAGCGCAAGCACCGCAAGTTGCAGCAATCCCGCGACGCCGACGGTTGCCGCCATCGCCAGCGCGGCAAATTGTGAGTCCCGTTGCAACCACAGCAGCAGCGCGGCGGCGAGAATCAGGACGACGTTGAACAGCAGCGGCGAGAAGGCGGCGATGGCGAAGCGATGCCGGGCGTTCAGCAGGCTCATGATGACCGTCGCGGGACCTGCGAAAGCGAGGTAGGGCAGCATCAGCCGGGCGTTGGTGACGGCGAGTTGCAGGCTCTCGCGACCGACGAAACCGGGCGCGAGCATCCCCACGAGAAGCGGCATCGCCACGCCGGCGACGGCGGCCAGCGCGATCAGCGTCGCGCTCACGGTTGCGAGCACGTTGCCGGCGAAGGCCGATGCGGCGGCAAGGCCGCTGACCTCTCGCAGGCGCATCCACGCCGGCACCAGCGCCACGTTCAGGGCGCCTTCACTGAGCATCCGGCGGATCACGTTGATGAACTGAAATGCCATCAGGAAGGCGTCGGCCACCGGGCCCGCGCCGAGCAGCGCCGCGGTCAGCGCGTCGCGCCCGAACCCGAGCAGGCGCGAAGCCAGGGTGCCCGAGGAGACGGTGAGGATGGAGCGGATCATGGCGAGGCCGGCGTACCGAGCTTGATGGCATGGGACCACCGTGATAGGCGGCACCTTCACGGGCCGGGAGTCTGAGCGGATTCCTCGCCATACCGCAATTGCCGCGACGGGATATTTTTAATGGCTGCAGCGAAATACGACGTGCTTGCGATCGGCAATGCGATTTTCGACGTTCTGGTGCGAACCGATGAGGGGTTTCTCGCCGCTCACGGCATGACCAAGGGCGGAATGGCGTTGATCGATGAGGCGCGCGCGGCCTCGATCTATGCCGACATGGGGCCTGCGACCGAAATGTCGGGCGGTTCGGCCGCGAACACCATTGTGGGTCTGGCGGGGTTTGGGGCCAGCACCGCCTATGTCGGCAAGGTGAAGGACGACCAGATCGGTCGTCTCTATTCCCATGACATTCGTGCCGCGAAGGTGGCTTTCGATACGCCACCGGCATCCGAGGGTCCCGCCACCGGCTGTTCCTACATACTGGTGACGCCGGACGGCGAGCGCACCATGAATACCTATCTTGGCGCGGCCCAGGATCTGTCGCCGGCGGATATCGATCCGGACACGGTCGCCGCCGCGTCGATCCTTTATCTTGAGGGCTATCTATGGGATCCCAAGGCCGCCAAGGACGCGTTCCTCAAGGCCTCGCGGATCGCGCATGACGCCGGGCGGCAAGTCGCGCTGACCCTGTCGGATGCGTTCTGCGTCGATCGCTACCGCGACGAGTTTCTTGCATTGATGCGCGACGGCACCGTCGATCTGATCTTCGCCAACGAGTCTGAACTGCACTCGCTTTACCAGACGTCCGACTTCGATACGGCGCTCGCCCAGTTACGCAAGGACATCGCGCTCGGCGTCGTCACCCGCAGCGAGAAGGGATGCGTGGTCGCGACGGAAGGCGGCGTCGTCACGGTGCCGGCATGTTCGATCGACAGGCTGGTCGACACCACGGGAGCTGGCGATCTGTTCGCGGCGGGATTTCTGTTCGGACTGGTGCGCGGCGCCAGCCACGAAGACGCGGGGCGGCTCGGCGCGCTCGCCGCCGCCGAGGTGATCCAGCACATCGGCGCGCGGCCGCAGGCGTCGCTCAAGGAACTGGCGCAAGCGAACGGGCTGCCGGTGTAGAGCGTCGCTTGTGATTGAATCAGTTTTCCGGCAGCGGAATGAATTCGTGCTCATTCGGCACAGGCGCGAAGCGGCCGGTTTTCCAGTCGTCCTTGGCCTGTTCGATACGCTCCTTGCTTGACGAGACAAAATTCCACCAGATATGCCGCGGTCCTTCGAGCGCATCGCCGCCGAGGAACATCATCCGCGCCGGCTGTGTCGCGCGCACCGTGATGCGGTCGCCGGGTCGGAAGACCAGCAACTGCGGCGCTTGGTGCCGGTCGCCCGCGATCTCTATCTCGCCGTCGACGAGATAGATCGCGCGCTCCTCGTGGTCCGCGTCAAGCGGCACGCTCATGCCGGCCTCGAGCGCGACCTCGACATAAAACCACGGCGACACCATCTCGACCGGCGAGGTCGCGCCAAACGAACTGCCGGCGATGACGCGGGCGCGGAATCCCCTGTCCTGCACGGTCGGCAGGCTGTCCGCGCCGTAATGCTGGAACGTCGGCGCGATTTCCTCCTTGCCTTTCGGCAGGGCGATCCAGCTTTGCAGGCCGAGCATCGTCTGCCCGCCCGCGCGTTGCGCATCCGGCGTGCGCTCCGAATGCGCGATGCCGCTTCCCGCCGTCATCAGGTTCATGGCGCCCGGCTGGATTTCCTGGATGTGGCCCTCGCTGTCGCGGTGCATGATGCTGCCGTCGAACAGATAGGTGACGGTGGCCAGTCCGATGTGCGGATGCGGCCGCACGTCCATCCCCTTGCCGGACACGAACTGTATCGGGCCGAAATGATCGAAGAAGATGAACGGACCGACCATTTGCCGCCTGCCATGAGGCAGTGCGCGGCGCACGGCGAATCCGTCACCGAGATCGCGGACGCGCGGGACGATCACAAGTTCGAGCGCATCGCATGATTGGGGGTCGCCGAGCGCGGGATCGTTGGAAGGAAGCCAGCTCATATTGCCTCCGTCAGGTCATGACGATTTTCAGTCCCGATTATCGTGCGCGGTGGTCTGATTGACAACCGCGCGCGGTGAAATGGACTTCAGTTCGTCTTCAAGAACCTGTTGTGTTGAGCGGGAGGCTTTGCGGAGAGGCCCGGTATCGTTCGACCGTAACTTTTGATCGAGCATGATCTTATCCGAAAACCGGTTTCCCACTTTTCGGGATCATGCTCCTAGTCGAACAGGCCGAACGGATCCCACCCGGTGTTGCGGGCATAGCGCGGGCGCTCGACCCCTGGCGCGATCCTTGGGGAACGGGCATGAGCGAGTTGCTTGCGCGCCGCCGTCTTCGCCGTGGGTTTTGGTTGATCCGGGATCGCTTCCTTCGGCATTTCCGCGCGAGCTTCGTAGACGTGATTCGCCGGTAGATAACGGAGCTGGCGCTCCCATTGCAAACGATCCGGGGTGGGCGCCAGCGTGGCGATGTTCGGATAGAAGACCGGACGGGAATCCTGCTTGGTTCGCTCGAAGCGCTGTTCCGAGTAGCGCCGGTTCAGAGCTTCCGTCTCTCCGGCGGCTCGCTCAATAGGGCTCGCAAATCCGGAATCTGCGGAAGAAGGTTTCGCGACGACGACCGGTGCGAAGTAATAATCGACCTTGGCCTCGCGTTCGCCGGGCCACATCAGGTCCACCGCAAAAAGCAGGCCCAACAGGCAGCAACCCATCACCACGAAATAACGGAAGACCGGCATCATACTCACCAACGCCTACTACTCGGACAATTTAACGCGACCCGTGAGATTAGGTTCCTGATGTCGGGTTCAGGTTCAAGTGAATATCGGAAATATGGTTCACGCTCCCGAGACCGGGAACATATGGCCGCAGATTGCCACGAGGATGTGACTGTGGTCGTCCGCCGGGCGCGGGCAGCGGAGTTCGTTAACCGCCGGTTCCCCCGACCGTTATCCGCTCCATTCGCAACGTGGGCTGACCGACGCCGACGGGAACGCCTTGACCGTTCTTGCCGCAGGTGCCGACACCGTCGTCCAGCGCGACGTCGTTGCCGATCATGGTGATGCGGTGCAGGTCGGTCGGTCCGTTGCCGATCAGCATCGCGCCTTTCAACGGCGCGCCGACCTTGCCGTTCTCGATCCGGTAGGCCTCGGTGCACTGGAACACGTATTTGCCCGAGGTGATGTCGACCTGGCCGCCGCCGAAATTCACGGCATAGATGCCGTTCTTCACCGAGGCGAGGATTTCCGCCGGATCACGATCGCCCGCCGGCATATAGGTGTTGGTCATCCGCGGCATCGGAACATGGGCATAGTCCTGGCGGCGGCCGTTGCCGGTCGGCTTCATGCCCATCAGCCGCGCGTTCTGTCGGTCCTGCATATAGCCGACCAGGATGCCGTCCTCGATCAGCACGGTACGGCTGGTCGGCGTGCCCTCGTCATCGATGGAGAGCGAGCCGCGCCGCGCGGATATGGTGCCGTCGTCGACCACGGTGACGCCCTTGGCCGCGACCTGCTGCCCCATCAATCCCGCGAAAGCCGAGGTTTTTTTGCGGTTGAAGTCGCCCTCGAGGCCGTGTCCCACAGCTTCATGCAGCATCACGCCGGGCCAGCCGGGGCCGAGCACCACATCCATCTCGCCGGCCGGCGCGGGGATTGATTCGAGGTTGATCAGGGCCTGGCGGATCGCACCGTCCGCGACCTCGCGCCACGCTTTGCTTTCCACGAAACGGGCATAGCCTTCGCGGCCGCCATAACCCTTGCTGCCGGTTTCCTGGCGGTCGCCCTGTCCGGCGACGACGGAAATGTTCACCCGAACCAGGGGGCGGATATCGCGATAGGTTTCGCCATCAGGCCGCATGATTTCCACGACCTGCCAGGTCGCGCCGAGGCTGACGGATACCTGACGCACCCGCGGGTCCTTGTCGCGCACATAGGCATCGATTTCCGCGAGCAGCTTGACCTTGGTCTCGAAACCCAGCCCGTCGAGCGGATTGTCGTCGCCGTAAAGCCGCACATTGGTATGGCCGGGCGCGACGGCGAAGGCGCCCTGATAGCCGCCGCGCACGGCGCCGACGGCATCGGCGGCGCGGATCAAGGCGGGCAGCGAAACGTCGGACGAATGGGCGTAGCCGACGGCGTCGTCCTTGACCGCGCGAAGGCCGAAGCCTTGCGAGGTGTCATAGGTCGCCTGCTTGAGCCGGCCGTTGTCGAACATCAGCGCTTCGCTCTGGCTGTATTCCAGAAACAGTTCGCCGTCATCCGCGCCTCGCAGGCCTCGCGCAATTTCGTGGCGGACGGAATCGCGGTCGAGATCGGCGCGGTCGAGCAGGGAGGCGGTGATCGGGCTGGTCATGCAAACTCCGGTGCAACGGCCCGTTCCGTGCGGTTCAGGCGGACAGACGTTCAAGAACAGACGTTCAAGATAGGTATGATTGCCACCAAATGGGAGGCTTGTCTGTCAAACTTCGTTGAAGGGCCGTTCGCGTATGCTGATCGCAAAACCATTATCGACTTTGTGGACTACACGCTAAGGCAGCTTGTCGTAACCTTCGCCGAGCCCGTTCAGGCTGAGCGGAAAGCCGATGCCTTCTTCGGGCGTTTCAAAGATAATGAATGTCGCCGTCTTCGCGCCGCGCAACTGTCCAAGCAGCTTGTCATCCAGAACCACCTCGGCGACGCAGCCGTTGGGAAGGCAGCGCACGAAACCGGCGCGGCCGACGTCGACATTGTCGAGCTTCAGTCCGAGGCCGGAGGGCAGCAGCACGCCGAGCGGCGCCACCACGCGCATCAGGCGGCTTTTCTGGTCGGCGGTCTTGAGCACGATCACCGTCAGCCCGGCATTGGAGCGATCTTCCGCCACCACGCTCTGGATCAAGGCGCATTGTTCGGCCTTCGCTCCGGGAGGGGTATCGCAGCGGATCTGCCAATCGCCGTGAACCGATTTGACGGCTCCCTGGGCCTTGGCCGCGCTGGCAAAGCCGGCGACCAGAAGTGCGGCGGCCCAACTCGCCAGAATACGGAGCGGCTGACGCCGGGCCGTCCTGCGCGAAGACGCATATCCGATATGCTGCTTAAAAGGCCCCATCCGGGTCGATCCTCTGCTTTCGACCATGCCTCGCCCGCCTGACGGTAAGTGACGGCGCCTAGAAGAGTGACGGCGCCTAGAAGGTGGTCCGGCCCGGATCAGCCCGAACCATGGCCGAATCTGCG
>JAANMX010002358.1_pt1 | contig 18968 bp, 15 predicted proteins | sample 7279681 | NCBI WGS metagenome assembly JAANMX01 (sample SAMN14094542, study PRJNA606508) | bioreactor metagenome | isolation source: A lab-scale SPAN reactor treating ammonium-rich wastewater day 351 | place: Ireland: Galway | collected 2018-01-01
GAAACACACCCATAATCAATGAAAATCAGAACGCAGATTGCGCAGATTTTCGCAGATTGAATCCGTGTGAATCCGTTCTTTCCGTGTCCATCCGTGTTCCATTTTCAGAACAGGCCCCACGACCGGCTGACACCGATAGCGACGAAAATATTGTACGTCGGACTGTTAGTCCGACTGGCCTGTTCTGTTGCAGGTCGGACTGACAGTCCGACGTACGAATGGCTATTTTCAGGGTAGTTGCTTATCGCACAGCCAGCCCCGCGGCCAGGAGCAGGGAGAAGATCAGGCTCAGGCGCGCAGTGCCGGCCAGGGTCGCATTCAGGGACGGTCCATCGGTTTTGCGATTGACTTCGTGTAGTGATTTATAGGCCAGAGGCAGCGTTGTCCAGCAGAGCAACAGAGCAGGGGAGTAGCCGAAGCCCAGCCAGAGGAGCAAGGGCAGGAGATAGGCCAGGCTGAGCAGCAGCCCATACTCCCGGCGGGTGGCGGTGCGCCCGATCAGCACGGCCAGGGTGTACTTGCCCGCTCTGGCGTCGGTCTCGATGTCCCGTAGATTGTTCACCACCAGAATAGCCGTAATCAACAGACCGGTGGGGACTGCCGCCACGACTACCGGCCAGGTCAGCGTCAGGGCCTGGACGTAGTAGCTTCCGCAGACGGCCACCAGCCCGAAGAAGAGGAAGACGAAGAGATCGCCCAGGCCGTAGTAGCCGAAAGGGAAAGGGCCGCCGGTGTAGAGGAGGGCGGCCAGAATCGAGGCCACACCCACGGCCAGAATCGGCCAGCCGCCCACCCAAATCAGATAGAGGCCGTCCAGACAGGCCAGGCCAAAGACGGCGACCATTCCCCAGCGCAGTTGGCCGGGGCTGATCAGCCCGCTGGCTGTCACCCGCACCGGGCCGAGCCGCTCGGCAGTGTCCGCGCCTTTGAAGAAGTCGAAGTAGTCGTTGGCAAAATTCGAGCCGATTTGCAGGAGCAGCGCGCCGATCAGCGCGGCCAGGGCCGGGAGCAGGGCGAAGGCGCTGTCGTGGAAGGCCAGGGCCGTCCCCACCAGCACCGGGGCCAGGGCCGCGGGCAATGTCTTGGGGCGGGCCGCCAGCAGCCAGGCCCGAGTGTGTGAAATGGCAGGTTGCGAAGTGGTCATTGCAATGGATTCCATTGGATGGGGGCGGGACAGTTGTGCCAGTATAGCCCTCGATTTCAGCCGTCGGGCCAGGGCCAGCCCCAGCCAGAAGATGCCCGCCAACACGAAGACGGCGATGTAGTCGATGGCGGGGATGCGGATGATCTCATTCAATTGTGCCCAGCCCCGCTCGCTGTAGACCCAGAGCACACTGGCGACAAAGACGGTCGTAATGCCAAAGCGGGCGCGCAGGGAAAGCCCCAGTCCGTGCATCTGGGTGATGATAAAGAGACCGGCAAAGCCAAAGGCGAACATAGGCCAGATGCCGTTGCCCTGCATCACCGCCACCAGTGTGCCGTGGATCAGCACTGTGAACTCCTGCACCAGTGTCCACCAGCGGTTGACGTGGATGCGGGTGAAGAAGAGGCTGCCCTGCAACAGGAGCAGGAACATATAGAAGAAGCCGATCAGATGGCCGCTGGTGGCGATGGTGGGGTGATACCAGAAGGTGTAGACCGTGGCCCAGGCGAAGAAGTAGCCGTGATAGGTGCGGGCGAAACGCACCACCTCCTGGGAGAAGGGGGCGCGCTTGCCAAAAAAGAGGCCGCGCCGGTTGTTCTCCATCACCAGCACCCAGACCAGCAGAATAATCACCGAGACCTGGGAAGACCAGATGGAGACATCCTGGGCCAGGCCGTCGTACCAGATGTGGGTCTGGATCAGATGCAGAAAGATGAAGAAGGCGTTGGCGGCCAGGGCCCACACATTGACCCGGTGCAGACCGGCGGTGTATTTCGTTTTGTTCTTTTGTGCATAGTAGATCAGCCACCAGAAGGTGACCTGATGGGCCAAATAGAAGCCCCAGGAGGTGGCCCGGCTCCAGAAGGTGGGTTCGGGCAGCTTCCAGTAATACCAGCTTGCGCCGGCGTCGGGCAGGAGTCGGATGGCGTCCAGCCGCGCCCCCACCAGCCAGATCAGCCCGGTGAAGAGCAGGCTAAAGAGGATGCCGCCCCACAGGGCCAGCACATCCTTGCGGGGCAGTTTGCCGTCGATTGCCCCTGTGGCGGGGGTAGACAAAGTCGTGTTGTTCATAAAAGTTTCCGTTCAATGCAGTTTCGTGTAGCGAAAATAAACACCCAACCAACACATTGCCCACAAAACAAGCTGTTTCTGCGTAAATCCGCGTCCGCTTTTCATCCCCGGCTGATTCTACTTCTTCCCAGCCAGAATGTCGCGAATGGCTGCAACTGCTTCTGGCTGGGCGAAGGAGAAACCCGCCTGTTGCAGCGCAGTGGGCACAGCCCGTTGACCGTCCAGCAGCACAGTGGACATCTCGCCAAAGATGAGTTGGAAGGCGATGGCGGGCACGGGCAGCAGGGCGGGCCGCCCCATTGCCTTGCCCAGCTTTTGTACAAATTCCCGGTTGGTGGGTGGATTGGGCGCGGCCAGATTGAAAGGTCCCCTGGCCTGCTCGTTTTCCATCAGGAAACGGATGGCCCGCACCTGATCGTCGATATGAATCCAGGGGAAGTATTGGCGTCCGTGGCCGATGGGTCCCCCCGCAAAGAAGCGAAAGGGGAGCAGCAGTTTGGGGAAGGCCCCCCCTTTGGTGCTGAGCACAATCCCTGTGCGGATGATGGTCCGGCGCACGCCCATCTGCTCGACTTCTGCCGAGGAAGCCTCCCAGTCGGCGCAGACCTGGCCGAGAAAATCCTGACCCGCCGGGCTGCTTTCGGGCAGGGGTGACGCGTCACCGATGCCGTAGTAACCCACCGCCGACGCCTGCACCACTACCTTCGGCTTCTGCTTCGCCTTTCCCACGGCCTCCACCACCGCCCTGCCCGCATCCACCCGGCTCTGGCGGATACGCTGCTTGCGCGCTGCGCTCCAGCGCCCGTCGGCAATGCCCTCCCCGGCCAGATTGACAATCGCATCCGCGCCCTCGGCCAGGTGGCCCCAGCCGGCCGCGCTCTTGCCGTCCCAGCCTAGGGCGGTCACAGCCGAGGGCAGGGAACTCTGGTGCTTTTGGGGGGAACGGGTAAGGACGGTGACGGTGTGGCCGTCGGCGACCAAACTGTCGATGAGGGCGCGGCCGATGAGGCCAGTTCCGCCGGTGATGAGGGTGCGCATGGGATTCTCTCTCCTGTGGATAGGCCGATGACAACCGGCGGTGAACGAGCTATTGTCCAAAGAATAATACATATATGCGTGTTTGTCAAATTTTTGTACAGATTATTGATGACAAAAAGAGAGGAGTACGTGCGCCCCTGCTATCCTGCACGTTGAGCGTCTTGGCGGTGCGCTCCTCGGATTGTAACCACTTGGGTTTCAGGTGGGACGTAGCTGTTCGACCCCCACCCAACCTCCCCCACTGTGGGGAGGAGTCGATTCAGTTCCCTCCCTAGCAGGCTGTCGGAAAGGCAAGAAATAGAACGCGGATGACGCGGAACGGGCTGGTTTTCGCGGATAGAAGTGAGAAAAATCCGGCTTTTTCCATACTTTCTGCTCAATCCGCGTTCTATTCTTTGCTACTCCGACAAGCTGCTAAACCAGAACGAGCCGGGGCCGGCGTCATTGTTGCAGAGGCCGGAGACGTAAGGTTTCTGTAGAATAAGGCGGGTTCTAAAGGTATAAAGAAGGCGAAGCTTCGAGATGCGGAACCGCTTGCACAGCTTCGTAAACAGCGCTATAGTGAATAAACACCGGTGTGCAGGCCAGGAACCCGCACACCGGGACGACCTCGACGGTCATACGGCGTTGCCAATAAATATCGATTTGCACTCAACATCGAATTTGTAGACACACCCTCCAACGCCCTCAGAGTGCAGATTTACCATATGGGGCTGGATGCTTGCGCTCTAGATTCCCAGCGCGCTCCTCTCCATCTTTACTGGTATGCCATAGATCGGCATCTTATCCCAGTCTGGTTTTGCCCCAATGCGTCTCACGTTGGCAAATTCATCAATCTTATAACCGCACATCGTGTGATTGCAGAAGGCAGGCAACGGGGTTCGAATACCGTAGTGTGTGGCCCTTTTGCACGCAAAAGACACGAAATAAGCGAAAAACGGGTCTTGACACAAGATATAAAATTGAATATAATGGGATTGTTTGGAAATTTTGGTAAAAGTTGGCAAACTACGACAAGGAGATTTCGCGATGTTAGACAAACTCAACCCCTTCCGCAAGTCCAAGAACCCCCTGGACCAGCTCGGCGTTGACGAGCTGCGCGCCGCCCGTTTCAAACTGGAAAAGAGCCGGGAGCGCACCCTGGAACAGATTCGCGAGTTGGAAGATCGCAAAGGTGTCTTCTTCGAGGAGGGCGCACAAGCCCCCGATTCCCGCATCCGCCTGGACCGGGCCCGGCGCATCAAAGAGGCCGAGGAGCAGGTCCACCACCTGGACCAGCAACTGGTCTTCTTTGGCAAACAGATCCAGATCATCAACCGCCTGGCCTTTCTGAAGCAGAACCGCCAGCAGATGATCGATCTGGGCATCGACAAAGTGCTGGGCAAAATGGACAGCGGCGAACTGCGCGGTTATGTGGACGACATTTCCCTGAGCGGCGCAGTCAACAGCGAACGGCTGGAAGAGTTGACCAGTCTGCTGGAAGAGGCCCTGGGCGCGGGCATAACCAGCGGCGAGGACCCGGAGATCGCCCGCCTGTTGGAGGAGATGGAGCGGGCTTCTATGCCGGCTATGCCCACCATCAGCGGCGAGAGTGCTTCCGGTGAGGGCGGCGAGCAAGAACCGCCCCTCTCGGCCTGATCAGAAGAAGCATCGGGACGCAGATTTCGCAGAAGAGACAGATTGCGCAGATTTATCCGTGTAAATCCGTCCCATCCGTGTATATCCGTGTCCCTATTTTCAGCTTGAAGTGAGGTGAGTGATGGCGGCTGTGGACCTGAGCGCAGGCATTTTGCGTAAATTTCAGTTGTCGGAACACCGGGCCAGGCTGCATCTGGACCGGGGGGAATACGCCGAGGCGGTCAAATATCTGCGCCAGTGCCACCAGTTGATGCAGCAGTATGCGGACCAGCCGGGCACCGGCGATACCGTGCGCCGGATGCGGCTGGAACGGGCTGAGGAGTATCTGACCCTGGCGCTCCAGGCCGAGAGCCAGGTGCAGCGGGGGGAGAGCCAGCCCACGCCCCTGGCCGCCCTGCCCGAACGCTCGGCGGAGAACAACCACCAGGCCACAGTGGAGGGGCTGATCACCCGTGTCAACGTGCGCTGGGCCGACATCGGCGGGCTGCTCGCCACCAAAGAGGCCATCCAACTCAACTACGCGCTGGGACTGGTGCAGGCCCCGCCGGGTGTCGCCATCCAGCCTAGCCGGCGCACCCTGCTCTATGGGCCGCCGGGCACGGGCAAGACGATGCTGGCCGCGGCGATGAGCAACGAACTGGACGCCACCTTTTTCAACGCCCGCATCCCAGACCTGATGAGCCAATACTTCGGCGAGAGCAGCAAACTGATCAGCGCCCTCTACGCCACCGCGGCCATCCACGCGCCCTCGGTCATCTTTCTGGACGAGATCGACGCCCTGAGCCGGCAGCGGGGGGGCGGCCAGGAGAGCGGGGCCGAGCGCCGGCTGCTCAACACCTTTCTGGGCGAGTTGGACGGTCTGCAAAACAAGCGGGAGGATGCGCCTTTTATCCTGACCGTGGGCGCAACGAATGTGCCCTGGGAGCTGGACCGGGCCATTCTGAGCCGTTTTAGTGGGGGGATGATTTATGTGCCCCTGCCCGATGTCGAGGCCCGACGGGCGATTCTGGGCATCTATCTGGACAAACGGGGCCACCGCATCGCCTTCGGCCTGGAGGAGCTGGTGCGGCGCACCCAGGGCTATTCTGGGCGGGAGATGGAGCAGATTGTGGGGTTGGCCGTGCGCCGGATGGTGGGGCGGGCCAACCCCAATCTGCTGCAACAGGCGGGCAGCGGGCAGGAGGCTCTGCGCCGTTACCAGCTAAAAGTGGAGCCACTCAGTGCCGACGACATCGCCCACGCCCTGGCTGCCGTGCGACCAGCCACCAGCGCCGAGATGGTGCGCAGGTATGAAGCGTGGGAGAAGGGGTGACAAGGTGACAAGGTGCTTACGGTTTTCCACCTTCCACCTGCCACCCAATCCGCTTGGTTTCGATACGCCTCGAAGACTCGGCTACTCAACCAGCGCTCACTTGTCACTTTCCACCTGCCACATTCAACCTTCCGGAGGACCTAATGAACTTTTTTCAACAACGCAAACAGCGCCAGGAGATCGAGCGCAAGATCGAGACCCGGCGGGGCAAGAAGGCGGTGGAGCAGCACATCCAGCGCCAGAAACGCAATATCCAGCACTATTGGGGGCTGGCCAAACGGGCCGCCCGCTTGCAGGACCAGGTGATGTTCAAGCAGATCGCCAAGTTCATCCTGGCCAGCCAGCGGGATGTGACCCAATGGGAGCGCAAGCTGCTCTATTTTGATATGATGCAGGCCCGCCGGGACCAGATTGGCGCATCCGCCGAGTTTGCCCAGGCCTATCAGGCGATGGCCAAGTCGATGCTGGCCAACAGCAGCCCCGCCGATATGGCGAAGATTCAGCAGGACATCGAGATGGGGCTGGCCCAGGCCGAGATGATGGACGAGATGCTCTCCAGTTTGATGGACATCAGCGAAGATATGCTGGACGACATCAGCGCGGATGTGCAGGACGGGGAGCTGGCCCAGATTATGCAGGCCATCCAGAGCGAGGCCCAGCAGGAAGGAGAGGGGGTGAGCGATGCGGATATCGAGGCCAGTCTGCGGGCCATCGAAGAGCAATTGGGCCGGGGATAAACCGCCACCAGTCTTCTTTCTCACAACCGAAGTCAGTCCACGCGAAGCCGATCCTCGACTTCGCGTTCGGTGTTTGTTAAAGGACGTCGTGAGCGCTAGTTGTCTCCGGGTAACGACGCAAGACTAGCGCCGGTTGAGTAGGCGGGTGCTGTTTCCCGCCGTATCGAAACCAAGCGGGTAGACGAAGACTCCCCTCATCACCCGTTCGCTTGGTTTCGATACGCCTCGAAGACTTGGCTACTCAACCAGCGCTCACTGATCTGATCTGCACGCAACGCTTGTAGCTTCGTCACCTTAGCAGCACGCACAACGCAACACACCATCGACCCAGGAGGAATTATCCATGCGCTATCTGCTCCCTCTGCTGTTGATTCTCTCTTTCGTCGTGACGCCTGCGCCTGCCCTGGCCCAGCAGTCCACCCCCACGCCGCCGACAGACGCGGTGACAAAGAGCGTTTGCGCCTCCACCTTTGCCTATGCCAATCTGGAGACGCTGAAGAGCGCCCTCCTGGCCGAGGCCAAACGGGCCGCGGTCAACGAGCTGTACGGCGAATTCATCAGTGCGCTGACAAAAGTGGAAAATTTCACCGTCACCAGCGACCAGATTCGCTCCCTCACCTTTGGTTTTGTGCGGGTGTGGGGGAACGAGAAATATGACAATGGGCCGAACCTGGCCGAGGTCTGTGTCACACTTACCGCCTATACCACCGCGGAGGAGCGGGCCAACTTTCAGCCCGTGGCCGTGGGCAAGCGGGCCTGCATCACCCAGCCCAATCTGAGCGTGGCCGAGACCCGGCGCTACGCCCAGGAGGAGGTGCTGGCCCAGGCGCTGATCGAGTATGACCGGCGGTTGGCCGACACCGCCCGGGAGACACTCCTGCGTCTGCTGCGCCGGGTGGTCTACACCGAATCGGGCTTTCTGGCTGGCAGCGACAGCTATTGCGCGGCGGCCCAGGGCGAAGTGACGCCGGTGGAGGTGCTGGCCCTGCTGGACGGAGGCGGAACAGCCGTCGCCATCAGCCAGCCAACCCCAGCCCCAGCCACGCCGGCCCCGACCCGGCTGCCCACCCGGCTGCCCACCCGCCAAGCGACGGCCACCCCCACGCCTGTGCCCAACCGCACGCTGAGCGCACCCCAGATGACGGCCACGGCGTCGATGGCAACGGTTGTGGCCTTTCAGTCCCGCACAGCCACGCCTACCCCCACCTATACGGCCACGCCCAACCGCACGGCCACGGCCCAGGCCAGTGCAGAGGCGGCCACGGCCACCGCAGTCAGCGTCACGGCCCAGGCCATTGCCGCCGAGGAAGCGGCCACGGCCACCGCCATCGCCGGGGTAGCCCAGGCCATTGCCACGGCCCAGGCCCAGGGGCTGGATCTGGCAGACATCGCCATCGGCCCGGTGGACGGTGGGGTCTATGTCTACATCCCCGAAGGGGAATTTGCCCGGGGGGACGCCAACGGCGGTAGCAACGAGAAGCCGGTGAAGACGATCTTTGTCAGCGGCTTTTGGCTGAAACAGACCGAAGTGACAAACGCAGAATATGGCCGCTGTGTGGCCGGGGGCAAGTGCAGCGCACCCAACAACAATAGCTGGCAACAGAGCCAATACGCCAACCACCCGGTGACCGATGTGGATTGGAGTCAGGCCGTGGCCTATGCCACCTGGGCTGGGGGACGGCTGCCCACCGAGGCTGAGTGGGAGCGGGCCTGTCGGGGGGACGACGGGCGCAGCTATCCCTGGGGCAACGCCACCCCCAGCAGCAGCACGGCCAACTTTGGCGATAGCAGCCGGGGCACAACTGCCGTGGGCAGCTACCCGGCGGGAGCATCGCCCTATGGCCTGCTGGATATGGCGGGCAATGTCTGGGAATGGACCGCGGATTGGTATGACGCCGGTTACTACGCATCCGCTCCGCAACGGGACCCCACAGGCCCATCCAGCGGCAGCGGTCGTGTGTTGCGGGGCGGCTCGTTCGTCTACAATGCAACGGACGTGCGCTGTGCCAACCGGGGCTGGTTCTTCCCAGACGTCCGGCTCGTCAATGTTGGTTTTCGGGTGGTTCTCCCCCCCGGCTTTTGAACTCTGGCATCTCTGGACTCTGGTCCTCTGTTTTTCTCTGTCCGCCCGCAGCGGGCGGCCGGGGGGTGTGGGGGGCTTCGCCCCCCGCCGCCCAATATCCGCCGGAGGCGGATCGAATTTTTTTGGTAACGCAAGCTGTTAGCTTGCGCTACAGAAAGGAACACCAATGGTCACACAGGTCACTGGCAACTACGCCGACATCTACGCCTGGGAAAATCTGCACGCGGCCTGGCGCAAGGCGGCCCGGGGCAAACGGGGGCGAGGCGCCGCGGCTGCCTTCGAATACCGGCTGGAGGACAATCTGATCCAGCTTCAGGCAGAACTGGCATCGGAGACGTATATACCCGGCGGCTATCTCAACTTCTATGTCCACGAACCCAAGCAGCGGCTGATCAGCGCCGCGCCCTTCCGGGATCGGGTGGTCCATCACGCCCTCTGCAATGTCATTGAACCGGCCTTCGAGGCCAGCTTCATCCATCACTCCTACGCCAATCGGGTGGGCAAGGGCACTCATCGTGCCCTGGACCGCTGCCAGGGGTGGATGGCCCAATACAAATACGTTCTAGCCTGCGATCTGGCCCAATTCTTCCCCAGCATCGATCATTCCCTGCTCCAACGCACCCTCAACCGGCGCATCCAGGATGGGGCCATCCGCCGTCTCATCGGCAAAATTCTGCACGGGGGCGTGGGTGTCCACCAGGAAGAGCTCCAGACCCTCTACTTTCCCGGCGACGATCTCTTTGCCGCAGCCCGCCCCCGGGGGCTGCCCATAGGCAATCTGACCAGCCAATTCTGGGCCAACTGCTTTCTCAATGAATTTGACCACTTCATCACCCGGCAATTGGGCTGTGGGGCCTATCTGCGCTATGTGGACGATTTTCTGCTCTTTGGCGACAGCAAAGCCGAGCTGTGGCAGTGGCGACAGGCCATTATGGAGCGCCTGGCCCATCTGCGGCTGGCCCTGCACCAAGCCAGGGCACAGCCCCAGCCCACGGCCAAAGGGCTGCGTTTTCTGGGCTTTGTCGTCTACCCGGACCACCGGCTGCTCCTGCGGCGCAAGGGCATCCACTTCCGCCGTCGCTTCCGCGCACGGTTGGGGGATTACCGCAGCCAGCGCATCAGCAGGGAGACGCTGCACGCCTCCCTGCTGGGCTGGATCAACCACGTGCGCTATGCCGACACCTGGGGTCTGCGCACGGCGATTCTGGCGGATGTGGTTTTGTAAATGTGGTTTTATAGGTGCGGTTTGCAACCGCACGTTGAAGGGAATTCCCACATTGTGCGGTTAGAAACCGCACCTACGGAAGACAAAAAATGAGCGAACAACAACCCGAAATGCCCATCTTCAGCCGGACCTATGACTTTCTGGACTGGCTGACAACCGCCAGCAATCATTTCCCGCGCAGCCACCGCCACACTGTCACCCGGCGCTTGCTGGAGGCGGCGCTGAATTTTCTGGAGCGGCTGGTGGAGGCCAATCACCTGCGGGCCAGAATGCGGCTGGAACGGCTGCACGCGGCCGACGCCGAGCTGGACAAAGTGCGTTTCTACCTGCGCCTGGCCCATCACTGGCGCTGGCTGAATGGGGGACAATACGAGCACAGCAGCCGGTTGGTGGCCGAATTGGGCCGCCTGCTGGGGGGATGGCTAAAGGTGACAGCCTGAATGTAGGGCGGACTGTCAGTCCGCCCTACCCTCAGAGAAGCAGGCAATATCCGGTCTTCGGGCCGGTGTTGTGGGGAAGGCTGATTGGTCGTGTGTTGCGGGGCGGCTCGTTCAACAACAATGCAACGAACGTGCGCTGTGCCAACCGGAACAGGAACAACCCAGACAACCGGAACAACAACATCGGTTTTCGGGTGGTTCTCCCCCACGGCTTTCCGCTCCAACGGCTGCTGAGTGGACTCATATCCATCTCGCCAGCCCAAAAGCGCCGTGCATACTGGGCCGGCTACGGCTTGCCCAGCGAGGATTGAAAGCCGGTGCAGCCTTTTCCCGTCCGCGCGTGAGGCGAAAGAAGTCCGACTTTTTCCGAAAAGTCGGACTTCTCCGCCACCCGCCGGACATATAGCAAAGGGGTCTGCGCCCTGCCCGCAACCGGTCTACGGCCGGGCTGGCGCAGACCCACCAGTACTGCAAGCTGACAGCTTGCGCCATAAGGGAAAAACAACTATGCCCCACTGCCCTAACGGACATGGCGACAAGGGGAGCGCTTTTTGCGATGAATGCGGCGCTGCCACCGTTGCCCAACCACCCACCGCCCACCCGCCCGGCGATAGCGTGCGGGTGCGCAGCCCCCAGGCCAGCTCCGCCGCCAATACCAGCATCTATCTGCCCGGCACCACGCACCCGGCAGCCTGCCTGTGCTGATACGTTGCCCCCGCTGTGGTCGACGCAACCGGGAAGAGGAGGTTTTCGACTGTCAGGGGGAATGTGGCCGGGAACATCTCTGCCTGCGCCACTTCGACGAGGAATACGACGTTTGCCTGGATTGTGCCCGTTCCCTGCGCCAGGAAGATGAAAAACGGATCGCCGCCGACAAAGCCACCCGCCGGGAGCTGGCCGAATGGCGACAGCGGGCAGAGAAGGCCGAAGGCGCAGTGGCCGCTTTGACCCAGCGCAGCCAGCGCAGCGAGAGCGAGCGCCAGCAAATTGCAGCCGCGGCCGACAGCGAGCGCAGCGACTGGCAGGCGCAGAAAAAGAGCCTGAACGAGCAGATGACCTATTGGAAGGGCCGGGCCGAAAAGGCCGAAGGGGAACTGCCCGGTCTTCGCCGCCAGGTGGAGAGCGAACAGAGCAGCCGGGCCGGGGCCGAAAGCGCCCGCGCCAAAACCCAGCGCGAAGCCGACGCGCTGGCGGCGCAATTGGCCGATTGGAAAAAGCGGGCCGAAAGCGCCGAAGGCCAGCTAACCGCCATCCGCCGCCAGGAGGAGGAGGCCCGACGCCAGACGGCGGAAGCAGAAGCCCGGCACAAAGCTGAGGCCGGGGGCAAAGGCAAACCCATCTGGAATCAGATCGGACTCGATCTGATTTCGATCCCTGCCGGCAGCTTTCTATACGGCGAGAATAAAACGTCTGTCCATCTGAGCGCCTATAGCATCTCCAAAACGCCTATCACCAATGCCCAATACAAGGCCTTTATGGATGCCACCAAAACCAAAGCGCCCCAACATTGGGACGGCGGCCGCATCCCCGCCGGAAAAGAGCAGCACCCGGTGGTCTACGTTAGCTGGGCCGAGGCAGTGGCCTTCTGCGATTGGGCCGGGCTGCGCCTGCCCAACGAACAGGAATGGGAAAAGGCGGCCCGGGGCACGGATGGGCGCAGCTACCCCTGGGGGGAGCAAGCGCCCGACGGCAGCCGCTGCAATTTCAACAATAGCGTGGGCAATACCACACCGGTTGACTCATTTGTCTCTGGGGCCAGTCCTTACGGTCTGTTGGATATGGCGGGCAACGTCTGGGAGTGGTGCGCCGACTGGTACGACAGCAATCAGCAAGGTCGTGTGTTGCGGGGCGGCTCGTTCTACCTCAATGCCTCGCTCGTGCGCTGTGCCTACCGGAACGGGAACTACCCGGTCGGCCGGAACAACCTCATCGGTTTTCGGGTGGTTCTCCCCCCCGGCTTTTGACCTCTGAAATCTCTGGACTCTGGTCCTCTGTTTTTCTCTGTTCTTCTCCGGCCGCCCGCAGCGGGCGGGTGGGGGGTGTGGGGGGCTTCGCCCCCCGCCGCCCAATATCCGCCGGAGGCGGATCGAATTTTTTTGTAACGCAAGCTGACAGCTTGCAATTTGTAGCGCAAGCTGACAGCTTGCGTTACAAAATCGGAGCAAACCGGGATGTGGCTGTCAAGCCCCGGGCGGGGAATGGGAATAAATTTGTACGGCGGGCTGTCAGCCCGCCATCGCCGAAGGGCGAATGGTCTAGGCCAGACCTGCCAGGTTTCGGAAAACCTGGCAGGTCTTCAACGAAGCGGAGGGATCGATGATTGTTTGTCCTAATTGCAAAACCAAAAATTCGGACAACGCCCAGATGTGCGACCAGTGCGGGGAAGCGCTGCCTCGGCCCGGGCCGGCCCGCCCCACGCGCCAGGTACACGCCAGCGACAACAGCGGAGCGGTGCAGGATAGCCAGAACACGACAACGAATGTGGAAGCCAACACCACCACAACCGTTGACAACAGCCATTCCGGCAATACAATCTTCTGGAATCCTTCCCTGCCCCAGGTGGTCATTGTGGCGGTGGTGGCGCTGGTCGTTTTCGGTGTGGCCTGGCTTGCCTATGAGGACCGGGTGAAACGGATGGAGGCCGAGGCCACGGTCACTGCCCAGGCCGAGAGCACCCAGGCCGCCCAAGCCCAGGCCACGGAGACGGCCCGCCAAGTCGCAAGCACCGCCAGCGCGGTGGCGCTGGCCGCCACAGCCACCTACGCCCCCGTCGCCACCCGCCAGGCCATAGCCGGGGCCTACGAACGGGGCATCGCCGCTGCCAACATCGGCGACTGGTGGGCGGCCTACGAGAATCTGCGGGCGGTCTACGAAGCAGACCCCACCTATCGGGATGTGCAGGAGCGGCTGCGGGCCGCGGGCCTGGCCCTGACGCCCACGGCCACGGCTACCCCGTCGCCCACGCCCCTGCCCAGCGAGACGCCGACACCGCTTCCGCCGACTGAGACGGCCACGGCCACAGCGACGCCCACGCCAACAGCGACCGCCACGCCGACAGCGACCGCCACAGCCACAGAGACAGGGACGGCCACGCCCAGCCCAACGCCCACCCACAGCCCCCAGCCGACGGCCACGCACACAAAGACGCCGACGCCCGTGGCTGTCGTCCCGACGCAAGCGCTCACCGCGCGGCCGACCGCCACAGCCACGGCTGTGCCACCCACCGCCACGCCGACGAATACAGCCGCCCCGGCCACAGCCACCGCCCCGGCCACCGCCACCGCCACGGCCAGAGCCACGGGCGCGGCGGGCGAAAAGGTGGAGGTGAGCGCCTCGGGGGTGGGCTTCCCGGCCAGTTGGGCCACCAACGCGGCCCAGCGGGAACGCTCTGCGCTACAGGCCGCGGAACTGGACGCCAAACGCAATCTGCTGGCCTGGATCAATGGGGTGGAGATCGAAGGGGTGACAATCACAAACCAGGGCCAGGTGGAGATCGATGTCATCCGCCAGGTGGTGAAGGGGCATCTGCAGGGCGCGACACCCGTTGCCCAGTCCTACGACGACACGGCCCGGGTGGCCGAGGTGACGGTGCGGGTGGCTATCGACCCGTCGGAGTTGCCGTAGAAGAATGGAATGTGAGCGATAGATAGAAGTTCGACTTTTTCCGAAAAGTCGAACTTCTTGTCCCGCCCGCTCCGTCCCATCCGCGTTCTATTTTGTGGTTGTCAGCGCCCATACATTCAGGAGAGCCAGGCTATGAGACCGACGATTTTTGTGTTGCTATTTTCCTTTTTGCTTATCCTGCCCGGCCAGGCTCTGGCCCAGCAGGGGTCGGCGACGCCGGTGCCGACGCCGACCCATACGCCGGTTGCAACGCGCACACCCACGCCCAGAGCCGCGCCGGATGAGGTGACAAAGAGCTACTGCGCCTCGGCCTTTGGCTACGCGACGCTGGCCGCGTTGAAGGCCGATGTGCTGGTGCAGGCCAAGCGCCAGGCCATCAACGAACTCTTTGGCGAGCTGATCACTGCGTCTACGGAAGTGGAGAACTTCGCGGTGACCAGCGACCAGATTCGGGCGCTCTCCGCCGGCTTTGTGCGGGTGCGCCGGGACGAGTACAGCCACGGCCCCAATCTGGGCGATGTCTGCGTCACCATCAGCGCCTACGCCACTGCCGACGACCGGGCCAAATTTGTGCCGGTGCCCATCGAGAAGCGCAACTGCGTGACTGACGCCACAATGAGCGTGGGCCAGTTGCGTCAGCACGCCCAGGAGGAGGTGCTGGTGCAGGCGTTGATCGAATACGACCGCCGTCTGGCCGACACGCAACGGGAGACCCTTCTGCGTCTGTTGCGCCGGGTGGTCTACACGGAATCGGGCTTTGCGCCGGGGACAGAGAGTTACTGCGTGACGGCCCGGGGCGAAGTGACGCCGGTGGAGGTGTTGGCCCTGTTGGAAGGGATGGATGTCGTCGTGGCGCTCACCCCCACCCCGGCCCTCCCCCAGTCTGGGGGAGGGAGAAGTACGCCTACGCCCACCCGCACGCCGCGCGGCGGCGCAACCCTGACCGCGCCCCAGCAAACCGCGGTAGCCTTTGAAGCGACCCGTATCGCCTTTCTCTCGCGCACGCCCACCTTTACCCCCACCAGCACACCCACGCCGGACCACACGGCCACGGCTGTGACGCTGATGGTGGATGTGATGGCCACAGCCCAGGCCGCGCCCCATCAAATCTACGACCTGTGGGTCAACCCGGTGGACGATGCGGTCTATGTTTACGTGCCCGAGGGGGAGTTTACGATGGGTTCGGGGGCCGGAGATGCCGACGAGCAGCCGGTACACAAAGTCTATTTGGACGCCTTCTGGATCATGCGCACGGAGGTGACCAATGCCCAGTATGGCCGCTGTGTGCGGGCTGGAGTCTGTATTGCACCGCAGGGTGACAATGGAATCTGGAAGGACGTACGCTACGCAAATCACCCGGTGACATTCGTAGACTGGACCGAGGCCGACACTTACGCCAAGTGGGTTGGTGGCACGCTCCCTACAGAGGCCCAATGGGAGAAGGCCTGCCGGGGCGACGACCTGCGCACCTATCCCTGGGGTGACGCGGAGCCGACGGCCAAACTGCTCAACTTTAGCGGCAGCGGTGTGGGCGAGACAAAAGCCGTGGGTAGCTACCCGGCCGGCGCATCGCCCTACGGAGCGTTGGATATGGCGGGCAATGTGTGGAACTGGATCGCAGACTGGTATGGAGGGGACTACTATAGCCAGTCGCCGGAGAGCAATCCCACGGGACCTGAGAATACCGGTGTACGCATTGTACGCGGTGGTTCGTTTTATTATGACAGCACATGGGTTCGTTGTGCCAACCGCGACGGATTACCCCCAGACTTCTCGAATGATTACTATGGCATTCGGGTGGTGGGAGTGGGCGTTCTCTCCCAGCCCTCTGGTCGCTGAAATCTCTGGCCTTCCTTCGACAGGCTCAGAACACCGCTGGCTCTCTGGGTTCTTCTCATTCCGACCTACGGGCGCGGATCGTTTTTTTGTGCATCGGACTGACAGTCCGATGGCTGGTTGACAGCAAATGGAAGGAGGGTGCAAATGGCTGGATTCAGCGAGGCAACGATCAGCGATAAACATCCCGACGGTGACGGACGGCGACGATATCAATACTCAAGGCGTCGTCGTCAATGGCGTAGACGACTCGGTAGACGCCAACCCGAATACGCCAAAGTCCGCTTTCTCCGGTCAACTTTATACAGCCCTGGGGTCGGGGAAGATGGGAAAGGCTCTCGATCTTGGAGAAAATACGGTTTACCTCCCGAGCTGGCAGGTTTTCCAGTTCTTTGCGAGCCGATCTGGCAAAGGTGACTGTATAGCTATCCATCTAATTTTCCCTGTTCCATCAAGCGCCGTCGGACCTCTTCCAGCGTTTCACGCGGCTCATCCGCACGGGCCTGGGCCAGTAAGATGTCATAGAAATCTTCCCACAGGTTTCCGTACTGTTTGAGGTTGATTTGGACGGCGGTCTTTTCGCCCCGCTCATCAATGAGAAACTGAATACCATTCAACATCGCCAACTCCTTTGCACCAGACACGTATTCGTTCGGACTGCATTCGCTCTAGGTAACTGACCGTTATAGCGTAGTGGTTTCGTCGGCACGATTCCGGGAATCGGCCAGACCTACAGGGGAATTCGAGAGTTTGTGTGGCCGATTCCCGGAATCAGCGCACCCAAGTTGTTTACGGACAATTACTAATTATAGTGACACTGGATTGAAATCGCCAATACCATCCCAAGAAAGGTCCACCAATGAAACGCATACTTCTTCTCATCGCCATTCTGCTCGCGTCCCTCCTGCCGGGGCCTGTTTCTGCCAGCGCGCCGACCCGCCCCCTGGCCGCGGACCGGGTGGTCAAGACCGCCTGCACCTACGCCCTGGGCTACGCCACTATCGACGATCTCAAGACTGATCTGCTGGCCCAGGCCAAACGGCTGGCGGTCAACGAGTTGTTCGGCGAGTTCATCACCGCGTCGACGGCGGTGGAGAACTTCGTCGTCACCAACGACCAGATTCGCACCTCGTCCATGGGCTTTGTGCGGGTGGAGGGGGACCCGGAATATCGCAACGGCAACGATCTGGCCCAGGTCTGCGTGACGATTGTGGCCTATGTGACCGACGAGGACCGGGAACAGTTCGAGGCGGTGGCGATCAACAAACGCCACTGCGTCACCGACCCCAAGCTAACCACCAGCGAAATCAAAGAATTTGCCCGGTCGGAGGTTCTCGTCCAAGCGTTGATCGACTACAACAGCAAATTCAAGGACACAGATCGAGACAGTATGATACGCCTGGTCCAGCGGGTGAAGTATCTGGACAGTGGTTTTGTGGCCGAGACAGAAACCTACTGTGTTACAGCGGAAGGAATGCTTGTGCCCGTCGAAGTGTTGGCATTTCTAACGCCGCTCAATGACGATACTAAAATCGCTTCCCCTGATCAGACAGGTCGTGAGGGCGGGGGCGTCACCACCCAGATAACTGGTACTTCTGCAAATACAACCGCTGCTGATGGGGACTCTGGAGAAGCGTCTGACCTGGACCTTTCTGCTGGGGCGCTATCTGGGATCACGATCTCAAGCGAAGAATCGACTGTCAGCGGGATACGGGTTGAAATTCGCTATGCAGATGGCACGCCCAAACGTGATTCTTACATTGGCGTCTATAATCAGGGGAAAGATGTGAGTGGAAACCCAGTACGGGGGAAACGTATTACTGAGGTGCGCACTACCGATGCTGGCTCACGTCTTATTGAATTGGACCCAGGCACATACTCACTGGTTCTTGGCGATATAACTGGCTATCCGTGGACAGAACAATTCAACTACACAGTCAGTGCTCTGAAAACGACAGTCCTCTCTCTAACCCTAAGCCGCTTGCAGATCGGTGTACGCGACGTAGATACGAAAGGGGTTTCCGGTCGATGGACAGGCATCTATCTTCAGAGTATGGACATCAGCAACAATCCTATAAAGGATCGGCGCATAGCGGAGAAGCGTACCAACAATGCTGGGTTGGTGACATATGACCTCATGCCTGGCATTTATGCAGTGGAAGTTGGCGATCTGTCTGGCTATCTCTGGGGAAGCGAACTGGATCACGCCCTATACAGCGGAAAAGCAACAACGATTCTTGTCACACTGGGAAGACTGAATGTGGGTGTCAAAGATGCCTATGGGAAACCGGTCGCTGGTCGATGGGTTGGTGTATATCGGGAGAAGCTTGACATTGAGAAGAAGCCAGTAAAGGATAAGCGGATTTTGGAAGGCAGAACCAACAATGCAGGCATAGTCTCTTGGGACCTGACCGAGGGGGAGTATGCGCTGGAAATCGGCGATGTGCGAGGCAATCTGTGGGGAAAAGAACTCGGTCATACTATCACTGCCGGGCAAGACACTTCAGTCGTTCTATCTCTTGGACAACTGGTCGTCGCTCTACAGGATAGGAACAAGAATGCCCTCACCAATCGCTGGGTTGGCATCTACTATCAGGACACAGATGTAGCCGGGAATCCAATCAAGGGGAAGCGATTTATAGAGGGTAGGACAGGGAATACGGGTGTGCTTGCCTGGGACCTAACCGCGGGGACTTATGTTTTGGACATTGAGAATTTGGGGACGTTGTTCAATGTCGAAATCGCGCCTCGTACAGTAACAACTACAGATGGGAGCAAAATCGTCTTGGCAGAGCAATAATGCCTAACGATGCTCTCTGG
>JAANMX010002361.1_pt1 | contig 18934 bp, 15 predicted proteins | sample 7279681 | NCBI WGS metagenome assembly JAANMX01 (sample SAMN14094542, study PRJNA606508) | bioreactor metagenome | isolation source: A lab-scale SPAN reactor treating ammonium-rich wastewater day 351 | place: Ireland: Galway | collected 2018-01-01
CATCCCAATATTTCGAATATACGGATACATATTGCCCTTCTTCGAGACGGTTCTCGCCAGCAAGATCAGCGGCCGCGTGTGCAAAATCCATATCACCCCCAGCCCACCGTACGCCCGAGTCTGGCACGTTTGCCGTGTCCCTCCGAAATTAAAGTTGCGTCCCATCCGGGTATGTCTTCTCGTACCCAACCATATCGATTCCATCGCTCTCACTGTCACGGCGTCCCGTTTTTCGTCCGGGCTTTTGAGAGCAATCTATCGATCGCCTCGTTAATATACTGTTTGTCGGTTCGCATGTACTCCGTATCATCCGAAGATATCGTTTCCTTCGAGTTCTCCAGTTTCTTCATCAAGACGGGGTCGCTCGTGACGCATTTGCATTCGTAATCGATATCGCTGAGCGAATAAATGGTGTACAACTTTAACGGACAATTATGGGCAACGCGCTCAACGATCAATGGTGCGTAATAATCGCCATTGTTCTCAACGTATCCAACCACATCCGTAAAGCCAAAAGGGTGGTTCGCTTTAACAAATTCGTACAAATCTATTTGTTGTTCGACTGAGTATGAATCGAACCTGGCCTTTCTTTCTGCCGTCTTCTCGGTGGGGATGGTGCTCATTTCCTCATATTGGACGGAGCCAGGAGTCCCCTTCTCGTAGCACATCGGAGTAAGCAGAGCGAATCCAAAGACAATTGCACAAACGCTCTTTGTGATCATTTTGATAAGCCTCCTCATCCACACGGTCCGCTTTGCCCGGGATATCTTGCCCTGAGCGTATCCACAATGGTTTTCGCCTTCGTCTGTGCTGGTTCTTCGATCGCATTTTCAAAATACGACCAAGCTGTCCGAACTCGAGTACGTCATGTCTTTCAACCCGCCGAAAGCGGTAGTCGGAGGCTGGCAGTCACTTTGTATGTTCAAACTCGGCAGAACTCGTCCCAACAAACTTTGATGCATCCTTTGAAAGGAATCCTCGCTCTCCCGTATCGGCCAATGTCAACGACGTACGTAATTCACCGGAGATCGGCAAACGGATCTCCAAATGATCCTGTACTGCTTGCGCGGCATGAGATGTCGGTGTCAAGCTTATCCAAACTACAACCCTGTCGCCATCTATATGATGAAACGTAAAGCGCGTAAGAAAGTCCTTTTCAAGAAAAAGGTCACCGAAACTATCATAATCAATCGGAGAAAATAGCTTTCCGAATTCCGATAAATTTGTAGGAGGCTGTGTTAGTTTGCCGCTCTGGATCGCTCGCTTGATCCCGGACGCAATATCCTGATTGGTGAGGAGAGCCTGAAGAATCTCATCTTCGGTAAACCACTTTGTCAGACTCACCAAAGGAGTTGAAGTGTGAGCATTGAACTTTTTGTTTCCAAGTTCTGAAAACGAGGGAAGGTCCAATCCTTGAGTATCAGCTAGATCAATCGTGGTATATCGCCAGTCAATAGTTGTTGTGCCGCAGGAAGAGCCCTCTTCCTGTTCAAAGCTAAAAACAGTGCCGACAACCGAAGCGGGTTTGAAAAAATGAGTAACATCGCAGTCACGAGTGTTCGAATCTTGCCGAATACGATCATTTCTTGCCTCGGATATCCTCTTAAATATATCTGGGATTTTCCTGCCGTTTAACGTCACCGATAGATCGCTACCATTCCAGTCTAAAGTTAGATCGTTGTTTTGCTGATGCCACTTTTTCTTTATCTCCGGTTCTTCAACAGGCGTCGGGGTCGGAACCGAGTAAACCGGAGGAATATTGTCCGCATTAATGACCTTGCTCGGAGGGGTATTTGATAGAAGGGAGTTTCCACAAGCTAAAAAAAGTGTAGAAGTTAACAAAATTAACATCAGCTTACTCATAACATTAAAAACAGTGTTGCTTGATTTGATTCCAATAGCGAATTGCCGCATCTGCTACTTCTCCCTTCGCGAGTCCATAGGCGTTTACTAAATATCGAGCCTTAAGCAAGTCCTTACGAGTGCCACGTCCATCTTTGGTGAAGTCACTTAGTTTCCCCTTGCCAGGTCGGAAAAGTCCGTCTAGCAGTCCAAAGGCCGCGATCCGTGCCGCCGTATCCGGATCGGCAGCTAAAGATGGATCACCCAGGCGTTGCCCACTTAAAAGTATCTGTCAATGGCCTTTTAAGATCATGAAGCCGCTTTCGCTGGCAATGATCGGGCATTCCTTCGAAGCTGCCGTAGAAGTCGTCAGGGACATTCGAACACTGCCATTCCGGATCGTAGGCGTCGAAGAGATACGCTTCGTATGTCGGGGGCTGTGGCTCGACCGGAGGAGGCGAGAGCGAGATGCTTTGCCCCAAAGGCTCTGTCTGGTTGGACACAATGCCCGTGTTCGACGTGCCGTCGTTTGTGTAAGAAACAACTGTCCCCGTCACCGGATCGCTCGTCTTCCAAGTCACCATGTCATAACTCTCCGTCCCAGTCCCTCTCAACTCCGCGATCACCGCCTTCCCCGCAAAGACCTGCCGCTCAAGCGGCGTCCCATCCGATCTTTCGATCGCGCGTTAGCCAACTTTTCAATCTGCTTTCGAATCAAGAACATTTGTCTGACGATGGGAGGGTTTTTCCTTGAGAGTGGCATACGATGGTCTACGACTGGAGAACGCGCTGTGACATTGATATCGCCGAGGTAGAGCACCTCCACAACATCCGGATCAAGCAAGATAAGCGCCGTTCCCGGCTCTTTAGCGGCCTTACTTCGCTTCGAGCAAAGCACCGATTGACCGAGAGCGACTGCCAGTTGCGAGCGTATATTTTGAATACCAGCATCGGCAGCCGACTCAAAAGAGTACCTTTCAAGCTTAATACGGGAGACAGCATCGCTAAGCGAAAGAGAAGGTTCAGTCGACCAGATCTCCTCGAACTGAAGAAGGATGCTCTTCTCAAGCGCTCGACAAACTTCTATCCTTGCCTTCCTCGTACCGATTAAAGTCAGATTTATCTGAAACTCCTGGCCTTCAAATGGTAAGAAGCGCATTGACACCGCATCGTTGTTACCGCGCCCTATAAAGCTTCGCGGACATGCGGCATCGAGTAGCACGTCGTTATCAAAATTTGGTTGAGCACTTATACAAATCGGTGCGCACGCCCACAGCGCGCAAACTGCTATGGCGACGACCCAGACTGCATTTACATGTCTATTTATCACAATCTTGTGCATGTTTCTTCGGCACCTTGCCGTCTTTGTCGAGCGGGGCATTCGGATCGAAGACGGTAAGGCCGCCCGGTCCCAGTACATAAGTACGCAATCCATGCTGCTTTCCCGCCTCTATGTCCTCTGGTGATGGAAAAACTCCATTTGGATGAGAGTGCACCCAAGCAAAAGTTCCAGCAGGCAGCTTGAGCTTAACGTTATGACGTTCGTGAGAAATGGTAATACCCGTAACCCGGACCTCGCCGTCAACGTATAGAATCGCAAAGGCCATTTCAGTTGATAGCGAAACGGCCCTATTCGCACTACGGTTTAAATTGTAGAGAGTCTGCATTTTCTCAATCTGGTTTGAAACGACAGGCAAACAATGTATTCGTGATCGAATTTGAGCGCGGGCGTCCTCAATCAAACTTCTAAGCGTATTCGGAAGATTCTCTATTGCTGATGCTATTGCCCAGGCGAGTCCTATGAGATCGCCGCCGTTGCCGGCGTCGAGACGTTGGGCGATGTCGATTGGGAGGGCGGAATCGAATGGCAGGCTTGGCACGGTGCAATCAACGCCGGAGTCAAAGGTGCATCCGAAGGCGCTTACTCCAGAGCCGCTGGACTTGTTATTCTTGCCGCTCGAAAACAGGGCCGCCATACGCAGATCGTTCTCAGCCTTTAGTGCCTTTGATGCACCGAAGCCCTGATGCGTCGCCTCGTGCGAGGAGTGTTCAGGATATGAAACGATCAACTTCACCGAATACTCGTTCGTCCACGGCAGGTCGATCCCCGCCGCATAAAGCCGCTTCCGCTGGCAGTGCTCCGGCAGCCCGCTGAAGCTGCCATAATAATCTCGAGCTTCGTCAGAACACTGCCATTCGGGGTCGTATGCGTCGAAGAGGTGTGCTTCGTATGTCGGAGGCTCAGGTTCGACCGGAGGAGGCTCAAGCGAAATGCCCTGCCCCAAAGGTTCGTTCTGGTCCGATACATAACCAGTCGCGAGAAATATCGCAAGATGCCCGTGCATAAACGCTATGATTCCAAAAAGCTCGAACTGACCGCCGGGTCGACAACCGGTTTAGTACTTAGATTCGAAAGAAATGTACAAGTTGCATTCGAGGCCTTATAAAATGCGACCAGGCCGGAAGGCATCGCGCGCCGCATTCGGGTTCATCGTATTCTTTTTTGATCGCGATGACCAGACAAATGTTCGCCAGTTTCGCTGACTTAAAAAATACAGATTTACGCCTTGGCGGGGTTAAAGCGATTCGAGGGTCCTCAATAAAATGGAACTGCGTCGACCAAAAACCGTGCTATTCTCGAACACTATGCGAACTCACACGCTTTTTCTTCCTGTCGTTCTTTTGCTCTCGTTTGTGCTGAATTCGGCGGCTCAAACGGTTGCTCCAACAAAGTCGGAAATTTCCGGATGCAATGTCGATCTCGCGAGACTGGCGGTTGCGCAGCGTGCTGACGAGAGCGGCACAGTTTCGGACACGGAGGAGCGTGTCAACATACTCACGCGCGTGGCGGACTTCGAATGGCGGTACGACAAGCAGGCCGCGCATGACCACTTGGCAGAGGCATACAAGGTAGCTGCCGCACGATTTCACGAAAAGGGTTTCGAGAACGAGAATGATCAGGGGATAGCGATACCGAAGCCCGACCTTCGATTTCGCGTGATCGAGGCGATCACAAAAAAAGATACTGCATGGGCAAAGAAACTGATCGACGAGATTCTCGCTGAATATGAGAAGGATGCGGAAGATAAAACGGATGACCGTGACAAGGCCCGCGAACTAAGCGCGACGCTTAGCATCGCCATAAGCACGATAAAGTCCGATCCTGCTCTGAGCTGGTATCTTTTTCGGCGTGTGATGACCGAACGTCTCGATTCTCACTGGCTGTTCACGCTTTACGAAGTGGCCGCCTCAGATCCACGGTTCGCTGACCAACTATATTCTGAGCTACTGACCAGATATCGGTCTGAGAAGCCCAGACGGTTCCTCTTTTTATCGGCGTACCCATTTGCCTCAAATAGGATTGTCGGGATCGATAAGTTTCAATTCGGCAGCAGCGTGCCGGCAACGTTGGGTCCGAATCCAGCACTTCAAACGCGTTTTCTTACCACGCTTATGCAAAACTTCTCGGCATTCGTTGTCGATCCGACGAATCTTACGGCGCCGGCGGAACCGCATCGATTGGGCGAGCCTGCTTACGTCGTTTCTGCCCTCAATGAACTTCAGCCGATCGTTGCCGAAAGATTTCCGTCGCTCCTTCCGCAATTCACCGAGCTGAGCACCATCGCAAACTCGACCTTGAACGACAACCTTCGGCAGTCGATGGATGATAAGAATGAGCGAGAAGCGGGTTTTCGATCGAGTTTTGAGACACGAATAAAGGAGCTTGAACAAGCCGACGAGGAAGGGAAACTGACGGACGAGATGATCGTCTCCGTGGCAACTTGGGGGCTTGACTCGCTGAGCGAGGACCAGATGAAAAGACTGCTTCCCTGGATCGAGAAGATCGATGACAAAGATGCCAAGGAGGCGACAACGAACTTTTTTTGGTTCATGCGCACGAAACGAGCCGTTCGCGATGCTCAGCTGGATGATGCCGAAGCTTTCGCTGCCAAAGTCAAGCGCATCGACTTTCGGATCGTAGTTCTTTTCGAGCTAGCAGAGGCTCGAACAAAGGTGATAAACAGTTCGGCGGCCGCACTTGGGATATTGAGCGATGCGGCTAAACAGGTACGCAGCGCTCCGGATTCTGTCCCGAAAGCCCGCGTTCTTCTCGGACTTGCCTCCAAGTATGAAAAGATCAACCACGCCGCGGCCATCGACGCGCTTAGCGATGCGGTGAACGTGATCAACCATCTTCAAGGCACCGAGGTCTTGCAAACGACGATCCGACAGATGATCAAGACCCGCAGATCTCTCTTCTATTACAGCGTCGAGGTCCCATATTACGGTCTTGAAGAAACCTTCAAGATCGTGGGTAAGAATGACCTCGATCTCACAATAGCCAACGCAACGACGCTCACGAACAAGTATCTTCGGACGCTCGCCGTGATCGGTGCCGCACAAAGCTGCGTCGATAACAAGAAACCTTCGAAAAAGAAGCCGCAAAAACGCTAATCGCCTATTTTGCTTTCAGGACCCAGCCGTCGGGGTCGACCTTTGGCGGTGTGCCCGAATAAGTGACCGAGCCTTTACCGTCCGGCATTTCGACGCGTTGGGTCTTTCCGTTTATGACGACGTCGATCGGCATGGGGAACGGCATATTGTTCGGCGTTTCCCAGCGAAGCAGCATCTTGCAGTTGTTCGTGCAATCGGCCGGAACCGCGGTAACGAGTTTCGGAAGCTTCGGCTGCCGCAGATACATCTCAAAGATCCAGTCGAGCTTCATTCCCGAATCCTTTTCGGCAGTCGTCAAAAAATCATCGGTAGTTACAAGGCGTTCCTGGCGGCCGTCTGTATAGCTCTCGTGCGCTTTGTCTGGATACGCCATATGCCGAAGCGCGTTAAAGAACGCTTTATCGCCGATCAAATAACGAAGCGTGTGCAGGAAGTACGCACCCTTGCCGTAAATATCGCCATCCGACTTTGTGTAATCGGGCTCAGCCATATAGACCTGATAGGCGATCTTCGGTTCGCGGGGAGCGATTGGCTGTTTGTTGCGAAATCTCGTCGCCGTCGCCGCGATGCGTTTCATATATGCGTCTTTGCCGTGGAGATATTCCTGATAAAGGGCATCCATATAGCTTTGAAAGCCCTCGTGGATCCAGAAATCGCGCCAATCACTCGCCGTTACGAGATTTGCCCAATATTCGTGACCGAACTCGTGCAGCAAGAGCCAGTCCGTGCCGTCCGCGTCGTACTTGAAATGGTTGCCGTAGGCGATATTCGTCGAATGTTCCATCCCGAGATGCGGCGTCTCTGAGATGCCAACCTTTTGCGAACGGAACGGATATGGCCCTAAGTAATGTTCGTAGTATTTCAGATACTTCTTTTGTTCGGCGATGAGGCCTGCGGCTTTGTCGGCGTCCTCCGGCAGAACGTAGAAGAAGATCGGAATCACGGTTCCCGCGATCGAACGATACGAATCACGCACGATCTTGTAAGGTGCCGCGTTGAAGACGACCGAGTAGTTCGCGATCGGATTCGTCATACGCCAATTGTAGGTCGAGGTTCCGTCGGCGTTCCTCTTAACGGTTTGGAGTTTGCCGGGAGCCGTCGCGTAAAGCGGATCGGGAACCGTGATATGCATCGAGACCGTCGCCGGCTTGTCCGATGGATGATCCTTGCAAGGGAAGAGCAGGTCTGCTCCGTCATTCTGCAATGCGACCGAGATCCAGTCGGCTCCGTCCTTCGTCTTTTCCCACATAAAACCGCCGACCCATGGCGGACGCGGTGCGACACGCGGCGTTCCGGAGTAAACGATCTTCATCCTGATCGTCTCGCCGTCCTGTTTTGAATATGGGAACCAGATCCAGATCTTGCCGCCGTCGCGTTTGAATTTCAGCGCCGCGCCATTCTCCGAAACGCTCTCGACCGCGTACGGCGTATCGAGATCGAGGACGATCACGTTCGACGGAATGACGGTTTTGGCGGTCATTATCGTCGTCCCGGTGATCGACTTCGTCGCGGGATCGGCCTTCACAGAGATGTCGTAATCCTGCACGTCAAAGACCGCCTGCTCAAACATCAGCGGCCCGCCCGTCGAGGTCGGTTTTGCCCCAAGCTCACGCTGGCCGAAAGACGAAACGGCGAACAACGCCACAGCCGCTAACGCATATAGTGCCTTCATAATTGAAACTCCTTGAATTGTTTGGTCGAACTACCTTTAGAATACGACGAAATGGCCGAAAGGGTTTAGTCCGCGAGATCGGTGTCGATCGCCATTCTGTACTCGCTCGCCATCGATGGATGGCCGTGTGCGAGCGAGACCTGCACACCTTTCTCGTAGGTTGCACGGGCCTTCTCGCGATCGCCCGAGCGTAGATATGCTCCGGCAAGCATTCCGTAGGCATTGCCTTCGTCGTCGGCACCGGCGAGATATTTCTCCAGCATCGCGATGACCTTGGCGTCTTCGCCGAGCTTTTCGTACTCTTTTGCGAGGCCGAACATCACCATCGTGTTCGACGGGTCGGCCGCGAGCATCTGCTCAAAAACTTCGATCCTGTTCTGCATTGTTCTTTTCTCCAAAGATAGCCGATTCGGCAGAGCGCATCAAAACAGACTTGGTTGCGAAACCACGAAATCCTCGGCATTTTCCTCGACCTTGTCAGCGATCGGATCGCCGTCATTCTCACGCGTGTTGAACCCAAGCCGCCTCGCGTGAAGATCAAAAAGCCGTTGTGTTACTTCCCATTGTTCGGTCTTGCCGGTCATCCGTTCCTTGTACGTGGCGTGCCGCAAAGTTCCGCCGCGTTCGCGTTTCATCGAATTCGTGATCTTGACGACGCGTGTCGCAGGCAATCGCTCGTTCATCTTCTCAACGAAATACTCCTCGATCGATGGCGTGTCGATGTGCAGCATCGACATAAATGCGCGAGTTGCACCGGCGTCCTTCGCCCTTTCGAGCAGCTTCGGAATATCCGGCTCGTTATAACCCGGGATGACAGGAGCGACGCCGATACCGGTCTTGATGCCGGCATCCGCGATCTGTCTCATAGCTCGAAAACGCGCTTCAGGAACAGGCGTGTACGGCTCAAAGGGATTCGATTTTTCTTTGGTCAGGAACGGGATCGAGAAGAAGACGCTGACCTTTTCGAGCCGCTGCAATACGTCAATATCCCGCGTTACGAGCGGCGATTTCGTTACGATGCTGACCGGAACACGAAACTCCGCGCAAACCTCGAGACACTGCCGCGTGAGGCGATATTCCGCTTCAAGCGCGATGTACGGATCGGTGGCGAAAGAGAAATCGAGATGCGGCATCTTGTTGCGGCATTTTTTCAACTCTGCACGCAGCAGCTGAGGAGCGTTCGGCTTGACGACGATCTTTGTCTCGAAATCCGTACCCGCGCCATAGCCGAGGAATTCGTGATACTGCCTCGCGAAGCAATACGTGCAGCCGTGAATGCAGCCGCGATAGCAATTTACCGTGTAACGCCAACCGCCTTCCCAACCCGAGGCGAATGCCTTCGTGATCACCTTTTTCGTTGCGGTCTCCTCGAAGATCTCGAGCTTTGTTTGCGGTGGCTCGCCGACGAATTCGGCCGAGAGCTTGTTGTAAGGATTTGGCGGGTTCGTGATGCGTCTCACAGATGAAACATTATCGCATTTGTCGGAATTCGAGGTCAATGAAATTCGTACAGGCGCACGATTTTTTAGACTTGCGGCGGTTTTGCTGCGTCAGACATGTGCCAAGTTTGTTAGGTTTTGTGTGGTTTGACGTTATGAAAGCAAAATATTTAACGGCACTTATTGCATTGACCGCGGTACTTACAACGATCGTATTTGCCCAACGCGGCGAGCGTTTTCGCAAGATGATCGAGGCTCGAAGGGCCGAGCGTCAGCAACGATCCGGGCTTTCGACACAAGAGATCGACGTTAAAGGCGTCAAACGCTCTTACATTCTTCATTTGCCGCCAACCTATAAGAAAGGTGTGAAGTTACCACTTGTTATCGCGCTTCATGGCGGAGGAGGGAATGCAGAGAATATGGTCAATATGAGCGGCTTTAGCGAGAAGGCGGACAAGGAGAATTTTGCGGTTGTTTATCCGAATGGTTCGGGCCGTTTCGGCAACATCCTGCTGACGTTCAACGCGATCGGATGCTGTTCCTATGCAATGAAGGAAAAGGTCGATGACGTTGCGTTCATCTCTAAGCTGATCGACAAACTTGCCGCCGACTATTCGATCGACACGAAGCGGGTGTATGTTACGGGCTTTTCAAACGGGGCATTGCTTACGCACCTTCTAGCAGCCGAATTGCCGGACAAGATCGCGGCGGCAGCACCGGTCGCCGGGGCGATATTCGCGAGTACGCCAAAGCCGAAGGGCAAGGTTGCGATGCTGATGATACACGGAGAGGATGACACGGCCGTCCCTCTGAACGGCGGAATGAGCACGCGCTCGATCGTGAACCCGAATCAATCCGAACCTTTCAAGTCAGTTGCTGACACGACGAGATATTGGACCGTCAATTCCAACTGCAATAGCGTTCCGGAGAAGGCCGTCAAAGGGAATGTTACGACCGAAGAGTTCACAGGTTGCGCTAGCGGCGGTGATGTCGAGGTCGTCCTTTTAAAAGGCGGGCTGCACGCCTGGCCGGGCGGAAGAAAAGGACGTGATGCAGGGGATGAGCCCTCAAAAGACCTGAACGCGACCGACGTGATCTGGGAATTCTTCAAGGCACACCATAAGTAGCCGACCTTAAAGATCCCGCTGCATCAAAAGATCTGTCTGCGCATCGGAGCCAAGCTGGAAGATGTGCTTACCAACGGCGTGGAATCCGTTCTTCTCGTAAAAGGCGATCGCCCGCGGATTGTATTCCCAGACGCCAAGCCACATCACATCGTGGTCGTGACGCCTGGCCCGTTCAAAACACGAATCCATCAGATTCTGCCCGACGCCTTTGCCGAGATATTCCTGGTGTGAGTAAAGCCGCGATAGCTCGATAGGCCGCGTAGCCGTGATCCCGGTTTCGGTGCGGCCGACGATCAACTTTGCATAGCCAGCCGGCTTTTCATCAACACTCGCGATCAGAAAGATATTCCTTTCATCCGAAAGCTCTTCCGTTATCTGCTCAACGTTGAACGCCTGCCGCATATAGTGTGCAAGATCATCCGGCGCATTCTTGGGATGATGCGCAAAGGCATCCCAGAACGTCGTGTAGGCAAGGTCGGTCAAAAGGGTTGCGTCCGCGGGAATGGCGATACGCGTTGTGATCTCGGTCATTTAAGATACTCGTTCAGACGCTCAAGACAAACGCCTCGCCAGGGCTTTAAGAACTTCGCCCGCGATTCGATCTTGAGTGGCGAAAACGTCGGGGCTTCTGTAATCGAACGTCTCGCCCCAAACAACATACCCGCGGTTAACATCGACCATCTCAACTGCGACCCTGATCTGATCTGCATTGCGCTGAATAGAACCCGTAAGAACGACGTCGGCATTTTCGCTTCGGCCCGCGTACATTACATCAGTGGGCGGAATCGGGTACCGAGCGGGAAGCAGCTCGAGATCCTGTACACTTCCGATCCGCGCACGAAGCGTGTCGCGGATGCCGGCGCCTATGGCCGAATCATAACCATCGGACGCGCTAAAGCCCATAACAACGACAGTCGTCGCATAGTCGCTGCGTCCTGTGTCGTTTTGGTAGGCAACGATGCTTGTAAGGCAGACGAGGATGATATAAGCCGCTGCTAGCATCGCACCAAAGCCGCCACCCGAACGAGCCCAGACAGCGAATCTATTAGGCGACCCTTCTTTTGGCGAACGCGGCTGACCAATGGGATCGCAAGATGTCTCCTTGTCGTTCGCGACCTCGTTGACAGGTGCAACAAAGGAATAACCTTTGCCAGGCACAGTAACAATGTACCGGTGGTCACCGGCTCTTTCACCGAAGCAGCGCCGCAGCGTTGCTATCTGCTGTGTAAGGTTATTCTCCTCAACGGCGATATCGGGCCACAACCGATCGATCAGCTCTGCCTTGAGCACGACCTTGCCACGGTTCGCGATCAGAATAAGCAAGGTGTCGAAGGCCTTCGGCGTTAGCGGCAGCGTTTCGCTTCCGGAATAGACCCGCCGCACAACCGGATCGACTTGATACCCACCGAAATCATAAATTACGCCCGATCTGCCGTTGTCCATAGCTATCACCTCTTCTGGAGGTTTTGATTACATTTCACCACCGCACGTTTCAACAATATCTTTTGTGGCGCGATCGAAACTCAATGTTTGTTGGGAAAAACGGGCGAGGTCAGTTGATTTTCACAAATTTTCACACGCTCTAAGGACAATTTATGACCGCATTCGCAAGAATCTGATCGTTGTCTTTGAGGATCTCGCACAAGCAACGCTTGCTTGCTGCTCCCTGCCAACAGAGATCTCGCGCCGAAGGGTAAATGTGCGCATACCCGAATGCGCGAGAAACATCAATTTTACAAGGAAGACAAGGAATGAATCTATTTAGGATCAAGCCGCTTGAAACGATACTTGCCGAAGCGGACGAACATGGCAGCGGATCGCTAAAACGTACACTAGGGGTCTCGGCTCTAACTCTTCTTGGAGTTGGGGCGATCATCGGAACGGGAATTTTCGTGCTTACCGGGCAGGCGGCCGGCCGCCATTCCGGCCCGGCAGTTGTTATCTCAATGGTTGTCGCGGGTTTGGTAAGTGCCCTGGCTGCACTCTGCTATTCCGAATTTGCCTCGTCAGTCCCCATCTCAGGTTCAGCGTATACGTACAGTTACGCCACGCTCGGTGAGTTCGTTGCTTGGGTGATCGGCTGGGACCTGATCCTCGAATATGCCTTCGGTGCCGCGACCGTTGCGGCAGGATGGTCAGGGAACGTCATCAGCCTGCTCGCGGATCTTGGCATTCATTTTCCGGTTTCATTGAGCGCGGCACCCGGCACAAAATTCGTCGCCATCTCAAGCGAGGCGGCGCACCAGCTCGCCAATATGCGCGTTGGTGAGACGATCCTGAATCCGCCGGCTGGCTACAATATGCTGACCTCAGAGCTTGCAAAGGGTATTGAGCTCGCCGGTATCCACGCTCCGGTCGAAACGGCGTATTTCAACCTGCCTGCGTTCCTGATCGCGATCGCGGTTACCGCACTTCTGATTCGCGGTATTCGCGAATCGGCGAACTTCAATTCCATCGTCGTGGTCGTGAAGATCGGTGTTGTCCTTCTCTTTATCATCGCGGGAGCGGGATATGTCAACACGCATTATCTAGGTTTTGGATGCGAGCCCGGAACGGGCGACTGCCTTCAGTTCATACCGCCAAATACCGGCGTGTTCGGCGAATACGGCTATAGCGGACTTCTGACCGGTGCGGCGGTGATCTTCTTTGCATACATCGGGTTTGACGCGGTCTCGACCGCATCGCAAGAGGCAAAGAATCCGCAGCGGGATATGCCGCGAGCTATCATCGGTTCGCTCGTCATCTGCACGATCCTTTATGTCTTTGTTGCGGGGATAATGGTTGGCCTTGTTCCCTACACCCAGCTAAGGGACGAGGCTGCACCGATCGCAGCCGCGATCACAGCGGCATCCGGAATGGCTATCGAAGGATCGACAATGGCCTTCATTCTGAAATCTTTCTCGATGGTGATCAAACTTGGTGCGGTACTTGGCCTGAGCTCAACGATGGTCGTCCAGATGATGGGCCAGCCGCGAGTTTTTTACGCAATGTCGAGAGACGGCCTGCTTCCTGAATGGGGAGCTCGGATCCATCCCCGTTTCCGCACGCCGCATGTAACGACGATGATCACCGGCGTGATCGTTGCCGTGATGTCTGCTCTCGTGCCGATCTCAGCGCTCGGCCAGCTCGTGAGCATCGGTACGCTCTTCGCCTTTGTGATCGTCGCGATCGGCGTGATCGTCCTGCGGAAGACGCAACCCGACCTTCCGAGGCCATTCAAGGTTCCGTTCTCTCCGGTCGTGCCGATCCTCGCGGCACTCACCAGCCTCTACTTGATGTACGGCCTACCGTGGGACACGTGGGCGAGATTGATCGTCTGGATGGCTATCGGAGTGGTGGTGTATTTCGTGTACAGCGCAAAGAACAGCAAACTCCGGGACGCGGAAACACCGTGATCCAGGTCCCAAAACGCCGTTCTTCCGACAAGAGCCGGTCGACTAAATTGGCCTCATCGAGTCAGGCCCACGCGGTCGAGCAGGATGGGCCATCTTGGGTCGTTGTGAAGTGGATCAAGTTGCACCCATGCCTTGACATAAGGGATGGAACCGCGATTTATACGGTACTCGGGGTCAGAGATCGCTAGTTCGAGCATTGCAAAGGCTTTATCCGGTTCACCCAGCTGAGCGTAGCCCCACGCAGCCTGCACAGGTGCCTTTCGGCCGTTACCGATGTGCTGGTCAATGAACTCCTCGAAATAGCCTCGTTCGCCATCCTTGGCGAATGCACGTCGAAAGCGTTCGGCATATTGCAGTACCTCCGGCCCTTCCCCGGCGATCTTCCAAGCTTTCTCCATCTCATCGATAGCGCGCGGAAAATCCTTCTTTGCACAATAGACCGTCGATAGGTAAGCGTGGGAGCGTGAAAAGCTTGGGTCTTCTTCTATTAATTGATCGAGGCTCTCCGCGGCCTTATCAAGGTCGCGCTTGTAGACGTAGGCGTAGGCGATATCTGACTTGATAGCCATCGAGAGCGGGTCGAGTGCAAGGGCTCGGTCGTACTCGGCAAAACCCTCGTCGAATCGGCCGTCCAATACAAGCAACTCGGCAAGCCAATGGCGAGCTTGGGCATTGTTTGGATTCAGCTCGATCGCCTTTCGATAATTCTCTTCGGCGGACTTGATCTGTAGCTGTTCGAAACACTCATTGAAACCGATAGACGCATAGACCTCGCTAAGGTGCGGATCCAATTCGACGGCTTTATCAAGTGCCGCACGGGCAAGCTGAGACCGGTCTTCGTTGGGGCGTAGCCCCATGATCAAATAGGTATCGGCGAGGCCCGCATATGCCATCGCATACGCCGGGTCGGCCTGCAACGCCAGATTGAATTGCTCAATGGCACGTCGATAGTCATCATTGCCACGTCGGTTCCAGTAGAAACGCCCCCGGACATAGGCAAGCCAGGCCTCAGGACTTTTTGTTCCGCGGACGGCAAATCGTTCATCCGGCGAGAGCTTTATCTTCAACGCATCGGCAATATCGTGTGAGATCTGCTGCTGTACAGTTATCGCATCTGCCGCCGGACGCACGTAGGTGTGGCCCCAGATCTGTGAATTCGTTGTTGCGTCGGTTAGCTCGGCGCTTACGATCAATTCGGTGCCGCGAGATGTGATGCGCCCGGTCAGGACGGCTTGGACGTTCAACGCTCCTGCGATCTCTTTGATCGCAGGCCGCTCTTTCTTGTATTTAAAGACCGAGTTTCGGCTGATGATATGCAGATCCGGCGAAAGGGCGAGGCTGTTTATCACTGCATCGGTCATCCCGTCCGCCAGGAACTCAAACTCCTCCGTTGAACTCTCAAAAGGCAGAACAGCCATAGAGGCGATCTGCGGTGCGACTTCGACCGCCTTTGGCCGACCGCGAAGCCAGCCGCCGCCAATGACCATGGCGGCAAAAAGAAGGCAAACGCCCGCGATCGTCAAAAGAACATAGCGTCGCGTGCTCGGACGGTTCACAACGACTGACTGCTGAAAAAGGTCATCCCTTTTAGGCTCAGCCTCCGATGTCCCAGCAGGAATAAATGCGCCTTTGTTCTCGGGAGTCAGCTGCTCGGCAGCGACCGCAGGCTCTGGCTCCGATTCGACAACTCTCGCGACCTCTGCAATAAAGCGGTAGCCCTTGCGCGGCCGAGTCTCCACGAACTTTGGCTCACGAGCATCGTCGCCAAGCGCTTTGCGAATCGAGGCGATCGCAACCGAAAGATTCGCTTCTTCGACAAAGGAGTCAGCCCAGATCGCGTCAAAGAATTCTTCCTTGGTAACGACCCTTCCACAATTCGCGACTAGGAGGTGCAAAACCTGCAGCGTGCGCCTATTAAGATCGATCTTTGTCTCTCCGTGGAACAAAGATTCGTCATCAATGTCGAGCACAAATTCGCTAAACCTGAGTTTGTTAGACATATGAGGAAGTTTTGCCCCGACCAAAAATCACGGCATTTTGTTAGCAATTATGGGAGTTTAGCAGAATTTGGAGAAAATTTGGAACTCTTTAAGGACTCAGATCCTCAGATCCACTAGGCTGAATCCAGATCTGACAGAATTCTAGACGAAAAGACCGGTAGGTAAAAAGTGGGCGTTGCAATCCACCCTTGCGATATAGATCACCTGTAAAAGTTGAGTCCTCACTTAGAAAGAGGCTGGCCGGAAATAGTCCGGTCAGCCTCTTTTCGCTTTTTTGGTGGATCATTTCCCGCTTGTTATCAGCTTTGCGATGGTTTGGAGCTGCATATTCGAGGTGCCTTCGTAGATGGCGCCGATCTTGCTGTCTCGCCAGAATTTTTCGACCGGGTAATCTTTGACGTAGCCGTAGCCGCCGTATAGTTCGATGGCTTTGGAGGCGACGGCCTCTGCGCAACGCGAGGCGTAAAGCTTTGCGACAGCGGCCTCTTTTAGGAACGACCGTCCCGCGTCCTTGAGGCGTGCGGCGTTATAGACGAGCAGGCGTGTTGCCTCGATCTCGACGGCCATCTCCGCAAGCTGGAACTGCACTGCCTGGAATGAATTGAGTGCCGAACCGAACTGCTCGCGTTCGGCGGTATATTTGAGAGCTGCCTCGTACGCGCCTTGCGCGATACCGAGCATCTGAGCGGCAATGCCGATGCGGCCCTCGTTCAAGGTTTCGATCGAGACCTTGTAGCCTTTACCGACCTCGCCGAGCACGTTCTCCTTCGGAACCTTGCAACCGTCGAAGATCAGCTCCGTCGTGGACGATGCTCGTATCCCGAGCTTGTCCTCTTTCTTCCCGACCGAGAATCCTTCAAAGCCTTTTTCGACGATGAATGCCGTGATCCCTTTGTAGCCCGCGTCAGGATCGACGGTTGCGAAGACGATGAAAATTTCTGCTTCGTTGCCGTTCGTGATCCAAAGTTTCTGGCCGTTGAGCTCCCAATGATCGCCCTTATCGACGGCTTTAGTCTTGAGGGCGAACGCATCCGACCCCGAACTTGCCTCGGAGAGCGCATATGCACCGACGCGGCCGGAAGCGAGCTGCGGCATATACTTTTTCTTCAGGTCGCTGTTGCCCCATTTTAGAAATGCATTCGTTACCAGGGTGTTATGGACGTCAACAAAGACCGAGACACTCGCGTCCACGCGTGCCAATTCCTCGATCGCGATGATCGCGTTGAATATCGACGAGCCTGCTCCGCCGTATTCCTCGGGCGATTCGATGGCCATCAGCCCCAGCTCGAAGCACTGTTTTATTAGATCGGCGTCGAGTTTGGAATTATGTTCCATCGTCTCGACCTTTGGGCGAACCTCGCCTTCGGCAAATTCGCGGACGGCAGCTCGGAATTGCTCTTCATCTTCGGATAGGACGGTCAATGCGTTGTTGTTGATCGGTGCTTCTGCGGCGGTGCTCATAATATTTTCTATTCCTTTAGGTTCTCGAAAATCTAGTTTATGGATAAACTAACATTTTAGAAAAGCCCTCGACCAAAGGCAACGACATACGTGGATCTTGAAAATCAGCCGAGCGGCGGCGAACCGCCAATTCCTCAGCTCGTGCCGCACCACATAACACGCCTGAAAATTGCGGCGATCGTCCTAACGGCGATCGGTGTGGGGCTTTTCGCGTATTTTGTCTATTCGATCGGGTATCGTGAGCTTGCGGGCGAGGTCGTTAAGCTCGGCATCAGCGGCTTCGCCGTACTGCTCTTACTCTACTTTTTACGTTTAACTGTAAGGGCCTCGGCGTGGAAACTGTCGGTCGGCGAACCGTATAAGCTGCCGATACGGGACAGCCTGACGGGTGTGATCATCGGCGAGGCGATGAGCTCCGTGATACCGCTCGGCATTCTCGTCAGCGGTACGGCAAAGGCCGTCGCCGTAAGACGCCGGTTGCCGCTTGTCGTTGGCCTTTCATCGGTTGCTACCGAGAATCTTTTTTACAGTTTTATTACAAGTCTGTTCCTCATTTTTGGTTCGCTGACGCTTGTCCGCAGCTTTGAATTGGAAGAGGGCTGGGTCTTTACGATCGATCTGCTGATCGCCGCCCTCATCGGCGTGATCGTTTTTCTGATCCTGCTGGTCGTCCGTCAATGGCATCTTGCGAGCGAACTTTGCGAAAGGCTCTACCAACAGGGCTTTGCCCGTTCAGTAACCGGCACATGGCGAATGCACATACGCCTCTTCGAGAATTTCATCTTCGGCTTTTATCGCAAGCACCCGCGTCGATTCCTGCCTATTTGTGTGTTTGAGATCGCATATCACCTGCTTGGCGTGACCGAGGTTTGGTACATCCTCACGCAGATCAATGACACGATCCCGCACGCCACACAGGCTTTCCTCCTCGAATCGGTCAGCCGTCTCATCACGATCATCTTCAAGTTAGTGCCGTTTGTGATCGGCGTCGATGAGGCCGGTGCGCAGTTCGTTGCGAGGACGCTTGGGATGGCCGCCGGCATCGGCGTTACGATCGCTCTATTGCGAAAAGGACGAATGCTCTTTTGGACGTCCGTCGGCATGCTGCTCATCATCAAACGCGGTCTCTCGCTCAAGGAACTTTCCTCCGTGCTCCACCGGCGGCACTAAAAAAGCGGCTCGCACATCGGCGAACCGCACAAGCTTACATTGCTCAGAATGGCCAGAAGACTGGGATGAGGGCCATCGAAACGATGAAGACGATGAGCGTTAGAGCAGAGCCGACCTTGACGAAATCCATAAAGCGATAGCGTCCCGGACCGTAGATCAGAACGCACGCCGGTTCGAGCGGTGTGATGAATGAGAATGACGCGGCGTATGTGATCGCAATGATGAACGTGCGAGGGTTAAGGCCCAGTGCCAGAGCCGTCTTGACCGCGACGGGTAAGACGACCAACGCTGCAGCTTGATTCGACATCGGCTGTGTGAGCGCGACGGTAAGGATAAAGAATCCTGCAACGACCGCTGTGCCGCCATACGCTCC
>JAANMX010002363.1_pt1 | contig 18919 bp, 14 predicted proteins | sample 7279681 | NCBI WGS metagenome assembly JAANMX01 (sample SAMN14094542, study PRJNA606508) | bioreactor metagenome | isolation source: A lab-scale SPAN reactor treating ammonium-rich wastewater day 351 | place: Ireland: Galway | collected 2018-01-01
GGGCCAACAACTGACGAGAGTCACCCGTTCGTCCACAGTTGTGCGAATCCACGAAGCATTTTGCACCCGCTGCTCCACTGGAACGTCCCGCTCCCGCACAATAAACTGATCCTCAATTACGTAATCATAACGATAGCCGCCAGCGTATAGCTGGACAATTTCACCCGGCTGTAGCTGGTAGAGGTCCTGGAAGACTGAACCATCGATATTGTTATGGCCGGAGATAACCGTATTCCCCTCTTGCCCCAAAAGAGCAGAACTGTCGTGAAAGCCCGCGGCAAAGGCTGCCGTCTGCCAGTTGTCAAACCATTGATTGCCAATCTGGCTGGGCTGGGATTCCACCGTCAACACCTGTGTATCCACCTGAATCGACGGGATCACAATCCGGTCGGGCCGCCCGATAGGGACGACAATCGGTGCAGGCGTGGGCGTGGGGCGTGGCGGCAGAACCGGGGTTGGGGGTGGGGGTGCTTCCCGGCTTTCTATCTGAGCAGCCACTGAGACAGTGGGCTGTGGAACGGCTGTGGGCTGTGATGTTGCGGTGGGGAGAAGCCCAGGCGCGTAGAGATCCGAGCGGAATTGATTCTGGGGGGATTGGGCCTCTACCCGGTTGGAACGGACCCGAACCCGGATGACCTGTTTGGAGTCGCCAGTGCTACAGCCAGACAGAAGCAACGCAACCAGCAGAACAAACAAAAGCAGCTTGCCAGAATTGGCAAACTGTCGGTTGAATTGCTTTTGCTTCGGGTTCCTATTCGTCTGATTCAAATGCACAGGCCACCTGTTTTCTGAGCGTCGATATTCCTGATTTTCTGTACCTGTTCAGCCACCCCACCCTACCCCTTCCCATTCCCATTCCGGGGAGGGCAGTGGAGCGACTCCTCCCCCACAGTGGGGGAGGTTGGGTGGGGGTGCGCAGGTACGCTTTTCCTCCCATAGCATCCCACAATAGGGGCCCCTTTTCAATAGGTCTAACGGTGGATCGATGGGGCAAGGGGGTTCATCCGTACGCGCTGAAGAGGGTAGATGTGATGTAGCGGCCCTGGTCGTTGTAACTGCTGATGGCTGCGAATTGATAGGCAATCTGGTTGCGAATCAGCTCTTCCCGGCGAGCCGCGGCGCTTTCCATCCGTTTTAATTTGTCCCCCTGGCTATCCAGGGAGTTGTCCGCGGCGATCTTCATTTTGTCAACCAGTGTATTGCTGCCTTCGCTGTACGGCTCCACCAGCGCGGAGACGTTCGTCATAAGGGCGTCGAAGAGGTCCACAACTTCGCTGTATTTGCTCGCCAAACCGTCCGTGAGTTTGCTGGAATCGGCCAGAGAGACGACGAGTTTGTCGCCCAGTTCAATGCCCAGCTGATCCAGCCGGGTATAGGTGGCCGTAGCTGGTGCGCCGCTCCAGGTGGCAAAGGCTGTCTGCACAAGCGTTCGCCGCAGATTGCGCAGCCCCAGATTCCCGGACAGAGCGCCCCGGGTGTATGTTCCGTCGCTGGCCTCTTTGCTGCTCGTCTTGGCGGCCAGCCAGTCGGTCAAATCGTTGAGTTTGGCAATAAAGGAGTTGATTTTGCCCGTTGCGCCGGCCGTGTCTGGGCTGACAGTGATGGTTGCGCTGCCGGCTGTCTTCAAATTCAGGGTCAGCCCGTTGATCACATCGGTAATATCTGTGTTGTTGTTGCGGGTGATACCAACGCCGTTGAGAGAAAAGCTGGTATATGCCCCATCCTGTAACTGATCAGCCCAGCCGCCCACACCCGTCAGCACACCCAGACTCTGCAAGACTGTGCCTGTGTCGTCGGTGGCGGTCAGCCGGAAGTCCTGGCCCGTAGAATCCGCAGCCAGGACCAGATAGCCGTCGATAATCGAAGCGGTGAAGCGATCCTCATCTGCCAGCGTGTCGGCGTCAATCGCGGCGATAACGGCAGTATTGATGGCATCCCGTATCTCTTCCAGGGAATCGGTAGCCGTAGCACTCACCTGGACACCGTTGATGGTGAAATCACCCGTATAGCCCAGATCAGCGGCCACGTTACCTACTTGGGTACTGCGCACCCGGTGGGCCGCGGCCAGGTTGGTCACCACCAGGTCATAGGCGGCATTGGAGACCGCAGAGGTAGCGCTGGCCGTGGCAATCGCCTTGTCGCTGGTGGTGGCGATTTTGTCGTCAAAGACCGAACTATCCCCATTGCGCAGACTGGCTAAGGAGTCGTGGAGCGCGTTCATCTTTGAGTCCAGGTCTGTATAGACAGCCGTCTCCACTTTGAGCGAGTCCTGGCGCGCTTTGGCCCGTTTGATAGCCAACCGGTGTGGCTCCATACTGGCTGTGACCAATGCCTCGTAGTAGTCATTGGTCAGCCCGGCTGTGCCTTTGAAGGCGTTGGAGATATTGTTCAGCATAATCCGATCCTGGAATCTTCCGCTATAGCCCGGACAATCAGGCGGCCAAACTAAACGTTTTGGTCTGCTGTTGCTGTTCCTGCACAACCCGCTCCCGGGCCACAGCCCAAGTGTCCCGCAGTTCCCGCAGAAAATTGCCCACAGCATCGAAATGGCCCATGCGGGCTTCATCGGCCAGATAGACATAGAGCGAGAGGAGGTCCGCCGAAATCTGACCGGCTTCGTGGTTCAGGCTGCCGCGCAATTCGTTCAACGCGACAACCACTTTGGAGAGGTTGCGTTCCCGGCATCCGGCAATAGCCAGGTCGTAGGTCATCATAACCAGTTGGAGCGGGTCAGAACTGAGTACCTGGGTCTGACGGTATTGCTGGTGGATGGCGGACTGCTGACGATACATCATTCTCAATCTCCACAATGACAGGTTGGCTACACGATTTACAAGGCCCTGTGCTATGTCTATCGGTCAGACACGGCGCTTCTTTCAGAGTACTGGGGTACCCGAATCGGCTGGTCGGGGGATTGGGGAAAGAGTTACGGGGGCGTTATGCAATGCTTACTGGTTACATCTGAATCTTCACTACAATTGCTCGTAGATCGACTGCAATGTCTACCTGTGTCCTGCCCGCCAACGGAGAACAGAATGGGACTTCTCTCGCCCCGCTATGCCAGAAATGGCGAAGCTCACGTCAAATTGAACGGACTGCAAGCCCAGATGAAACGCCAGATCGACCGCAAGGTGGAGAAGGGCGTCTATATCTTCGAGGCCATCCCCTGCCCGGTCTGCCAGAGTATTGAATTCGATCCTCTCGCCGAGCAGGACCGCTATGGCCTGCATTTTCCTGTGGTCATCTGCCGGGGATGTGGCCTGGTGCAGACCAATCCGCGTATGAACCAGACCAGCTACGACGAATTCTACAATGCAGAGTATCGGCGGCTCTACGAGGGCAGCGCAGCGCCCACAGATGGCTCCTTTGCCCTGCAATACGAACGGGGCAAACAGCTATTTCATTCGGTAGTCCGCTACTTCACCCGGCCACCGGCGGACTATTTTGTGCTGGAAGTAGGCTGCGGTTCTGGCGGGGTGGTCAAATACTTTCAGGAGCAGGGCTGCCGGGTCAAAGGCATTGATCTGGGCGAAGAATATCTGCTCCACGGGCGGCAGAAGCACGGGCTGGACCTGACCCCCGGCACACTGGCCGATCTCGCCCTGGAAGAGGCCCCGGATGTAATCATCTACTCCCACGTGATGGAACACATTTTGGACCCGACAGCCGAGCTGGCCCTGGTCCGCCATCACCTGGCCCCGGGCGGTCTGCTCTGTATCGAAGTACCCGGTGTGCGCTTTGTCCAACACGCCTACGACGGCGATTTTCTGCGGATGTTACAGAACGCCCATACCTTTCATTTCACCCTGCAAAGTCTGACAAATCTGCTGGGCGTCAACGGCTTTATGCGGCTGGCCGGGGACGAGCTGGTGCGGGGTATCTTTACACCCGCCCCCGGCGGCAAGGGTGGGTTGGGGCTGGTCAACGAAGCCGCAAGCATTCGGGCCTTTCTGGACGCGTTGGAAAGCGAATATATGCTTCTGGCCGGGCTGGCCCGTATGCGGGAGGGGGCCTTCCCCCAGGCGGCGATGATCTTTTCCCAGCTGACCGGGATTGCGCCGGAGAGCAGCTATGCCTACCGCTGCTTTGCCCTGGCCCTGCGCCGAATGGGGCGAGAGAAGGATGCCGTCCGTATCGAAGAGATGATTGATCAGGTCTATGCAGTTTCAGGGAGACCCCAATGAGAGATCAGCGACCGACGATTCTACTGGACAACCGGCTGGTCGGCGAAGGCCATCCGGTCTACATCATTGCCGAAGCGGGGGTGAACCACAACGGCAGTCTGCCAATGGCCCTGAAATTGGTGGATATGGCAAAGGCGGCCGGTGCGGATGCGGTCAAATTCCAGAAACGCAACCTGGAGAGTCTCTATCCCAAGCACCTGCTGGATAACCCCAACTCGGCTGAGTGGGCCTTTCAATATATGTTGCCTATTCTGAAGCAGGGAGAGCTAAGCGCGGACGAGTTCCGTACGATTGCCGACTATTGCCGCCGCAAGGAAATCCGCTTCCTCTGCACCCCCTGGGACGGTAAAAGCCTGGAGCTTTTGGAAGAGTTGGACCTGCCCTTTTACAAAGTATCTTCCGCGGATCTGGTGAACTTTCCCCTGCTGGAAAGTCTGGTGGCTACGGGCAAGCCATTGATTCTTTCGACGGGGATGGCAGCGCTCCACGAAATGCGGCGAACCGTAGATTTCCTGGAGGCGCGGGAGGTCGAGTTTGCGATGTTGCACTGTATCAGCACCTACCCCGCCCCCTTCGAAAACCTCAACCTGCGCTTTATCAATGTACTCAAACAGTTCGGCGTGCCCGTGGGCTACAGCAGCCACGAGCGGGGCATCACAATGCCTGTGGTGGCCGTCACCCTGGGCGCATCTATCATCGAAAAGCACATCACCCTGGACCGCACCCTGCCCGGGCCCGATCACGCGGCCAGCCTGGAAGAGGCGGGGATTACCAAAATGATCCGGGACATCCGCAATACAGAAGTAGCCCTGGGCACGGAAGAGAAGTTCCTGTCGGCTATGGAGATTCTGAACCGGCAGGTATTGCGCAAAAGTCTGGTGGCAAACCGCTGTCTGGAAGCGGGCACAGTAGTGCAACGGGAGATGGTCGGTGTCAAAGGGCCAGGCAAGGGTCTTTCGCCCCAGCGTATCGACGATCTGATTGGGTTGAAGCTGAGACGGCGCATCTGTACCGACGAATACTTTACCGAAGAGGATTTGACCATCAGCCAGAGCCAGACCATTCGGTCGGGCCAGCTTTCCCGCCCCTGGGGGCTAAAGGCCCGCTTCCACGATCTGGCCGAGATTCTGGAGAAGAAGCCCCGGCTGGTGGAGCTGCACTTTAGCGAGAGCGATGTGGAGCACACTTTTGCTCCGCCGAACCGCCCCCACAAGCAGCAGCTTTTTGTCCACGCGCCCGAGTTTATGGACAGCCAGTTGCTCGATCTCTGCACTGCTGACGACGAACACTGGGAACGCTCTATCGAACTGCTGCAACGCACGATTGATAAAGCTGTTGCCCTGCAACCCCATTTCACCGGACCCGTGGGTGTGGTCGTCCACGTGGGCGGAATGAGTATGGACGAAGATTCCTCGGACCGTTCCGGCCTGCTCCACCGGGCCGCGGATGCCATCAAACGGCTGGACACAAAGGGCGCGCTGATTATGCCGGAAAACCTGCCCCCCCGCCCCTGGTATTTTGGCGGCCAGTGGCATCAGAATGTCTTCATCCGCCCGGAAGAGATGGTGGAATTTTGCCAGGAGGTGGGGGGCGGAATGGCCCTGGACCTCTCCCACGCCCAACTCTACTGCACCTACGCCCAACGTTCACTACACGAATACGTAACCCGCTGCCTGCCCTACGTCAAACATTTGCATGTGGCCGACGCCGCGGGGATCGACGGCGAGGGAATGCAGATCGGCGAAGGGGTGATCGACTGGGACCACATTCTCACCCTTTTCGCCCAGTCCGATTTTACTTGGGTTCCCGAAATCTGGAGCGGTCACCTCTACAACGGGGCCGGCTTTGTGCGGGCCATCAATGAACTTAGCCAATACGGCGTGCTCTAACGGAACTGTTCAGCTACCCCACCCGACCCCTCCCCATTCCAGGCAGGGAACTGAATCGACTCCTCCCCCGCTGTGGGGGAGGTTGGGTGGGGGTGAGCAGTTACACTCTAACCGGCCAGAAGGGAGAAGCGACAATGAACGAAATTTTGATTGACGGTGTGGCAACGATGGAAAACAGCGATTTGGCCCAGCGGCTTTGGGGCGAACTGGAGAGACTCTCGGCCCAGGATCAGATCGTCCAGGAGATCGTCTGGGGCGGCGAGGACATTCGCGCATCCGTAGAGGAGTTCCTGGCCCAGGAGCAGCGGGAGGAGAGAGGCCCCCTGGTCATCCGTTCTGTGGCCGCGGCTCTGGTGTTGGAAGAGACTGTCACCGCCGCTGTCGGCCAACTGGAGGGGCTTGCCGAGACGGTGGATGAGGTGATTCATCATCTGCGCTGCGGCACAGATGGCGAAGCCTTTGCCCGGCTGCCCGATACGCTGGATGGGCTGCAAAGCCTGGCCCCGCTGTTGGATCTACTGGGTAGCCGCCAACTCTTGCCCGCGCCAGAGGTTGAACATCACATTGCCGAGTTGGGACGTATCCTGACAGAGGTGATGAATAGCTGGCAGAACGAGAATCTGGTCGAAATGGCCGATCTGCTCAAATTCAGCCTGCGCTCTCTGCTCATCCAGACCCACGACACTTTCTCTGATCTGGCGGTGGAACTCACCATCGCCCGGCTGAGCAGCCAAGCATAACCGGAAAGAGAAGCCCCTATGCAGACCCTTGCAAAATCACCTGAAATCAGCCGCATCTGGCGGACAAATATGCGGGCGCTGAATGGGCCGAAAGGCGAGACCCCCATCTTCTCACCCCTCCCCCCAGGCCGCATCCGGCCCAGGGCTACCCCCACCGGCGTCGATACCCTATGGGTCGATCACCTGCCCAGCCCCCGGCTCGTCCACAGCGGGCGGGAGCCCCTGGCCGAGGCCGCCTATTGGGTGGACAATGTGCTGGGAGGCGACTGGCGGGTTGCGATTGTCTACGGCTTTGGCCTGGGCTATCACATCGACGAAATCCTGCGCCGCTATCCCAACCGGGTGGTAATTGTGGTCGAGCCGGACAAGCAGATCTTTGAGACGGCCCTGCAAAACCGGGATTTGAGCCATCTGCTGCCCCTGCCCAATCTCTATTTCTGCATTGGGGGCAGCGCAGAGGATGCTGCGAAAACTGCCTTTGATCATCTGCGCGAGAACTTGCAGGCGGGCCAGCCTGTGCTGGTCGCCTGGCCCTATCACAACCGGGCCTACGGCGATTATTGGCAGGTGGTGCAGCGGCGGATGGCGGAATACGCCAATCAGGACGTAGTGAATATGCTGACCTACCGCAGCCTCTCCTACCAATGGGTCAGTAATTTTTTTGTAAACCTGAGCACCAGCGTACAAGACCCGGGCGTCCCGGCTCTGCGCCGCCTCTTTGACGGGCGTCCGGCCATTCTGGTGGCCGCGGGTCCATCCCTGGATAAAAATATCGCACAGTTGGCAAAGGTGCAGGGACGGGCCGTGATTGTGGCCGTTCTACAGGCAGCCCGTGCCCTCCAGCGCCACGGCATCCAGCCCGATCTGGTCGTCTCCTTTGACCCGAAAGATATCAACTACGAGCGCCATTTTACCGACCTGGACCTCTCCCGTTTTGCCCTGGCCTATGCGCCGATTGTCCATCCCCGGATTGTGGCCGAACATCCCGGCCCCCGTTTTGTGATGGGAACCGACATCTACCCCTTCTCCCACTGGATGTACGAAGCCACCGGGGAGGGGAAAGGGCGCATTCTCAGCGGCCCATCGGTTGCCAATCTCAGTTGGGATCTGCTCTGTCAATTGGGCTGCGATCCGATTGTCTTTGTGGGCCAAGACCTGGCCTTCACCGGCAACAAATCCCACGCCGACAATGTGACAGGTGGCGGCGGCCTTAGCCCGGAGATGGTAGCCCAGGTCACAGCGAACCCCCAGGAGTATACGTGGGTGGACGGGGTGGATGGGGAGAAGCTGCTGACCAACAAGTCGATGTATGCTATGAAAATCTGGTTTGAGCAAAGGATTGTCCTGCTGGACAACAGCCGCCGTATTATCGACGCCACCGAAGGCGGGGCCTACATTGCGGGCAGCGAATTGATGAGCCTGGCAGATGTGATTGACGAAATTTGTGTTGAATCCTTCGATCCCCCGGGCAACCTGGCCGCCCTGCATCAGGCCGAGCAGGAACGTCTGCACGCGTCGGGCGCGCCGGCCAAAATGCTGGCGCTGGTGGAACAGGTATTGAACGAATTGCAGGAGATCGAGCGGATTGCCCAGGAAGCAGCCACGCCCTTGCGCAAACTGGTGGCCCAGGCGGAAAAAGAGAAGTTGTCTACCAGCCGCTACGAGGCACTCTATCGCAAGATACGGGGCTTTGACAAAGCAATGCACCAGTTGGATACTTCCAAATATGTGGTCGCTCCCACCATCCACCATCAGATTCAGGCGGTGAATATCATTGCCAATCGTTTCTTAAAAGAGAGCGATCTGGCAGCCAAATCCAGACTGCTGGCCGATGTCTATCTGCCCCTTTTCCAGGCGGCCCACGAAGCCGCGGGGATCATCCGGAGCTATGTGACCGAGGCCAAAGATCATCTTCAGGCCGGGGGCTGACAGACAGACCCATAGCAAGAAAGAGCGCAGAGGCAAAGAAGGCCCGGCATCCGATGATGCCGGGCCTTCTTGCGTCGGGCAGGAAACCATAGCTCCGATGCTGGTATGACTATGGGGTTACTGCTCTCCGACGGTCCGTGACCGTCGGCAGTCGTCCACCAGACGTCGCCGGGTCCGTGACCCGGCGAGAGCAGCCAAACCGCTCAACCATTTGCGCCTCGATGTACCAGCCCCATAGCAAAAAGGGCCGGTGGAGATTCTCCACCGGCCCTTTTGTGTTGACTGCCCTATTTGAAAAACTGACCCGGACTACCGGAAGAGGGAGAGGATGCCCTGGGGGGCCTGATTGGCCTGGCCCAGCATCGCCGTCGCCGTCTGCTGCAGAATCTGGTATTTCGTGGCCTGCAACTGATCCATCGCCATATCCGCATTCATAATCCGGTTATAGGCGGCTTCGGTGTTCACCTGGGCTTCGGCCAACGCTTCTTCCTTGAAGGTCAGGCGGCTGCCCAGCGCGCCCAGAGAGGTCAGACGGTTCGACACATCGTCGATGGCGTCGTCCAGGGTGCCCATGGCCGACTCGGCGTTGGCAGCCGTGTCTACCTGGCCGTTGTACGCGCCAGAGCGGGTGTAGGTGAAGTTCAGCTTGGCCACATCGCCAGCCGATGCGCCGGTGAAGTCAGTCAGGTCGATGGTGGCGGTGACGCCATTGCCCATATTGACAGCCACGCCGGCCGCGATCACATTCACACTCTTGGATGCCAGGGAAACGCCACCGGAGAAGAAGTTAAGCTGGGTTCCGCTCTGGGAGAAGAGCTTGACAGAGCTGCCACCACCAGAGGACGAACCCAGGGTCACTTGCACGTAGTAGTCGCCTGTGGCGAGCTGGTTGCCTGTGACGGTGGAGGTAGCAAAAGCTGAGCTATAGCCTGCACCCGTGGCCGAGGCCGTTGCACCTGTGGATTGGGTGATGACGATCTTGCCTTTGGTGGCGGCAACGGAAGTAGCGCCGATGCCCAGGGTGGTGGAGTCCACAGCACCCAGTTGGCTGCTGGTCAAAACGGTAGTCTCACCGGCCTCTGCACCGGTCTGCAGGGTAATCTGATTGCTGGTGAAATCGCCCAGACCGTTCAGCAGTTTCTTGCCGTTCCAGGTTGTCTGGTCCACGATGTCGTTGATCTCAGCGGTGTATTCCGTGAGCTGTTGGGCGATGGCGCTGCGCTCGCTGTCGCCCAGGGTATCGCTGGCGGCCTGCTCGGTCTTGTTGCGCATTTCGATCAGAATGTCTTGCACTTTGTTCAGACCCGCTTCGGCTACGCTCAAGAGATTCTTGCCATCACCGATGTTGTCCATGGCAACTTTCAGGTTCTCGTTGCGCTGGCGGAAGGTGGTGGCAATGGTCAGGCCGGCGGGATCATCCGAGGCGGAGTTGATGCGGCGGCCAGTAGCCAGACGAAGCTGGTGGGTGCCCAACTGCTTGTTGACATTGTTCAGGCTGTTCAGGGCGTTCAGAGCGCCGATATTGCTATTGATACGATTGAAATCTGCGACTGCCATTGGTAGGTTCCTTTCAGAAGATCATTGGGTTCTTTGGGTTGGTTTGTGTGAGCCTTCTTTGTCGCATCGGCTCGTCTCGAAGGGTACTGCTGGTCATTCGGTCTTGCGTTTGCTTGCCTGGGTTCTGCGTTGTTGCCTCTCCCGCTGAATCACCCCCTCAGTTTGACTCTATTCAGGCCGGACGATTTGTGATTGGTTGCGCTGCCCGACTCCAGCCTGTCTGCCGGGCTATTCTGTTGTGTTCAATGTATCGGCCCGCTAGGGGAAGGGCTGCATAGTACCCCGTGCCCAACAATACAGCCTTTGGGCACGGGCTGCCGACCCCCGCCCCATTTTAGGGGAGAAACTGGATCGACTCCTCCCCCACAGTGGGGGAGATTGGGTGGGGGTGAGCAGCTACAATGAGAGTTACGGGCTGTTTATACGCTTGTTATGCTCAGGGCTGAATGGGACTTCTATAATGGCGGCAGTTGCCACCACATAGACCAGCAGCCCAAACGTCATGCCAACCATCTCTTCGATTCAGAGCGAACCAAAAAGCGAAAAACTGACGACGGCCCAGGGGCAGCGGGGGGATGAGAGCCTGGCCTTCGCCAAAATGCTGGCCGCCACTGTCCAGAACCAGGCCCAATCGTCGCTCTCCTCTATAGCGGCGCCCCCCCAAGAGAATGGCTGGGGTGCCACAGAAAGCCGCTTTGCCCAGTTGAGTTTTCTGGCGCAGCCTTCTGCCCAGACGCTGCCCTCTTTTATGGCGACCCGCTGGCAGCCGCCCCAGGCCGACCTTGCGCCGACCAGCAGCGACCAGACGGCGGGTTCCGCTCTGACAGCGCCGGGGGTTGGGGTCAATCCTTTCACGCCGGTTACGCAGGGTTTGGGCGTGGCAGCCAGCAGCCAGCCCCAGAAGATAGAGGCCACAGCCCGCCCCCAATGGGGCCGCCAGGCCACCGGCTTTTCGGCCTTTCCCCGTCCGGCCAATGACAACGGACGAGGCATCCACTGGATTCCTACGCCCCGCCAATCCCCAGAGGTGATCGATAAATATGTGGGGGAGGCCCAGTCAATGGGGATTAAGTGGGTGACACTGCTCAACGACGGCACAAACCGGGGCGACAACGACTATCTGGTGGATAAGTTGACAAAAGCGGGGATCGAACCGGTGATGCGTCTCTACACCGACGGCGGCGCGGCCCTGGAAGGGGATGTGCAGGGGCTGGTGCGCCAGTACGGGAAAAAGGGCGTCCACTACTTCCAACTCTACAACGAGCCAAATCTGCGCATCGAGAATCAGGGCCAGCCCCCGGACCCCAAAGCCTATGCCGCCAAATGGCTGGCCGACGCCCGCAAGGTGACGGCCGCGGGCGGATTGCCCGGCTTTGGCTCCCTCAGCCCTACCCCCGGTCTGGCCCCCGGCGCGGCCCCCGGCGATATGGACGATCTGCGCTTTCTGCGGGAATCCCTGCAAGAGGTGGTCCGTCTGGGCGGGCAGGATGTGCTGGAGAAGAGCTGGCTCAGCGTTCATAACTACGGAGAAGCCCACCTGCGGGTGCGGGAGTATGACAAAATTGTCAAGGAAGTCCTGGGGCGCAGTCTGCCCCAGGTGGGCACAGAGGCAGGCATCTACCCCGGCGACACCCTTTCCCAGGCTCAGGCCACCGAAATTGTAGCCGACGCCTACCGCTATCTGCCCCAGCGGGAGGATTACTACTTTGCCTATACCTATTGGATCATCGCCAACGATCCCGGCCAGGGCCACGCGGACGGGGCCTGGAATCATCAGGCCCTCTTCCGGCCCGACGGCCAAAGCCCAATTGTGGATGTCTTGAAACAGGAGGTCTAAATGAGTGCCATCTTTCGTTCCATGCGTATCAGCGCCACGGCCCTCACATCCGAACGGTTGCGGATGGATGTAATCAGCAATAACATTGCCAACAGCCAGACGACCCGCACAGCCGAAGGCGGCGCATACAAACGCAAGCGGGTGGTCTTTCAGGCCCAGGAGGATGGGCGTCTCCCTGTGCAGCGATTTCAGCGCGACGGGAAGATGGCAGATGTCTACGGACTGCAAGGCGTACGGGTGCGGCGCATCGACGAGACCGATGAGGATATGGTACGCACCTATGACCCCATCCACCCCGACGCGGATGCCGACGGTTTTGTGGAATACCCCAATGTGGACATCAGCACAGAAATGGTCGATCTGATGGCGGCCAGCAAAGCCTATCAATCAAATGTGACGGTTATTCAGACCGCCAAGACAATGGCCCAGGCTGCCTTGCAGATTGGGAAGTAAACAGCCTACTACTCAGGCCATATGCCTGGGGGCGCTGATAACAACGAAAAGCGGACGCCGGGCTGGCGCAAGCTAACAGCTTGCGTTACGGGCTATTTTCAGGGCGGGCCACACGACTGTTTGACACCGATAGGGATGAGAATCAGAACGCAGAAACCACAGATTTCGCAGATTTTGTACTGATCAACGAGATGATAAAACGTAGGTGCGGTTTGTAACCGCACTTTCACCCGGCGGAGAAGTGCGGTTACAAACCGCACCTACAGATTCCACCATCTTCTCGATCAGTACAGATTTCGCAGATTGAATCCGTGTGAATCCGTTCTTTCCGTGCCCATCCGTGTTCTATTTTCAGCACAGGAGAAGAACAATGGCGATTCAGGGCATCGGAAGCGGCCTGCTGATGGACCAACTGGCCGGGATGGAGCGCACAGTTGCCAAGCGGATGCCCCTGGCCGGCAGCGCGGGGAATGTGGCCGAGGGGATGGGCAAAGCGCTGGAAAGCGCCATCCGCAATCTGGACGGCAGCCAGAAGGCCGCGGATACAGGCATTTCCCAACTGGTGGCTGGCGAGCCAGTGGACCTGCATCAGGTGATGTTGCAGATGGAAGAGTCGATGGTCAAACTCAATCTGGCCCTGCAAGTACGCAACAAAGTTATTGAAGCCTATCAGGAAATCCAGCGGATGCAGATATAAATGAAAATCAGAACGCAGATTCACGCGGAAACAACTGATTTGCTCAGATTTCTTATCCGCGTCCATCCGCTTTTTCAGCGTCGTCTGCGTCCTGTTTATGAATGAAAATCAGAACGCAGATTACGCAGATTTTATCCGTGTGAATCCGTTCTTTCCGTCTCCATCCGTGTTCTATTTTTCAGGGCAGACCAGTCGGACTAACAGTCCGACGTACGAATGGCTATTTTCAGAACAGTTCTCCATGCGACGGGTTGCGCCACGAGAGATGAAATTTTGTATACACGGATCGGAAGGAACACAGATTTTTATTAATCCGTGTTCTCTTTTATCCGTGTATACAAGCCTTTTTTCAGGGCAGACCCCGGAGTTAAGCGATGAATGATTTGCAGAGTCGGGCAACGTATATTTGGACCCAACTGGCCCCCTGGCAGCGCTTTGCCGGTATGGCCACCCTCGTCACCGCGGCTGGGCTGATCTTTTTGATGGGCCTGTGGATGAAAGAGCCGTCTATGGCCGTCCTCTACCGGGGGTTGAACGACCGGGACGCGGCCGCGGTGGTCGGCGAACTGGAAGCAATGGGCGTGCCCTACCAGTTGGCGGCCAACGGCAGTACCGTCGAAGTGGAAGCTACCCAAGTGGCCGCCACCCGGCTCAGCCTGGCCTCCAAGAATCTGCCAACCAGCGGCACCGGCTACGAACTCTTCGACAAAGACGCCCTGTCGGGCATCGGAATGACCGACTTTATGCAGCGGATGAACTTCCAGCGTGCCCTGGAAGGGGAGATTGCCCGCACCATCACCTCGATTGACGGGGTGGAGATGGCTCGGGTTCACATCGCCATCCCGGAAGAGAGTCTCTTTGCCGAGCAGCAGAAAGAGCCGACCGCATCGGTTGTCCTGAAACTGGGCACCGGTGTCCGCCTCGGCCCGACGCAGGTCCAGGCAATTCGTTTTCTGCTGGCCAACAGCGTAGAAGGAATGAAAGCCGCCAACATCAGCGTTGTGGATATGGCGGGCAACCTCTACGAAGTGCCCGAATCCGAGACCGACGGCGGATCGGGGATCGCCACCAGCAGCCAGATCGAGACCGAACGGTCGATGGAAGTGCAGACCCAACGGGACCTGCAAATGATGCTGGACTCTACTCTGGGCAACAACAGCACCGTTGTCCGCATTAATGTGGAATTGAACTGGGATCGGGAGGAGTCCGTCTCCGAGGAATATGCGCCGGCGGGACAGGTGGGCAGCGTTGTACGCAGCAACCAGCAATCCGACGAGAGCTGGACTGGGGTTGGCGCGGACCCAGCTCTGGGCGTGCCCGGTGTGGACGCCAACGCGCCGGTGGACACGCCCAACTATCCCGCGGGCAGCGGCGACAACAGCGGCGAATACAACAAACGCACCTCTACCACCAATTACGAAGTTTCCAAACGAATCACCAATTCTGTAAAACAGCCCGGCTCGATAAAACGTATGACGGTGGCTGTGCTGGTGAACGAGGCCCTGCCCGCGGAGCAGGTGGAGACAGTCCGGGCGCTGGTGGCCGCGGCGGTGGGGATCAACCAGGAGCGGGGCGATCTGATACAGGTGGAGCGGGTTCCCTTCAACGACACCGAACAGGTGAAGACCGCGGCCTATGTGGCCCAAATACAGCAGCAGGAACTGTACTTGCAGATCGGTATTGTCGTCGCTGTCCTTCTGGGGCTGGGGATGATTCTCTTCTTTATTCGGCGCACCTTTGCGGATATGCAGAAGCGGATGATTCCCTATATTATCCAGCCGGAAATCCCCGCGCTGCCTGGTGACGTGGCCGGGACGCTGGCAGCGCCGCTCAGCGCGGGGCACAGCGCCCGCTCGGCCTATGGCACCGCGCTAGAGGCCGGCGAAAACGAGTACGACGACTTCCTGAAGTTGCCCGCGCCGGATGAGATTGAACTGCGGCTGCGGGCCGTAGCCCGACACACACCCGAAACCGTGGCGTCCATCCTGCAGGTCTGGGCCGAACGCAAAGAAGAAGACGAATATCAGATGGCGTAGTGCCTCTCTCTGATTGATTCCACAGACAGGTGACCATACGTGAAACCAGGCGCATCTTCCGGCAATGGGCAGTCCTCCCCAGGACTCCTGACAATGACAAAGCTGGCTCCATTGACCGACGGCGAACGCAATGCGGCCATTATTTTGGTGGCTCTGGGCGCCCAGCTTTCCGCCAATGTCATGCGCCACATCCCAGACCCGCTGGTGGAGCGGCTCACCTTTGCCATGTCCACAATGGACCGGGTGATGCCAGAGGCCCGGCTCTCCCTCACCAAGACCTTTCTGGAGGAGTTGGAAACCCACCGCAAGTTCAATTATGGCGGAATAGAATATGCCCGGGAAGTGTTGTCCAAAGCAGTGGGCCGAGAGCGGGCCGAAGAGCTTCTCAGCCGGGTCACCCACCGGGATTCCAAGCGCCCTTTCGATTTCCTGGCCGATGTGGAGCCGGTCCAGTTGGCTCGTTTTCTGCAAGAAGAGCATCCCCAGACAATCGCCCTCATTCTGGCCCATCTGCCGCCTATGCTTTCGGCCCGGATCTTCAGTTGTCTGCCCGATACCATCCGCACGGAAGTAGTCAACCGGATTGGGATGATGGACAGAATCTCCCCGGATGTGGTCAAAGTTGTGGAGACAGGTCTGCAATCCAAACTTTCTCTGGTTTTGCCCCGCCAGCGCCAGGGCGAGACTATCGGCGGTATCGATTTTCTGGTGCAACTGCTCAATCAGGTGGATCGGGCCACGGAAAAGACGCTGATGCAAGAGCTGCGCGAGGTGAATCCCGAGCTTAGCGAACAGGTCCAGGCCCAGATGTTTATCTTCGAAGACCTGGCCCTGTTGGACAGCCGCAGTCTGGAACTGGTACTACGCGAAGTGGACAAGAAAGACCTGCTCCTGGCCCTGCGCGGCGCGCCGGACAGCGTGCGCAATGTTATCTTCCGCAATATATCCAAACGGGCCGCCCAGATGATGCAGGAAGACCTGGCGGTGATGGGTCCTGTGCGGCTGCGCACAGTGGAAGAGGCCCAGAAGAATATCGTCAAAGTGGTGCGCCGGCTGGAGGAGGAGGAGCAGATCGTCATCTCCCGGGGCAATTCCGAAGATGTACTCATTTAGTCAGAAGTTCGACTTTTTCCGAAAAGTCGAACTTCTGGCATAGAAAGAGCTGTATGAGCCGCTTGATTCGCAATTACCAGGCCGGGGGTCAGATTGTCCTGTCCGACCACCTGCGCCACTATCTGGCAGACGGCGGCGAGGCCCAGATCGACGACGCCGAGTTGACCCGTCGCCTGCGCCATCAGGCCGAAGCAATGGTAGCCGAGGCTGCCGAAAGTCTGCGCCAGGCCCAGGCCAAAGCCGCTGCCCTGCTGCGTAATGCCCAGGACGAGGTGATAGTCCTGCAGGCTGAAGCCCAGGCCAGAGGCTACGAGGAAGGGTACGCCATCGGCGTTGCCGAAGGCAGGGAGACGGGCGAACAGATGCTGGTGGCAGGCATTGAAGAAGTGCAGTCCCTGCTCAGCGCTATCCAGACAGAGCGGGCCTATCTGCTTTCTCTGGCGGAAATGGAGGTGGCAACCCTGGCTATGGCCATTGGGGAAAAGGTTGTCGGCAGCCTGGCCCGCCAGCAGAAAGAGATGATTCTCCACACCGTCAACCGGGCGCTCAACGAAGTGATCATCACCGGCCCCTTCTCCTTGCGGGTCCACCCCGACGATGTGGTCTATCTGGAGGAGTCCTGGCATCAGGTGGAGAGCGGAGACGAGGGGCATAGCTGGAAATTAGTGGGCGATCCGGCCATCCAGCCCGGCGGCTGTATGCTCACCTGCGGCCCGGCTACGGTAGACGCCCGCCTATCCTCCCAGCTCAAATCGATTGTCAATGGGCTGGCCCTGACCGATTATCGGCTGGACGGGGAAGAGGACGAAGATAGCCAGCCCACCCCCAGCGTACCTGTTCAGCCACCCCACCCTGCCCCTCCCCATTCCAGGGAGGGAAGTGGAACGACTCCTCCCCCACAGTGGGGGAGGTTGGGTGGGGGTGAGCAGTTATCCCCCAGGCACCCAACCGACGGAGCGCCCCTGTGATTCCGCAACCCTTGGCAGATACTCCCTTCCCCCCCATCAATCTTTCTGCCTATCACAGCCGCCTGGCCGAGATCAGCCCCCTGCGTCAACAGGGCCGGGTGGTACAGGTCATCGGCTTGACAATCGAGGCCGAAGGGATTTCGCCCAAGCTGGGAGAGCGCTGCCAGATTGACGGCGCGAACGGCCCGCTTGACGCCGAAGTGGTCGGCTTCCGCAAATCCCACACACTGCTGATGCCGCTGGGCGAAATGGAAGGGGTACAGCCGAACAGCCGGGTGACAGCTACCCGCAACCTCTTTCTGGCGCCGGTCGGGCCGGGGCTGCTGGGCCGGGTACTGGACGGTCTGGGCAACCCCATCGACGGCAAAGGACCCCTCTGGATTGAACAGCGGGTGCCCCTCTCCAACCGGGCACCCCACCCTCTGCAACGCAAACCCATCACCGAGCCAATGGGCACCGGTGTGCGGGCGATTGACGGTCTGCTGCCAATGGGCAAAGGGCAGCGTATGGGCATCTTTGCGGGCAGCGGTGTGGGCAAGAGCAGCCTGCTGGGGATGATCGCCCGCAACGCGTCCGCCGATGTGAATGTGATTGCCCTCATCGGCGAGCGGGGACGGGAGGTGCGGGAATTTATCGACCAGAGCCTGGGCGAGGAGGGGCTGGCCCGGTCGGTGATTGTCGTCAGCACCAGCGATACGCCCCCCCTCATTCGCATCAAAGGCGCGTGGGTTGCCACCGCCATCGCCGAGCATTTCCGCGACCAGATGGGGCTGGATGTCAATTTTATGATGGACAGCGTGACCCGTTTTGCTATGGCCCAACGGGAGGTGGGGCTGGCTGTGGGCGAGCCACCCGCTATGAAAGCCTATCCCCCCAGCGTCTTTACAATGCTGCCCCGCTTGATGGAGCGCACGGGCGCAGGCGTGGCGGGGACCATCACCGCTTTTTACACCGTTCTGGTCGAGGGGGACGATTTCAATGAACCCATTTCCGATGCGGTGCGGGGCATTCTGGACGGCCATATGATGCTGACCCGTGCCCTGGCCGCCGAGAATCACTACCCGGCCATCGACGTTCTGCACAGCGCCAGCCGACTCATCAGCCAGATTGCCCTGCCTGGACACCAGCAGGCAGCCGGTCTGCTGCGCGAGGCCCTGGCTGTCTACGAGGACGCCAAAGACCTGGTGAATATCGGCGCGTATGTCCCCGGCAGCAATCCCCGCATCGATGCAGCCCTGGCCCTGCTGCCCCGCATCCGCGCCTTCCTGCGCCAGGACACCCACGCGCCCACCGGTTACGCCGACGCCATCGACCACCTGCAAGGAATCTTTGACGGTCGCACGGAGTTGGGGATCGGGGATTAGGGATTGGGGATTAGGGATCGGGGATCGGGGGTGGGAATGACCAGTCCAGTCCCCAGTCCCCAGTCCCCAGTCCCCAGTCCCCAGTCCCCAGTCCCCAGTCCGCAGTCCCCAGTCCCCAGTCCCCAGTCCCCAGTCCCCAGTCCCCAGTCCCC
>JAANMX010002367.1_pt1 | contig 18904 bp, 19 predicted proteins | sample 7279681 | NCBI WGS metagenome assembly JAANMX01 (sample SAMN14094542, study PRJNA606508) | bioreactor metagenome | isolation source: A lab-scale SPAN reactor treating ammonium-rich wastewater day 351 | place: Ireland: Galway | collected 2018-01-01
CTTGTCTCATTTCTGCTTATCTTTGTACTGCTTTTTGCTCGTTTATATTATCTACCCTATCCAGCAATAACTCCATATTTCTATGGAGCTTTGCTATAGGGTGGCCCGCAGATCATCCCCAACCTGATGGAATTCGGCCAGGGCATCGGCCAGGGAGATGTCCTGGTGCTGGGATTGAACCGAAGCGTTGATGGCGTCGAAATCTCCGGAGCGGTAGAGCGCTTCGTCCACACCCAGGCCGGCGTGCCGGGGCTTGCCCGCCAGCAGATAGAGCATCGAGCGCTCCCAGGCGACCAGGTGGACGATGTGATCTTTGCCCGTCCAGCCCTGGGCGTCTGTGGGGCCGGTGAGTTGGGCTTCGCTCAGTTGGGCCAGGGCGTCGGTCAGGCTGACCCAGCCCGCGTCGATGTCCTGCAATAGTTCGGCTTTGCTGATGACACAGGATTGCGTCATTGGTTTTTCTCCTCATATAGTTGGACTCAAGCATAGCTTACGGCTGCACTGTGACAGCCGCCAGAATCTCCGCCGGTAATTCAAAGAAAGTGCAGCCAACCTTACCCCTGCTCCAGCATCGCCTCCAGCCCGGACTGACTGGCCCGGAACTGGGTCCGATACAACTCCGCGTACAGCCCGCCCAGGGCCTGCAACTCGGCGTGGGTTCCCTGCTCCACCACCTGCCCCTCGTCTATCACCAGAATTTTGTCCGCGGCCAGAATCGTCGAGAGCCGGTGGGCGATGACAAAACTGGTGCGCCCGGCAAAGAGGGGTTGCAGCGCGGCCTGGATCAGCGCCTCGCTCTGGGAATCCAGATGGGCGGTGGCCTCGTCCAGAATGAGGATGCGGGGGTCTTTGAGGATGACACGGGCAATCGCCAGCCGCTGCTTCTCCCCGCCGCTGAGCCGGTAGCCCCGCTCCCCCACCAGCGTCTCATAGCCATTGGGCAGCGCAGCGATAAAGTCGTGGATGTTGGCGGCCCCACAGGCGGCTTCCATCTGGGCCTGGGATGCGTCCTGTTTGGCATAGCGCAGATTGGCGGCGAAGGTGTCGTGGAGCAGATAGGTCTCCTGTGTCACCATCCCAATCTGCCGGGCCAGGGATTCCAGAGTCACATCCCGCAGGTCGTGGCCGTCCAGCAGCACCCGGCCCTCCGTGGGGTCGTAGAGCCGGGGGAGCAGATAGGTGATCGTCGTCTTGCCCGCGCCGCTGGGACCGACCAGCGCCACCAGTTCGCCGGGCGCGATGTGAAAGTTCAGAGATTGGAGCGCCTGGGAGCGGGAGGAGACAGGAGATTGGAGATTGGGGATTGGGGATTGGGGGGATGCGCCGTTGGAGGATGTGTGCGGCTGGGGGTCGGGCGCGGCGTAGCGAAAGGAGACATTTTCAAAGCGGATGTCGCCCTGTACCGCCTTCAACTCCACCGCATCCGCTTTGTCCGCGATCTCCACGGGCATATCCAAGTACTCAAAGACCCGCTCGAAGCTGACCAGGGCCCGGGCGAACTCCACCGGCACATTGGCCAGGGAGGAGATCGGCCCGTACAATCGGCCCAGATAGGCGGCGAAAGCGACGATTGTACCGACAGTTATCACATCCTCCAGCACAAAACGACCGCCCACCCAATAGATCAGCGCCGTTCCCAGCGCGCCGGAGATGCTCAAGCCCAGGAAGAACCAGCGCCCCACCATCGCCTGGCGGATGCCGATCTCCCGCACCTCCCGGTTGGTCTTGCCAAAGCGCTCTACTTCATAGCGCCCCCGGCCAAAAGTCTTGACCAGCAGGCTGCCGTTCACACTCAGTGTCTCGCTGATGGCGCTGGACATATCCGCGTTCAGCTCCATGGACCGGCGTCGAATCTCCCGCAGAATCCGCCCCACCCGGCGCGCCGGCAGGATGAAGAGGGGCAGCACCGCAACCGCCAGCAGGGTCAGCCGCCACTCGATAGTCAGCATCACAGCCAGGGTGGAGGTGAGGGTGAAGATATTTGTGATCAGATTGGGGATTGTATTGGCAATTGCCCCCTGTGCCCCCACCACATCGTTGTTCAGGCGCGAAATAATGTCGCCAGATTTGGTATGGGTGAAGAAGCGCAGGGACATCCGCTGCAAGTGGGTATACAGTTCCTGGCGCAGATCGTAGATAATTCCCTCGCCCACCCGGGAGTTGAAATAGCGCTGGACCACCCCCAACAGACCACTGACGACAGGGATGGAAATCATTCCCAGGGCCAGCAGATTGAGCCGTCCCCACTGCTGATTGGGCAGCACAGTATCGATCAGTTCTCGATAGAGCAGGGGAGGAATCAGCTCGATCAGCGAAGTGATACCAATAATCGCCAGACTGATGCCCACCGCACCCCAATAGGCACGGGCATAGCCGAAGACCCGCCGCAATAGTTGCCAGGAGAGCCGGGGCAATTTGCGCTCCGCATCGCTCGAAACAAACATCCACCAGTTGCCGTGATGGGCCATAAAAATTCCTTTGGGAGATTGGAGATCAGAGATCAGAGATTGGGATCGGGGACTGGGAGGCAGACAATCGACCAGACTGCTACCGGCCAAAGTTTGCCAGCGACCACCACTCACCGTACAATATGCTTGACAAGGTGACAAAATGGCAAGGTAAAAAATGTCAGTTTATGTCCGTGTCGGGTATAGAATCAGTTCCGCGTGCGGTGACGTGCGCCACGCAGAATGAAAAACGGCAGCTTTTATCAGCGCCAATCATTCCTTTCCGCGTCATCAGCCTCCTGTCATCATAGCGGATTCGAGCCAAAATGGGCAATCCCAAACGTTCTGCCAGTCTACTACAGCGTCTGCAAAACAGCCTCTACGCCATCCCAGCCGTGACCCAGTGGTGGGCGGGCCGGTTTGTGCGCCGGGTGCATAGCCGCGCCGACGGGCCGATCCCCTTTGCCCGGCTGACGAAACCCCTGGCTGAATGCACCGTCGCCCTCATCACCACCGGCGGCGTCCACTTGACCAGCCAGCCGCCTTTTGATATGGCCGACCCGGACGGGGACGCCTCTCTGCGCGAGATTCCCGGCGGCGTGGCCCTGGCCGATCTGACGATTACCCACGACTACTACAAGCATACCAGCGCGGACAGGGATGTGAATGTGATCTTCCCTCTGGGCCGCTTCCGGGAATTGGCCCGGCAGGGGGTCATCGGCCAGGTGGCGCGCCGCCATTTCGGGCTGATGGGCCACATCGAAGGCCCCCATCTGCGCCGCCTACAGGAGAGAACAGCCCCCGATATCGCGGCCAAACTGCGGGCCGACGGGGTGGACTTCACCTTTCTCACCCCGGCCTGAGGACTCTGCAACCGGTCCGTGGGGCTGGTAGCACGGGAAATCGAGGCGGCAGGCATCCCGACAATTGCCGTCTCTCTGGCCCGGGATGTGACGGCCAGCGTAGGTGTGCCCCGGGCGCTTTTTCTCAGATGGCCCCTGGGCCACCCCCTGGGCGAGGCCAACGCGCTTCTCCAACAGCGTACGATTCTCTACGACTGCCTGGGCCTGCTTCTCACCGCCACTGCACCGGGGGTCATCGCCGAGCCGGGCTACCGCTGGCGGCGGCAGGAATATGCGGAACCGGAATGGGGGGGAATAGCGAATGATGAATAGCGAATTGCGAATTGCGAATTGCGAATGAGAAGATCGGCGTGCCGCCTGCCACCTGCCACCTGCCACTTTTGGAGACTCCTATGCCCACCCGCCCGCCTTTACGCCCTGTCGGAATCGCCTTCGCTTTCGCCGTCAATCTGCTGCTGGTGACCCTGGCCCTGCTCGTGGGCAGTGGGCTGCCCGTGGGAAATGAGCTGCTGGTCGGGCTGCCCCTGGCCGCGAGTATTATAGCTGGGTTGGCCACAGCCTTTTATGTGGGCCAGCGGGCTGCTATCCACGCCGCGCTGGGCGGGCTGCTCAGCGTGCCGGTCTTGGCGCTCTTTGTCCTGCCCAATGCCAATTGGAACTTTGCCGTCCTGACCGCGGCCTTCTGCGCAGTGGGGGGCATTCTGGGTGAATTACACCAGCGCCGCGCCAAATAGATTCTTCGTCCCAGCCTGTGATACAATTTCGACTTGTGATCATTCTCAGCGCTCTCCTCGATCTTCTCACATCACCTGTCGGTCCACCACTGGTCCTGGCGGTTGGCGCGCTCCTCGTCTGGCAGATCGGCCAGCGCACAGCCAATATCGACTTAACCGGTACGGCAGCCGTTGTCTTCTGGCTGATTGCCGCTATGCAAACCGTGGGTCTGCGCATCCAGCCAGTGGTGCCCATATACAGTCGCCCCTGGCAGCCATTGATCCCGCCAGGCGCCAATCTGCTGTGGGTAGGCGACGGCTGGAATTGGTACGTCTCTGTGCTCATCCTGCTGCTGGGTGGGGTTGCCATTCTGCACAGCATTTTTGTGGGTGGCGAGAGCGATCTGGAAAGTTCGCCGGATGTCATCCGCCAGATCACAGCTACGTTGACAGCCAATCTGGGCGTATTAGCCACAGCCCTGCTCTTTGTGGGCAGCGGCAATCTCCTCACAGTGACCCTGACGTGGGTGGTGATGGACCTGTTGATTCTGGCCCGCAACGCCCTGGCCCCCCTCTCTCTGGAACTAAGCGACACCGACGATAGCCCCAGCCGCTCCCTTTTCGCCAATCAGGCCCAGGGGTTCAGTCTCTTTGGCGCGCTGCTGCTGTTGATTGGCCTGCTGCCCGCGGGTCTAACCGGGCCGGGCGAACAATTGCTGGGCGGCAGACTTCCGCCGGAGACGGTCTTTTTGATGGTGACGGCCGCAGCTATCCGGGCAGGCTCCTATCCCTTCCATCTCTGGCTGCTGCCCGAAAACAGCCTGCGTCTGCGCTTGCCCAACCGCTTCCTCGACCATCTGGTGCCGGGTCTGTGCGGTCTTTGGCTGTTGGGATGGGCCAGCGGGCTGGGCGGCAAGGAGATTCTGCTCCAGCCTCTCTTTGTGGGGGCCGTGCTGATGGGGCTGCTGGCCAGTGCGCTGGCAGCCTTTACTGCAACGGAAAAGCCGGGGCATACCTCTTTTGTGCTCATCACATCGGCGGGCATCGCTGCCTTGACCAGCATTCTCTCCGAAGCCTGGGGACCGGCAGCCCTCATCTGGCCCACAACCACTTTTGCCCTGGGCGGCGGTCTTTGGCTGGTGGGGGAACGGGTCTGGCGGGAGTGGGATTGGCAGATTCCGGTGAGCGTGGGCGCATTGGCCCTGGTAGGCGTACCCTTTACCCCCGGCTTTCTCACCCAGTCGGCCATCGCCCGGCTGTTGACAGGCGACTTCTACGGCGATTTGGTACTGCCCTTTTTCGGGGTATACGTGTTAGCACAGGCGATTTACGTAGCCGCTATGTTACGCAGTTGGGGAACGCCACCCAAAGAATCTCCTCGGCTCTCGTCCCCCCTCATCTGGCGCTTGCTAATTTCCAGCGTCGTTCTGGCCCTTCCTCTGGTGATCGCGGGTATCTTTCCCCAATTCGTCGCAGCCCTGGCCGGCATCACCAATACCATTCCGCAAATTGCAGGCAATCCGCCCAGCGCGGTGGCGGCTGGCCCAGCCTGGCTTACCCTGGGCGTTCCACTACTGCTGGGCATAGGGCTGGCTGTCATTCGTCCCCATTTTTGGGGTATACTGGGGCGCTGGCCCGACCGGATTGCCAGCCTGGCCGGATTGGAATGGTTTGCCCGGTTGACTGGCTGGGCCGGCAACCGTAGCGCTACCCTTTGGGAGACGACAATCAGCATTGTGGAAGGACGGGGCGCGATTGGTTGGCTGATTACTTTTATTCTGATTGGCTTCTTTTTGTTGACCTGACCGATAGTCCACGGAATCCGAAAGTTGGGTTATCGATCAGACAGACTTCTGCCTGAAGGTTCTGCGCTGAATGTTTGCATTTTTTTTGGGAAATGATTTCTGGATGACGTCGACCCCAGTGATAGCCGTTGGCCTGCTGGCTGCGCTGGTGGTGCTTGCTTGGGATTGGCGTTTTGCCCTGCCTGGCCTCTTTTTGGTCCAGACGGGTATAGGTCAACTGGCGGTAGAGCGGGGGATGATGCCATCCGAGTGGGGTCGAGTCTTCTTTTGGGTGATGCTGGCAGCTCTGTTGATACTGGTTCTGTCGATTGTACAATCGGAACGTCCGCCACCTGTGGGGCGGCTCGGAACAGCTTTTTTGCGTCTGCTGCTCCTCAGTCTGGCTGCCCTTTTCCTGCGTTCCGCAGAGATAGGCCATCTACTGCCCCAGATTGACCGCGGGATGAGCCAGCTACTGCTCTGGATTGCTGCCTGCGCCCTCTTTGCGATTGCCAATGCAGAAGGCTCGCTGGAAACGGGGGGCGCCCTGCTTCTCTGGCTTATCGGGGCAGAGATTGCCCTGCTTGCCGTTGCCCCCGCCGCGGTGGTGGTGGTGATCCTCGGCATTCTTTTCCTGCTGGTGGCGCTGGCCTGCGGATTTCTGCTCCTTGCCGAGGACCCAACCCTGGCCCTGACAGACCACCCCCTGACAGACGCGGTGTTCCCCGCCTATCCCCAGACAAAAAAGCGAGGGATAGAGGAGATGGCAGCTACACTCGTCCGTCGTCTGGCGAATATAGGAAGCCAGGCCCAGGGAGACAACCGCTCTTGACGCTTATCCCTTTTCCCATCCTCCTGTCCGGGCTGCTCCTGCTCTTATCCCTGCTGGCCTATCTCTTCCGGCGGCTCGAACGGGCTACCTCGGCCGCGGCGGCAGTGATACTCGGCGCCTTGGCCTATTGGCTGACCAGGGATATTCCTGCCAACGGATTGGCTCACCTGCTGGGCAATGCTTTTGTGGTGGATATGCAGGCCAAAGTGACACGTTTTGACCTGGTTTTTACCCTGACGCCCAATGCAGCCCCCCTTCTCGCCCTGATTCTTTTTCTAACCGCGGCTGCACTGCTGCTGAATACAGTGACAGGACAGGACCGTATTTTCCCTTCCCTGGCATTGGGCATAGCCGGGGGCTATTCCATTCTGCTCCTCTTGACCGACGCACCCCTGTCACCCGTTTTGCTGACACCGGGTATCCTGGCTCTGTTGACGGCGCTGGGTGTCTATGCGTTCCAATCCAACCAGTTGGGCCACACCTACGGCTCCTTACGCTCACTGCTGCCCCCCCTATTGGCCTTTCCCTTTTTCATTCTTGCCTCCTGGCATATCGATTCCCTTGCCATCAACCCCCAAGACAGCGTGGCAGGAACCGCCGCCGCCCAGCTCCTGGCATTGGGATTGCTGCTGCTGCTGGCTCCGGTTCCCTTTCACAGCGCAGGCCCGGCCATCGCCGAAAGCGCACCGCCCATTGCAGTTGCTCTGCTCAGCCAGCTCTACCAATTGGCCGTTCTCACCCTTCTCTATCGCATCGACACCCTTTTCCCGTTTGTGGCCGAGCTTTCCGAACAGAATCTCTGGTTGACGGCCGCGGGTTTGATCACTGCCCTGTGGGGTGGGATGGCAGCGATTGGCTCCAGCCATCCGGGGCGGCTGTGGGGCTACGCAATGCTGCACGACTGGGGGTTGATTCTGTTAATGCTGGCCGCGCCGGGGGAAATTAGCTGGGCATTGGTTCTCTTTCTTTTTGGGCTGCGGCTCATCAGTATAGTGGCCGGGGCCGCGGGGCTGGCCTATCTGCGTATGGCGGCTGGCACTCTCAGCCCGTCGCGTCTGCGCGGAGCCGGGCGGGTTGCGCCGTGGAGCGCGTCTGCCGCTATTTTGGGGGGGCTGGGTCTGGCCGGTTTTCCGCTGAGTGCCGGTTTCACAGGCCATTGGGCCGCGCTGCAAACCGTGGCGGAGACAGACTGGCGGGTGGCGGCGGCCGTTCTCTTGGCATCTGGCGGTGTGGTGGTGGGCTATATCCGTCTGATTCGCATCCTGTACGATCCCCAGCAAGTGCCCCGGATCGCCCCAGAAAGTCTGGTCCACGGATTGATTGCCATTGTCGCTATTCTTGTCGTCAGCGCGGCAGCCGTTGCTCCCCAATTATTAAATAGTCCAATCAACTGGGTGTTGATGGCCTTTCACGGCTAACCGCATCTGCCAAAAACTATCACCTTATCCCCCCATTTCAACCGATAGCTCCTGACAGCGGGGGTGTGATACAAATTGTGCTATCGTCTATCTTCTCCCACGGAGTAATGATGTCAGGCCAACGCCCCACTTCCCGCATCAGCGGCTTCTATCAAAAGAGCATCGCCGAGCGGGTGGCCCTGCTCTCCGCCTGGGCCGGGCTGGACGGGGAGGAGAGCGCCGCGCTCGATCAGGCCCTCTCCCTGGCCCAGGCCGACAAACTCATCGAAAATGTGGTGGGGCGCTATGCGTTGCCGTTGGGCATCGGCACAAACTTCCTCGTCAACGGCAAGGACTATCTGATCCCCCTGGTGGTGGAAGAGCCGTCGATTGTGGCCGCGCTCAGCTACGCGGCCCGGCTGGCCCGATCCGGTGGCGGTTTTGTCACGGGCAGCACCGAGCCGGTGATGATCGGCCAGGTCCAACTGTTGGATGTGGCCGATCCCCAACAGGCGGAAAGCGCAATCCTAGCCGCCCAGGACGAATTGCTGGCGATTGCCAACACCAGCCCGACGATTGCCCGGCTGGGCGGCGGACCCCGGGCAATCCGGGTGCGCCATCTGCCCCGCACCCCTACCGGCCCGATGCTGATTGTCCACCTGCTCTTTGACTGTCGGGACGCAATGGGGGCCAACGCCATCAACACCGCCGTAGAAACAATCGCCCCCCGGCTGGAAGCACTGAGCGGCGGGCGGGCGCTCCTGCGTATCCTCAGCAATCTGAGCGACCAGCGCCGGGCCTGGGCCGAAGTCGCTATCCCAGCCACAGCCTTCAGCACCCCGGAAAGCAGCGGCGAAGAGGTCATCCAGGCCATAGCCGAGGCCAACGCTTTTGCCGTGGCCGACCCCTATCGGGCCGCCACCCACAACAAAGGCATCTTCAACGGCATCGACCCCCTGCTCATCGCCACGGGCAACGACTGGCGTGCCGTCGAAGCAGGCGGCCACGCCTACGCGGCCCGGAGCGGACAATATCGGGCGCTGACGGAGTGGCGAGTAGGGACTGGGGATTGGGGATTGGGGATCGGGACCGTCCAGTCCCCAGTCTCCAGCCCCCAATCCCCAACTCTCTTTGGCCGCCTGGAACTTCCCCTCTCCGTCGGCGTTGTGGGGGGAGCCACCCGCTCCCACCCCACCGCGCAGGTGGCGCTGAAGATTCTGGGCGTTTCCGGGGCGCGGGAATTGAGCGAAGTGGCCGCGGCGGTGGGGTTGGCGCAAAATTTGGCTGCCCTGCGTGCGCTGGTGACAGATGGCATTCAGCGCGGGCATATGCGACTCCACGCCCGTCAGGTGGCCGTGGCCGCGGGCGCGCCGCCGGCGCGGGTGGATGAGATCGCCCAGCAGTTGATCGAGATGGGAGAGATTCGCGTCGAGCGGGCGCGACAGATATTGGGGATTGGGGAATAGGGAACGGGGATTGGGCATTCCCAGTCCCCGTTCCCCATTCCCCGATCCCCTCCTTTCAAGGAGAACAAATGCTAAACCAACCAATCAACCCAGTGGGAATCGTCGGCTACGGCGCGTATGTGCCCCGCTATCGCCTGCCAGGGAGCGAGATCAGCCGGGTTTGGAGTGAAGGCAACGACGAAAGCCCGGTGAAGGAGAAGTCTGTGCCGGGGCTGGACGAGGACACGGCCACAATGAGCATCGAGGCGGCGCGTAATGCCCTGGCCCGGGCCCAGATCGACCCCCGGCATATCCGCGCCGTCTGGGTGGGCAGCGAAAGCCACCCCTACGCGGTCAAGCCGACCGGGACGATTGTGGCCGAGGCCATCGGCGCCACACCGGCCACCCAGGCCGCGGACTGGCAGTTCGCCTGCAAAGCCGGGACCGAGGCCATGCAGGCGGCCATTGGCTTTGTGGGCAGCGGGATGGCCCAATACGCCCTGGCGATTGGGATGGACACCGCCCAGGGGCGGCCCGGCGACGCCCTGGAATATACCGCGGGTGCGGGGGGGGCAGCCTTTCTCCTCGGCGCCGCAGACGAAGCGCTGGCGGTCTTCGAGCGCACGCTGAGCTACGTCACCGATACCAACGACTTCTGGCGACGGCCCGGCAGCCACTTCCCCCGCCACGCCGAGCGCTTCAGCGGCGACCCCGGCTACTTCGGCCACGTCATCCCCGCCGCGGAGGAGATGCTGGAAGCAATGGGCACGACGCCGGCGAGCTACGATCACGTAGTTTTTCACCAGCCCAACATCAAATTTCCCGTGCGGGCTATGGCTTCGCTGGGCTTCAAAAAAGAGCAGTGGCAGGCGGGGCTGCTGGTGGGGGAGATCGGCAACACCTACGCGGGGTCGTCGATTGTGGGGCTGACCGCCATTCTGGATGTGGCAAAGCCGGGCGAAACTGTGCTGGTGGTCAGCTACGGCAGCGGCGCGGGGTCCGACGCCTTCCACCTGCGCATTACCGACCGCATTGGGGAGACCCAGCGCCGGGCGCCCCAGACCTGGGACTACATCCGCCGTCGGGTCCCCGTTGACTACGCGCAGTATGTGCGTATGCGTGGAAAACTGGCAACTGACTGAGCGTATCCCACACATATCCCACAACTATCCCACAAACGGGTGTGGGATATTGGGAATCGGGGACTGGGGACAGGGGACTGGGGATCGGGAGGTGTCGTGTCCCCAGTCTCCGATCCCCAATCCCCTGTCCCTACTATCCACAAATGGACACAAATAATCCCGTCATCGCGCTGTGTATGGCTGGCAGCCGAGCCGAGTTGGAGGGGCGGCGGGCGGATGCCTACGCGCTCTATGCCCAGGCGTGGGAGGCGGCTTCGGACGACTACGAAGCCTGCATCGCCGCGCATTACGTGGCGCGAGGATTCACCGATCCGGGAGAGATTTTTCACTGGAACCGGGAGGCGCTGGATCGGGCCGAGGCAGTGGATGACGAACGGATACAGCCTTTCTTCCCCTCGCTCTATCTGAATATGGGCCGCTCCTATGAACTGCTGGGCGAGCAGACAGAAGCCGAGCGCTTCTATGCCCTGGCCGCGGCGTTGGGCGCGGTGCATCAGCCCGAGCACACAAATAGAAAGTAGAGGGACGGTACACCGTCCCTCTACTTTTTTTGTAGCCCTGTGGGGTTTACGCCATACCCAACGCCCCGTCAAAGGTCTCAGTATAAGCACCATCGACTTTCTCCGGCGCAAGCAGCAGTTGCCCCCCACCCTGGCCGAAGATACCGTCGGCGTCGTTGCGCAGGGAACGCGCCTCCGGTCTGTCATAAAACGAATTGCATCTGGGGAACACCTGTGCTATCGTAGCCATATCTCACTGCCACTCCAAACAGATCAGATGTCCCACAGGGCGACCAGCCGGAGAACACAATGTCCCCGACAAAGACAAAACAGACAACAATTGACGAATATATCGCGGGCTATCCTGACGGCGTGCAGGCCATTTTGCAGGAAATCCGCCGCACAATTGCCGAGGAAGCCCCCGACGCCACCGAAGCCATCGCCTACGCCATTCCCACCTTCAAGCTGCGGGGCAAGAATCTGGTCCATTTTGGCGCCTACAAAAATCACATCGGCTTTTACCCGACGCCACCCGCGCTGGAAGCCTTTGCCGATGAACTGGCAGCCTATGCCAGCGGCAAGGGGTCGGCCCAGTTCCCCCTGGACAAGCCAATGCCCCTCGCCCTGATCCGGGAGATCGTGCGTTTTCGGGTGACGCAGATTCCGGAGAAGGCAGCAAAGGCAAAGAAAAATGAACCCTGACGACAAACCCTTCCCCATCCCCCACACCCTGGCCGAGTTCGCGGCGGAGCCGGACAACGACAAATGGCGGGGGTGGATCGCTCGTCTCCCCGCGCTCGTGGCCGAATTGACCGAGCGCTGGTCGCTGGAACTGGGCGCGCCCTACGAACCGGGGGGGATGTGCTCCTGGGTGGCCCCAGCCCGCAATGCGGAGGGCGAGGCGCTGGTGCTGAAAATGGGGGTTCGTCACAGCGAGGCGGAACACGAAATCGACGCTCTGCGCTTCTGGGACGGGGATGGCGCGGCCCGGCTCTACGCTTCGTCCGTCACCGACGACACCTGCGTTCTCCTGCTGGAACGCTGCACGCCGGGCCATTCTCTGAAGCAGACGTTGCCCGAACCAGAACAGGACAGAATCGTCGCGGGTCTCTTGCGCCGCCTGTGGAAAGAGCCACCGCCCGGCCATCCCTTCCGTCCCCTTCAGTCGATGTGCGACGAATGGGGCGACGAACTGGCCGCAGACGCCGAGCGCAATCCAGACCAGGTGGATGCGGGGCTGGTGCGGGCCGGGCTGGAAATCTTCCGTTCCTACGCGGGCACAGCCGACCGGGCAGTGCTGCTCGCCACGGACCTGCACGGGGACAATGTGCTGGCCGCCAGCCGGGAAGCCTGGCTGGTCATCGACCCCAAACCCTATGTAGGCGACCCGGCCTATGACGCCGTGCAGCATATGCTCAACTGTCCAGAGCGGGTGGATGCCGATCCGTATGGCTTCTGTCAGCGAATGGCGAACCTATTGGATGTGGAGACCGAACGGGTCCAAACCTGGCTCTTTGCCCGTTGCGTCCAGGAATCGTTCAACAACGAACCCTGGACCCAGCATCTGGGGTCCGTTGCCACGCGCATAGCACCCTGAATATCCAGAAGGGAGGCGAGAGTGAACCGACGAGAAGTGCCGACAACCGAGCGACCCATAAAGAGGTCTGCGCCGCTCTGGAAACCCATCTATGGGCAGAACGGGAACGCATCTACGCCGAGATTCACGCCTATCCGCCGCCCATCCCGGCCTGCGACGCCCAGTTCAACTATCTCATCGAAAAGTGTACTGGTCAACGAGATGGTAAAACGTAGGTGCGGTTTGCAACCGCACTTCTTCGGGTGAAAGTGCGGTTGCAAACCGCACCTACAGATTTCACGATGTTTTTGACCAATACATATCTCATCGAAAAGCGTTCGCTTGTCATCCAGGAATTGAGCAGAGTCCGCGCCTTCGGTGCGGTTTGCAACCGCACTTCTTCGGGTGAAAGTGCGGTTGCAAACCGCACCTACAGATTTCACAATGTTTTTGACCAATACATATCTCATCGAAAAGCGTTCGCTTGTCACCCAGGAATTGAGCAGAGTCCACGCCTTCGGTTCACAGTCGGACAGCTCCGGGCAAGAAGCTGCGGCCCTGCGCCAGTTGGTCACTGCTTCGCAAATCCTGAACAAATCCGCCAAAACCCACCTGTTGGAGGCACTGGCCTGATGGACTTCTTTCCGCCCGACACCGCCCCGCCCGCAGAAATCTGCACGGATCGCCTGCGCCTGCGCCCGCTGACCGTCGGCCACGCGGACCTGGACTACGCCGCGGTGATGGCAAGCCGGACGCAGTTGAACCACTGGAGCCAGACCACCTGGCCCACACCCGACTTTACCCTGGCCGAAAACCGGGCCGATTTGGAGCGTCACCAGCGGGAGCACACGGAAGGGGTCGCCTTCACCTATACCGTTCTGGACCCGACGGCGAGCCGCTGCCTGGGCTGCGTCTACATCACACCCCTTCCCCCAGCCGCCGCCGTTCTCTCCCCAAAGGATGGCTACGCCGCAAACGTCAGCTTTTGGATACGCAGCGATAGTTTGGAGGACGGACTGGACGGCCATCTCCTCGCCACCCTGTGCGCCTGGTTCGCCGCTGAATGGCCCTTCGACCGGGTGATCTTCGCCATCAGCCAGCAGAACCCCCGGCAGGCCGAACTTTTGCGAGACGCGGGACTCGTTCGGCAGGCAGAGATTGTCCTGGCCGACGGGCGGCGTCGCTGGGTATATTCCAACCCAGCCCCGGCTGAATGATGCCCCCCCTCCTCACCCGGCTCGCCGAGAATGCAGCCCGCCACCCGGACAAAGCGGCCTTTGTCATCGCCAATTCTTCCGGCGGATGGCAGACTGTCACCTATCGCCAGTTGTGGGAACGCAGCCAGCATCTGGCGCGCGGGCTGGCGTCCTACCCCATCCGTCCGGGCAGCCGGGCCGCGCTGATGATTGCCCCCAGCGTGGACTTTTTCGCCCTCGTCTTTGCCCTGCTCCAACGGGGGATTGTGCTGGTGCTGGTCGATCCGGCCATCGGCCTGCGCAATGTGACCCTCTGCCTGGCCGCGGCCGCGCCGGAAATCTATCTGGGATCGCCCCTTACCCACGCCCTGCAGCTGCTCTTTGGCTGGGGCAAAGCCAGCCTGGGCCTGAAGCTCAGCCTGGCCGACATCCAGCGGGCCGCCCGGAACGCGCCCGCGGATTTCCCGCTGCCAGCCATCGGGCCGGACGCGGAGATGGCGGTCATCTTCACCAGCGGTAGCACAGGTCTGCCCAAAGGGGCTGTCTATACTCTCGCCAACTTCGCGGCCCAGGCCGCGATGCTGGAGGCCACTCTCCACCTGGCTGGCGACGAAATAGACCTGCCCGCCTTCCCCGTCTTTGCGCTGATCGACTGTCTGCTGGGCGTGACCGCAGTTGTGCCCGATATACGCTTCCCCCGCCCGGCCCGGACAGACCCCTGGCGGATGATTGCGGCGATTCAGAGCCAGAGGGTGGATACCCTCTTTGCGTCGCCGGTTGTGCTGGCCCGCCTGGCCCGCTACGGCGCGGAGAAGCGGGAAAGGTTGCCCAGCCTGCGCCGCATTCTCACCGCCGGCGCGCCCGCGCCCGTGCCTGTGCTGGCCCAGTTCCGGCAGATGCTCAACGCCCAGGCCGAGTTGTGGGGTGTCTACGGTTCGACAGAAACCCTGCCCGTCGCCCTTGTCAACGGCCAGGAGATTCTGAGCGAGACCCGTTTTCTCTCCGAGCAGGGCGCGGGCATCTGCATTGGCCGCCCGGTGGAAGGGGCAGAAGTGCGCATCGTTCAGATTACCGACGAGCCAATCCCGGCCTGGGACGAGGCGTTGCGCCTGCCCGCCGGTGAAATTGGGGAGATTGTCGTAAAAGGCGCGGCTGTAACGGAAGAATACGTCGGCAAAGCCGCCTATACCCGTCTGGCTAAAATCCAGGACGCAGACGGACAGGTGATTCACCGGATGGGCGATGTGGGCTATTTTGACGGCCAGGGGCGGCTCTGGTATTGCGGGCGCAAATCCCACCGGGTTGTCCTCAGCGACGGCACGACGCTTTTCACCGAGCCGATTGAGGGCCTCTTCAACGCCCATCCGCTGGTCTACCGCAGCGCGCTGGTCGGCGTCGAGCGGGTCGGACAGATGGAACCGGTGCTGTGGGTAGAGTTGGAGCCGTCGGCCAAAGCTACGGATAAATCCCGTTTGCAGGCCGAACTGTTGCAATTGGCCGCCAACAACCCGGCCACCCAATCCATCCAGACAATTCTCTTCCACCCCGACTTCCCCACGGATGTCCGCCACAACTCCAAAATCATCCGCGAAAAATTGGCGCGCCTGGCCCAAAGGAAGCTGACCTGAAGATAGCCACTGTACGTCGGACTGGCAGTCCGACGTACAGTAAAACGCAGATAGAGGATAAAGACGTGAAAGTACTTGTGACCGGTGCCACCGGTTTTCTGGGACAGGCCCTGGCCCGGCGTCTGTGCGGTCTGGGCGCTGACGTTTCCGGCCTGGGACGCAACCCGGCTGTGCTGGCCCGGTTGGAACGGGAAGGGATACGTCCCATCAGCGCCGACCTGGCCGACGGAGAGGCCATCCGCGCCGCCTGTCAGGGCCAGGAAATCGTCTTCCACGCGGGCGCGCTGGCCGCGCCCTGGGGAAAGAGAGAGGATTTCTACAAGTCGAATGTGTTGGGCACGCAAAATGTGACTGCGGGCTGCGAAGCCAGCGGCGTGCAACGGCTGGTCCACGTCTCCACGCCGAGCGTCTATTTTGGGCTGGATTCGTTGGAGAGTGTGCGGGAAGATGCGCCTTTACCCGCCCGACCAGTCAATGAGTACGCCCGCACCAAACTGCTGGCCGAAGGCGAAGTGGACCGGGCCTTTGGCCGGGGGCTGCCAGTCATTACCATCCGCCCCCGGGCCATCTTTGGGCCGGGGGATACGACAATCCTGCCCCGGCTGATCGCCCGCCTAAAGACGGGCCGTCTGCCGATTATCGGCGACGGACGAAATGTGATTGATATGACGTATGTGGAAAATGTGGTGGACGCGCTGCTGCTCTGCGCGGCGTCGCCTCTGGCTACGCTGGGCAAAAAATACAACATCACCAACGGCGAGCCGACTCCGCTCTGGCCGCTGATCGAAAAGCTGTGTATGGCCCTGAGCTACCCGTACCCCAAGCGGCACATTCCCTACCCGCTGGCGGATGGGGTAGCGGCCCTGCTGGAAGTGGTCTACTGCCTGCTGCCCGGCCAGCCAGAGCCGCCCCTCACCCGCTATTCCGTGGCCCTGCTGGCCAAGAACACGACCCTCGACATCAGCGCGGCCCGCCGGGAGTTGGGCTATCAGCCGCGGGTTTCGGTTGCCGAGGGCTTCCAGGATTTTGTGGAGTGGTGGCAGGCTGGTCGGGAGTGGAAGTAACCCGAACTGTTAGTTCGGGCTGCCGCAAGCTAACAGCTTGCGTTACAGGGTTATTAGGAAAGCGTCCCTCCTATGAGCAGTGTACGCGTCACAATTTTGCGGGCGGGCCACTGTACCTGCCCCGAACACATCGCCATCCGGGGCGGACGCTGGCGAAACATCCGCTTTCCGGCGATGTTTGCGCTGATCGAACACCCGCGCTTTGGACCGATGCTTTTCGACACAGGCTATTCCGAGCGCTTTTTTCAGGAAACCCGCAGCTTCCCCAACCGGCTCTACCGCCTGGCGACGCCGGTGACGCTGGACGAGAGACAGACCGCCCAGGCCCAACTGACCGCGCGAGGGCTACGTCCCGCGGACATCGAGCGGGTTTTCATCTCACACTTCCACGCCGACCACATCGCCGCGCTGGCAGACTTTCCCAACGCCCGCTATGTCTATCTGCCTACCGGCTTCGAGGCCATCCGCGCTCGGCGCGGGTGGAGCGCGCTGGCTCACGCCTTTCTGCCCGGCCTGCTGCCTTCGGACTTTACGGAGCGGGCCAGTCCGGTGGATATGGCTGCACCCCGCCCCCTGCCAACCGAATACGCGCCCTTCGCCAGGGGCTTCGATCTGCTGGGGGATGAGAGCCTGATGGCCGTTGAGTTGCCGGGCCACTGCACCGGGCAGATGGGGCTGCTGGCGCGCACGGAGAGCGGACCCACCTTTTTCTTTGTAGCCGACGCGGCCTGGCTGCGGCGCAGTATTACCGCCAACCGCCTGCCCCATCCGCTGGCAAATCTGATCTTCTCCAACCCTCGGCTCTATCGTGGGACGCTGGCACAATTGCACCGATTTCACGTCAGCCGCCCAGATGTGCGTATCATTCCCTCCCATTGCCAAGAGACGCTGGCCCGGTTTGTGCGTTGACCACTGCTCTTTCTTTTGTATACACGGATGGGGGATAGTTTTGTACCCTATCCGTGTTCATTCCCATCCGTGTATACAATTCTTCTTTAGTTCTGGCTACGCCAGGCCACGTATCATCGGAGGAACACCAGACGCCTATGCCCGATGTACAATTTTACACCAGTGAAAAGGTGTCACAGATTGTCTGGCCGGAGACGGCAGATGGCAAGTATGCCCGACGCTATCTGCTGCCCTTTTTGAGCGACGGGCCGCAGGCGTACATCCGCAACGTACACAACACGGAATTGATGGTGGCCCAAGTAGGCGAGACGATACTCCCGCTGACTGTCACCCACTTTCACCCGGACAACAGCTACACCTGCTCCCCCTACAGCCATTACATCTCCTACGGCGGCTACGAGGAGGTGAAGCGGCTGGGCAACCCACCGGTCGAGGCGCTGATCCGGGCGGCGCTGCACCCGGTGGCCTGGTATTTCCGTCGGGCCGGGCTGGATCGGGTGGTCTACGTCAACAATTGGCTGCTCTCCACCAATCTCTACCCCGGGCTGGACGAGGCGACTATCCGCGCCCTGGCCCAGGCATTGCCGGAGCGCTTCCCGGATCGGACGGTCATTTTCCGCTCGGTGGATAAACGGGCCAACCCGCTGCTGCTGGAATCCTTGCGCGGCGAGGGCTACCGGATGGTCCTCAGCCGACAGGTCTGGTATATGCAGCCGGCCGAGGCCCTACGCACCCGACAGGTGAAGGAAGACGCGCGAGTGTTGCGCGGCTACAGGTACGAAGTGGTGGATGGCAAAGATTTGACCGACGACGAACTGGAGCGCTGCCTGGAACTGTACAATCTGCTCTATCTGGAAAAGTATTCCTACTACAACCCCCAGTTCACCGAAGCTTTCCTGCGCCTGGCCCGGGACGCGGACATCCTGCACCTGCGCGCCCTGCGCCGGGACGGACTGATCAACGGCGTGATGGGCTTTTTTGTGCGCAATGGGCTGATGACCCAGCCCCTTTTCGGTTACGACACCGGGCTGCCGGTGGACGAGGGGCTGTATCGGCTGCTCACGCTGATTACATTGCAAGAGGGACTGGAACGCGGGCTGCTGGTCCACGCCAGCGGCGGGGTTGGGAAATTCAAGAAGATTCGTGGCGGAAAGTCGGTGATCGAGTACAATGCAGTATACGACCAGCACTTGCCCATCCACCGCCGCCTGCCCTGGCGCATCCTCCAGGGAATTTCCGCGGCTGCGATTCCGATCTTTCAGAAGAACGATTTCTAATGGCAAAGGGCAAAAATGTAGGTCGGACTGTTAGGACTCGTCCATCCGGTGCGTCGCACTGTCCACGAAATGACTCTAGTCCGCAACCTCATCTGGACAGTGCGACGCACCAAAACGGGAAGTTATTCTTT
>JAANMX010002371.1_pt1 | contig 18872 bp, 15 predicted proteins | sample 7279681 | NCBI WGS metagenome assembly JAANMX01 (sample SAMN14094542, study PRJNA606508) | bioreactor metagenome | isolation source: A lab-scale SPAN reactor treating ammonium-rich wastewater day 351 | place: Ireland: Galway | collected 2018-01-01
TTAATTTGTAGATATTTTATTTACAAATCATTTGTTAAAATTAACTTTAGTAGAGGCTGAAGTTTTTACGGAATACAGGGAGATAAACATAGTTTTTAATAAAAGAAAGAAAATCTATGAAACTACTCTATATAACTCCATATTACAAACCAGCATGGTATTTTGGTGGTCCACCTCGTTGCATTGCTGAGCAAGCTGAAATTTTGCATTCAACTTATAACTGGAAAGTTGATGTATTGACTCTGAATCTTAATGGATCAAGAAAAATATTTGATAGTAACAACACAGTGGTGTCTGATGAAAATGGAATCAATGTAAACTACCTTCCATTTTGCAGAGTACCTTTCTATAACTATTTCTTTTCAAAAAAGCTTTGTAGTTATCAGTCTGAAATTAAAAATTATGACGCTGTTCATATTCATGGTTTGTTTAATGCATTTTCAAGTTTGGGTATAAGAATGGCTAATAGTGCAGGAGTGCCATATGTTATTACCCCTCATGGTATGCTCGATAAATGGTGTCTGCGAAAATCGGCAGTAGCTAAATTCCTGCATAGTTATTTTGTTGATCGTAAATTCCTGAAGAAGGCCGGTGTAATTCATTTCACCACTGAAGACGAAAAGCAAAACAGCATCTATCCTGAAAATGTCAGATGCAAGATAATACCATATCTCATCAACTTCAATGTGAGAAATAATCTGCATAAAGCATTACCGGAGAATGAGCAAAAAATAAAAGCGGTGTTCTGGGGAAGGATTAATCCCAAGAAAGGATTAATGCTTTTTGTAGAAGCAGTCAGCAAACTTTCTCCTGAAGAGAGGCAACGTTTTACTCTGGATGTTTATGGCAACGATGAAGAGAATCATCTGAACGAAATTCAACAGCTGATTAAACGTTATGGGTTAAATCATATCATTCAGTATAAAGGTTTTTTAGATCCGAATGAAAGAGAAGAAAAGATTAGCCGATATGATGTAATGATACTTACAAGTTATCAGGAAAACTTAGGTATTACAGTTTTAGAATCACTCCAACAACAGATTCCTGTTTTTATTTCCGACAGAGTAAATGTAGCTGACTGGATAAGGAAATACAATTGTGGATGGGTAACGGAGATGGAAATTTACAGTATGGTGAATGAATTGAAGAAACTAATGAAACTCACACCATCACAGATAAGAGAAGCCGGCAAAAACAGTGTGCAACTTTTTAAAGAGGAAATGAATATTGAACAATTAACCAAGGAATACAGGAAGATGTATGAAGAGTTAATTCACTAAAGAATATTGAATACCTCTCGGATTTTATAATTGCTGTGCAACTTAAAACCTGTATCCCATCGAAAAGCTGAATTGCACATTTGGACTTACCACATCTGTTTCAAAATTATTATGATCCTTTTCGTTTTCTTTTTCAGAGTCATAATATCTTACTCCAATACCTAAATCCATTCCCATATACAGATTTTTTGCAATGGTGAGGTTGAAGCTGTTATTAAGCATAAAGCCTAATTGTGTGTGATTATCGCTGTGAGTAGTTTCATTGTAGATATACTGGTTACCGTTCCAATAAGATTCTGTAGTAGTGTGTTTTACTTTTCCTCCTGCAATATAAAACTGCGGTCCTACAGCATAACGCACAACACCCTGACGAGTAGGATATAATTTAATAGTAGGCATGAAGTAATAAAACCCGGAATTTCGCAATGAAAAATTGAAAGGGAGTTTAATCCCAATCAGTCCGTTGTTTAATATCCTCTCATAGTTAAAGCCCACACCTATATCTGAGTCATCATCCATTACGTCATTTGAAATTATCATCATAGGTGTAAACGAAATCATGTTGTTGCCATATTCAGGTTTGTCCTGACCTTTAGCCAGTCCTGCAATGAAAAGCAGAAATATTACTGTAATTTTTCTCATAAAATTTTTGTTTAAAACGGAATTATAGAATGTTTAGTGTACAAAGTTAAGAATAGCTTGCCACAACCACTCATTTGATGAAAAATTACTTTCAGAATTAGGGATGATTGTTTAATTTTGTAAATGACTAAACTGTTGAGCAATGTCCGAACAAAAAGCAATTTCCGAGAATAAAAACCTGTCGTTTGAAGATTTTAAGAATTCAGTGAAGAATGATTACCGCATTGGAAGAATAAGCCGCGAGACCAGTTTACTTGGGCGCAAGGAAGTGTTGACAGGTAAGGCTAAGTTTGGCATTTTTGGCGATGGAAAGGAAGTGGCACAAATAGCCATGGCAAAATATTTTCGTAAGGGAGATTATCGTTCAGGATATTATCGCGATCAGACTTTTATGTTTGCTTCGGAATTACTTACAGTACAGGAATTTTTTGCTCAGTTGTATGCGCATCCATCAGTAGAAGCCGAGCCTGCCACTGCAGGACGTGCCATGAACGGACATTATGCTACCCGGATGCTGAATGATGATGGCAGCTGGAAAAATCTTACTCAACAAAAAAATTCTTCTGCTGATATATCGCCTACTGCAGGGCAAATGCCCCGATTACTTGGACTTGCATTAGCTTCTAAATTTTATCGCAACAATCCCGAATTGAAGGATGCACGTTTTGCTGGTTTTTCAGACAATGGAAACGAAGTTGCTTTTGGTACCATTGGTGATGCAAGTACCTCGGAAGGAATTTTTTTCGAAACCATCAATGCTGCAGGTGTGTTGCAGGTGCCTATGGTGATGAGTGTGTGGGATGATGGCTACGGCATTTCTGTTCCCAATAAATTTCAGACTACCAAACAAAGTATCAGCGAAGTATTACAAGGCTTCGGTCGAACAGCAGATAAAGCAGGATATGTTATTCTCAAAGCTAAGGGATGGGATTATCCCGGCCTATGCGAAGTGTATGAAGAAGCAGCTGCTATTGCACGCAAAGAGCATGTTCCCGTTCTGGTGCATGTGCAGGAGATGACACAACCGCAAGGTCACTCCACATCAGGCTCACACGAGCGTTATAAATCAAAAGAGCGACTTGCATGGGAAGAAGAATTTGACTGCCTCAGAAAAATGCGTGAGTTTATGCTGCAATCGGCAATAGCTACTGAGGCAGAACTGGACGAAATAGATGCTGAAGCAAAAAAATCAGTTCAGGAAAGTAAAAGAAAAGCATGGGATGATTTTACTTCTGAAATAAAAACAGAAAAAAATCAGGCGCTGCAGCTTGCACAACAGGTTATTGCAGGAAGTGAGAATGGAGTCTTTCTGCAAAAGGAACTGGATGATTTCAGTGCACAATCCGACAGCGAGCGAAGAGATATTGCAGCTTTTGTACATCAGATGCTATTTATGATTCGTGCTGAATCATCAGCAGCAAAGAATAACCTCACAGCCTGGTTTGAACAGTGGAAACAATTGAATTTTGACCGTTACAGCTCACAACTTTACACCGAAGGTGCAGGCAGCGCATTGCGCATTGCCGAAGTAAAGCCTGTATATGATGAACAGCCGCAGATGATTGATGGCCGCGAAGTTTTACTTTACAACCATGATGTTTTATTAAGCCGTTATCCGGAGTATATTGCATTTGGCGAAGATGTAGGAAAAATTGGAGGAGTGAATCAAACCTTTGCAGGACTGCAGGAGAAATACGGAGAGCACCGGGTGTTTGATGTTGGAATTCGCGAAGCTACCATTGCAGGACAAGGAATAGGAATGGCTTTGCGCGGACTTCGTCCTTTAGCGGAAATTCAATATCTCGATTATCTGGCTTACGCTATTCAGATACTTTCTGACGACCTGGCATGCTTGCGCTACCGTACAAAAGCGGGTCAGAAGGCGCCTCTCATCATCAGCACTCGCGGTCATCGTCTCGAGGGAATATGGCATTCGGGTTCGCCCATGCAGTTTATTCTTGGTGCTTTGCGCGGAATGCTGGTACTTGTGCCTCGCAACATGACGCAGGCTGCAGGATTTTACAACACGTTGTTGCAGGCTGATGATCCTGCATTGGTCATTGAGCCTTTGAACGGTTATCGTATTAAAGAAAAGAAACCTGTAAACCTTGGAGATTTTACAGTTCCTGTGGGAGTTCCTGAAATTATGCAACAGGGTGATGATGTTACACTGGTAACGTATGGTTCATGTGTGCGTGTTGCTCAGGATGCAATTAAAAAATTACAACAATGCGGCATCAGTGTAGAGCTGATAGACGTTCAGTCACTCATTCCTTTTGATATACATCACATCATTGGCGAATCAGTTCAGAAAACAAATAAGGTTGTATTCCTTGACGAAGATGTTCCTGGAGGTGCCACAGCTTACATGATGCAGGAAGTACTTGAAAAACAAAAAGCGTTTGATTTTCTTGAAGCACCACCGGTGACAATTACAGCAAAAGAACACCGTCCTGCATACGGCAGTGATGGTGATTATTTCTCCAAACCCAATGCCGAAGATATTTTTGACGGAGTTTACAACCTCATGCACAGTGTCAGTCCACAAATGTTTCCTAAAATATTTTAACAGGAAACATATTTTAATATGAACATTCATATTTTTCAGAGATGATTAAAATGTACATAAAGCCGGATTGCTCAACATGCAGAACGGCAGTGAAACTTGTTTCCGAAAATTCTTCAGAAGAACTTGAAACTATTCAATACCTTGTTGATACTCCTTCTGAAAAGGAGATTAAAGAAATTATCAGGATGCTTGGTATAAAGCCTATAGAATTAGTCAGAAAAAAGGAAACATTGTACAAGGAAAAATATATGGATAAGAAAATTTCAGATGCTGAGTGGATAAAAATTTTGCATAAGCATCCGATACTTATCGAAAGGCCCATTGTCATTTATCACGACCGTGCCATTATTGGAAGACCCCCTCAAACCATTGTTTCATTTTTGAATTCCTGAAACATACAGGAAATTAATTCTGATTTAAAGAAATTTAAGCGTAATGTTATTAAAGAAAATTTCAGGACTCATTCTGTTTTTAGTTTGTTGTTACACTGCCATAGCCCAGGATACTACTCAACTTTATATTCCCCGCAATATTCAGAAGGCGTATGATGCAGGCACAAGAAACATCAATGGTACTCCGGGCAAACGCTTCTGGAAAAATTATTCTGAATATTATATCCGTGTTAAATTCAATCCTAAAACCCGAAAAATAGAAGGCGAACAAAATATAACCTATTATAATAACTCACCCGACACATTGCGTCAACTTGTTTTCAGAATAGCTCCCAACCATTATCAAAAAGGAGGTGAACGAAATAAAATTCTTGAGCCTGCTGATATTGGTGACGGAGTAAAAATAGAATCACTTTCAGTTAATGCAGATCCTGTTAATACTGCTGATGACAAGGTGTATAAGCAGGAAGGAACAATCACTAAACTTAGAATAAAACCTTTAGCACCACATGGAGGACGCATCACTGTTCAGATGAAATGGAATTATACATTGAACAAGACTTCGCATGAACGTACGGGAATGATTGATGAGGGTACTGCATTTATTGCATACTTTTTCCCTCGCATTACTGTTTATGACGATTTGCAGGGATGGGATGACTTTCCGTATCTTGGAAAACAGGAAACATATTTTGATAATGCATTTTTTAATGTGTTTATTTCTGTTCCGAAAAATTACATGGTGTGGGCAACAGGTGATTTGCAAAACCCAACGGAAGTACTGCAGCCACACATTTTGAAAAAGTGGACTACGGCATTGTCATCGGATGTTCCGGTATTTGTAATTGACTCTGCTGATATTGCAAATCGCGCAGTGACACTGAAAAATAAATTCAATACATTTAATTTTAAAACTACTGCACCTGATTTTGTTTTTGCAACGAGCAATCATTATCTGTGGCAGGTGCGGAATATTCTTGTTGACAGTGTTACGCTAAGAAAAGCAGCAATCACTACTGCATTCAATCCTGCACATATAGATTTTTATGAAGTCAATGATTTTTCTGCAAAGACCATTCAAACCATGAGTTTCGATTTTCCGGGGATATCATATCCTTACAGTCATCTTACAGTGGTGGATGGTTTGGATCAGATGGAGTATCCGATGATGATAAATGACAATCCTACTTCAACACGGTTTGATGGTATAACACTTACTACACACGAAATTTTTCATCAGTATTTTCCATTCCTGATGTGTACCAATCAAAGTAAGTATGCATTTATGGACGAAGGTTGGGCAACCATTGGAGAGTGGTATATCAGTCCGCTGATAGACACAACCATTGTGGACGATTATGGAATGCCACAGACTAACAGAGATATGGGCCAGGACTGGGAGGTACCGATTATAACTCCTACTACTGAAATATCAAAGTCCATGTATCTGAATAATTATCCCAAACCGGCACTTACGTTTTTATATGTGTGGGATATGTTGGGCGACTCGCTGTTCAGGAAATCTCTGAAACATTACATCATTACCTGGATGGATAAAAGTCCTTCGCCATGGGATTTCTTTTTTTGTATGAATGAAGCAAGTGGTGTAAATCTGAATTGGTTTTGGAAAAAATGGTACTATGAGTTTGGTTATCCTGATTTATCAATTACCAAAGCAGAAAAAACAACCGGTGGTTATAAGGTTACGATCATTTCAAAAGGAAATAAACCTGTGCCCATCAATCTTTATGCAACTCTTGCTGATGGTACTGAGCTCAAACAACACCGCACAGTTGAAGTTTGGAAAACGCAAAATACAACAGAGGTTGAGTTTATCACATCACAAAAAGTAAAAGGGTTTAAGTTGGGTGATGTGTATGATGCTGATGTGAATAAGGCTGATAATATTTTAAAGGTTTCAGAATAAGATTAAAGTAGGTTTACAAAATGTATTTTTGTCCGAAGTCATTGGTCCCGTAGTTCAACGGATAGAATAGAAGTTTCCTAAACTTTAGATGGCAGTTCGATTCTGCCCGGGACTACAGAAATTTTGAGAAATAGTTCAATGGATATTTACCCTAACGTACCGTCAGGTACGGGTGGGGAATAGAAGTTTCCCCCGCCTGACTGACGCAGTCGGGCAGGTAAACTTTAGATGGCAGTTCGATTCTGCCCGGGACTACAGAAATTTTGAGATATTTACTTATCTTGAAATAGGTTGAAAGTAAAGTGCTCCGAAATCAGCCACTCTACCAAGCTCTTGTTCGTCAACCCCTCTAAAAACCGGATATCAATTTTTTTGAATACTTTTTAAACAGCAGTGGATTGTGTTGCATGAGCAGATGTATTTTTAATTGCATGCAATACATAGAAGGAACGAACAGAACACAGATTTTTTAAAATCTGCTTAAAATTGTTCTGCAGGTTTTTTGAAACCATTGATTATTTGATTTTGAATGTGAACAATGGTTTTTTAGACGAACTGATGTTAGTCAGAATGCTGATAGATAATGCTGATAGATAACGACCGAGATAAAGTGAGCAATTTATTGTATTTGATTATCTTTGCAATAACCGGAATAAAAGAATTGAATGAAGCAGAAAATTTACATAGACACTTCAATAGTTGGTGGCTACTTTGACGAAGAGTTCAAAGAAGCTACGATGAAACTGTTTGAGCGACTTGTAAACAATGAAGTAACTTTTGTTGTTTCTGACCTGCTTGACCTTGAACTTTTAAACGCACCGCAGCATGTAAAAGAACTTCTGCATAACTATTCGGCTGACAAATTTTATCGAATTGACCTGACTGAAGAAGCCATTAAACTTGCGGACACGTATGTTGCAGAAAAAGTAGTTGGTAAGTCCAACTTGGAAGATTGCCGACACATTGCCCTTGCGACCATACATAAGGTGGACGTTTTAGCAAGTTGGAATTTTAAACATATCGTAAACCTTGACAGAATTAAGGGCTTCAATTCGGTAAACTTACGACTTGGCTATTCAATGATTGAAATAAGAAGCCCAAAAGATTTGATAAAATATGGAAACGACTAAAAAAGAAAAGACATTTGACGCAGTTAAGATGATGCGTGAAATCAGGGACAAAATTAGCTCTGAAACTCAAAATATGACTCTTGAGCAATTAAAAGAGTATATCAAAAACAAACTTTCTCAGGAAAACTTGAAGCTGATTGGACAAAAATGAGAAGCATTACACAACATATAAGGATTTAACGAGGTTATACTTCGTCCTGATAGCAATCGGGATAATCCTGTGTTGAATACGGCTTCGATAAACTCAGCTGCATGATTTTTTTTAGACGAACTGATGTTGCAGCCTGACATCGTCTTATAATTCAGGAACCGCTTTGCATAATCCAAGAGTGAATAGTTTTATTTTTGCATTCTATGTTTACTCGCAATGTCGCATAGTCATATCTTATGCATTGTTGTTATATTAGGATTTTTTTCCTGTAAGGAGAAATACAGTGCTCCTGCGGAAAACATTGAAGCTGTGGCAACCGATTCTTTGGCTTTTCAGAATTACAACAAAGGCATTGAACTAGCAGGTAAGTATGAATTTGAAAACGCCTTGCCCTATTTGCTTAAAAGTGTTGACGGTTTTGAAAAAGCCAACAATATCAATTCGCAGGTGAAAGCGCTTAATCGCATTTCTTTGTCTTACCATGATTTTGGCAATTACAACAAGGGAATTGAATATGCTTATCTGGCAAAAAAAGTACTGGATGAACATCCGCAACAAGCCAATAAAAATCTTTATTGGTACGTGTACAACAATGCAGGCATTAATTATGATGACAGTAAGCGACCACAACAAGCTATTGAAGAGCATTTAAAAGCATTGCCTTATGCCATTGATGCCAGCGACAGTTCTTATTCCTACAATAATCTGGGAAATACATATAAGAAACTAAACCGGTTGGACAAGGCTGAAACATATTTCAAACTAGCTCTCACTAATCCACATTCATACAAAGATGATTATCATTTTGCAACTGTTTACAGCAATATGGTGGACATAGAGCGCTTGAAAAAGAATTACAAACAGGCACAGTACTATTTAGATTCTGCGTTGCATTATGCTACCATCAGCAATAGCCCGGAAAAATTATTGGATATTTACTACTATACTTACCAGCTGAAAAGTGAATCCGGAGACCACCGTTCAGCTTCAGGTTTTCTGAATAAATACGTACAGTTGAAAGACAGCTTATTTACCAGTGAAAAAAACGATGCCTTGCTGCATTACCAAACCAAATATGAAACGGAAAAAAAGGAAAAGCAAATTGCAGAGCAAAAATTGGTTTCCAAACAAAAGAATTTATGGTTAATTTTAATGACGATAACTATGTCAGCCGGATTGTTGTTTTTTTGGTATTACAGACAAAAGACAAATCTCGAGCAAAAACAATTAGCACTTGAAAACCAACTTTTGCAGGAGCAAACCCATTCCAAAATTCAGGAGCAGCGATTGGAAATTTCAAGAGAATTGCACGATAGCCTGGGTTCTCAGCTTACCTTTATAAAATCTGTTTCGGACAGCTTATTAAATGCTTCGGAAAAATCAAACAATAATCTGAATGCAAGAATCAATACTTTATCTGAGTTTTCTGAAAATTCCATTGCCGAACTCAAAAACACGATTTGGGCACTTAATTCACAGCAGTTGAATTTGTCAGAACTAAAACTGAAAATGCTGAACTTTATCAGCAGTGCCTCAGAAGCAAAGGAAAGTATGCAATTTCATTTCCTGTTTAATATAGGGAGAGATTATCAGTTGAGTTCGAGGCAGGCGATAAATCTTTTCAGGGTATTTCAGGAGATATTAAATAACACAATTAAATACGCAGAAGCAAAAGACGTTTTTATAGACATTAGCCAAATTGAAAAAAACCTGACAATAAAAATTTCAGACAACGGCATAGGTTTTAATTTTGAAGAAGCGAAGAAAAAATCCTTCGGACTTACCAATATACAAAACCGAATAGAGGAACTAAAAGGGAAATTCAGCGTGGAAACATCAGAAGGAAATGGGACAACATATTTAATAAAACTGGAGTTAGACAATAACCTTAATGTATGACAAAACTTATTATCGTTGAAGACAGCGTTTTTGCGCTACAGGCAATTGAAGAGAAATTGGCCAATTTTTCTGATGTAGTTATCAGTAATATCGCACGAAATGGTGAGGAAGCATTGGAAGTATTGGAGCTAGATCATTCAGTTGACATCATCTTAATGGATATTGAAATGCCTGCGATGAACGGCATTGAAGCCACCAGAATCATCAGGAAAAAATATCCGCAGATAAAGATTGTAATGATTACCGTTTATGATGATGACAATTATGTTTTTGACGCCATTAAAGCAGGAGCAGACAGCTATATTCTGAAAGAAACCAAAGCTGAAAAAATATATGAAACCATTAACGATACACTAAATGGCGGTGCAGTGATGTCGCCTTCAATTGCTGTAAAAACATTGCAATTACTCAAGAATACACCACATATAGCAAGTGCTGCTACGCCACAAACGATTGAACTTTCCAAAAGGGAAACGGAGATTCTGGAACAGATAAGCACGGGTCTTACCAATAAAATTATTGCCGAAAGATTATTTATTTCACCATTTACAGTAAAACGCCATATAGAGAATATTTATCAAAAACTACAGGCACACAACCGTATTGAGTTGCTTGATAAGGCACGTCAAAACAAGCTGATATAAAAATTGGGCTGTTCAGCCCATTGTCAGCGACATAGCCTGCATATACTTTTGTGCTTTAAAAAAAATATAAAAAAGTATGAAAGTAAACTTATTTTTAAGAACAGTTGCATTGGTATCGCTGGTGTTTTTCGCTTCATGTCGAAAAGACGATGACAACAATCCAAGTAGTCCGACTACGGGACCATTTGTAGCAAAAGTAGATGGTAAGCAGTTTGCTACGGATAATAATAGTGCCAAAGCAAAATTCGTTTCCTCTACTAAAATGTTGCAAATTATCGGTCAGACTGCAGATCAAACTGAAACGATACATTTTGAGTTATTACCCTTTGGAGGTTCAGTTAGCACCGCTGCTGATTGGTTGCCCGGTACCTATGACTTTAATCCTGTTCACATTTCCAATTTGGAATATTCAGCAAGTGCAATGTTTACCAAGTATGAAAATTCGGAATACATCAATTGGAATACGAAATGGGAATATGTGCAAAACGGTGAAATCAAGATCGAGTCTAACACAGGTACACATATTAAAGGAACTTTCTCCTTTGATGTTGTAAAACAAAATAGCAATGGAACTTTTGATGCAACCAATATCAAAAAAGTTACAGAAGGTTCTTTTGACTTAGATATTGTTCAATATTGAACAATAAACTGAAGAAATCAATTATATAAAGACCAATACAGAGTTTAAACCGGTAGAATTCTGATGCTAAGAAAAAAGGCTGCTCTTTTCGGCAGCCTTTTTTCTTCTTATAAACCTTATGTTACTTTTATCAGCACGCTCACAACTTTTTTTGAATAGTGCCTCAACCTGACTAATCCCGAAAATCCGATAAACACTGAAGAACAAAATTTCGCCATATTTCAAATCAACTGATTTTAAAATACCGGGACACCTGAATTCCGGCAAATGAAATCCGGTAAATTTCACACTAAAAGATAGTACTAAACGATAGATGAGCCGAGCAGACAGCAAGTTGATTAAATGATTGAGACAGCATTAAAGTTTTGTGGCTACTACAAATGCTTTTTTAAATTTTTTTGTTGTGCCGGTTGGATTAAAGGCCTCTGCATAGATCACATAAATTCCGGTAGCAGCTTTTTCGTTTTTTTCGTTGATGCCATCCCACGTAAAAGAATCATTGGGTGCAAGCAATTTTGACTTCACCAGATTTTTGACAAGCTGTCCGGCATCGTTATAAATTTTTGCATTGAGCATATAGCCTGTTTCATTCAGATTCAGGTTAAATGTTATTACATCATTGTAACCATCATTGTCGGGCGAAAATATTTCAGGCTCTGCACTGAACGATGATTCTGAAGTGATTTCATTGGCTGCCTGCGAATTTTTATAACCGGGAGTTGCATAGCCAACGTTGGTTGCAGCCGAATGCCAGTTGCCGGCATCCTGAGTGGGGCGGTCAAAACGAATTCTTTCGAGTGAAACACCATTCTGATCATCTATCAATGCATAATGCATGGTTGATGTATAAGCAAAACAATCCAATCGGTTAAAAGAATAATCAGCAATGATGCAGGTGCCTTTGTCATCGTTATAGGAAGGTATTGTAGTTTGCAGAATGTTTTCTTTAACGGCTGAAGGATAAAAACTCATGAGTGATATAATGTCGGAAGTAAGCACTACATATTCACCGGGGAAAAACAAATATCCGTCTGCACTGATGACATAATTTGTAGCAATTGAATCGAGGTCATCGGTATTGCAGATGCGCAGGTTTTTCAAATCAAAAACTTTTGTTGAATTGTTATACAACTCCACAAAATCATTTCCACCAGATTTCGGGTTAAATAAAATTTCGTTGATGAGAATTCCTCCTGCAGTAACTGCTTCAGGAATTGCCACTTTAAGACTGAGCGGACCTGTAATTTTATTGCCGGGGCAATCAGAAATATCATCACTTACGGTAACATGATAAATAATTCCGTTTTGCAATGGTGATGATAAAGTAAGTGTAACAATATAATCGCTGATGTTTACTGAAAGTGGTTGCCCTATTCCATTGTCAACTGAATAACTTGATGTGAGTGATGCCACTGCTGCGTCAGGAATTTTTGAAAAAGTAAGATTTATTTGGGTAGGCGATATAGGATAAACTCTTAACAACTGCAGTGCAGTAGTGTCAGTATAAATACCTTTTACACTGTTTATTTTTCCGGGGGTTCCACCTGCAGGGTCGTTGGAGGCCGACCAGTTGTAACGATTATCACAGGTAAAGTCAGGGTCAATACGTTCGATGGTAAATCCTCCGTTTTTCTTGGTGTTATTGTTATAATAATCGTCATTGAAAACAACCCGGTCAGTTAAATGTGCGTTGTTATCTATCAATTGCAAATCATCGCCCGTGTCATTATTGAGTGTGGGGAATGAAGGAGTGCCTGCAACATTTCCATAAGAAGAAAATAAAGCAGCATCACTGCTTTTGCAGACGATAAGATAATCTCCGGGCTGCATAGTTACATTGCCAATTACAGCTACAGTTGTTGAGCCATCTGTAATTTTCCATCCGTTAAGATTCATTGCATTTGAAGAACGGTTAAACAGTTCTACAAACTCTGCATTGGGCAATGGAGCTGCGGCTACAGGTTCGAAATAAATTTCATTGATGACGATGTCGAAAGGTTGCGCGGTAACAGGTGCCTGATAAGTGAATGTAGTTGTTGAGTTGGAAGCAATCTGATTTCCTGCAAGGTCGGTAATGTTATTGATGGTAATGGTGTTTGAAATGCCACTGCTGAAAGGAGAAGAAAAAGTCAGATGTACAATTGAAAAATCAGAAGTATCAAGCGTGGCTGTTGCCGGATTGCCTAATCCATTATTAACGGAATAATTAGTTGCTGTTTCAGCAGTAGCTTGTGTAACCGGTTCAGAAAACTGAACATCAGCTTGTGTGGATGATATTGCCTGCGCACTTACAATGGTTGGAGCAATTACATCAGCAATGTTGGGAATGATAAAATCATCAAAGAAAAAGTTGGTAGCATTACTCGATGTATAATTACACAACACACCAAAATAATTTCCGTTGTTGAACGTAGCATCCGTCCCGGTTGCCTGCAGGCTGAAGTTTGTTCCTGCAGCAGCATCTGCATAAATACTCCATAAACCATTATTGTCTCTAGTAACTTTTACTCTGATGGTGAAGGCAGAAGCAAGAAAACCATCTGTTCCGCGTGCTACAGATACAGAAGTAGTTCCTGTTTGCCTGAACAGTTCAATGGCATCGTTGGATAAATTTTCGCCAAACTGCAGATAGTATCCATTGAGACTTCCTTTCAGATTTTGAGAGTTGCTTACCAGATATACTCTTGCATTATTACTTCCTGAAGGCGAAAAATTGAGTTTGATATAAAACTGCCATTCGGTATTGTCGAGCGTGGGAAGGCTTGTTGCCACCGCCAGATACGAGCTGCCTGTTCCGCTGCTGTTAAGTTGTAATTGTTGCGAAGTATTTACGGTAAACTGTGCAGCATCACCGCTCCATGTCGGGTTATTTGTAAAATCGCCATCTGAAAAATCATCGGTAATCTGTCCGTATGATAAAAAATTCAGAAGAGAAAAGACAATGAATAAAAACTTTTTCACGTTCATATTATTTATAAGGCAGTGAAGATACGCATACCATTGCAAATTATCCAAAGTATAACAGAATGGTTTCTGAAATAAAATTTCGCAAATTTGTACCTTAATTGAACAATTATGAAAGTAGCTGTAGTTGGAGCCACAGGGCTGGTAGGTCAAACAATGTTGAAAATATTAGAAGAGCGAAAATTTCCTGTTACAGAGTTATTGCCTGTAGCATCGGAAAAATCGGAGGGGAAGGAAATAGTTTTTAATAACAAAAAATACAAGATTATCACCTGCGCTGAAGCGGTGAAACAAAAACCACAGGTAGCATTGTTTTCGGCAGGGGGAAGTACCTCTCTTGAATGGGCACCACGTTTTGCCGAAGCAGGTACAACAGTGATTGATAATTCATCGGCATGGCGAATGAATGATGCATGCCCGCTGATAGTTCCTGAAATAAATGCTGATGTATTGCAACCTCAACATAAGATTATTGCCAACCCAAACTGTTCGACCATACAAATGGTATTGGCATTAAATCCTCTGCATAAGAAGTATAGAATAAGAAGAATTGTAGTTTCAACTTATCAGTCAGTATCGGGAACCGGAAAAAAAGCAGTTGACCAGTTGATGAATGAACGTGTTGGTCAGGATGGGCCAAAGGCATATTCTTATCCTATTGATTTAAATGTTTTGCCTCAGATTGATGTTTTCCTCGACAACAAATACACCAAGGAAGAAATGAAGATGGTGAATGAAACCAGAAAAATTATGAGAGATGACAGTATTCGTGTAACTGCTACTACCGTGAGGGTTCCGGTGAAAGGAGGCCACAGTGAAGCTGTGAACGTAGAGTTTGAAAATGATTTTGAACTGGATGATGTTTATGCAACTCTCAGGCATGCACCCGGTGTGGTTGTGAGTGACGACATCACCAAAGCAGAGTATCCAATGCCGCTTTATGCCGAGGGAAAAGACGAAGTTTTTGTTGGCCGTATCCGCAGAGACGAATCGCAGCCCAAAAGTTTGAACCTGTGGGTTGTGGCTGACAATTTGAGAAAAGGTGCAGCTACCAACGCTGTTCAGATTGCAGAATATCTCTTAAAGAATCATCTGATAAAATAAAAAGCTGCCTGAGTGCAGACAGCTTTTTAAAGATATTGTTTTTAGTTTTTTTTAATTTCTTCTTCCTCCAAGGTAAATCATCACATAATACATCAGCGTGGCAAGAGCACTTAATGCTGCAACCACATAGGTCATGGCAGCCCACCAGAGTGCATCTTTTGCTTTTGCATGTTCGGCACCGGTTACCATACGGCTGCTTTCAAGCCAAACCAATGCTCTTTTGCTGGCATCAAACTCTACCGGCAATGTGATGAAACTGAACAGTACAGTCATTGCAAACAAAATAATTCCTGCAAGCAGCAGTGAAGGGAATGTATTAATCAACAGAATGCCTGCCAACAAAATCCATTGTACCCACTTGGAAGCAAAACTTACTACCGGAACCAAAGCAGAACGCAACTGAAGCATTGAGTATGCTTTGGCATGTTGCACTGCGTGGCCACATTCGTGAGCAGCTACTGCAGCAGCAGCAGCATTTCGTCCGCTATACACAGGTTCGCTCAGGTTAACCGTACGGTTGAGCGGGTTGTAATGGTCGGTAAGTTGTCCTTCAACAGAAATAACTTTTACATCGTTGATACCATTATCATGAAGCATTTTTTCGGCAATTTCTTTTCCGCTCATACCGTTGCCCAAGGTTTCATGCGAGTATTGCTCAAACTTTCGTTTTAGCTGTGAACTCACCAGCCAACCAATGAGCATAAATAATATTACAATCAGATAAATTCCCATTTTTTATATTTTATTTGAGTTGAAACAGTTTATTGATGTTTAAGTTTTGTTGTCAAAAAGTATGCAAATATACACTATCGGCACTTTTGGCAGAAACGGACTTACAGACAGGAATATTATTCCCAACGGAAGGTTTTAGCTGCCAAAAGGTAAATACCTACGCCCCAGCCAAGCAATACCAGCAGTTGAGAAGAAACATCTAATAATCCTGCTCCTTCAAAGGCTACTTTTCGCAGTGCATCGTTCAGATAAGTCAGCGGCATGGCTTTGCAGATGGGCTGCATCCATGCAGGAAAAACTTCGATAGGGAAAAAAGTACCTGCCAATAGAAATTGTGGCAGAGTGATGATGTTGGAAATAGGAGGAATGGTGCTCTCACTTTTTGCAATTCCTGAAACGATGAACCCAAATCCCATAAATACAATTAAACCAAAAGCACATAGCAACAGCATATTCAGAAATGTTATCCAGCCATGAATGAGAGTAAATCCGAAAGCGTATTTTCCAATGGTGATAATAAAACAAGCTCCCAATAATGAAAATACCATCCGGCTGATTGTTTCACCAAAAATGATGGAAATACGTTTGACAGGTGTTGCAAAAAAGCGTTTGATTACTAATGTCTGGCGTAAACTGAAAAACACAAATGCCGTTCCGAAAACACCTGTTGACAGCAATGCAAATCCCAACTGCCCCGGCAAAATAAAATCAATTTGTTTGTATTCGCGTCCCGGAATTACTTCCTGTTTTAATTCGGCCATCGGATGTTGAATGTGTGCCATCTGAAAATTCACCTTGCTGATAATATTGTCGAGCATGTTGTGAGCAAGTGAACCTTTGTCGGGCGATGCGGTGGAAGTTATCAGGTGTGCAGTATAGTCTGTATATATGCTGTTGGAATTTTTTTCAATTTTTAAGATGGCATCAATCTCGCCTTTTTGTAATTCCTGATGCATTTTCTCAGGGGAACCATCAACTAATTTTACAACATTTACTTTTTGCAGACTCTGAAAAACAGCATTATTTGTATCGCTGTCCTTGTCAATAAAAAGTTTTACTTTAACAGGACCTCCGGATAAGAAACCAAATACAAGAATAAAAATCAAAGGAAATGCAATGGTAAAAACCACAGCACTGGGGCTGCGAAGAATTGAGCGGAAGCTGGCTTTTGCAATAGCCATCATTGCTCTGAACTGTGAATATTTCATTGTGGTATCTTAATACGGAAATCAGGCGTCAAAAGTAATTCAGTTATGCCCTTCTCAGACTTATTTTTATTAAAAAAAGGTGATTTTATTCAACAATGAAAAAACTTTGTCATTCTAAACTTACAGCAATACCAATGATTAAGGACAAATCATGTAAATGTGAGGAATGTTATCTTCTAAAAAAGGTTCGCCCTGCATCTGAAATCCAAATGATTCATAAAAATTTTTCAGATAACTCTGAGCCATAATTTTAACCGGCTGATGCCCGAAAAACCTCACACACTCATCCATTGAACGCTGGAATAACTGACGTCCGATGCCTGTACCTCTCACTTGCATGTGGGTGGCTACTCTGCCTATGGAGGGTTCAGGATAAAGTATTCCCGGAGGGATAATTCTGCTGTAAGCCACAACTATGTTATTCTTTCTGCCGGTAAGGTGCAACGACAGTTGATCTATTCCGTCCATATCGCGATAAGGACATGTTTGCTCTACTACAAAAACCTGCTGACGCATTTGCAACAAATCGTACAGTTCGTTGGACGATAAGTTGTGAAAGGATTTTAAAGACCAGAGTATATTTTCGGATGATGGCATAGCTGCTGCAGAAATTCAAATTGTATGAAAACAAAAATGAGCAATTTTCTTATTGCAATGTATTTGAACTTTGTAAAACATGTTCAGCAATTCCTTTTTTAATAACAATGGCATTATGAATGATAAACTGAAGCAACAGGCTGATAAATATTTTTCAACGTTGATACCCGTAATTCGTATTGTATTTCAATATTTTTGCAGTCATGTCAACCGGTCAGATTATCAGCAAAGACAGCAGCAACTCTGCTGCTAAAATTTCTGTTGACGGAACTCATCAGTTGCATCAGATAATTTCAGGCATTGCAAAAACTGATTCAGTTTTAAAATCAGGTGACACAACAGCGATTGCCGATTCAAGAAAAACAGCGTCAGATTCAGCATCAGCAGTTGCAACATTCAGATTTGTGGATGAGGAAAATACGGACCTTTCTACCAATGAAATTTCATTTCTTCCTTCATCATCATATTTAGGTTCGCATGTGCTGAATGTTCATTCACGCTCTCCTGTTTCGTATAGCAAACCGGTGCCCGACTGGTATGCAATAGTTTTATTGGTGCTCATAGCAGGAATTACGGTGATAAAAGTTTTTTACCACAGTATATTCAGGCAAATGATTAGTGCACTTTACAATTTTGCAGTTACCAACCAGGTAGTGCGCGATGAGAATATGCTGGTTCAGCGTGCTTCAATTTTGCTTAATGCAATTTTTTATGGTGGTGCAGGATTGTTTTTATACTGGGTAAGTATGAAGTTGAGTTGGAACAATCCCATAATTAATCATGGGCTTCTGAGGTTCTTCTTTTTTGCATTTGTTACGGCAGTTTTTTTCTCTGTAAAAATGCTTTTACTCAAATTTATCGGTTGGGTTTTTGGTATTGACAAACAAATTTCAGTGTATGTGTTCTCCATATTTCTGGCCAATAATGCTATTGGCGTAGTACTGGTAGCAACAGCAGCAGCCATGGCTTATCTGACAGAATTTTCATTTGTAA
>JAANMX010002373.1_pt1 | contig 18846 bp, 20 predicted proteins | sample 7279681 | NCBI WGS metagenome assembly JAANMX01 (sample SAMN14094542, study PRJNA606508) | bioreactor metagenome | isolation source: A lab-scale SPAN reactor treating ammonium-rich wastewater day 351 | place: Ireland: Galway | collected 2018-01-01
CGTGGTGGGCGACCCCAAGCAGTCGATCTACAGCTTCCAGGGCGCCGACATCGCGGTGTTCGAGGCCCGCCGCACCGGCTTTGCGCAAGCCTTCCAGGCGGTGCAGAACCCGATGCAGGTTCTGGAGCTGCGGCATTCCTTCCGCAGCTCGACCGCGATCCTGTCGCTGGTCGACCAGGTCTTTGCCGGCGACGCGGCGCGCGGCCTGGGCGATCCGCCGCAGCACCGCGCCTTTCGCACCGGGATGCCGGGCCGGGTGGACCTGTGGCCGGCGATCCCCAAGCCCGACAAGCCCGAGCCCGGCGACTGGACCGACCCGGTGGACCAGCCGGCCGAGAATTCGGAAACCGTGCAGCTGGCCCGCGCCATCGCCCGCGCCGTGGACGAGATGCTGGGCCAGCCGATCCTGGACGCCAAGACCGGCCAGCGGCGCCGCATCCGCGCCGGCGACGTGCTGATCCTGGTCCAGCGCCGCTCGGAACTGTTTGCCGAGATCATCGCGGCGCTGAAATCGGCGAACCTGCCCGTCGCCGGCGCCGACCGGCTGAAGCTGGCCGGGGAAATGGCGGTGCAGGACATTGGCGCCCTCTTGTCGGTGCTGGCCACGCCCGAGGACGACCTGTCGCTGGCCGCCTGCCTGCGCTCGCCGCTGTTCGGCCTGACCGAGGAGCAGCTTTATCGCCTCGCCGCCGGGCGCAAGCGTGGCGAATACCTGTGGCGGCGGCTGCGGGAATCGACGCATCGCCATGCGGTGGATGTGCTGGCCGACCTGATGGGCCAGACCGGCTTCATGCGGCCCTATGACCTGGTCCAGCGCCTGCTGATCCGCCATGGCGGGCGCGAGCGGCTGATCGCCCGGCTGGGCCCCGAGGCGCAGGACGGCATCGACGAGCTGCTGTCGCAGGCGCTGAGCTATGAAAGCTCGGAGACGCCCTCGCTGACCGGCTTCCTGGTCTGGCTGACCGGCGACGATGTCGAGGTCCGCCGCCAGCCCGGCTCGGCCGGGGATGGCGAGGGGCTGATCCGGGTGATGACCGTGCATGGCTCGAAAGGGCTGGAAAGCCCCATCGTCATCATGCCCGACGCCGCCAAGCGCAAGCCCCCGCGCGAGGCGCCGGTGCTGCCCGGCCCGGACGGGCTGGCGCTGTGGCGCGGCCGCAAGGGCGAGCGGCCCGATCCGGTCGAGGAACTGGCCGCCGCCCAGACCGAGCGGCAGCTGCAGGAACGCAAGCGGCTGCTCTATGTCGGCCTGACCCGCGCCGAAAGCTGGCTGATCGTTGCCGCGGCGGGCGAGACCGGCCAGGGCGAGGACAGCTGGCACGCCATGGTCGAGGCCGGGCTGGGCCGCTCCGACCTGGCCCAGGCGCGCCTGCCCGCGCCCTGGGGGGGCGAGATCCGCCGGCTGTCCTTTGGCGACTGGCCCGAGGACGCGCCGGATGCGGTGCCGGCCGAAAGGCCGGTGCTGGCCGAGCCGGACTGGCTGCGCGCGCCCCCGCCCCCCGCGCCCGAAAAGCTGCGCCCCGTCGCCGCGACGGCTCTGGGCGGCGCCAAGGTGATCGGCGCGCCCGGCGAAGGCGATGCCGCGGCGGCGATGCTGTTCGGCACGCGGCTGCATCTGCTGCTGGAGCATCTGCCGGGCCGCGATCCCGCCGAATGGCCCGATCTGGCCCGCGACGTGCTGGCCGATGCCGAGGGCGGCCTGCCGGCCCCCGAGGAACTGGCGGCGCTGCTGGCCGAGGCGCGCGCGGTGATCGAGGCGCCGGACCTGGCGCAGGTCTTTGCGCTTTCCGACGCGGCCGAGGTGATGGCCGAGGTAGCGCTGGCCGCGCCGGTGCCGGGCATCGGCATCCTGACCGGGGCGGTGGACCGGCTGGTGGTCGAGCCCGGCCGCATCCTGGCGGTGGACTACAAGTCGAACCGCGAGGTGCCGGGGACGCCGCAGGCGGTGCCGCTGGGCATCCTGCGACAGATGGCCGCCTATCGCGCGGCTTTGCGGTCGATCTGGCCGCAGGCGCGGGTCGAGGTTGCGGTGCTTTGGACGGCTGCGCGCAGCCTGATGGCGCTGCCCGACGACTTGCTGGATCGGGTGATGGCGGGCCTTGACCCCAACCGCCCCGGTGCCTAGCTGTTGACGGATACGCCCTGCCGGCCCTGCCGGCACATTGCAGGAGAGCCCGATGGCCAACACCCAAGCCGTTTCCGACGCCGAATTCGACAGCGAAGTCCGTCAGTCCCCGACCCCGGTCGTGGTCGATTTCTGGGCCGAATGGTGCGGGCCTTGCCGCCAGATCGGCCCCTCGCTGGAAGAACTGGCCGCCGAATACGAGGGTCGGGTCAAGATCGTCAAGGTCAACGTGGACGAGAACCCCGAAAGCCCCGCCGCGCTTGGCGTGCGCGGCATCCCGGCGCTGTTCCTGTTCAAGGACGGCCAGGTCGTGTCGAACAAGATCGGCGCCGCGCCCAAGGCCGCGCTGAAGGCCTGGATCGACGAATCCATCTGATTTCAGGTGCCGGGGGCGGTCCCGATCGGCCAGCCGCCCCGGCGCATCGCCGCCAGGATCCGCGCGCCTGCCTCGGGCCGCGTGGCGTTGATGGCTTTTTCCTGAAGAAACCAGAACAAGTAGCGGTCGAAATCCGGCGCATGGGTTTCGGCCTGCGCCAGCGCCTCGGTCGCGCCCAGCTGGGCGACGTTCAGCGCGATGTGGTGGAAGTCGATCTGGGCGAACAGCACCGCCGGCTTGCCCAGCAGGTAGCCGTCGAAGGCCACAGCGCTGTTCTGCGTCGCGACAAAGGCGCAGTCACGCAAGAGCCGCATGCTGTCGCCGCCGATGGTCAGGTTCGGATGGCGCGCCGCCAGCCCGGCCAGCGCCGCGCGGTCGGCATCGTCGTAGCCTTCCCTTGGGTGCAGCGTGGCGGTGGTGGGCCGGCCGGTGGCGGCGACCGCCTCGAGCATCTCGATGGGGCTCATGGTCTGGAACGAGCGGCAGCGGCGGATATGGCCTTGCAGCGGCACCAGCACCGCATCGCCGCGCCGGGGCGGCGGCCCCGGCAGCACGCGGGCGCGCAGCCGGTCGGCGAAGGCGCGGGCGGGTTCGGGGTCGATGGCCGCGGGGTCGTGGCGGCTTTGCGCGACCTGGAAGCGCCAGCGTTGCGGCACCGGCTCGATCTGCCAGAACGGGTAGTGATAGGCGCGGCGAAAGGTCAGGGCGCGCGCATGGGTCGGCGCCTCCATGTGAAACAGCGCGTAGCCGTCGCGCAGGGGCGCGGCCATGCGGGCCGCGGCGCCGGTCTTGTGCCATTCGACGCGCCAGCCCGCGTCCTCGACCGCCCGGCGCAGCACGGTCATGAAGTTGAAGCTGCCCGCCCGCGCCGTTTCCAGCATCGAGCCTTCCAGGTAGACGCGCAGGACGGGGGCGTGGGTCATGGCCGGCACGCTAGCGGCTGGCGCGGCGTGGCGGAAGGGGGCGGGTTGCGAAAGCCCCGGCCGGCCCATATCTGACCCCGCAGGCGAGAGATCGGAGAGAGGCATGTCCGAAGACAAATTTCCCGGCTGGCACGGCACCACCATCCTGGCGGTGCGACGCGGCGGCCGCGTGGTCGTCGCCGGGGACGGCCAGGTCAGCGTCGGCCAGACGGTGATGAAGGGCTCGGCGCGCAAGGTGCGCCGGCTGAGCCCCGGCGGGCATGAGGTGGTGGTGGGCTTTGCCGGCTCGACCGCGGACGCCTTTACCCTGCTCGAACGGCTGGAGAAGAAGCTGGAGGCGGCGCCCGGCCAGTTGGCGCGGGCCTGCGTCGACCTGGCCAAGGACTGGCGCATGGACAAATACCTGCGCAATCTGGAGGCCATGCTGATCGTGACCGACGGGCGCGACATCTTCGTGGTGACGGGGGCCGGCGACGTGCTGGAGCCTGAGCATGACGTGGCCGCCATCGGTTCGGGCGGCAATTTCGCCCTGGCCGCGGCGCGCGGGCTGATGGAGGGCGACCTGGATGCCGAGGCGGTGGCGCGCAAGGCCATGGCGATCGCGGCGGATATCTGCGTCTATACCAACGGCAACCTGACGGTCGAGGTTCTGGGCTAGCGGGGGCTTCGCCCCCCGCCCCGCAAGCCCCTCGACGGGGCTTGCGGGGCGTCCCCCAGGGTATTTGTGCAACGGAGAAAGCGGGCAGGCGCCGGGCTCAGGCGCCTTCCTTTGCCGCCAGCCCTTGCAGCAGCGCCAGGCGGTCGCGGCGGAAATCGCCGGAGCCGGTGGCTAGCCCCTGCATGGCGCGCACGAAGAACTGGCGGTAGTCCTGCGCCTTTTCGCACCAGGCCAGCAGCTTGACGCCCTGCGGCGGGTGGACCAGCGCCAGCGGCAGGGCCGTTCGCTGCGTTTCATTGCCGGCAAGGTCGGCATAGCCGAAGGCGACCGGCCGGCATGCGCGCATCGCCGCATGCAGCAGCGCCAGGTCGGCGGCGGCCGCTTGGGGCATGTCCTCGCGGTAATGGGCGGCGGGGCGCACGTCCAGCTTGCGATAGAGGCGCAGGAGCAGCGCGCCTTCGGGGTCGGCCTGTTGCAGCCGGTCCATCGCCGCGCGGGCGGCGGCGGCATGCACCGGATCGCCGCGATGATCCGCCAGCGCCAGGCCGCGCAGCGCGGCGTCGCGCAGCACCGGGTCGAGCGCCGGCGCGGCGGGCGCCTGCGCCGCGGCCGCGCGCGGGCCCAGGCCCAGCGTCGCGGCAGCCGCGGCCAGCCGCGACGCCAGGGCACGGCGGGACAGCATCGGGGCGGCGGGCGGGTCGCGACGCGGTCGCATGTTCGGCTTCCTTGCTGGCCTGGGAAAAAGGCGGCCGATCTGGCGCGGATTCGGACTTGGGTCCAGCCGCTTGGTTGAATCGGCCCCCCGCGGACTTTAAGTGATGCCGAAATGAGACAGGAGCCCCGAATGTCCGACCTGACCCCGCGCGAAATCGTCTCCGAACTGGATCGCTTCATCATCGGGCAAAGGGATGCCAAGCGCGCCGTGGCCGTGGCCCTGCGCAACCGCTGGCGCCGGCGGCAGCTGGGCGACGACCTGCGCGACGAAGTCTATCCCAAGAACATCCTGATGATCGGCCCGACCGGCGTCGGCAAGACCGAGATCAGCCGCCGCCTGGCCAAGCTGGCCCGCGCGCCCTTCCTGAAGGTCGAGGCGACCAAGTTCACCGAAGTGGGCTATGTCGGCCGCGATGTCGAGCAGATCATCCGCGACCTGGCCGATGCCGCCGTCATCGAGACCCGCGAGCGCATGCGCGAGGAGGTCAAGGCCCGCGCCCATAAATCCGCCGAGGAGCGCGTGGTCGCCGCCCTGGCCGGCGAGGGCGCGCGCGAGCAGACCCGCGAGATGTTCCGCGACAAGCTCAAGCGCGGCGAGCTGGACGACACCGTGATCGAGCTGGAGGTGCAGGACAATTCCAGCCCCTTCGGCATGATGGAGATGCCCGGCCAGCCCGGTGCCATCGGCGGGATGATGGACCTGTCGGGGTTGATGAAGGCATTCGGCGGGCGCCGGGTGCGGCGCAAGGTGACGGTGGCGGAAAGCTATGAGCTGCTGATCGCGGAAGAGGCCGACAAGCTGCTGGATGACGAGGCCGTCAAGGCCGCCGCGCTGGAGGCGGTGCAGGAGAACGGCATCGTCTTCATCGACGAGATCGACAAGGTCGCCGCGCGGACCGACGCCCGCGGCGGCGATGTCTCGCGCGAGGGGGTGCAGCGCGACCTCTTGCCGCTGATCGAGGGCACCACGGTTTCCACGAAATACGGGCCGGTCAGGACGGATCATATCCTGTTCATCGCCTCGGGCGCGTTCCACATCGCCAAGCCTTCGGACCTCTTGCCGGAATTGCAGGGCCGGCTGCCGATCCGGGTCGAGCTGCGCGCGCTGACCGAGGAGGACTTCGTCCGCATCCTGACCGAGACCGACAACGCCCTGACCCGGCAATATACCGCGCTGATGGCGACCGAGGGCGTGACGCTCCAGTTCACCGAGGATGGCATCCGGGCGCTGGCGCGCATCGCGGCCGAGGTGAACGGCTCGGTCGAGAATATCGGCGCGCGGCGGCTTTATACCGTGATGGAGCGGGTGTTCGAGGAGCTGTCCTTCAGCGCGCCGGACCGCTCGGGCGAGACGGTGGTGGTGGACGGGGCCTTCGTCGAGAAGCACCTGGGCGACCTGGCGCGCTCGACCGACCTGTCGCGCTACGTGCTGTAAGGAACCCCGGCGCCTTCCCGCCGTTGTGGAATGACGCAACGGCGGGGGACGCGCATGAACTATCTTTTCGGCATCATCATCTTCGTGCTGGATGTCTGGGCCATCGCCTCGATCATCAACACCAACGAGACCATGACCACCAAGCTGATCTGGATCGCGCTGGTGGCGATCCTGCCGGTGCTGGGCTTCATCATCTGGTGGTTCGCGGGGCCCAAGGCGAATTACGGCTGAGGGCTTTCCCTGCCCCCGCCGCGGTGGCATTGTCGCCCGCAAGACGAAAGGGCGGGGGACATGCCGGGGCGGATCCTTGTTTCGCTGTTGCTGCTGCTGGCGGCCTGCGCGCCGCGCGGCGAGATCACCGTCGCCCCCGAGGCGGCGCGCCTTGGCCATGTCGAGCGCATCTATGTCGCCACCAACCGCACCCCCGAGGGCAGCCGGCAGGAAGGCGTCAGCTTTGGCCGGGTCGATGTCTCGGTCCCGCCCGAGCGGCGGCCCGGCACCATCACCTATCCCCGCAAGGGCGCGAGGCCCGATCCGCAGCGGGACTTCCTGGTCTCGGAATATGCCCGCTTTGCCCGGCCCGAGGATTTCCAGGCCGACCTGCGCCGCGCCGTCGCCGCCCGCCCGCCGGGCGACCGCGACGTTGTGCTGTTCGTGCATGGCTACAACCACACCTTCGCCGAGGGGCTTCATCGCTTTGCCCAGATCGAGCGCGACCTGAGCCTGCCGGGCGTGCCCTTGCATTTCTCATGGCCGTCGCGCGGGCAGCCGCTGGCCTATGCCGCGGATCGCGACAGCGTGCTTTATTCCCGCGACGGGCTTGAGCGCAGCATCGAGATCGCCGCGCAGGCGGGCGGCGGCAGGGCGATCCTGGTCGCGCATTCGATGGGCGCCCTGCTGCTGATGGAAAGCCTGCGCCAGATGGCCATCGCGGGCGAGCGCCGCACCCTGGACCGGATCGGCGCGGTGGTCCTGCTTTCGCCCGACATCGACGTGGGCGTGTTTCGCACCCAGGTCCGGGCCATCGGCAGGCTGCCGCAGCCCTTCGTCATCTTCACCTCGGGGCGGGACCGGGCACTGAACCTGTCGGCGCTGATCTCGGCCGAGCCGGTGCGGCTGGGCAGCCTGACCGATGCCGGGCCCGTGGCGGACCTGCCGGTGATGCTGGTCGATGTCGGTGCCTTCTCGACCGGGGACGGGCATTTCAACGTGGCGACGTCGCCCGCGCTCTTGCGCATCCTGGCGCAGGCGCAGGAGCTGAACAGCGTGTTTTCCGAGGACGTGGGCGGCGGAGTCGGGCCGCTGACCCGCGCGGCGCTGCATGCCGAGCGGGCGGCGCAGATCGTGATCTCGCCGGCTTTCTAGCGGCGCAGGTAGACGTAATAGGCGCCCTCGCCGCCATGGCGGCGGTGCGCGGGGCGGACTTGCAGCACCACGGCGTTCAAGGGCGGCATGTGCAGCCAATGCGGCACGTTGTGGCGCAGCGCGCCCGGCCTGACCGGCAGCGGCGCGTCCGGCCCGCCTTCGCGCCCCTTGCCGGTGATGACCAGCACCAGCCGCCGCCCTTCGGCCTTGGCTTGCAGGATGAAGCGGATCAGCACCGGCTGGGCCACGGCCAGCGTCATGCCGTGCAGGTCGATGCGCGCCTCGGGGGCAAGCTTGCCGCGGTTCATCTGGCGATGCGTCTTGTGATCCATGCGCAGCGGCTGGGCATGCAGCGCCTCGCGCGGGGGCGGCGACAGGTCCAGCCGGGTCGAGCCCGAGCCGGGCTGCCCGCCGATCCGCAGCCCGGCCAGCGGCAGGGGCGCGGCCTGCGGCATGGCGGGCGGCTTTTTCAGCGGCTGGGGCGCAGGCGCGGGCTCCGCCTGCTTGCGGGCAGGGTGCATCGGCACCGCGGTCGCGGCGACGCGGGACCACAGGGCCTTGTCCTCGGCCGAGAGTCCCCGCCGCCGTGCCATGGTTCAGGCCGTGGCGACCAGCTGCCAGTTCGGGTCGTCCTGACCCATGCGGCGGGCGAAGGTCCAGGTGTCGCGCTGCTTGCGGGCGGCCTTGGGGTCGCCCTCGACCACGTTGCCGTCGGCGTCGCGGGTGGCGACGATCATCTCGCCGACGAAGCGCACCGAAAGCTCGGCCATGCCGGTCGCCGGGGTGAACTCGGCCCCCGCCAGCGCGGTTTCGCGGGTGCCCAGGAACTGCGCCTCGGTGGTCAGGTTGCGGGCCTTGCGATCCTCGATCACCGATTCGAACGCTTCGGCCACCGGCGGCGCCAGGAAGCCGCGCACCTCGGACAGGTCGCCGCGTTCGAAGGCCATCAGGATCATCTCATAGGCGGATTTCGCGCCGGACAGGAACGGGCCCACGGCGAAGTCGGGCTCGACCCGCTTCATCTCGGCCAGCGCCTTGGCGGCGGGGCTGCCCGGTTCGGCATGGTCGGTGATGTCGCTGTCGCCCGCCTCGGCGGTGCCGTCGATCACGTCGAAGCGGCGGCGCTGGACCGGCTCTTCGGGGACGCGCGGCGGCTCGAATCCGTCGCGGGTGCCAAGAACCCCGCGCAGGCGCAGGATCAGGAACACGGCGATCGCCCCAAGGACGAGCAGTTGCAGCAGGGGGTTCGACATCAACGGACCTAACGAGCTTTGTAACGGCGCTTTCGCATGCTTATGTAGGGTGAGGACCGGCCCAAGTCCAGTTGGGCGCCGGGAAATAGAAAGTGCCGGAGGAAAAAGGCGTTATGTGGCTGCTGTTGCCCTTCGTGATCCTGCCTATCGTCGAGATCGCGCTGTTCATCCAGGTGGGGGGCGCGATCGGCGTCCTGCCCACCATCGCGCTGGTCCTGGCCTCGGCCGTGGCCGGCGTGGCGGTGATGCGCCACCAGGGTGCACGCGCCGCGCTGGACGTGCAGCGCGCCATGCAGGATTTTCGCGATCCCGCCCGGCCGATGGCGCATGGCGCGCTGGTGATGATCGCCGGGCTGCTGCTGGTGGTGCCGGGCCTGTTCACCAGCACGCTGGGGCTTTTGCTGCTGATCCCGGCGGTGCGCAGCCTGATCCTGCGGCAGATGGCCGCGCGCATGCGGGTGACGGGCACCGGCTTCAGCTATCGCCAGAGCTATGGCGCCGAGGGCGATTTCGGCGCCGATCCGGCGGGCTTGCGCCGTGGCCCCGGCTGGCGCGAGGACGGGGTGATCGACGGCGAATATTCGGTGCAGGACGACCCGCCCGGCCCGGTGCGCGAAGGGCTGACCGACCAGGGCGACGCGGCGCCTCCGCGGCGTGGCAATTCCGGCTGGACCCGGCATTGAGCGCCGGGCGGCGGGGTGCTAGAACCCCGTCAGATCCGAGGAGATTTCCATGAGCGACGAGAACAACAGCGACGCCGCCGCCGCGTCCGAGGCCCAGAATGCAGCGCAGCCGGCCGTGCGGCTGCAGATCCTGACGCAATATATCCGTGACCTGTCCTTTGAGAACGCGGTGGCGCAAAAGGGCCTGCCCTCGGGCGAGGTGCAGCCGGAAATCAGCGTGCAGGTCAGCCTGGATGCCCGCAAGCGCCCGACCGAGCACCAATACGAGGTGATCAGCAAGTTCCGCGTGCAATCCGCGAACGCCGCCGACAAGTCGCCCCTGTTCCTGTGCGAGCTGGATTACGGCGGCATCTTCCATGTCGAGGGCGTGCCCGAGGACCAGCTGCACCCCTTCCTGATGATCGAATGCCCGCGCATGTTGTTCCCCTTCGTGCGGCGCATCGTGTCGGACATGACCCGTGACGGCGGCTTCCCGCCCTTCAATATGGACCCGGTGGATTTCGTGGCGCTTTACCGCCAGGAAATCGCGCGCCGGGCGCAGGCCCAGCGGCCGGCCGACCAGCCGCTGTCCTGAGCTGATCACTTCTGCGTGAGGCATGCCCCCATCGGCCCGCGGCCCCCCGGTCGCGGGCCTTTTGCTTGCCCGGCGCGCCCGCCCAAGCGGCGCTGGCGCGGCCGCGGCGATGGCGCTAGTTTCGCGCGGCACAAGACGGAGAGCGGCATGGCGAAAGGCGCGAAACGGGCCTGGCAGAGGATGCTGTCGGGGCGCAGGCTGGATCTTCTGGACCCGACCCCCGTGGATGTCGAGATCGGCGACATCGCCCATGGCCTTGCCTTCGTCGCGCGCTGGAACGGCCAGACCCGCGGCGACTGGGCCTATAGCGTGGCCGAGCATTCGCTGCTGGTCGAGGAAATCCACGCCCGCAGCAACCCCGATTGCGAGCCGCGCTGGCGGTTGGCGGCGCTGCTGCACGACGCGCCGGAATATGTCATCGGCGACATGATCTCGCCGGTCAAGGCGGCGCTTGGGCGGGAATACGGGGAAATGGATGCGCGGCTGGCCGCGGCGATCCATCGCCGCTTCGGCCTGCCCGCGCAATTGCCGGCGGTGGTGAAGCGCGCGATCAAGCGGGCCGACCGCATCTCGGCCTGGCTGGAGGCCGTGCAGATCGCCGGGTTTTCCAGGGCCGAGGCGGATCGCCTGTTTCCCGCGCCCCGGCCGGAATTGCTGCAGGGGCTGGAAATACGCCTGCGCCCGCCCCTGGAAACGCGCAATGCGTTTTTATCGCGCTTTACCCAGCTTATTGCGGAAATCGACCGCAAAGCGTGATCCCGGACGAAAAAGCCCCGCATCCTGGATGCGGGGCGATGGGCTCAGATTTCCATGGCGTCCAGTTTCTTGCCGGCATCCAGCGCCTCTTGCACCCAGCGCGGTTTGCGGCCGCGGCCGGTCCAGGTCTGCGAGGGATCGGCGGGATTGGCGTATTTCGGCGCCACCTTGCCGCGCGCCTGCTTGGCGACGGTCAGGTCGGCAAGGTTGAAGCCAAATTCGCGCGCTGCACTTTCGGCAGCCGCCAGCGCCTCGCGCTTGCGGCGGTCCTCGAAGGTGGAAATGGCACGGTCGAGCTTGTTGCGCAGATCCCGAAGTTCCCGCAAGGACATTGCGTCCAGGTCTATGCTCATATCTTTATCCTTGGTTTTGGCAGTATGCTCTCACTATTTGCATTCCAATATGAATTGCAATCTTTTTTGAGAACCGGATTATTAACGCGGGCTGCGTTTGGCCAAAATCCGCTGGAGAGTCCGCCGGTGCATATGCAACCGGCGCGCCGTTTCGCTGACATTGCGGTCGCATTGCTCATAGACGCGCTGGATATGTTCCCAGCGCACCCGGTCGGCGGACATCGGCGTTTCGGGCGGGGGCGGCAAAGTGTCGCCCCGCGCCAGCAGCGCATGGGTCACGTCGTCGGCATCCGCCGGTTTCGACAGGTAATCCGTCGCCCCCATCTTGACCGCGGCCACCGCCGTCGCGATGGCGCCATAGCCGGTCAGCACGACGATCCGGGCATCCTCGCGCGCCTCGCGCAGGGCATCCACCACATCGAGCCCGTTCCCATCCTCGAGCCGCAGATCGACCACCGCATAGGCGGGCGGGTGTTCGGCCACCGCCGTCCGCGCCTCGGCGACCGAGGCGGCGCGGGCGACCGAGAAGCCGCGTTTTTCCATCGCACGGGCCAAACGGTTCAGAAAGATCTCGTCGTCGTCGACCAGCAGCAGGCTGGGGTCGGGGCCGATTTGGTAATCCTCTGCCATATTCACTTGCCCTTGAAAGTTCACTGTTGATTAGAGTGTTTTGTCCAGTCGGTCAAACCCCGTTGCCTGACGCCGCGTCAATGAAACAGGCGGTGCGTTCCGCAAGTTGCTGCGCGGAAAGCTCGCGGCCGAAGAGCTCGACAGTGCCGATGCCGGGAATCACAAGATAGGTATTGGTCATGTGATCCACCAGATAGTTCTGCGGATCTTCCTGGTCATTCACCTTGTAATAGTTGCGCCAGGCTTTCGCGACCGCATCAATCTCGGCCGTGGTTCCGGTCAATCCGATCATCCGTTCGTGCATGGCCTGGGTAAAATCGCCCAGCACCTCGGGCGTGTCGCGTTTGGGATCGACGGAAATGAAGACCGGCGTGACCGTCATTCCCCGTTCCTCCAGCATCGCCACTGCCTCGGCATTGCGGGCGCTGTCCAGCGGGCAGACATCCGGGCAATAGGTATAGCCGAAATAAAGCAGCGCCGGCTGCGCCAGCGCCTGCCGGTCGCTGACCCGCCGCCCGTCCTGGTCCGTCAGCTCGAAGGGCGCGCCCAGGCTGTCCAGCCCGCCCTGCACCCCGCCCTGGCGACAGGGGGCAAAGGGATCGGCCGCGCCGCGCGACAGCCACAGCCCGCCCGTCACCAGCACCAGGGCCGCGGCCAGGCTGCCGAGGATCAGGATCGTTCCGTCTTTGCCCATCAGGCGCGTCTCCGTCCGCTTGGACGCATTGATCGCCCATCCGGCCATGGGTATCAATGCAAAAGCCCGTCCCATCAGGAAGTCCCAGCGTGCCCCTCGGCCTTGTTTCCCACCGCATCGACCTGCTGCCCGGCCAGCCCGCGCCCGAGCCGATCCGCCTGCGCACCCTGATCCTGCTGCGCTGGGTGGCGATCGCGGGACAGCTGGCCGCCGTCGGCGCGGCGCTGGTGATCGGGGCGGATTTCCCGCTGGCGGCGGTGCTGGCGGTGATCGGCCTGGCGGTGGCGCTGAACCTGGCGCTGACGATGCGGCCGGACCGGCGCATCTCGGCCCGCGAGGCGGCCTGGCAGCTGGGCTTCGACCTGGGGCAGGTGGCGGCGCTGCTGGCGCTGACCGGCGGGCTCTCGAACCCTTTCGCCCTGCTTTTGCTGGCGCCGGTGACGGTCGCCGCCACCGCCCTGCCGCCGCGGCAGTTGCTGGCGCTGGGGGCCGCGACCTTCCTGATGGTCACGCTGTCGGCGATCTGCGCCCAGCCGCTGACCTTCGGCGCCGGCGGCCTGGTCACGCTGCGCGAGCCGCTGCTGGTCGGCCACTGGTTCGCCATCGTGATCGGCGCGGTGTTCTTTGCCGGCTATGCCCGGCTGGTCGCGGCCCAGGTCAACGCCACCTCGGACGCGCTGTTCGCCGCCCGCCTTGCGCTTGAGCGCGAGCAGAGGCTGCAGCATCTGGGCGGCGTGGTCGCCGCCGCCGCGCATGAGCTGGGCACGCCCCTGGCCACGATCAAGCTGGTCAGCGCCGAGCTGGCGGACGAGCTGGACGAGGCCCTGCCCGAGCGCGAGGATCTGGCCGAGGACGTGGCCCTGCTGCGCCAGTCCGCCGACCGCTGCCGCGACATCCTGAAATCCATGGGCAGCGCCGGGCGCGACGACCTGCTGATCCGCTCGGCCCCGCTGACCGAGGTGCTGGCCGAGGCCGCCGCCCCCCACCGCGGCCGCGGCGCCGAGATCATGGTCCAGCCCCCGCCCGAGCCGCTGATCGTCCAGCGCGACGCCGCGGTGATCCACGGGCTGCGCAACCTGATCCAGAACGCCGTCGATTTCGCCGCCCGCCGCGTGACCATCGAGACCGGCGCCGACCGCCGCGACCTGTGGGTGCGGATTGCCGACGACGGGCCGGGCTTTCCCCCCGCGCTGCTGCCCCGCATCGGCAGCCCTTTCCTGACCACCCGGCCGCGGGCCGAGGACGGCCGCAGCTACGAAGGCATGGGGCTGGGCCTGTTCATCGCCAAGGCGCTGCTGGAACGCTCGGGCGCGCGGCTGCGCTTTGCCAATGGCGCCAAGGGCGGCGCCGAGATCCTGGTGACATGGCCGCGCGACATGATCGAGGCCCAGGATCGTATCCCCCTGGGCCCCAATCCCGAGATTCTGGCCTGATCTCCAGCCGCGTTAACCACTTCTTAAATTATCCCGCTATAGTTGTGGGTGGCTGTATCGTGCGGGGATGTTTCGATGGTTGCGCAATTCCTTATCGCCTTCGCGGCGGCGGGGCTGGCGGTCCTGCTGGCGCTGGCGTGGCTTCGGCTGGCGGACCGGGGCCTTGCCGGGGCGCCGGCGGCGCGCGGATTGGAGCGTGCGCTTGAACCGATCGCCTTCCTGTTTCGCGACGGGACGCTGGTCGATGCCACCGTGCCGGCGCGCACCCTGCTGGCCAGCCTGCCCGGCGACAGCGAATGGCAGCGGCTCAGCGCATGGCTGGGCATGCGCCTGCCCGAGTTCAGCGCGCTGCTGCCCGACCTGGGCGGCGCCGCGCGGATCGAACTGACAGAGCGCGGCGGCCACAGCCCGCTGCGGCTTCTGGCCGAGGATCTGGGTGAAGGGCTGCTGCGGCTGACGCTTGCCGACCCCGCGGCCGAGGATGCCGGCATCCTGGTCGATTCGCTGTCCCTGCACGCGATGGAGCAGGAGCTGGAAATCCTGCGCAGCGCCATGGACCATTCGCCTATGCTGGCCTGGCGGCAGGATTTGCAGGGGCAGGTCACTTGGGCCAATTCGGCCTATCTGAACCTGGTCGAGGCCAAGGCCCAGGGGCAGACGGTCTGGCCGCTGCCCCGCATCATCGACTTGTCGGCCCGGCCGGCCCAGCCCGCCGCCCCCGGCGGCGCGCGGCGGATGCAGATCGACCATGACGGGCAAAGCCGCTGGTATGATTGCCACCTGCACGAGATCGGCGGGCAGACCGTGGCCATCGCCCTGCCCGCCGATGCGGCGGTGCGGGCCGAACGCTCGTTGCGCGAATTCGTCCAGACCCTGACCAAGACCTTTGCCGACCTGCCCATCGGGCTGGCGATCTTCGACCGCGAGCGCAACCTGCAGCTGTTCAACCCGGCGCTGATCGACCTGACCGGGCTTGCCACCGGCTTCCTGACCGCGCGGCCGACGCTTTACGCCTTTCTCGACCGGCTGCGCGAGGCGCGGATGGTGCCGGAGCCCAAGGATTACCGCAGCTGGCGCAACCAGATGAACACGCTGGAGGCCGCCGCCTCCTCGGGGCACCATGTCGAGATGTGGTCGCTGCCCGGCGGGCAGACCTATCGCGTGACCGGCCGACCGCATCCCGACGGCGCGGTCGCCTTCCTGTTCGAGGACATCACCTCGGAAATCTCGCTGACCCGCAAGTTCCGCGCCGACCTGTCGCTGGGCGCCGAGGTGCTGGACGCGCTGGAGGATGCGGTGGCGGTCTTTGCCGCCAATGGCGAGCTGCTGATCTCGAACCGCCGCTATGCCGAGCTGTGGGGCGCGGCGGCGCCCGCCACACTGGAGGGCCATGTGCAGGTCTGGACCCAGGCCTGCGGCGCAAGCCCCGGCCTGGTCGCCCTGCGCGACGCGCTGAACGCGGCGCTGCCGGACGAGCCGCTGCGCGGGGCCATGGCCGGGCCGGCGGGCGGGCTCTTGTCCTGGGGGCTGCGCGGCCTGTCCGGCGCGCGGCTGCTGCTGAGCTTTGCCGCCCCGGTGCCGCCCCTGCCGACGGGGCGCGAGGCGCCGCGCGCCGCCGACAAGCCCGAGCCCGCGGCATCTGCCGCGATGCAGCGCGCCCTGACCGGCTGATCGGGTCTTGCCCTGCGGACGCGGCTGCGCTTCCCTTGCGAAAACTGTCGGAAAGGGATCATGGATGGCGGATGCAAGGGGGCGGTCGTGACCGCGGGGCCGGATGTCCTGGCCGGGCGGCGGGTGCTGTTCGTCATGGCCGTGGATGCCGAATACGGCCCGCAACTGCGGGCGCGGATTTCGCCGCTGATGACCGGCGTCGGCCCGGTCGAGGCGGCGGTGGCGCTGACCGCGGCGCTCTCGGGCCTTCAGGCGCGGGGCGAGTTGCCGGACCTGGTGGTATCGCTGGGCTCGGCCGGTTCGCGCCGGCTGGCGCAACTGGGCATCTACCAGGTCGCCTCGCTGGAATATCGCGACATGGATGCCTCGGCCCTGGGTTTCGCTAGGGGCGAGACGCCGCTTCTGGGCCTGCCGGTGCGCGTCGAGCTGCCCTTGCGGATCCCCGGCATCGCCGCGGCCAGCCTGGCGACCGGGGCCAGCATCGTCAGCGGCGCCGGCTATGACGCCATCGCCGCCGAGATGGTCGATATGGAAAGCTTCGCGGTGCTGCGCGCCTGCCAGCGCTTCGACCTGCCGCTGATCGGGCTGCGCGGCATTTCGGACGGGGCCGAGGAACTGGCGCAGCTCTCGGACTGGACGCGCTACCTGCACCTGGTCGATGAGCGCCTGGCCGAGGCCGTGGACCGGCTGGCCGAGGCGCTGGAGCGGGGCGAACTGGCGCTGTAGGTGGTGCCGTCCTTGGCGGCTCCGGCGAGAGGCAGGGCGCGCCCGCGTCCAGCCCGTCCGGTGCCCTTGCCGCGTCGCAGGGCGCGCGTCATCGGGGCAAAGCCGGCCTGCGGCAAGATGCGCCGGCCAGTGCCTTGCGGGATGGCGCCATCGCCCAGCACAACCGCGGCGACAAGGGCTGCGGCATCGTCGCCGGCGATCTCGATCATCGCGTGGTTGCGCATCATCGACCCGTCGACCGAAAGCGGGAAGGGCTTAACCAGCCCTCGCCCCCTTGCCGGCGGCGGGCCAGGCGCCTAGTCGCCGCCGACCAGCACCTGCCCCTCGGGCCAGCGCAGCGTGGTGGTCAGGGTGATGATGCGCTCCTCGCCCGCGCCGATGCTGCCGTTCCAGACCAGCAGCCCGCGCTTGCCCTCGGGGTCGGTCTCGTCGGGGCTGGGATCGGCGGACCAGTCGATGCGCAGGTTTTCCTGGGTCGAGACCGGCACGCGGTCGATCACCCGCAGCGGCCATTCCTCGCCCGTCAGGTTGCGCAGCCGCAGGATCGCGGTTTCCCGCCGCTCCGAGGATTTCGAGATCAGCCCGCGATTGCCCTCGATCTCGTCGGGGATGCGGCGTTCCAGCTTGATGCCGGTCAGCGGGCCGAAGCCCAGCTTCATGTCGTCCCCGGCGGCGGTCAGTTCCAGCGCGCCGCGCCCGACCATGGCGCCGTCGGCATGAAAGGTCGCGTCGCCGGGCAGGATCACCGCCCCGGTGGAGTTGACCGTATCCGCCACCAGATAGGCGGTGTTGTCGCGTCGCGGCACCGCCTCGGCGACGATCTCGGGCGCCAGCTCGTGCGAATCCAGCGGCAGGCGCAGCGCATCGGCGCCGGCACGCATGTCCACCGGCGTCGGATAGTCGTAGACTACGGTCTCGCCCACCATCCCCGCCAAGGCCGCGCCGGCCACGGGTGCCGGCGCAGCTATCGCGCGTTCCATCGAATCCATGGCGGCTTCGGCCATGGGCGCGGCCGAGCGGCTGTAAAGCTTGGCCTCGGACTCGCCGATGCGGGGGAAGTCCGGCTGCAATTCGCTGGGCGCCGACTGGTCCATCGGCCGGGCGGTGGACAGCACCAGATGCACGCCGCGCCAGTCCTCGCCGGTGTCCTGCCGCACCAGCAAGCCGCGATCCAGCCGCAGCCTACCCTCCTTGCGCTGCAGGGACAGGTCGTAGACCGGCTCCCAGCTGGCCGCGTCGGTCAGGCTGGTGATGCGGATGCGGGCGGGCTGGCCCTGTCCCTGCACGGCGATCACCAGCGCGCCGCGATCCGCATCCGGGTCGCGCAGCGCCTCGAGCCGGGCCTCGGCGCGGGCCAATTCGTCGGCCAGCTCCTCGCGGCCGGCATCGGCGGCTTCGGCTTCCAGCCCGGCGCGGATCGCGGTCTGGCGGGCCTGCAGCAGTTGCTCGCCCACCACGCGGGCCAGCGCCGCGATGTCGGCGGTGCCGGCGGCGTCGGATTCGGCCAGCTTCATCAGGAAGTCGATGCTGTCCTCGGCCGCCTCGGCCCGCGCCTTGATCTCGGCCACGCCGGCATCGCGTTCGGCCAGCGCGGCTTTCAGGCGGCGGACCTCATCCTCGGCCGCGCGCAATTCGGGGGATTTCGCCGGGGTTTCCGGCAAGGCGCGTTCCTGCTGGAGGCCGGTCGCGCCGATCACCGCGCCTTCGGCCGCAATGCGCAGGCTGGCGGGGTCGATGCCCGCGGGCATGCCGGGGATCACCAGCTCATGCGCGCCGGCGGGCAGGTCCAGCGTCGCCTCGCGGGTGACGCCGGCACCCCAGGGATAGACGGTGACATCGGTGACGCGGGCCACGGTTTCGATCCGATCGGCCAGGGCGGGGCCGGCCAGCAGGATGGCGGTGGAAATCAGCAGATGGCGCATCGGGCCCCCCTTGTCATGACCCGGCCAAGGTCCGCGAGGGGGCCCTGAAATGCAAGAGGGCGCCCCCGCGAAACCCGCGGGGGCGCCCTCACATATCCGTATCGGATCAGCCCTTCTTCAGGCAGCGATTGCCCAGAAGCTCGGCGATCTGCACCGCGTTCAGCGCCGCGCCCTTGCGCAGGTTATCGCTGACGATCCACATGTTCAGGCCGTTTTCCACCGTCACGTCCTGGCGGATGCGGCTGACGAAGGTGGCGAAATCGCCCACGCATTCCACCGGGGTCGAGTAGCCGCCCGGCTCGCGCTTGTCGATCACCAGCACGCCCGGCGCCTCGCGCAGGATGTCGCGGGCCTCGTCCTCGTCCAGGAAATCCTCGAACTCGATGTTCACCGATTCCGAATGGCCGACGAAGACCGGCACGCGCACGCAGGTCGCCGTGACCTTGATCGCCGGATCGACGATCTTCTTGGTCTCGACCACCATCTTCCATTCTTCCTTGGTGTCGCCGCTGTCCAGGAAGACGTCGATCTGCGGGATCACGTTGAAGGCGATCT
>JAANMX010002375.1_pt1 | contig 18824 bp, 18 predicted proteins | sample 7279681 | NCBI WGS metagenome assembly JAANMX01 (sample SAMN14094542, study PRJNA606508) | bioreactor metagenome | isolation source: A lab-scale SPAN reactor treating ammonium-rich wastewater day 351 | place: Ireland: Galway | collected 2018-01-01
CGGCGCGGTTCCTGGCCGGTTGGATCAGCAGTCAGCACGAGCAAGCCGTGGCAGCATGACCCCGTTCCCTTGGCGGACGAAAAACAGAGGGAAGCTCACTGCGCCATCTTCTTTGGAGCAAAGGATACCGGTACGTCCTCGGAACAGGAATGCGGAGTAAACGTCGCGCCAGTATTTGGGCATGACGCAACCGCGAAACTACGCTACGGCTACGTTACGCAAGGCAAGGTCTACGAAAGCTTTTCGTCAGCTGCTACCGGAACAAAGGGCTTCTCGTGCTACGGTTCGTACAGTACCGCAGCCATTGATCTGAGTGGAACATCGAATACACACGTCGGTCTGCTCTTGGGCAAGGGACAAACCATCAAGTTCCTGAGCGGGACAGGCAACGGTTCAGCAGATACCTGGTACCCGGGCGCCTTCACGCCGACCTTCGTCGGGGCATTGGCGGTAATGGTGGATGGGACAACGCTCTACGTCCCGGTCTGCTCAAACCACCCGTAGTCTCGGACGCAGTAGGCGCGAATATCGCATTGGTGCGGCACTTGGCGACTCTGAAGATTGCCTCGAATCATCATGCAGATTCGTCGTCAGTTTTGCACCAAGCCAACCATTCTCTAGTTGCGCTTGGGCCCCCTGCGGACGCGAATCTGGAGGCGGGGCTCGGAATCGAACCGGCGTAGACGGCTTTGCAGGCCGCCGCATGACCATATTCATCAAGCAGGTACGTCAGAGTGGCGCCCGGTCTGACACTCCTGGTAACCACAACGATTTCGATGACAGGGAATTGCGAGCGGATTCATCGATAGACCTCTCGTCGGTGGCCCACGCGGACCACGAGCACCAACAACAAGGCATCTTGAAGATCACAGATAATCCGATAGTCGCCGACGCGGTACTTCCAATAGCTACCCGCAACCGGTCCTTTCAACGCCGCTCCGAGCTTTCGCGGGTCGTCACCATGCTCGACGCGCTCAGCGAGAAACCGCAAGACTCTGTCTCGCCCCGACGCGTCGAGCTTCGTCAGGTCCTTCTGCGCACCTTTGACGAACTCAACGCGCCACGCCATGGCGCGTCAGCATCTCGTCCAGCGTCGCGTTCTCTGCAGGATCGTTTGCGCGCATGCGTCGCTCGGCCAGATAAAAGTCCTCGAGGTCGGTGATGTGCTCTTCAATCGCTTGCTTGATATAGAAGGTTTTCGACCGGCCAGTCTTGCTCGCGAGTTTTTCGAGTCGCGCATCCAACTCGACAGGTAGCCGAATTGACGTGGTCATGGGATCTCCCCCTGGTGCGATACATGTATCGCATATCGTACTCGACTGTCGGACGCACTGCAACTGCGATATCCAGAACGACAAGTGATCGCGAAGCACGTGAAAACGCATCGCGAGATATGGAGGCGGGGGTCGGAATCGAACCGGCGTAGACGGCTTTGCAGGCCGCTGCATGACCACTCTGCCACCCCGCCCGGGGTGAGGCCGCCGCTCGGCGCGACGAGGTCAAACGAAAAGGGAGAGCTGGCTAGATTGCGACCGGCTCTCCCTCTTGAATCTGGAGCGGGAAAGGAGTCTCGAACTCCCGACCTCAACCTTGGCAAGGTTGCGCTCTACCAACTGAGCTATTCCCGCGTGACACAGCCTTGAATTATAGCGTGTTTCTTCAGGTTGTCAAAATCGGCGGGTCCGGAAGGTGCCTCCCGGCTAGGCCAGGACCGATGCGATGGCCGCGGCGACCTTGTCGACGTTCTTGGTGTTGAGCGCCGCCACGCAGATCCGGCCGGTGTCGACCGCGTAGACCGCGTGCTCGGAGCGCAGCCGCTCGACCTGGGCTTTCGTAAGGCCGGAGTAGGAGAACATGCCGCGCTGGCGCAGCATGAACGAGAAGTCCGAGCCCGGCACGCGGGCGTGCAGTTTCTCGACCAGGAGCTTCCGCATCGCCTTGATGCGATCGCGCATGCCGGCGAGTTCGGACTCCCAGAGCTTGCGGAGTTCCGGCGTCGTGAGCACGTTCGCGACGATCCTGCCGCCGTGCGTCGGCGGGTTCGAGTAGTTGGCGCGCACGACGCGCTTCAACTGCGAGAGCGCGCGTCCGGCCTCGTCGCGGCTCGCGGTGACGAGCGTCACGGCGCCGACGCGTTCGCCGTAGAGCGAGAACGATTTCGAGAACGAGCTCGCGACGAGGAGCGGGCCCGGCGTCGCGGCGAAGCGGCGCAGCACCGATCCGTCGGCGTCGATGCCGTCGCCGAATCCCTGGTAGGCGAGGTCGAGGAAGGGAATGAGCCCGCGGCCGCGCACGGTGGCGACGATGCGTTCCCACTGCTCGGGTGTGGGATCCGCGCCGGTCGGATTGTGGCAGCAGGTGTGCAGGACGACGATGTGTCCCTCGGGCGCGCGCGCGAGCGCGCCGATCATGGCGTCGAAGTCGAGCCCGCGCGTGGGCGCGTGGTAGTACGGATAGGCGTGGACGGTGAAGCCCGCGGCCTCGAACAGCGCGCGGTGGTTCTCCCACGACGGATCGCTGATCCACACCTGCGCGCCGGGCGCGAAGCGGCGCAGGAAATCGGCGCCTACCCGGAGCCCGCCGGTGCCGCCGAGCGCCTGGACGGTGCACGCGCGGCCGGACGACACGATCTCGCTGTCCGCGCCGAACAGGAGCGCCTGCACCGCCTTGTCGTACGCCGCGAGGCCGTCGATCGGCAGGTAGCCGCGCGGCATCGCCTGCGCCGTCAGGTCGGCTTCGGCGCGCTTGACGCACTCGAGCAGCGGCACCTTGCCGTTCTCGTCGGTGTAGACGCCGACGCCGAGGTTGACCTTGTCGGCGCGGGTGTCGGCCTGGAAGGCCTCGGTGATGCCGAGGATCGGGTCGCGCGGCGCCATGTCGACGGCGCCGAGGAAGGACGGAGAGTGCGGAGCGTTCATTGGGGCGGCGTGCGGCGGCAGGGGGACTGCTATTCTACCGCGCCCGCCGGGGCGAGCGCCGCGCGCGACGCCGGACCGAGGGGACGGGCAGTTGGCGATCGCGATCCATGGCACGAGGCAACCGCATCCGCGTCGAGTCTCCGAAGCTGCCGCCCGCGACGGCGCTGCGCGTGTTCGCGCGGGTGTGGCGCGTCCTCACGCCCTATCGCGGGCGCGCCGCGATCGCGGCGATCGCGCTCCTGGTGGCCGCCGGCGGCACGCTAGCGCTCGGCCAGGGCGTGAAGTTCGTGATCGACCGCGGGATCCTCGCCGGGAATCCGGCGGAACTCGATCGAACGCTCGCCTGGACGCTCGCCGTCATCGTCGTGATCGCGCTCGCGACCTTTCTCCGGTTCTACAGCGTGACCTGGCTGGGCGAGCGGGTGACCTCCGACCTGCGGCGCGAGGTCTTCTCGCACCTCCTCACGCTGCCGCCGGGATGGTTCGAGATCTCACGGACCGGCGAAGTGATCGCGCGCGTCCTGAGCGACACGGCGAAGCTCGAATCGGTCGTCGGCTGGTCGGTGTCGATGGCGATCCGCAACCTGCTGTTCGTCCTCGGCGGACTCGTGATGCTCGCGCTCACCAGTCCCAAGCTCACGCTGTTCGTGCTCGTCGGCGTGCCGCTGACCGTGGCGCCGATCATCGTGTTCGGACGCCGCGTTCGCCGGTTCTCGCGGGTGAGCCAGGACCGGCTGGCCGAGGTCGGCGCCTACGTCGACGAGGCGTTCCACGAGATCCGGACGGTGCAGGCGTACGGGCACGAGGACGCGGACCGGCGGCAGTTCGGGCAACGGGTCGAGGACGCATTTCGCGCCGCGCGCGAGCAGATACGCCAGCGTGCCGTGCTGATCGCCTCGGTGATCCTGCTCGTGTTCGGCGCCATCGGCATCATCATGTGGGTCGGCGGGCACGACGTGCTCGCAGGGCGCATGACCGCGGGCGAACTCTCGGCGTTCGTGTTCTACGCGGTGATCGTGGCGAGTTCGGTGGGCTCGCTGAGCGAGGGGATCGGGGAGTTGCAGCGCGCGGCGGGCGCCACCGAGCGGTTGTTCGACCTCCTCACGGTGCGCCCTGACATCGCCGCGCCGGCGCACGCGGTATCGATGCCGGTTCCATCGCGCGGCGAAGTAGATCTACGCGATGTGACGTTCCACTATCCGTCGCGAGCCGACACTTCCGCGCTGGAGCGATTCTCGCTGTCCGTGCAGCGGGGCGAACGCGTGGCGCTGGTCGGGCCTTCGGGGGCGGGCAAGTCGACCGTGTTCCAGCTCCTGCTGCGCTTCTACGATCCGCAGGAAGGTGAGGTCCGGGTCGATGGTGTCGACCTGCGCGAGGCCGATCCGGCGGCGGTCCGGCAGCGGATCGCCGTGGTGCCGCAGGATGCCGTGATCTTCGCGACGAGCGTGCTCGAGAACGTGCGCTACGGCCGGCCCGAGGCGACCGACGCCGAGGTGCGGGCCGCGTGCGATGCGGCATACGCGTCCGAGTTCATCGAGCGCCTCCCGGATCGGTACGGCGCGTGGCTGGGTGAACGCGGCGTGCGCCTGTCCGGCGGGCAGCGGCAACGCATCGCGATCGCGCGCGCCGTGCTCGCCGACCGGCCGATCCTGCTGCTCGACGAGGCGACCAGCGCGCTGGACGCCGAGAGCGAGCGCATGGTGCAGCTCGCACTCGAACGCCTGATGGCGCAACGCACGACGCTCGTCATCGCGCATCGACTCGCGACCGTACGCCACGCCGACCGCATCGTCGTGATGGACCGGGGCCGCGCGATCGCCTCGGGCACGCACGACGCGCTGGTGCGCGACAATCCGCTCTACGCGCGGCTCGCCGAGCTGCAGTTCGCCGCCGCCTGACCGCGCGCATCGACGAACCCGACGACCACCTCGAGTCCGCGCCCCTGCGGACCTTCGCCGAGCGTGACCCGCGCGCCATGGCGCTCGGCGATGCGCTTGACGATCGCGAGGCCGAGACCGCTGCCCGGTGCATCGGTCCGCCCGCCGCGGGCGAAGCGCTCGAACATCGTCGCGCGCTCGCCTTCCGGGATGCCGGGCCCGTCGTCGCGGACCACCAGCGCGGGCGCGCCGTCACGGCGCTCGACCAGCACGTCGACGTGCCCGCCGGAGGGCACGTAGCGGATCGCGTTGTCGACGAGGTTCGAGGCGAGCGTGGCGAGCGCATGCGCGTCGCCGTCGACCTCGATCGCTTCCAGGTGCTCGGCGCCGAGGTCCACGTCCTTCGCGGCCGCGATGCCGGCCTGCTGCTCGACCACGCTCCGCGCGAGCGCCGCGAGGTCGACGCGCGCCAGGGGCGTGGTATCCGCCGCGTCGTCCTCGCGCGCGAGCGAGAGCAGCTGCTCGACCACCCGCGTCGCGCGGCGCAGGCCGCCCTTCATCGCGGCGAGCGCGGCGGCGCGCTCCGGTTCGCCGTGCGCGCGTTCGGCGAGTTCCGCCTGCAGGTGCACGGCGGCGAGCGGCGTGCGCAACTCGTGCGCGGCGTCGGCGACGAACGCCTTCTGCGCGTCGAGCGTCGCGTCGAGGCGCGCGAGCAGGCCGTTCAGCGCGGCGACGAGCGGCTCGACCTCGGAGGGCCAGGCGCCTTCGACCGGGCGCAGGCCGCGCGGGCTGCGCTCGCCGACCGCGGCCGCGAGGCGGTCGAGCGGCTTCATCGCCCGGGCGATCGCGAACCACAGCAACAGGCCGATCAGCGGCGCCGCCACGAGCCAGGGCAGGATCGTCGACCACGCGAGGCTCGCGGCGAGCTGGTCGCGCAGCGCGAGCGGCTGGGCGACCTGGACGAGTTCGCCGCCCGCGAGCACGCTGTACACGCGCCACGGCCCGCCCTGCGCGTGCACGGTGGAGAACCCCGGCGCGCGGCGGTCCGGCACCTCGCGCGTGCCCTGCGAGCGGAACACCTGCACGCCGTCGCGGTTCCACACCTGCACGACGAGCGGCGCGTCGACGCCGCCGACCGACGGCCCGCCCGGCGCGACGGACAATGGCATGCCGGTGACCGACGCGGCGAGCTGGGTGAGCTGGACGTCGAAGAGCGCGCTCGCCTCGTCGCGCGCGCGCAGGTACGTGGCGACCGTTGCGACGACGAGCGCGAGCGCGAGCCCGCCGGCGAGCGGGACGAGGAGGGCGCTACGGATCGACCTCACGGACGTCTCTTCGCCGCGATCATCCAGCCCAGTCCGCGCACGTTGCGGATCAGGCCTTCGGGCAGCTTGCGGCGCAGACCCGAGAGGTGCACCTCGACCGCGTTGCTCTCGACCGCGTCCTTCCAGCCGTAGAGGCGTTCCTCGAGCTGCGCGCGCGACAGGATCGCGCCGGGGCGGGCGGAGAGCGTTTCCAGCAGCGCGTACTCGCGCGCGGACAACGCGACCGGCTCGCCGTGGACGCGCACCTCGCGCGTCGACGGATCGATCGACACCTCGCCGAGTTCGATCGTCGGCGCGGCGCGCCCCGACGCACGGCGCGCGACCGCGCGGAGCCGCGCCGCGAGCTCGGCCAGCTCGAACGGTTTCGCGAGGTAGTCGTCGGCACCCGCGTCGAGCCCGGCCACGCGGTCGGACAGCGCGTCGCGTGCGGTGAGGACGAGCACCGGACGCTGGTCGCCGCGCCGGCGCATCGCGGAGAGCACGTGGAGGCCGTCCTTGCGCGGGAGGCCCAGGTCGAGCAGCACCGCCTCGTGGACGTTCTCGGCGAGCGCGAGTTCGGCCGCCGCGCCGTCGCGCACCCAGTCGACGGCGAACCCCTCCTGCGCGAGCCCCTGGCGGACGCCCGCGCCGATCATCGGGTCGTCCTCGGCGAAGAGCAGGCGCATCAGTCCTTCGGCTCGAACGCGAGCGCCGCCGAGTTCATGCAGTAGCGCGTGCCCGCCGGTTGCGGGCCGTCGTCGAACACGTGACCCAGGTGCGCGTCGCACGCGGCGCACAGCACTTCGGTGCGGCGCATGCCGAGCGTCAGGTCGGGCACGGTGCGCACGCTCGAGTCACGCTCGGGCGCGGTGAACGACGGCCAGCCGCAGCCCGAGTCGAACTTGGCGTCCGACGAGAAGAGCTTCGCGCCGCAGCACACGCACGCGTACTCGCCGTTCGCGTGCTGATTCCAGTACGCGCCGGTGAACGCGCGCTCGGTGCCCTTCTCGCGGGTGATCCGGTACTGCTCGGGGGAGAGCAGCGCCCGCCACTCGGCGTCGGTCTTCTTCGCAGATTCGCTCATCGTCGTCTCCGTGACCGGTCGGCGGGCTCGCGCCTCCGGGATGCGCTATAGTGGCGTTCTTTCGCCGCAACCTTACACCCGAACGCCTTGGAGTCCCGCAACGCCGTTTCGTTCCGACGCGATGCGAAGGTGATCGGTCTCGTCGGCAGTGCGCACGCGCTGTCGCACTACTTCCAGCTCGTGCTGCCGCCGCTTTTCCCGCTCTTGCGCGACGAGTTCGGCGTGTCGTGGTCGCTCCTCGGCATGATCGTGGGCACCTTCTACGTCGCCTCGGGCGTCTCGCAGTTCCTCTCCGGGTTCGCGGTCGACCGCTTCGGCGCGCGCCCGGTGATGTTCGCGGGCCTCGCGCTCCTGGCCGGCGGCACCGTGCTCGCAGGCTTCGCTCCCGGCATCGGGTGGCTGTTCGTGTTCGCCGCGCTGATGGGCGTCGGCAACGGGGTGTTCCATCCGGTCGACTTCGCGATCCTCAACGCCAACGTCGCGACGAAGCGGCTCGGCCACGCCTACTCGGTCCACGGGATCGGCGGTTCGCTCGGCTACGCCGCCTCGCCGATCGTGACCTTCGCGCTCGCGAGCGCGATCGGCTGGCGCCCGACGCTCGTCGCGACCGGGATCGCGGGCCTCGTCGCGCTCGGCGTACTCGCGACGCAGCGCGCCGAACTCTCGAGCCGCGTCGCCCACGGCGTCTCGATGTCGCACGCGGGCGCGGCGAGCCTGTTCCGCCAGCCCGCGATCCTCGCGTGCTTCGCCTACTTCGCGCTCGTGACGGCGAGCGCCACCGGCCTGCAGACGTTCTCGCCGGCGGTCCTGAACGTCGCGTTCGACGTTCCGCTCGCCCTCGCGACCTCGGCGGTGACCGCGTTCCTGCTCGGCGGCGCGGCGGGCATCGTCGCCGGCGGCTTCCTCGCGGTGCGCACGACGCGCCACGATCGCGTCGCGGCCGTCGGGCTCGCGCTCGGCGCGGCGCTGCTGCTGACCACGGTGGTCGCTCCGCCGACCTTCGCGACGGTGCTCCCGCTCTTCGCGGCGATCGGGATCGTGACCGGCGCGACCGGCCCGTCGCGCGACATGATCGTGCGCAACGCGACGCCCGAAGGCGCGACCGGCCGGGTCTACGGCTTCGTCTACTCGGCGCTCGACGTCGGCGCGACGATCGGGCCGATCTGGTTCGGCTTCATGCTCGACCACGCGCTGGGCCAGACGGTGTTCGCCGGCGCCGCCGCGTGCTTCGTGGTCGCGATCGCGACCGTGCTGCAGGTGCGGCGCGCCGGCGCGGTGCGGGCGGCATAGCGGCGTGGACCTGGGCATCGCCGGCAGGCGCGCGCTGGTGTGCGCGGCGAGCAGGGGGCTCGGACGGGGCTGCGCCGAAGCGCTCGCCCGCGAGGGCGTCGAGGTCACGATCTGCGCGCGCACCGAAGCCGACGTGAAGCGCGCCGCCGACGAGATCGGCGCCGCCACCGGAGGGCGCGTGGGCTTCGTCGCCTGTGACATCACCACGCCCGCGGGCCGTGCCGCCGCGCTAGCCGCGTGTCCGTCGCCGGACATCCTGGTCAACAACGCGGGCGGCCCGCCGCCCGGCGACTTCCGGAGTTTCGACCGCGACGCGTGGATCCGCGCGATCGACGCCAACATGCTCTCGCCGATCGAACTCATCCGCGCGACGATCGACGGCATGATCGCACGGCGCTTCGGCCGGATCGTCAACATCACCTCGTCCGCGGTGAAGGCGCCGATCGACATCCTCGGCCTGTCGAACGGCGCGCGCAGCGGGCTCACCGGATTCGTGGCCGGGCTCGCGCGCAAGGTCGTGCGCGACGGCGTGACGATCAACAACCTGCTGCCGGGGCAGTTCGACACCGACCGGCTGCGCGTCACCTACGAGGGCCGGGCGAAGGCCTCGGGCCGGCCGATCGACGAGGTGATGGCGGCCGGCGCCGCCGCGGTGCCGGCCGGACGCTTCGGCACCGCCGCGGAGTTCGGATCGGTGTGCGCGTTCCTGTGCAGCGTGCACGCGGGCTACCTCGCCGGCCAGAACGTGCTGGTCGACGGCGGCAACTATCCCGGGACGTTCTGACCGGCCGCGGCGCGCGTGTCATGCACGCGCCCGATGTTCAACCTGCGACGCATGGAAGACCCGACATGATCGACCTCTACTACTGGACCACGCCCAACGGCCACAAGATCACGATCTTCCTCGAGGAGACCGGACTGCCTTACCGTCTCGTCCCGGTCGACATCTCGAAGGGCGAGCAGTTCGACCCGGCGTTCCTCGAGGTCTCGCCCAACAACCGGATCCCGGCGATCGTCGACCACGCGCCTCCCGACGGCGGCGGCCCGCTGTCGCTGATGGAATCGGGCGCGATCCTGCTCTACCTCGCCGGCAAGACCGGCCGCTACTATCCCGCCGACCTGCGCGGGCGCTGCGAGGTGTCGCAGTGGCTGTTCTGGCAGATGGCGGGACTCGGTCCGATGGCCGGCCAGAACCACCACTTCGTGCAGTACGCGCCGGAGCAGATCCCCTACGCGATCGACCGCTACGTGAAGGAGACCGGGCGGCTGTACGCGGTGCTGAACAAGCGCCTCGCCGACCGCGCGTTCATCGCGCACGACTACTCGATCGCCGACATGGCCTGCTATCCGTGGGTGCTGCCCGAGCGACAGCGCCAGGACATCGAGGACTTCCCGCACCTCAAACGCTGGAAGGCCGAGATCGGCGAGCGCCCCGCGGTCAGGCGCGCCTACGCGATCGCGAAGGAGATCAACACGACACCCGCGATTGCCGACGAGAAGGCGCGCGCGGTGCTGTTCGGGCAGGACCGCACCACGGTGAAGTGACGCGGACCGGGCGCGCGCCCGGTCGTCAGCGAAACACCCAGAGACGGTACGCGGCGTAATTCGCGAAGGTCATCACGACGGTCGCCGCCACCTGCGCCGGCCAGGTCGGGATGCCGAGCGCGAGGCCGGCCCAGAGCAGGGCCGCGTTCGCCAGCGCCTGCACGGCGAGTGCGACCGCGAAGCGCACTCCTGCGTGCGCGACCGGCAGCGTCGGGTCGAACACGTGCCGGTAGGCGAGCGTGAAGCGGACGATGGCGCCGGCGACGAATCCGACCGTCGAGGCCGGCACGGGAGCGAGCCCGAGGGCGATCATGGCCGCCATCGTTCCGTAGTGCGCGGCGACAGCGGCGAATCCCGTGACGACATGCAGCACGAACCGCCGGGCTTCGGCGAGGAGCGCGGGCGGGTTCACCGAACGGTGCGCCGGGCGGCGACGTTGCGGAACCGCGCGGGCACGTGGAAGCCGGTGCGCGCGAGCGCGCCCTGCAGCGAGACGCCGAGCACGCCGACTCCGTAGCGCACCGAGCGCGCGAAGCCGATCGAACTCGCGTCCGCGAAATAGCGCGTCGGCACGGAAATCTCGCCGACGCGGTGGCCGCCGACGATGGCCTGCGCGAGGAGTTCGTTGTCGAACACGAAGTCGTCCGAGTTCTCCGCCCAGGGCAGCGCCTCGAGCAGCGCGCGCGAGTAGGCGCGATAGCCGCTGTGGTACTCGGACATCTTCGCGCCGAGCAGCAGGTTCTGCGCGAGGGTGAGCGCGCGGTTCGCCGCGTACTTCCACCACGGCATGCCGCCCGCCAGCGCGCCGCCTCCGAGGATGCGCGAGCCCAGGACGAATTCGTAGACGCCCGAGGTCACCATCCCGGCCATCGCGGTGACGAGACGCGGATCGTACTGGTAGTCCGGGTGCACCATGACGACGACGTCGGCGCCGCGCTCGAGCGCCTCCCGGTAGCAGGTCTTCTGGTTGGCGCCGTAGCCGCGGTTCATCGGGTGCAGCAGCACGGTGAGCCCGAGCGAGCGCGCGATCGCGACCGTGTCGTCGTCGCTCGCGTCGTCGACGAGCACGATGTCGTCGACGACGTCCTTCGGCAGGTCGCGCATGGTCGCCTCGAGCGTGCGCCCGGCCCGGAACGCGGGCATCACGACCACGATGCGCCTTCCGTCGAGCATCGCCTCAGGCGCCCCGGACCCGGAAGACGACGAGGGTCCCGTCCTCGTAGACGGGTGCGCCGAACCGCGCGCGCAACGCGCCTTCGCAGTGCGCGGTGTCGTCGCCGACGCGCAGGTGGCGGTTTCCCTCCCGAGGCAGCCAGGGCTTCTGCCAGGCGACGTAGTCGATCGGGAACGACGCGAGCGCCCGCTCGTCCGAGAGGCGCACCGCGTTCGCGAAGGCGAGCCCGGGCAGGTCGGGCAGTTCGCCGTAGCGGCGGTCGACGCACAGGCCGGTGACCCACCCGGGCACCACGCGCTGGTGGGACACGCGCTCCCAGAGCGCGCCACCCCAGTCGTAGCTCTCGAACGCGAACGGCGCCGCGGCGACGACGATCGAGCCGCGCGGCCGGGACGCGAGCGACGCCCAGAACGGCGACATCGGGATCGCGCGCTCAGCGGCGAGCGCGGTGTTGTGGCGCTCGCGGAAATCGTAGAGGGAACTGATGCCCAGGCGGTGGGTCGAGGGATGCACGCTCCATTCGGGCAACGGGCCGGTGGCGGCGGCGGCGCCGGCGAAGAGCGAGGCGGTGAACGCGGCGCCGACCGCACCCGCGTGCCTCCAGCGCCATCGGACGACGAGGCGGCGCCCGATCGCCACGGCTCCGGCGGCCATCGAGAGCGCGAGGAGCGGCGCAAAGGCCAACAGGTAGCGTGCGAACACCATCGGCGTCTCGGCCCACTCGGGCCGCGCGAGGGCGATCGCGGCCGCGGTGACGAGGAGGCCGAGCGTTCCGGTGCGGGCTTCGGGAAGCGCGCGCCACACCGCGGGCGCGCCGATGGCGCCGAGCGCGAACGCGGCGAGCGCGACCGGCGTCGATCCGGTGCCGACCCACAGGTGGAACGCGCCGCGCAGCGTGTTCGGGCCGAGCGCCTCGAAGCCGCTCTTGCCGGTGATCGCCTGCGCCTGTGCGGCGAGCGGCGGACCGAGCGCGACGGCGATCAGGATCGCCGTCGGCAGCGCGATCGCGACGAGCGCGCGCCATCGCTCGCGGCGCCGATCGGCGCTCCGCGCGGTCGCCCAGGCCGCCCACGCGAGCGGCGCGAGCACGAACGGAGCGATCACCATGTGCATCCAGGTCGTGAAGGCCGCGGCGATCGCGTAGAAGACGCCGGCGCCGCGGTGGCCATCCCAATAGCGCGCGAATGCGCGGTGCGCGGCCCAGCCGAGCAGCAGGGTGATGGCGTAGGGCCGCGCGGTCTGGCTGAACGCGACGAGGAGCGGCGAAATCGCGAGGAAGAGGGCGAAGGCGAGCGCCGCGTCACGGCCGACGCGGGGCGCGACCGCGAGCGGGAAGCAGACGAGCGTCGCGAGTCCGCACAGCATCATCGGGGCGCGCATCGCGGTTTCCGACAGGCCGATCGTGTGCAACAGCACCCAGTCGTAGAGCCCGAGCGGAATGCCGTAGTCGGCCTGGCCCAGTTCGACGACGAGCGCGGCCGGACCGTGGCGCAGCACCTGGTGCACCGCGTGCCACTCGTCGTCGAGCAGCACCTGCGCGGTGAACTGGTCGAGGCGCAGCAACGCGCCCAGCGCGACGATCGCGACGAAGAGCGCGAGCGACGCGCCCCGGAAGCTTCCGGGAGCCGCGGAGAGCGACGTCGCCCCGCGTGTCGACTCCGTGAGCATCCGGTGCCGTCAGCTTCGGGGTGCGGGCGCGAGCGGGATGACGCCTTCGACCTGCCGGGCGGCGGCCGCCTCGACCGCCGCTTCGAGCGCCGGGTCGACGTCGAAGCCGATGTCGCCGTCCTCCACCGGCGCTCCGGTGGCGCGAAGCGAGGCGAAGTCGAACAGGCGGCGGTCCATCAAGTGCGACGGCACCGCCCGCGCGAGCGCGTTGAAGATCGATTCGATGCGGCCGGGCTCCTTCTTCTCCCAGTCGCGCAGCATCGCCGCGATCTGCTTGCGCTGCAGGTGCTCCTGCGAGCCGCACAGCTCGCAGGGAATGATCGGGAACGCCTGGAGGCGCGCGTACTGCGCGAGGTCGCGCTCGCGGACGTAGGCCAATGGCCGGACCACGACGTGCTTCCCGTCGTCGGAGACGAGCTTCGGCGGCATCGTCTTCAGCTTGGCGCCGAAGAAGAGATTGAGGAAGAACGTGGCGAGCAGGTCGTCGCGATGGTGTCCGAGCGCGATCTTCGTCGCGCCGAGCTCCGACGCGACGCGGTAGAGGACGCCCCGGCGCAGCCGCGAGCACAGCGAGCACATCGTCCCGCCCTCGGGAATCACGCGCTTGACGACGCTGTAGGTGTCCTGCTCGGCGATGCGGAACGGAATCCCGCGCGATTCGAGGTAGCGCGGCAGCACGTCGGCGGGGAAGCCCGGCTGCTTCTGGTCGAGGTTGACCGCGATCACCTCGAAGCGCACCGGCGCGCGATGCTTCAGCATCCACAGCACGTCGAGGAGCCCGTGGCTGTCCTTGCCGCCGGACAGGCAGACCATCACGCGGTCGCCGTCCTCGATCATCGCGTAGTCGGAGATCGCCTCGCCGGCGAGGCGACACAGGCGCTTGCGGAGCTTGTTCGCCTCGAACGCGGCGCGACGTGAATCGCGCGCGGGACCCGTCGGCGCGTCCGCAGGAGAAGGAGGGGCGGCGGGGATGGCGTCCACGGACGCGATTCTACCGTGCGGGTCCCGGCCGTCCTTCGGGCCGAGGGCGCGCCAGCCTCGAGGCTCGGCACGCGCGACGTGTCGCCGCGTCAGTCGCGCTGGAACGCGACCTCGACGACGGTGGTGCGCGAGGCTTCGCCGGGAGGATAGGTCCAGCGGCCGAGTGCGCTGCGGACGGCGCGGTCGAACACGCGGCGCGGTTGCGCTTCGAGGATCTCGACGTCGGTCACCTTGCCGGATGCATCGATCGAGAGCCGCGCGCGCACCGTGCCCCGATCGATCCCCTGCGCGAGCGCGTCGCGCGGAAACATCGGCGCCTCGCGCGTGACCGGTTCGAGTCTCCCGCTCGCAGCCTTTGCCGGAAGCATCGACGGAGCCGCACTGGCGATCGGCGCCGGCGCCGGCGGGGGTGCCGTGAGGGAACCGGTTCGCGTGACGGGCGCGGCCGCGGGGGGAGCGGCCGGGATCGCGGATTCGGACCGCGCTGGAACCGGGGCTTGCGGCGATGCGGGCAACGTCGCCGGCGGAGGGGAGCTTGCCGGATCGGTCGCCGGCACCGGCGCCGGCAATGGCGACGGCATTGCCGGAGGCAGCGAGGGTGTGGCGCGGGCGGCGGGCGCCGGATCCGGGGCAGCGACGATCCGCGGGCCGGAGACCGGGTTCTCCACACGGGTCGTTGCAAGCAACGGGGCCGGCTTCTCCGGGGCGTGCGCCTCCGACGCCATGCCGGGCGGTGCGGGCCGCGGAGGGCTGGTCGCCCGAATCGCCGGCGGCGGTTCGGCAGCAGGGGACGGCGCCAACGCCGTGCTGGTTCCGGCGACGATGCTCGGGCGGTCCTGGACGCTGACGCCGGCGTCGACCGTCCGTGGTGCGACCGGGGCAGGGACGGGAGGGGCTGGCTTCGGAGCCGGCGGGGGCGTGGGCAGCGCAGGAGAGACGGCCTCGCGGGTCGGGAGGGAGAACCACCACGCGACCATGCCGGCGATGCACAGCGTCAGGAACCCCAGCAGGATCGCTCTGCCGAGTCGCACGCGCCTGCCCAGGATCACGCGCGATTCGGGCGCGGGGCCGGACGTCGTGGCCCCGAGACCTGGCTGGGCAGGAACCCAGGGTCGTGATGGCTCCTGGCCGGTCGGGGCGGGCAACGGCATCGTCGCGGGTGCAACCTTCGACGGAGCCTTGACCGGCTTCGAGGGACCGTGCAGCGCGACCAAGCCGTGCTCCGACAGGCGGCCGAGGTCCTTTTCCAGCCGGTCGGGCAGGACGCCGGGGCGGGTCATCAGTTCCTCGAGCGGCGCCGGACGCTCGAGCAGCGACAGCAGGCGACGCTGGGCGATCGCGAGTCCGTGGCGGGGCGCCGCCAGTTCGGCGTCGCCGGCGGCGGTGCGTGCGCAGAGCGTGGACGGGTCGAGGGGCATGGCTCGCGGGGGGCACGTTCGGGAGTATCGAGCAATCGACGTGCCACGCGCGTTCGGCGATTCGGCTAACATCGGCCGGCAGCTCCCGGGAGTGGCGCGACGCGCTTGCGACAGGAGAGGGGACGTGCAGACGATCGTCATCGCGAATCCGAAGGGCGGCAGCGGCAAGACGACGCTCGCCACCAACGTCGCGGGCTGGCTCGCGGGCAAGCGCCAGCGGGTGGCACTCGACGACCGCGATCCGCAACAGTCGGCGAGCGGCTGGCTCGCGCGGCGCCCCGCGCTGTTCCCGCCGATCGCGCCGCTCGACCCCGACATGCGGCGCAAGGACGCGAAGGCGCTCGACCTGCAGTGGCGCGTCGTCGACACGCCGGCGGGCCTCCACGGCGACGATCTGCGCGATGCCGCGCGCGACGCCGACCTGATGCTCGTGCCGCTCGCGCCTTCCGCCTACGACATGGTCGCGGCCGAACGCTTCCTCGCGACGGTCGCCGAATCGAAGGCGGTGCGCGCGCGAGCGCTGCCGGTCGGCATCGTGGCGATGCGCGTCGATCCGCGCACGCACAGCGCGGCCGAACTCGACGACTTCCTCGCCGGTTTCGACTTTCCGGTGGTGGCGCACCTGCGCCAGACGCAGGTCTACGTCTGGTGCGCGCGCGACGGCGCGTCGGTGTTCGACCTGCCGCGTTCGCGCGCGGAGCAGGACTGGGAGCAATGGAAACCGCTCACGCGCTGGATCGCGAAGCACGCCGCGGTGCGCGGTTGAGTCGCCCGGCCCGCCGCCGCGGGCGCGCGATGGACCGCTGAAACGAGAACGGCCGGCGCGCGTCGCCGCGGCCGGCCGTCGTCGCAACGAACGACGCGTTACTTCTTCGCGGCGTCCTTCGCGGCCTGCACCGCGGCGTCCGCCGCAGCCTTCGCGTCGGTCGCCGCCTGCGTCGTCGCCTGGGCGGCGTTGCCCGCCGCGGTCGTCGCCGCATCCGCGGCCTTCGAGGCTTCGGCCTTCGCCTTTTCGGCCGCTTCCTGGGTTGCCTTGGCGGCGGCATCCGCCGTGGCCTTCGCGGCGGCTGCGGTGGCTTCCGCCGCCTTCGCAGCTTCCGCCTTGGCCTTCTCGGCGGCCTGCTGCGAACTCTCGCCGCACGCGGCCACCGACGCCGCCATCGCCAGCGCGGTCAGCGTGGCCATCGTACGAAGTTTCATGTCCTGCTCCTTGGATGTGTTCGTGGGGTCTGCCGCGGCGCGTGGGCGCAAGGGCCGGCAGGCCTCCATTATACGCCATGGGATGGTGCGGCGCAGCATGAACTCAGGTTTCCCCCGGGTGGCGCATCACGCCGAACCGCGCGCTGGCGAGGGTCGCGCCTGCGGCGCAGGCGAGCGTCGCCATCAACGGAATCGGCGTGCCGTCATACGACGCGCCGATCCAGGTGCCGACGGCGACGGCGACGGCCATCACCAGCGCACCGAACAATCCGGCGGCCGCACCCGCACGCTCGGCGAACGACGCGGTCGCACCCGATTGCGCGCAGGGGAACACGATGCCGTGTCCGAAGAAGTAGCCGACCGCGGGCACGAGCACCGCTGCGACATGGTGGACGCCGGCGAGCGAGAGCGCCGCGCCGGTCGCGCCCGACGCGGCCGCGATCGACGCGCCGATGAGGATGGTCCGTGGCGGGCCGTTTCGTGTCAGCAGACGTCGGCACGCGATCGTGCCGCCGAGGTAGCCGGCGACGGCGACCGCGAAGCACGCGCCGAACCATCCGGGAGGCACGCCGAGTCCGCGGATCAGCACGAACGACGAGCCGGAGATGAACGCGAAGAGCCCTCCGTAGCTCGCCGCACCCGCCGCCGTGTGGGCGAGGAACACCGGCGATCGCGCGATCGCGACGTAGCCCGCGATCACCCGGCGCGGGACGAGCGCGTGGAGGTCCGGGCGTTCGAGCGTCTCGGGCAACACGCGCGCCGTGATCGCCAGCAGCGTTGCGCCGACCGCGGCGATGAAGACGAAGGCGCCGCGGAATCCGAACGCGACCTCGAGCAGGCTGCCGATGATCGGGCCCGCCATCGCGAAGATCGCGAGGAGCGACGACGCGTGCGCCAGAACGCGCGCGCCGGCGGCGGGCGCGAACGCGTCGCGCACGATCGCGCGTCCGACCACGACGACGGCGCAGCAGCCCACCGCCTGAGCGAAGCGCGCCACGATCAGCACCGTCATGCCTGGACTCAGCGCGCAGGCGAGGCTCGCCGCGACGAAGAGGGCCAGTGCGCCGACGAGGAGCGGCCGGCGGCCGTAGCGGTCGGTCATCGGACCGGCGACGAGTTGCATCGCGCCGAACCCGCCCATGAACAGCGACAGCGTGAGCTGCACGGTCGAGGCGGGCGCGTCGAAGCGCGCCGCGAGGCCGGGCAGCGAGGCGAGGTAGAGATCGGTCGAGATCGGCTGCAGCGTCAGGTACAGGCCGACGAGGACGGTGATCCCGGCCTCGGTGAGCCTTGCGCCGCCGCGCGCCGCGACGCTCAACGCTGCCGCCCCGAATGACTCGCGCGCACGCGCTCCTGCCACGCGAGCGCGACGCCGGAGGCGACGATCACCGCCATGCCGGTGAACGACCAGCCGTCGGGGAACTGGTCGAACACCAGGAAGCCGTAGAGAGTCGCCCAGACGATCTGCAGGTAGCCGAACGGCGCGAGCAGCGACGCCGGCGCCCGCAGGAACGCTCGCGTCAGCAGCGCGTGACCGGAGCCCGCGAAGACGCCGAGCAGCGCGAACAGTCCGGCGCTCGTCCACGACCACGCGGTCGGGATCGCCACGAACGGGAGGAGCGGAGTGAGCGCGATCGTCCCGACGAGCGCGCTGTAGAAGAGTGTCGTGTACGGGCTGTCGCCGGGAAGCCTGCGCGTCAGCATCGCGTAGAACGCGTTGCAGGTCGCCGACACGAACAGCAGCAGTGCCGCCGGATGCAGAACCGCCGAACCTGGGCGCAGCAGCAGGAGCACGCCGGCGAAACCGACGAGCGCCGCCGCGACGCGCGCCCGTCCGGGACGTTCGCCCAGGATCCAGGGCGACAGGAACACGACGACGACCGGCGCGAGCGACGAGATCGCCGAGCCTTCGGCGAGCGGCAGGTAGCGCAGCGCGCCGAAGAACGACAGCGTCGCGGCGAGCAGCATCGCCGAGCGCAGGAGTTGCATCCGCAGGTTGCGCGTACGCCAGAAACCGGGTCCCACGCGGTGGCGCGCGTAGGGCGTCACTGCCGCCATCTGCCCGGCGTAGCGGGCCCAGACGACGACGAGGAGCGCGTGATCGCGCACCAGGAACTTGGCGATCGTGTCGAGCGTGGTGAAGCAGAGTCCCGCGCCGAGGAAGAGCGGCAGCGCCCGGCGGAGCGGGTGGTCGACGGCGGTCAGGGGCGAGGTCCTCGCGGCGAGGGCGCGGGCCTCGTCGCCACGTTGGAAGTAAGGGTTGGAGTCCGGGAACGCCGCGAGGCACCGCGCCGGCCGCGTGCGCGAACGCGGCCGGCGCGGTGGCGCGGGCGCGGGCCGGGGCGCGGCCCGCCGGGCGGTCAGG
>JAANMX010002376.1_pt1 | contig 18820 bp, 14 predicted proteins | sample 7279681 | NCBI WGS metagenome assembly JAANMX01 (sample SAMN14094542, study PRJNA606508) | bioreactor metagenome | isolation source: A lab-scale SPAN reactor treating ammonium-rich wastewater day 351 | place: Ireland: Galway | collected 2018-01-01
GCCGCCGCGGCGGCGTCCCGCCCGGGCGGCAGCGCCGCCTCGACGGTGCAGACCAGCCCCTCGGGCCGGAACTCCAGCGCCACCCGGCCCCGCAGGTCGTGCGCCAGGCTCCGCTCGATCAGCCGCGAGCCGAAGCCGCGCCGCGCCGGCGGCGTGACCCGCGGCCCGCCGCTCTCGGCCCAGCGCAGCCGCAGCACGCCGTCGGCATCGACCGACCAGCTCACCGCCACCCGGCCCGAGGGGACGGACAGCGCGCCGTATTTCACCGCGTTGGTGGCCAGCTCGTGGAACGCCAGCGTCAGCGCCAGCGCCGCGCGCGACGGCAGCCAGACCGGCGGGCCGTCGCGCTGCACGCGTCCCGGCTCGGCCGGGCGCAGCGGCGCCAGCGCGGCGTCGAACAGCACCGCCAGCGACGCGCCCTGCCAGTGCTCGTGCGTCAGCACGTCATGCGCCGCCGAGAGCGCCAGCAGCCGCGCCAGCAGCCGCGCCCGCGCGGTCTCCAGGTCGGGCGCGGCGCGCAGCGTCTGCGCCGCCACCGCCTGCACCGAGGCCAGGGTGTTCTTCACCCGGTGGTTCAGCTCGTCGAGCAGCAGCCGCCGCTGCTCCTCCTCGCGCCGCAGCGCCTCCAGCGCCTCGACATGGCTGGTGACGTCGAGCGCCGCCATCATCACGCCGGCCGGCGCCGCCGCCGCTGCCTCCGGTCCACCGCCGCCGCCGCCGCCGCCGCCGCCGCCGTCGCCGCTGCGCAGCGGCTCGGCGGTGACGTCGTAGTGGCCGACCCGGCCGTCCCGCCCGGTCCAGGTGAGGGTGCGGCTGACCCTCGCCCCGGTCTCCAGCACCTCGCGCTTCAGCGCCATCAGCGCGGCGACCTCCCCGGGCCGCGGCACCGTGGCGATCTCGTCGTCGCGCCGGCCGAGCACCGCCTCGGCCGTCAGGCCGCGATGCGGGTTGGCGATCCAGGTGTAGCGCAATTCCCGGTCGCAGGTGCTGGCGGTGACCGGGGCGCTGAGCAGCGCGACGCGGAAGCGCTGGTCGGCGAGATGCAGCGCGGCGGCGGCGCGCTCGCGCTCCGCCTCGCGCGCCCACAGCTCCCGCGCGGCGGCGGCGTCCAGAACCAGAAGGCGAATGGGTTCAAGGTTGGCCAGACCGCAAGCGGGCCAGGCTAATGCCTAGCAAAGATGCCGAGGGTCGCACTGTTTTCGCCCGCACGCCGCTGGATCAGCTAGAGGGGCTGATCACCCCAACTGATGCGTTCTACATTGTTACGCAGTTGACTCCTGCAGATCCAATTCATCCTGACGACTATGTTTTTTCCATCACGGGCTTGGTTGACCGTCCGCTGGAACTGAAGCTCTCCGATCTGCAAAAGCTTCCCACTCGCACAGTTCGGGCTGTGACGGAGTGCGCTGGTGATGATGCGGATTGGTACCGCTGGGAGAAAGGCGGAGGAAAAAAACCCTCTCGAATACTCCGTCCGCAAGTCGAGCAGGGCGGTTGGAACAACATGTCGAACGAAGGCGAAAAGCCGACGATGGAGCAAATCCTCGAGGCAATTCCAAGCTCGGGTGTTGTTAGTGGAGGGGAATGGACAGGCGACGGTAAACGTCATCCACGCCACATTTTTAAGTGACTGGGTTTGCACACCAATGACATTGGTTTTCTCCCGGGCAAAGACCTCAGAGATATCTCGCAACAGGCCTTGGCGGTCGCTGGCTTGCACGGCCACATCCACGGGGTAAACAGCAGCTTTGCTGTCAGTGCTAGGGTTGCTTGCGCCCCATGCCACATCAATCACCCGCTCGTGGTTGCAGGCGGCCATTTGCCGAAAATTAGTGCAATCGGTGCGGTGCACACTCACGCCTTTGCCACGCGTGACAAAGCCGGCAATCGGATCTGGCGGTGCCGGGCGGCAGCATTTGGCCAACTGGGTCAATAAAGAATCCACCCCCACGACCAACACCCCTCCTTTGCCCCCTTGGTTGGGGCGGGGTTTGCGCACCAGCAATTGGGGGTCGGTGTCCGGCGCGGCCGACTCAGCGGGCCGCAGCAAGGTTTCAATATTGCGCAGGGAATACTCATCCTTGCCCACCACTTCAAACAAGGCATCGGCCGATTTAAAACCCAGCTGCAGTGCCAAGTCGTCCAGTTTGAGTGCTGTTTTACCTTCGCGCTGCAGGAGTTTTTCGACCGACTCGCGCCCGCGTGCCACCGTTTCGTGCGTGGCCTGGGCATTGAACCAAGCCCGCACCTTGGCCTTGGCGCGGTTGCTATGCAAATAACCTAAATCAGAATTGAGCCAATCGCGCGAGGGGCGGCCTTCTTTGACGGTGATGATCTCTACCGTCTGCCCGCTTTTCAGTGCTGCATTGAGCGGCACCATGTTGCCATCGACCCGCGCGCCTCGGCAGCGGTGGCCCAAATCCGTGTGCACGCTGTAGGCAAAATCCACCGGAGTGGCCCCTTCCGGCAACTCAATCACCGCTGCATCCGGGGTCAGCACATAGATGCGATCGTCAAATAGCCCTTTGTGCGCTGGGTCTTCGGACAAATCCTTACCCCAGGCCAGCAGCTGGCGCAAAACAGCAATTTTTGCATCATATTGCCCGGTCGCACTCACTCCGGCATAGCCCTTGGTCCCCGCCTCTTTGTAGGCCCAGTGCGCAGCCACTCCGTTTTCTGCATGCTCGTGCATGGCTTGAGAGCGAATTTGAATTTCAATGGCCTTGCCATTTTCATCGCGCACCACGGTATGCAACGACTGGTAGCCATTGGGTTTGGGACGGGCGATGTAGTCGTCAAACTCCGACTCGATCGGCTTGAAATGCTGGTGCACCCATGACAAGGTGGTGTAGCAATCTTTCACCGTGGGAACCACCACACGCAAGGCCCGAAGATCAAACAGCTGGTCAAAACTCAGGCGCTTGCCGCGCATTTTTTTGATAATGCTGTAGATGTGCTTAGGCCGCCCTTGCACGCTGGCACTGATGCTTGCCGCCCGCAATTGGGCCTCTAATTTATGGCGCAGCTGCTCCAGGTACACCTCGCGTTCAGCGCGTTTTTCATCCAGAAGCTTGGCAATTTCACGGTAAGTTTGTGGCTCCAAAAAGCGAAATGCTAAATCCTCAATCTCCCACTTGATTTGCCAAATACCCAAGCGGTTGGCCAGGGGCGCAAACACATGCAAAGCCTCGTGCGCCATGGCCGGAGCGATGGTTTGCTTACTGGCCGCATACCAGCGCAAGGTTTGCAGGCGCGAAGCCAAGCGCAGCAATACCACCCGCACATCACGCGAAAAACCCAGCAGCATTTTGCGCACGGTCTCGGTTTGCAAGCCTGGGTTTTGCGCCTGGGCCACCAAGCGCTCGGCATTGCGCGATTGCTGCTGCACGCGCATGAGCTTGACAGTCTCCACCGCCAAAGAGGCAAAGTGCGGGCCAAACGCCTTGGTGAGCACCTCCAGGGGCTTATTCAAGTGCAAGCTGGCATACACCAAATACACCGCCGCCTGCATGGTCTCTGAGCCGCCAATGCCTTGCAAAATTGCCGCTACGGCATCGGCGTGGGCCAAGGTGCCTTCGCCAGTGGAAAGGGTTTCACCCGCCAACAAGGGCTCGGCAAAGGTACGGGCCCGCAGCAAAGCATTGACCTGTCCCGGAATTGAATTGGCCGTCGCCGCGATTAAATCTGGTACATCGGCCACGGGCTGAACCGGCTGGGCAAGCACATTGGGGGGTGTGACATTTTCACCCACTGTGGGGGGCAAGGAAGTTACGCTGCGCATACACGCCCCGGGTGGATGCCAAAGTTACAACAGGGCATTTATTTACCTAAATAAGAATTCTTTCACCAGCGCCACTTGCTCTGGCTGCACCAATGTGGGGGCATGCCCCACACCTTCAAGCGTCGCGCTGTGTGCTTTGGGGCCGCGTTGGGCCATTTCCTGCACCGTCTGAGCGGTCAGCAAATCCGATTTTGCACCACGCAGCACCAGCGTTTGCGCCGTGATCGCGTCATACAAATTCCAGAGCAAGGCTTCACCCTGCGCGACCTGCTCTTGGGTCATGCCTTGCATCGGCACGGCAATTTTTGGGTCGTAGTGCAAGACAAATCCACCCTCAGGCCCAGGGCGCAGCATCGGCCCAGACAAGGCCAGCCACTGTGCATCGGTATGCGGCCCGAAATCGGCCGACTGCACCCGCAGCCAAGCGGCACCTTCCTCCACCGAGGCAAAGCGGGGCGACTCGCCCACATACGTGCCAATGCGTTGCAGCGCCGACCACTCCAAGCGCGGCCCAACATCATTGAGCAATAAACGCCGAATCGGCACCGGCAAGGCCAAGTCTGGGGTTCCAGCAACCGCCATACCAATCAAACCGCCCATGCTGGTACCCACCCAATCGAGCTGCGCGATGGGGTACTGGGCATGCACCTGCGTAAGCAACACCAGCATATCGAATGCATATTGCGGCACGCCATAGGCCATTGGATCGGCCAGCCAGTCGCTTTGGCCACGGCCTGCGATATCGGGGCAAATCACCCGGGCATGGTGGCTGAGCGCCTGCGCCAGCACATCAAAATCACGTCCTTGGCGGGTTAATCCATGGACACAAACAATGACATGCGGATGGTCCAGCTGACCGGTTTGGTTCCACTCCCAATAGCCCACACGGTGCTGATTCACACCGTCTTCCCCGCCTGGGACGGCGCGGGCGGCACCGGGGCACATTACGTAGTTCAGCCTAGATTCAATCATGGTAGAAAACATGCCACGGGGCATTTGATAATAAATGCTTCATCGTAATTCATTCTGCTGCTATCAAAGAGAGGCAAAGTCATCATGCTCACAGGAAAAACTGCTTTAGTCACCGGCTCCACCAGCGGCATTGGCTTGGGGATTGCCCAAGCCTTGGCCGCCCAAGGTGCCAACATCGTCCTCAATGGCTTTGGTGAGACTGAAGGCCCCATCGCGGCCGTACGCCAAGCGGCCGGCCAGCGTGCCATCCAAGTCGAATACCACGGTGCCGACATGAGCAAAGCCGACGACATTGCTGCCATGATGGCTTTTGCCGCTGAGCGCTTTGGCCGGGTGGATATTTTGGTAAACAACGCCGGCATTCAGCATGTGGCCCCAGTGCAAGACTTTCCGGTGGAGAAATGGGATGCGATTTTGGCCATCAACCTCTCCAGCGCCTTTCACACCACCCGCTTGGCCCTGCCTGCCATGCAGCAAGCCAACTGGGGGCGCATCATCAACGTTGCCTCCGTGCATGGCTTGGTCGGCTCTGCCCAAAAATCCGCCTACGTCGCCGCAAAGCACGGCATTGTGGGCCTGACCAAAGTCACGGCCCTGGAAAATGCCACCACAGGAGTCACCTGCAACGCCATCTGCCCCGGCTGGGTACTGACTCCCCTGGTGCAAAAGCAAGTGGATGCCAAAGCGGCTGAGCACAGCATCTCCAACGCCGAAGCCACCAAACTGCTCTTGGGGGAAAAAGAGCCCTCGATGCAATTTACCACCCCCGAAGAGCTGGGCGGCTTGGCCGTCTTCTTCTGCTCACCGGCCGCCAACAACGTGCGCGGTGTGGCGTGGAACATGGACGGTGGCTGGGCTGCGCAGTAAGCGCACGGCACACCCTTTTTGTCACTGCGCATAAAGGCCTGCACCAAAGTGCAGGCCTTCTTAGTATTTGGCAATTTATGTAACTTTTAGTCAGGCAAACAGAAAATAACAATTAGCAACCACAGAACCCGGCACAATTGGCGCATGTTACAGATGCTGCCCGTTTGAAAGGATTTTGAGATGTCTACCTCCCCCAGCCGCACCGACAAAATCATTGTGGTCGATGACGATGCACGCATCCGCGACCTGCTGCGCCGCTATCTGACCCAAGAAGGGTTTGAAGTCTCGATTGCCGAAGATGGCAAAGCCCTCAACCGCTTGCTGCTGCGTGAAAGTGCCGACTTGATCGTGCTGGACTTGATGATGCCTGGCGAAGATGGTCTGTCCATCTGCCGCCGCTTGCGCGCGGCCCACGACCGCACCCCCATCATCATGCTGACCGCCAAAAGCGAAGATGTCGATCGCATCGTCGGCCTGGAAGTCGGGGCCGATGACTACTTGGGCAAGCCTTTTAACCCCCGTGAATTGCTGGCCCGCATCCACGCCGTCTTGCGCCGCCGCCCACAACCAGAAGCGCCAGGGGCCCCCAGCAGTGAGAATGAAGTGGTTAATTTTGGCCCCTTCTGCCTGGACTTGGGCACCCGCGTGTTACTGAAAAATAACGAAGAACAACCGCTCACCACCGGGGAATTTGCCATGCTCAAAGCCTTGGTGCGCCACCCCCGGCAACCCCTGTCACGCGAAAAACTGGCCTTGCTGGCCCGAGGACGTGAATTCGAGCCCTTTGACCGCAGCCTGGACGTGCAAGTCTCACGCCTGCGCAAACTGGTGGAAGAGGATGCGGCCAACCCGCGCTATATCCAAACCGTTTGGGGCGTGGGCTATGTGTTTGTTCCCGATGGTGCGCACTAATGCCCAATAAGCCCAGTTGGCGCAAAGTGGAGCTCAGCCTCTTTTGGCGCACCTTCTTTTTACTCGCCGTGCTGATGCTCTCCAGCACTGGCGGGTGGCTGCAAGCTTTGCGTGCCTTCAACGCCCAGCCCCATGATTTGCTGGCGGCAGAGCAAACGGCATCGCTGGTCAATCTCAGCCGTGCCGCGCTGGAGCATGCCGATGGCATTACCCAAGTAGCCTTGCTTAAAACCCTGGCGGATCAAGAGGGGCTGCGCATTCGCGAACGCAAGCCCAGCGACAGCTTCAAGCCCATGGCATTGACCCATGACAACCAGTACTTGCACGAAATCATCCGCCAGCGCCTAGGCCCGGACACCATTTTGGCCAGCGATGTGAACGGACAAGCCGGAACCTGGATCGGCTTTGACATTCACGACCGCCCCCATTGGCTGTTGCTGGAGCAGCGCCCCCCTCCCGTCCTGCCCGAAGAAAAAACCTGGCTGCTGTGGCTGATGGTGGCCGTGGTGCTGTCTTTTGCCGGCGCGGCCATGATTGCCCGGCTCATTAACCAACCCCTCAAACAGCTGCGCTACGCAGCCACCCGGGTGCGTGAAGGTGATTTTCTCGATAGCCAACTGGATGAAGAGGCGGCCACCAGTGAAATCCGCGAAGTCAATATCGGCTTTAACCGCATGGCACAAAAACTTGCCAGCCTAGAGCAAGACCGCGCCGTCATGCTGGCGGGCATCTCCCACGATCTGCGCACCCCTTTGGCCCGCCTGCGCCTGGAGACCGAAATGAGCGTGACCGACGATGTCGCGCGGGAGCACATGATTGCCGACATCGTCCAGCTGGATGCAACGATTGATAAGTTTCTGGACTACGCCCGCCCCGACCATGTCCATCTCACCCCCATCAATCTGCATCAAGTGGTTTCCTCTTGCATGTACGCCGTGCAAAACCACCATGAGCTGCAAATCACCATGGAGGTTCCAGAGGACTGCGCCGTCTTGGCCGACGAGGTTGAGCTGGCACGGGTGATCTCCAACCTTTTGGAAAACGCACGGCGCTACGGCAAGACACCGGACACCGATATTGCCCAGGTCAATATCTCGGTGGACATCCGCCGCCGCCACGTGCGCCTGAAAGTGCGCGACCACGGCAACGGTGTACCGCCCGCACAGTTAGCCAAGCTGATCGAGCCCTTTTTCCGCAGCGACACCGCCCGCACGGCCGCCGCCGGGGCGGGGCTGGGCCTCTCGATCGTCGATAAAACCGTGCAGCGCATGGGCGGCCATCTGACCCTGCAAAACGCCGAAGGGGGCGGAATGGAAGCACAAATTCACCTGCGCCGCGCCAGCGACCTGGGCCAAAAAACCGAGCAACGTCTGCAGCGGCCCGCCATCAAGCGCCAGCTTCCGCCCGGCGTAGAGGCGGATATTCAAAAACAATAGCTGCTTGCGCATATTTATCAATAAATTAAAGGGTTAAACCAATTAATTTGTTATAAATACTGCGCAAAACGCTCCTTTTATTTCACAGCCAGCCTGGCTTGCCTGCGCTCACGCCAAGCGCAACGTTGGTTGCACCGCAGGCAAGGCATAGGCCACATCGGCCAAATGAAAGCGCTGCACCAACCCGCGCAATTGCTCCGATTGCTGGTGCATGCTGCTGGCGGCGGCCGCGCTTTGCTCGACCAAGGCCGCATTTTGCAGCGTCATTTGATCCAAAGCGCCCACCGCCGCATGCACCTGCCCCACGCTATCGCGCTGGGCCGCCACACTGGCATTGATACCGTGCATCACCGTGCTGGCGCTGTAAATTGCTTGCACCACTTCGCTCATGGTGCTGCCGGCCGTATCCACCAGCCGCCTCCCATCGGCCACACGCTGCACAGAATCCTGAATCAACTGTTTAATCTCCCGCGCTGCCTGGGCGCTGCGCTGGGCCAATTCGCGCACCTCGGCCGCAACCACGGCGAAACCACGCCCTTGCTCACCCGCCCGGGCCGCCTCAACCGCCGCATTCAAGGCCAGGATATTGGTTTGAAACGCAATGCTGTCAATCACGCTGGTGATGTCGGCAATTTTTTCACTATGGGCATGAATGTCCTGCATCGTCGCCACCACTTCCCCCACCACTGCCCCGCCACGCTGGGCCACACTGGACGCTTGGCCGGCCAACTCGGCCGCCTGCTGCGCCCCATCCGCCGTGGTTTGCAAGGTTTGCACCAGTGCCTGCACAGCCCCTGCCGCTTGCTGCAAATGGCTGGAGGTTTGCTCTGTGCGCAAAGACAAATCGTGGTTGCCACCTGCAATTTCCGCACTGGCCAAAGCAATCGTGTCGCCACTATCACGCACCTCACTGAGCATTTGCGCCAACGAGCCACTCATGCTTTGCATCGATTGCAGCAACTGGCCAAATTCGTCTTGGCGCTGCACCTGCACCGCCACAGCCAAATCCCCTGCAGCAATTTGCCCTGCCACAGCATTGGCCTGCAGCAAGTCGCGCCGGATGCCATTAATCAATTGGTAAGCACCCAGCGCAATGAAGGCCAACAAAACCAGCATGTTAATCACGGCACCGCGCACCACGCCTTGGCGGGCCGCTCCCATTTCTGAACGCAGTGCCGCTAGGCTTTGGCCTGTGTGCTGCACCAACCCCTCAATCCCCTGCAAATAAGCTTGCGCTGCAGGCAAATAGGTTTGCGCAATCTGACTGGTGGCATCGCCATCGGCAGCGAAGATTTTTTGGCGCTGCTGCAAGGCCTGCTCACGCAACTGCTGCACCTGTTGCAGCTGCAGTTTGTCTTGCGGTGTTTGCGCACTGGCTTGCAGCGCCTGGACCAAACCCTCAATCTCCTGCCCAGTGGTAGCAATCCGCTGCGCAAACGGCTGGCCCTGCCCGCTGGCTTGCCCCAGCACCTGTGCCTGCGTGCGCACCATATTCACCTGTGCAAGCGACTGCCATTGCACCGCCTGGGCCAACCGGGCAGCGAGCACCTGCTCATGCGCTGTAAAGCTTTTTTGGTGCTGCGCCGATTGCACCCCCGCCATGCCCGCAATCACAATCGAGCCCACCACCATGGTGGCCACGCCCAGCCACAACTTTTGCGTCACGCTCAAATGGGGCATCCTGCCCTGCTTGTTTTTGGCCACCAGAATCTCTCCTCATCAGCAAAAGCACGACCGTGCTAAACAAGGCGACAGTGGACAATAACAACCCATCGGTCGCATTGGTGATTTCACCAATTGCGTGCAAAAACGCCCACCAAGAGCATCGCGGCGGGCGTTTTAAATTTGCCACAGCATTCGACCATGTTTTCCCTAGCCCAGCCCCTCACGGCTTGGGTTTGCCCCAGCAAACTGGCATGATGGCGGGATTATTGATTCAGAGACAGCGATGACCGACACACCTATTTCCCTTGATAAAGCCATCACCCAGGGCCTGAGCGAAGTGACCCGCGAGCGCACACTAAGCACCCATGCCCAGCAGATGGGATCGGGCAATCCGAAAATCATTAATTTTCGCGGCGATATTGCTGAGAACTACCAATACGACAAAATCAAACCCCTGTCGTCCAAAGCCCAAGCCATGGGCAATGTGGTGATTATTCAAGGGGAAAGCCAAAAAACCGGACAAACCGCGCACTACCAAATTTTGGCCAATCAATGGGGCTTGCTCGAAGCCTTGGCGCGCCTGGACTAAGGCTGCGCACTCTTGCCTGCCCGCGGCCCATTTCAGCCTTCGCACTGGATGTGCCGCTCGACTTCCAAAGCGTTGGAATTAAACAACTGCATCGCCAGCACGGTTTCCCACAAAAAGCCGATCAGTGCCGCAATAAACGACACCACGCCAGCCAAAAAACTAAATATCGCCATGCGTTGGCCGTGCAGGCCCCACTCTTGCCCCAAGAACAGAAAAATAATCGTCAGGCCAATCAAAAAGCCACACAAGGTCAGCAGCCCAATCGAGGCATTGGACAACCGCCCGCGCAAGTGCAAGTAGCGCAACTCACGCAAATTTTTTTCTATTTCAGTGGTTTTACTGGCATTTTCCAAAGCCAACTCCACCACCCGCGCACGATCGACGATGCGGGCCAGCCGTCCTGCAACCACGGCAATCATGCCCGCCACAGCCGTTAAAAAAAAGACGGGAGCCAGTGCCAGCTGCACGTTTTGGGCAACGGTTGAAGTATCCATACCAAGATTCATACTAGGAACTGCACAGCAGAGGGGGAGCGATAGTAAGCAAATGCCACAGCAAAGCACAACTCTAGGGTCAATCCTAAATTTTGATATGCGTCAAACAAAAAACTACTGAGAGCATGGATATTTAGGGCACTACCAACTTAAACAAACCGAGGGTTGCTATGCAGATGCTGACTGATTTATTCTCCACCGACTATGGCCTGATGAGCTTGGCGGTCATCGTTTTTCTGATCGTCATGTGGATCTGGTTCACAATTTTGTTCCTCGGCAAAATCCGCTTGGGTGAAGATCCAGAAAAAGCACAAACAAATTTGCCAAAGCCTTAAGCTTTCTCTGGCTTGCGCATGCAAGCAAAATTGAAAAAAAAAGCTTCTACCGCTGATAAAAAATGGAATTCATGGTGTTTTTACCTTGAATTCCACGTATTTAAAGCGGTAGAAGCTCTTTTTTTATTTGATTTTTTTACTACCAGCAGCGTTTTTTCCCGCTTTCGCTGCCCCACTGGCGCGACTGGGCGATTTGCTTTTGCTGGCTTTGCTGGCCTTCACCGCTTGAGCGCCGCTGGCCTTGTGCGTGGACGCGGTTTTCGCGCCAGAGGGGATGCGCTGCTCAGCCTTACCCACTTTTCCGAAGGCTAGGGCCTCATCAAAGCGTGCATCGGGGATGAATGCCCCCACCATCTCTTCCTGCTCTTGCTGCTGTAGCAAGGCCGCCGTGCGCCGCGCCGCCCGGCTGCGACCCGGGCCACGTTGCGGCGGCGGTGCAGCGGCAAGGTCTTTGCCCTCTTTCCCCTCTTTGCTCTCTTCCTGCACCAGGCAAAAATCAATGCGCCGGGCATCCAGGTCCACCCGGCTGACCTGCACTTGCATGCGGGTGCCAATGGCATAGCGCACGCCGGTGCGCTCACCGCGCAGCTCTTGGCGCATCTCATCAAAGCGGTAATAGTCCCCACCCAGCTCACTGATGTGCACCAAGCCTTCGACGTACATCGTCTCCAGCGTGACGAACAGCCCAAAGCTGGTGACCGCTGAGACCGTGCCCGAAAACTCTTCGCCCAAGTAATCGCGCATGTATTTGCATTTAAGCCAGGCCTCCACATCGCGGCTGGCTTCATCGGCGCGGCGCTCATTGGCACTGCAATGCAGGCCGGCGGCCTCCCAGCCTTGCATTTGCGCCTGAGCAACGCGGCTGCGGGTTGCCTGGGCGCTTTTGGGGGCCGTGACCCGCTCCGCCAAGCGTTTGGCCAACTTGGCCTGCGCTTCGCCAGGGGTAGGCAGTGCAGGCAGGGTGTAGGGCTTGTCGGCCAGGATGGCTTTGATCACCCGGTGCAGCAGCAAGTCCGGGTAGCGGCGAATGGGGCTGGTGAAGTGGGTATAAGCCTCATACGCCAAGCCAAAGTGGCCAATATTTTCCGGGGTGTACATAGCCTGCATCATCGAGCGCAGCAGCATGGTGTGCACCTGCAACGCATCTGGGCGGTCGTGCGTGGCTTTGGCGATCGCTTGAAATTCAGCAGCGGTGGGATGGTCGCTGATACTGGCAGGGATGGCCAAGGCTTTCAGGTAAGCCCGCAGAATTTCTATCTTCTCGATGGATGGTTTTTCGTGCACTCGAAACAGCGCCAAACGCTGGTTGTGCAAGATGAAATCACCGGCGCTCACGTTGGCTGCCAGCATGCACTCTTCAATCAGCCGGTGCGCTTGGGTGCGCTGGCTTGGCACAATTTTTTCGATTCGCCCCGCCTCGTCGCTGACGATTTTCGTCTCCACCGTGTCAAAGTCCACGGCACCGCGCGCTTCGCGGGCTTTGAGCAAGGCGCTGTACACCCCGTGCAAATCCAGGAGGTGTGGGACTAAATCTGCACGTTGTGCCGCTTCTGGCCCCCGGGTATTACTCAAAATCGCGGCCACTTCGGTGTAGGTCAGCCGGGCATGGCTGTTCATCACCGCCGGGTAGAACTGGTAGGCATGCAAATCACCATCAGCGGTAATCAGCATATCGCACACCAGGCACAGACGATCAACTTTTGGGTTGAGTGAGCACAGGCCGTTGCTCAGCTTTTCCGGCAGCATGGGAATGACCCGACGCGGAAAGTACACGCTGGTGGCACGGTCGTAGGCATCCACGTCAATGGCGTTGCCGTTTTGCACATAGTGGCTGACATCGGCAATTGCCACGAGCAAGCGCCAGCCCTTGGCGCGGCCAATTTTGGCGCTTTCGCAGTACACGGCATCGTCAAAATCGCGGGCATCTTCGCCGTCAATGGTGACCAGCGGCACATCGCGCAGATCCACCCGGCCTTTGCGGTCTTTGGCCATGACCTTGTCGGGCAATGCTTCTGCTGCGGCCAAGCAGTCCGCAGAGAACACATGCGGCACGCTGTATTTGCGCACGGCAATTTCAATTTCCATGCCCGGGTCATCCACCTCGCCCAGTACCTCAATCACTTTGCCAACGGGCTGGCCATACAGGGCGGGTGCTTCGGTCAAGGCAACAACAACGACTTGGCCCGATTTACCTTCCCCCGGCCCCTGCGGCAGCAGGACATCCTGGCCAAAGCGTTTGTCCTCCGGGGCCAATAGCCAGACACCGCTTTCTTGCAGCAAGCGGCCAATGAGTTGTTTGACGGGCCGCTCAACAATTTCCAGCACATGGCCTTCCGGGCGGCCTTTGCGGTCTTGTCCGATGATGCGCACGCGCACCTTGTCCTGGTGCAGCACGGCGCGCATTTCATTGGGCGGCAGATAGATGTCCGATTGCCCATCGCTGCGCAGCACGAAGCCATGGCCATCGCGGTGGCCTTGCACTTGTCCTTCAATTTCTTTTTGAAACTCGCGGGAATTATTGCGAGAGGTGTTTTTTTTAATATACAATTTGAGTCTTTCCTGAAATGCCCAGGTGGCGGAATTGGTAGACGCACTAGTTTCAGGTACTAGCGCTGAGAGGCGTGGAGGTTCGAGTCCTCTCCTGGGCACCAAGTTTAACGATATGCGGTGAAGCACTTCACCCAATTGTGAAAAGAATTCAGAGAAAAAAAGATTATTCAACGTGCTTTTAGCAAGAGCCCAGGTGGCGGAATTGGTAGACGCACTAGTTTCAGGTACTAGCGCTGCGAGGCGTGGAGGTTCGAGTCCTCTCCTGGGCACCAAAGCCGTTGATTGATTGTGAGTGATTAAAATTTTGCAGATGGTTTTGCTGAGTGCTACCACACTCCTAAGAAAAAGCAAAATGATCAGCCCAGGTGGCGGAATTGGTAGACGCACTAGTTTCAGGTACTAGCGCTGCGAGGCGTGGAGGTTCGAGTCCTCTCCTGGGCACCACATAAAAAGCCGTTGTGTTTACACAGCGGCTTTTTTTTTCGTGGGTGCGTTCATCCATCAAAAAACCCGGCCAAAGGCCGGCTGGGCTATGAATAAAAAAATAGCTTCATCCGCTTTGATCATAAGAATTTAAAGGCGTTAAACTCTTTAAACTCATAAAATTCAAGCGGATGAAGCTATATTTAATATAGCAATAACCGTTTAATTGCTGCCGGGCACCTTGCCCTCCACCCCTTGCACGAAGAAATTGACCCCGGCAAGGAAGCCATCATCGGCCACTTCACCGTCTTTCAGCACGACTTCGCCGCGATTGTTCACAAGGGGGCCTTGCCAGATGTGCAGGCTGCCGTCTTTTAAGCCAGCCTTGGCGGCGGCCACTTTGTCTTTGACCTCTTGGGGAATGTCATCGGCCATCGAAACCAAGTCGATTGCGCCTTCTTTCACGCCCCACCAGGCTTTGCCTTCGGCCCAGGTGCCATTCAAGACATCGTTGATCGATTGGGTGTAGTACGGCACCCAATTAATCGCCGCCGAGCCCAGGTGCGCTTGCGGGCCGTAGTCTTTCATGTCTGAATCCCAGCCGAAAGCACGCACGCCTTTTTCTTGGGCGGTTTTCAGCACGGCCGGGGAATCGGTATTTTGGAACAACACATCCACGCCGCTGTTGATGAGGCTGGTGGCGGCCTCGGTTTCTTTGGGTGGGCTAAACCATTCATTCACCCACACCACCTTGGTGCTGATGTTGGGATTGACGCTTTGCGCCCCCAGGGTGAAGCTGTTGAGGTTGCGCAGCACCTCGGGAATCGGCACCGAGCCCACCACGCCCAGCTGGTTGCTTTTGGTCATGCTGCCAGCGACGATACCAGCCAGGTAAGCACCTTCGTAGGTGCGGGTGTCGTAGGTGCGCACGTTGGCCGCCGTTTTGTAGCCGGTGGCGTGCTCCCATTTCACATCGGGAAAATCGGCGGCCAGCTTTTGGATGGTGTCCATGTAGCCAAAGGTGGTGCCAAAAATCAGCGTGTTGCCCTGGGTGGCCAGGTCGCGCAGCACGCGTTCGGCATCGGCCCCTTCCGGCACGCTTTCAACAAAAGTGGTTTCAATCTTGTCGCCAAACTGCGCCTCTAGTTGCTTGCGTGCTTGGTCGTGGGCAAACGTCCAGCCGCCATCGCCGACCGGGCCAATATAGGCAAAACCGATTTTTAAGGGGCCGGTTAGGGTGGCGGCTGGGGCTTCTTGCGCCGTGGGCGCTGCCGCCGGGGCTTGTGCTTGGGGCGGTGTTTTTTCACCACAGGCGCTCAAGCCCAAAACAGCGGCGGCAGAAACCGCTGCAAGTTGGAAAAATTGGCGTTTTTGCATGGTCTTCCTCACGAAGTTTTAAAAATTTAGGGGGTGCCGGGCACTTGGCCTTCAATGCCTTGGACAAAGAAGTTAATCCCGCGCAAGAAAGCATCGTCGGCCACTTGGCCAGCAGCCAGCACCTCTTGGCCTTGGTTGTTGCGGATCGGGCCGGTCCAGACAGCAAAGCTGCCATCCTTTAAGCCCGCTTTGGCGGCGGCCACTTTGGCATGAATCTCCTGGGGGACGATCTCGGGCACTTTGATCAAGTCCATCGCGCCTTCTTTCACTCCCCACCAGTAATTGCCGCCTTGCCATTGGCCATCCAGCGTGTCTTGCACCACTTTGGTGTAGTAGGGCTCCCAATTGATGACTGCCGAACCCAGGTGCGCTTTGGGTGCAAAGGCGCTCATGTCGCCATCTTTGCCAAAAGCGTAAGCACCGCGCTCTTCGGCCGTTTTCAGCACGGCTGGCGAGTTGGTGTTTTGGTACATCACGTCCACGCCGCCATTGAGCAGGCTGCTGGCCGCTTCGGCCTCTTTGGGGGGGTTGAACCATTCGTTCACCCACACCACTTTGGCCTGAATGGCAGGGTTCACACTTTGCGCCCCCAGCACAAAGCTATTGACGTTGCGCACCACCTCCGGAATGGGCACCGAGGCGACCACACCCACGGTATTCGTCTTGGTCATGCCCCCGGCAACGATGCCTGCCAGGTAGGCACCTTCAAAGGTTTTGCTGTCGTACACGGCCACGTTGTTGGCCTGTTTGTACCCGGTGGCGTGCTCAAATTTGACGTTGGCAAAATCGCCAGCGGCTTTTTGCACGTATTCCTGAAAGCCAAAGCTGGTGGCAAAAATCAGCTGTGTGCCTTGGCCCGCCATGTCGCGCAAAACGCGCTCCGCATCGGGGCCTTCGGGCACGCTTTCGATAAAACTGGTTTGTACCTTGTCACCAAACTTGGCCTGCACGGCTTGGCGGCCCAGCTCATGCTGGTAGGTCCACCCTCCATCGCCAATGGGGCTAACGTACATAAAGCCGATTTTTAAGGGGCCAGCGGCCTGGGCCGACTCAGGGGCTGGGGCCGCTTGCGGTGGTGGCGCTTCTTTTTCGCCACAGGCGGCCAAAGCGACGGCGGCCAAAATGGACAGCGCCAAGGTTTTGCCCCCAACAGGGCGTTGTGCAAATAAAGTCATAAAGCAAACACACAGTATGAAAAAAGGCGAGCCCAATGCGCTCGCCTGAAGCCCATGTTTACGATTGCCGCCCAGGTAGGCTACAGCGGCCACCTGGGCGCAAAGCGCCAACACGTTCCAAGGAAAAAACGGTCAATTGCCTGGATAAAAAGGCTTACCCAACGAGGCGGGCATATTCGCACGAATCCAAGTGGGATTGCGCGAAATCAACACCAAAACAACGATGGTTGCCACATAAGGCAGCATCGACAACAGCTGACTGGCCACCTGCACCCCTGAGGCTTGCAAGTGAAACTGCAGCATGGTCACGCCACCAAACAAATACGCACCCAGCAGCACCCGCACAGGTCGCCAGGTGGCAAAGGTGGTCAGGGCCAGGGCAATCCAGCCCCGGCCGGCGACCATGCCTTCGACCCACAGGGGGGTATAGACGGTGGAGATATACGCCCCGGCCAAGCCACACAAAGCGCCCCCGGCCATCACTGCCAGCAAGCGAATGCGGCGCACGGGATAGCCCAGGGCGTGTGCCGAATCGGGCGATTCGCCCACCGCCCGCAGCACCAAGCCAGCGCGAGAGCGATCCAGCCACCACATCAGCCCCAGCGCCAGCACCACGGCCAGGTACACCAACGGGTGGTGGTTAAACAGGGCCGGGCCGATCAGCGGAATATCGGACAAGCCCGGGATGCTGTACTTGGGCAAGGTCGGCATCTTGGCCTGGACGAAATTCAAGCCGGCAAAGGCAGAAAAACCCGCACCAAACAAACTTAACGCCAGCCCCGTGGCGTACTGGTTGGTGTTGAGCCAAATCACCAGCACCCCAAAAATACCGGCCAGCAAGGCTCCTGCCACCATGCCTGCAGCAAAGCCGAGCCAAGTATTGCCGGTGTGCACCACCGTCGCAAAACCGGCCAAGGCAGCGCACAGCATCATGCCTTCGGCACCTAAATTAACGATGCCGACCTTTTCATTGATCAGCAAGCCCAGCGAAGCCAGGGCCAATACCGTGCCCGCGCTCAGCGTCGAGGCAAAGAGTAAAGCGTAGGCATCCATGCTTAGCGCCCTCCTTGTGCAACGGCGACTGCTTGGGCGCGGCCCATCCAGCGCACGCGGTAAGCGATCAAGGTATCGCAGGCCAACAGGCTAAACAACAGCAACCCCTGGAACACGCCTGACAAGGCCTTGGGCAGCCCCAAACGGGATTGGGCCAACTCCCCCCCGATGTAAAACATACTCATCAAAATCGCCGAAAAAATCATGCCCACCGGGTGCAAGCGCCCCACAAAGGCCACGATGATGGCCGCAAAACCGTAGCCCGCTGGCACATACGGCGTGAGCTGGCCGATGGGGCCCGCCACCTCCAATGCCCCGGCCAAACCGGCGGTAGCCCCAGAGATCAACAGCGCCGTCCACAGCGCACGGCGCGAAGAAAATCCCGCATACCGCGCTGCGGCCGGGGCCAAGCCGCCCACCTGCAGCGCAAAGCCAGCGCGGGTGCGAAACAAAAACACCCACAGCAGCGCAGCAGCACCCAAAGCCAGGAAAACGCCGATGTTCAAACGGCTTCCAGCTATCAATTTAGGTATTTGCGTAATCGGCTCAAACAGCTTCGATTGCGGAAAGTTGTAGCCGGCCGGGTCTTTCCACGGGCCATACACCAAGTAACTCAGTACCAAGGTGGCGATGTACACCAGCATCAGGCTGACCAAGATCTCATTGGCATTGAAACGGTCACGCAGCAATGCCACGATGGCCGCCCAGGCCATGCCGCCCAGCACCCCGGCGAGCAAAATGACCGGAATAATCCAGGCCCCCGTGCTCTTGTCCGCCAGCAGCGCCACGCCACCGGCGGCCACCGCGCCGATGACAAATTGCCCCTCGGCCCCGATGTTCCAGATATTGGAGCGAAAGCACACGGCCAGCCCCAAGGCAATCAGCAGCAGGGGCGTGGCCTTCATGGCCAACTCGCCCAGTGCGTAGGCGGATTTGATCGGCTCCCAAAAAAAGGCTTGCAAGCCTTTCACCGGGTCTTTGCCCAGCAAAATAAAGAGCAGCACGCCAATGCCCACGGTCACCGCCAAGGCCAACAGCGGCGCCGCATAAGTCCACAGCTTGGATGGCTGCGGGCGTTGTTCCAACTTAAACATGCTGCGGCCCCTTCACCTGGGCATTTGCCTGCGCGGCTTCGCTGCTGGGCAGCACATGCTCCATTTCGGCCAAATGCTGTTGCACGTCGGCATTCCA
>JAANMX010002377.1_pt1 | contig 18805 bp, 16 predicted proteins | sample 7279681 | NCBI WGS metagenome assembly JAANMX01 (sample SAMN14094542, study PRJNA606508) | bioreactor metagenome | isolation source: A lab-scale SPAN reactor treating ammonium-rich wastewater day 351 | place: Ireland: Galway | collected 2018-01-01
TCTTCTATACCTGTTTATAACTTCCAAATCCTACAGATATATTCTACACCAAAATTATCCCTTTTTCTACCCCCTTCGCTAAAGAGCCAAACTCAAGGGCGCATCTTCCGAACGGTGGAAAGTCCCAACCACCGGATGCTCTTCTGCCAGGGCTGTATGACCGAAGCGCTGGGCCAGGGGGTCTACGATTTTATTGGCGAGATGGCCGCCGGGGACAAAATTGCCTGGGTTCACTTCCGCAATGTAAAGGGCCAACTGCCCCGCTTCACCGAAGTCTTTCTGGACGAGGGCGACATCGGTATGCGCCGGGCGATGGAAATCTATCGGGACAACGGCTTCAACGGGCCGTATATGATGGACCACACGCCCCATTTTCCGGTGGGCCGCTCGGATTGGTTGGGCAAAGCCTATGCCAACGGCTACATTCGGGCGCTGATCCAGACGGTTTACGGCTGAGTGGAGCGCTTTAATTGGTACTCGTTCAGCCACCCCACCCTACCCCTCCCCATTCCAGGGAGGGAACCGGATGGACTCCTCCCCCACAGTGGGGGAGGTTGGGTGGGGGTGTGCAGTTACCTTTACTGGACGGGTATTCGGGCTACTCCTCCAGCTTTTCCGGCGCGCCGATGCGGGCCAGTTCATCGGCCAGATGCAGGCGCAGCAGCTCCATCCGCCAGATGGGCAGGATCAGGTTCAGGTCCCGAATGCGGCTGTTGAGCTTGGCGATCTGGACTGTCCACGTGGCGATCTGGTCCGCCCAGCGGCGGGTCAACCGTTCCCGGTCAATGGTAGTCCCGGCCCAATCCTCGCGTATCCATTGCCAACGCTGGGTCATCTCGGCGCGCAGGCTCTCCACATCTTCGATGATTTTTTTGCGATCCCCAATCCAGGGCGGGCTGGCGTCGTTGTTCTTGAGAATTTGATTGGCCATAGCCATATCCGGCGGCTCGTTGGGATTCTCATTCAGTACGAGGGGTTTGCCTTTGCCGGGGAGGTTGTCAAACGCGCCCCCATTCATCGCTTCTTCGATGGCCTGGGTAATGTAATCCTGCCATTCGTCCACGCCTCGGGGATGGCGGGCTGTTACCGGTGGGATTTCCCCGGCAGCCCGACGCTCGGCCCGGAGTTGGCTGGGGCTGAGGGGCTTTGGTTTTTCACTCATCGCAGAGCCTCCTGTTTTGCGTAACTGCTCACCCCCACCCAACCTCCCCTACTGTGGGGGAGGAGTCAATCCAGTTCCCTCCCTGGAATGGGGAGGGGTAGGGTGGGGTGGCTGAACGGGTACTGTCTTGCAGAATCAACAGAGCGCAATGCCCTGGGCCTGGCCCAGAACCCGCCCCCTGGTCACAAACCGGCGGGGAGCAATCGTTGCGGTCTGCTGAGTATGGAATGATGGGGAGCGGAAGGCCATTCCGCCCTGCGAGAAATGTTACACTGCTGGCGACGATCTGGAAAATTACCCAGCCCGTGATAGACTATCCAGACCGAGAGCGTCAAAAGGATGGGCAAGCGATGGTACAATTGGTAAAAAGTATTTTTGTAATCCGTTCCGAAGGGCGTCTGCGCACCCCCTGGCGCTTGGCCCTCTTTGCGCTTCTGCTCGTTTTCTTTGCCCTTCTGGCCCAACTTCCCCTGGCCTGGCTGAGCGAGATTCCGCTGGAGCAGATGTCCAATCGGGCCGCGGTGGAGACGAGCCGGGGGCTGGATGGGGTGGCCTCTACCCTCTCTATCACTTTGGCTGTCCTCGTCGCAGGCAGGCTGCTGGATCGGCGACGCTTCATCGATTTCGGGCTGGGCCTGGGCCGGGATTGGTGGATCGACTTCGGCTTTGGTCTGGCCCTGGGCGCTCTGTTGATGGGGGGCATCTTTGGCGCAGAGCTGGCCCTGGGCTGGGTAACCGTAACCGATCTGTGGCATTCTGCGGGGGGTCTTCCCTTTGCGGTTGCCATCCTCGTCCCCTTGCTCGCCTTCATTTTTGTGGGCTACTACGAAGAGCTGCTGGTACGGGGCTATCTGCTGCGTAACCTGGCCGAAGGGCTGGGCTTCAGGGCGATTGGAAGCCGCTGGGCCCTGCTGCTGGCCTGGCTGCTGACATCAGCGCTTTTCGGCTTTCTCCACGCGGGCAACCCCAACGCCAGCTTTATCAGCTCTTTTAATATCGGATTGGCTGGGTTATTGCTGGGCTTGGGTATTCTACTTACGGGGGAACTGGCTATCCCCATTGGCCTGCATATTACCTGGAACTTTTTTCAAGGCAATGTCTTTGGCTTCCCGGTCAGCGGCCTGCGGGTGAGCGAGGCGACGGTTGTTGCCATCCGCCAGAGTGGACCAGAGCAATGGACCGGCGGTGCATTTGGGCCGGAGGCCGGGCTGATCGGGCTGCTTGCCATCGCCATCGGCTGTGGGCTGACTCTCCTGTGGGTGCGCTGGCGGACGGGCAGACTGGGCCTGCACACGCCTTTCGCACACTATCGCCCGTTGCAGGAGCAGATCGGAACAGACGAAAAAGGTGAAACGTGAAACGTGAGATCAGTCCGTCTGATTTCACGTTTCACGTTTTTCGTTTCTGGGCGTAAACCACTTCTACCCTTACTGTTATCCTTACTGTAATCTCTTTCCCCTGGGAGTCTCTCTATGTCCAGCAAATTGTGGGGCCGGCGTTTTACCGGGGTCAATGACCCGCTGATGGAGGCTTTTAATGCCTCGATCTCCTTTGACAAGCGCATGTGGCGGGCCGATATTACCGGCAGCCAGGCCTATGCCCAGGCATTGGCCCGTTCGGGTATCATCACAGCGGACGAGGCCGCACAACTGGTGGCCGGGCTGGAGCGGGTGGCCGACGAGTGGGCCGCCGGGACTTTTGAACTGCATCCGGGCGACGAGGACATCCACACGGCCAACGAGCGGCGGCTGACCGAATTGCTGGGGGATGTGGCGGGCAAGCTGCACACCGGGCGCAGCCGCAACGATCAGGTGGCGACGGATACCCGGCTCTGGCTGTTGGGGGAGATTGGCGTGCTCCGCGGCCACCTGCGGGAACTGATCCGCATCGCCACAGATCGGGCCGCAGCAGAGATCGATCTGCTTATGCCCGGCTACACCCATCTGCAACCGGCCCAGCCCACCCGCTGGAGCCACTGGCTGCTCAGCCACGCCTGGCCCTGGCAGCGGGATGCCCAGCGGCTGGACGAATTAACCCAACGGGTCGGCTCATTGCCCCTGGGCAGCGGCGCGCTGGCGGGCAATCCTTTCCGGGTGGATCGGGATTTTCTGGCCCAGGCATTGGGCTTTGCCTCGGTTGCACCCAACAGCCTGGACGCGGTGAGCGACCGGGACTTCGTGGCCGAGTTTCTCTTCTGGGCCAGCCTGACAATGCTCCATCTGAGCCGCTGGTCCGAGGATCTGATTATTTACAGCAGCCGGGAGTTCGGCTTTGTGGTGGTGGCCGATGCCTACAGCACAGGCAGCAGTCTGATGCCCCAGAAGAAGAATCCCGATTCCCTGGAACTGCTGCGGGGCAAGTCGGGCCGGGTCTTTGGCGAACTGGCCGGCTTTCTGATGACGGCCAAAGGGCTGCCCAGTAGCTTTAATAAAGATTTACAGGAGGACAAAGAGCCGCTCTACGATGCGGTGGACACCCTGTGCGATTCGTTACAGATTGCCGGGGGGGTGCTGGCTACGTTGACTGTCAAACCGGAGAAGTTGGCCGCCTCGCTTGTGCCCGAAATGTTGTCCACCGACCTGGCCGAGTATCTGGTGCGCAAGGGTATCCCCTTCCGGGAGACCCATCACGTGGCTGGCGCGGCTGTGCGGCTGGCCGAGGAGAGCGGTGTCCCCCTCTCTGCCCTGAGTCCCGCCCAGCTACAGAGTCTGCACCCGGCCTTTGGGGAGGATGTGGCTGAAGTATGGAGTTATGAGCGCAGCGTGGAACAGCGGGACGCATCCGGTGGCAGCAGCCGGCGTGCTGTGCAGGCACAGATAGCGTCGTTGCGGGGCTGGCTGGCGCAAGGGTGAGGATTTTGACGTATAGTCGGGATTCCTGCCGTGGCTTCTTGCCTTTTTGCGTGTGCGATTTCAGCCAAGTTGACAAAGGGCGCAAAGATTGTTAGCATAGCGCCAGACTATTCTCACCGTCTGATAATGCGGGGGAGGAAGCTGTCCCTCATCCCCTCGCAAATTAATTTTCGTTGGACACGCATCGAACCCCCACCAATGCAGTCCAGTCCCCACGCATGGAATAGGGCGTTCATCATTTGTTCTAGCCAATTTTTATACCTGCGAACTTATCGTGCGATGACTCCCACTCATCACAGGAGCACGCCTCAATGGCAAAACTGCTGGAAGTCTCAAATTTAAAGACCCATTTTTTCACCCAGGACGGTATCGTTCATGCGGTCAACGGGATCACCTATCAGGTTGGACAGGGTGAAACGTTGGCAATTGTGGGCGAATCTGGCTCTGGCAAGAGCGTTGGGGTCATGTCTCTAATCCGGCTTATCCCGGAACCGCCCGGTAAAATTGTGGACGGGACGGTCATGTTTGACGGGCAAAACTTGCTCGATCTCTCGGAAGATGCGCTGCGCAGTGTACGGGGTAACCGCATCGCGATGATCTTCCAGGACCCAATGACCTCCCTCAACCCAGTGCTGACCATCGGGCGACAGATCACCGAAGCCCTGGAACTACACCTGAATATGAGCCGGGAGGAGAGCCGCAAGCGGGCCATTGAATTGTTGGAACTGGTGGGTATCCCCGGTGCCGCCTCCCGGTTGGACGACTATCCCCACCAATTCTCCGGCGGTATGCGCCAGCGTGTGATGATTGCTATGGGGCTGAGCTGTGATCCCCAACTGCTGATCGCCGACGAGCCGACCACCGCTTTGGACGTGACGATTCAGGCCCAGATTGTGGACCTGGTGGCACGGCTGAAGAAAGAGTTAGGGATGGCAATTATCTGGATCACCCACGATTTGGGGGTGGTGGCCGGGATGGCCGACCGGGTGATTGTGATGTACTCCGGTTTTATTGTGGAAGAATCCTCGGTGGATGCTCTCTACGCCCAGCCCCGCCATCCCTACACCCTGGGTCTGTTGCGCTCAATTCCCCGCTTGGACCTGGGCCGCCAGAAGAGGCTTATTCCCATCGACGGTCTGCCCCCAGACCTGCTAGACCCGCCCAGCCATTGTCCCTTTGCGCCCCGCTGTATATTTAACATCGAAAAATGTTGGCAGGAGAACCCGACGCTGACGACTGTGGGCACGGACCACAAATCGGCCTGTTGGGTGGATATTTCCAATGTGGAAATCTACAACCCCAGCGCGGACGCAGAGAATGTTGAGGTGATTTTATGAGCGAGGCCACAATGAGCCAGCAGGCAACAAAGACAGGCAGCAATGGCGCGGGGGATTCGATTCTCTCTGTGCGTAGGTTGAAGATGCACTTTCCCATTACCAAAGGGGTAATCATCCAGCGGCAGGTGGGCAGTATTAAAGCCGTGGATGGCCTGGATTTTGACCTTTACCGGGGCGAAACTCTGGGGCTGGTAGGCGAATCCGGTTGTGGAAAATCCACGACTGGTCGGGCGATTTTGCAGCTTTATAAGCCGACCGGTGGTTCGGTGGTCTTTGAAGGTAAGGAACTAACGGAGATTAACAGCGGCGATCTGCGGCGGATGCGCCGTCGGATGCAGATGATCTTTCAGGACCCCTACGCCTCGCTCAATCCCCGTATGACGGTGGGCAGCATTGTGGGGGAGCCGTTGGAAGTCCACAATATCGGCTCCACCCGCAAAGAACGCCAGGATCGGGTGCAGGAACTGCTCAAAATCGTGGGGCTGAACCCCTACTTCGTCAACCGCTACCCCCACGAATTTTCCGGCGGCCAACGCCAGCGCATCGGCGTGGCTCGGGCCCTGGCGGTGAACCCCTCTTTTATCGTCTGCGACGAACCCATCTCGGCCCTGGACGTATCGATTCAGGCCCAGGTGATCAACCTGCTGGAGGATTTGCAGCAAGAGTTGGGGCTGACCTATCTTTTCATTGCCCACGACCTTTCGGTGGTGCGCCATATTTCCGACCGTATCGCGGTGATGTATCTGGGCAAAATTGTGGAGTTGGCGGATCGGGATGAACTCTATGCCAATCCCATGCACCCCTACACCCAGGCCCTGCTCTCTGCTGTGCCCATCCCCGACCCGCAAATTGAAAAGAAGCGCCAGCGCATTATCCTGGAAGGCGATGTGCCCAGCCCAGCCAACCCGCCCAAAGGCTGCAACTTCAGCACCCGCTGCCCCCGGGTAATGGACATTTGCCGCCAGACCGATCCGGAATTCAAGAATGACGGCAATGGTCACTACGTGGCCTGTTTCCTCTACGAGTAACTGCTCACCCCCACCCAACCTCCCCCACTGTGGGGGAGGAGTCGTTCCAGTTACCTCTACGGATAGATAACCAGCGCCATCAATAGCTGTTGATGGCGCTTTTTTTGCCCCCAAGTGCAAAGCGGAGATTACCCACCCGCTTTTTTGGCTGTATAGCCCAGGCCGTTCAGAATTTCCACGATTCTGTCCCGGTTGTCACCCTGAATTTCCAGAACACCCTCTTTGAGCGCGCCGCCGCTGCCCAGGCTGTTCTTCAAATGTTTCAACAGCGCCTGTTTGCCAGCCGCCGGACTTAGCACCCCGTCTACCAACGAGACTGTCTTGCCCCCCCGCCCCTTGCGCTCGATGCGTACATAGACCGGCTGGGTGCCCTGCACGGCAAAGGGTGCCGCCGGGTTGCGGGGCAACTGGACAGGCGCTTTCTCCTGCACCGGCTCTGGGTCTGTCGAATAGGCCAACCGTCGGTTGTGGCTCATCCATCTTCTCCTCGTAACTGTTGAACCCCCCCACCCTACACCTCCCCATTCCAGGGAGGAAAGTGGGGCGACTCCTCCCCCACTGTGGGGGAGGTTGGGTGGGGGTGAGCAATTGCTTCTCCGATGCAGCGTTTCTCTGAATCTGAGACGAACCCAGCCAGAATCCTTACGCCAGGTCTGTGTAGCTATCCAGCACGGGGATATATTCACAGCGGCAGCCTCGAATCGACTTACAGTTGCGGTGGGGTAGCTCTGGCACCCGATCCACCAGATATTGCTGGTCCCGGTGGATTTTGCAGGGCATACAGGTATGCTCGTCGTTTGGTCCACCGATCTCTATACGGCGCACGTGATCCCCGCCTTTGCAGCGCTGCCAGGTCTCCTGATTGTCCACATATAAGCCCAGGCCATAGGCCCGCCAGTAGGCCGCTTCGACACCGTTCATTCCTTCCCGGGCTAACTCCTGCTGCACTGACGCTGGCACTTCCTCCTCCGCCAACCGCCAGCGCGCCCCCCACAGATGCTGCACAGCCGCGTAGAGCTTCAGCCAGTCCAGGGTCTCTTTGCTCAGCCCTTCCACCAGCCAGTGATCCAGAAAGAGGATGCGCCGGGTCAGTGCGCTGTGGCTGAGTTGAGGCTCCGGTCCGGTCCAGTCGGCCTTGCCCAGGGGTTGGCGCTCTTCATAGGCCCGACGGATGGAGAGGGCTTCGCTGCTCTCCTTCTGGGTCAAGGCTTTGCGGACAGCCCCAATGGCCTGCCGCTTTTCTGCCTCCTGCCGGGCCCGGTAGAGGGAGAGTATGGGCTGGCCTGCCTCTGTCAGCCGATAGACAGCACCGCTGAAGGCCAGCCATCCCTGCCGGGTCAAGAGATCGATCTCCTCTACGTAGGATCGGGACAAGACCCGTTCCCACTGGCGCTGCTCCCGGTCTTCGTGAAGTTTACGCGGTTTTTCAAAGCGACCCAACAGATCGATGCGGGCGTAGTCGCGAATATCGCCCGATTGGGCGAGGGTTTTGCCATCCACTTTGCTGCGGTCAAATAGATTTTTCAGAAAACTCATCGATGGTTTTCCTGTTGGTGAAGTGTGAACTCCGGGCTGTCTGCGCGGGATTGTAGCATACCTTCGGGGCAAGCGTCCAGCGAATCGGCGACCCGTTTTCAATAGGGTTTCCGCGCCAGAGGCCGAGACTGATTCGGCGAGTTGACGATTGCCCTGTGTGAGAGGGGCAAGTAAAAGAGAACGGCGCTGGAGCTAAAGCTCCAGCGCCGTTCTCTTCACACAAAGGAGGAGGAAGAATGATTGTATGGTATACGATCCGGGGCCAACGGGCCGTAACCCTCATTGCTGTCTATTGTGCTGGCTTTTGAAGGGTTATACAATCCGCCAAGACGCTTAGGAATGGCGATGGAATAGAACCGGAAAGTTAGAGTGGAAGAAAGGTTGTAGTAGACGGCGAAAAGGGTGTATGCTGAAGCCTATGAAAAAATTAGAGCCATACGGAGAAGAGGTTGAGGAACAGATGAAAAATCTGTATCAATCCTTGTCCGAAAAAGACAGAAGACGCTATGCCGCAATCGAAGCCAAAAAGTTAGGCTATGGTGGAATAAGCTATATATGCCGAACATTTGGCTGCGATGAAAGTGGCGTCAAGCGCGGCTTACGCGAACTAGCAACTCCATTGTCGCCAGAAGATGAACGAATTCGAGAAGCAGGCGGTGGTCGTAAGGCGATTGTGGATACGAGTCCAGGAATCGATGATGCATTTCTGGAAGTCATGTCGCCTCACACGGCAGGTTCACCTATGGATGAAAGGATAAAATGGAGCAATCTAAGCCGTGAAAAGATAGCTGGATTGCTGGCAGAAAAAGGGTATAGAGTGAGTGCGAGAGTGGTCGAACAACTGTTGGAAAAACACGATTTTCGTCGTCGTAAAGCCTTTAAGAATGAAGCCGAAAAAGAGGTGGAAAACCGAGATGAGCAATTCAAAAACATAGAAAAACTGGTGGAAGATGCGCGTGCCAATGGCAATCCAGCCATGAGCATGGACGTCAAAAAAAAGAGCTGATTGGCAATTTCTATCGAGAGGGCAGGCTCTATACCCAGGAGCAAATCCATGTCAACGATCATGATTTCCGTTCATCGGCTGACGGTATGGCTGTTCCTCATGGACTCTATGATATGACTCACAATATCGGCTACCTCACCATCGGCACGAGCAACGATACTTCTGAATTTGCCATTGCCTCTATTCGCCTTTGGTGGCTGACCTACGGCATCTTTGACTATCCTAATGCCATGGAAATCTTGCTCCTCTGTGATTGTGGTGGTAGCAACAATGCTCGCAACTACATTTTCAAGCAGGATTTACAAGGGTTAGCCGATGAACTTGGTATTGCGATTCGTATCGCTCATTATCCCCCCTATACCTCCAAGTATAATCCGATTGAGCATCGCCTCTTCCCTCATGTCTCCCAAGCTTGCCAAGGCGTTATTTTCAAAACCATCGAGACCGCACGCCATTTCATGGCTAACGCCTCTACCAAAACTGGTCTCTCCGTTTTTGCTTCCATTCTTGACCAAGTCTTTGAAACCAAGCGCAAAGTTACCGCTGACTTCAAAGAAAATATCCCTATTCACTTTGATGACTTTCTCCCAAAATGGAACTATGTGGCTCGTCCCTCTTTCTGGGAAGTCCCCGACTTTATTTAATTCCCGTTCCTTAGATGTGTATGGTAGGTCCGTAACTCTCAAAGTAACTGTTGAGCCACCCCAGCCTACCCCTCCCCATTCCAGGGAGGGAACTGGATCGACTCCTCCCCCACTGTGGGGGAGGTTGGGTGGGGGTGCGCAGTTACCTCTCAAAAGCCGATTCCCTGGCGCAAATAAGGAATCGGCAGTACGGCTGTCAGCAGACAGACCACGAAGAGCAGGATGAGGGCCAGATAGCCCCAGGTTGTCAACCCGCTCAGTTCGCCGCTGAGATAGGTCAGAAAGAGTGTGGCTGCCAGCAGCCCGTTGCTGACGATAGCCGCCACCAGCGTGCCCGCCCGCAAATCAATTTCACCCGCAGCCAGCAGCAGCCCAATCCCCAACCCCAGCAGCGCAGAACCAGCCAATCGGGACATCAGCGGCGGGTCGGCGGCCAGCCCCAGATGGGCCAGCATATCCAGCGGATGGAACAGCAGTAAAATGCCCAGCCCCAGCCCCACCACAAGGGCGTCGATCCGCAGCATTATGCGGATGGGGCGGTAGTGATCGATAAAAGTGTAGGCCATAAATCGGGAAGGGGTGGATTGGGATGGCGCAGTGCCAGACAGTACAAAAGTCCGCAGTCGCCAGTCCAAAGTCCTGAGCCAAGTCTGAGCGTATTGCGGTCTACTGGTAGTCCACAGTCGCCAGTCCAAAGTCCTGAGCCAAGTCTGAGCGTATTGCGGTCTACTGGTAGTATAACAGGAGGTCTGTCTGGGGAGAACTGGTGGGGTGGGTGCGCAGAAAGGATGCGCTCTCTACACGGGCCTGATATGGCAGAAAACGGGATTTTCAGCTATTGTTATCGGGTTATTCTATCCAGACAGGGAGGTTGCTATGAATCGTTATACAGGGAAAATAGCGCTTATCACCGGCTCGTCCAGCGGTATTGGCCGGGGCATTGCTCTGGCGTTGGCTGGCGAAGGCGCGGATGTGGTGATCAATCATCTCTCCGACGGCGGGCGGGCCGAGGAGACCGCCCAGGCGATCCGCGGGCTGGGCCGGCGGGCGCTGGTGGTGGGGGCAGATGTGGCTCGCCGGGAAGAGGTGGCCGAACTCTTTAGCGCCGCGCTGGACGCCTTTGGCCGGGTGGATGTGGTCGTAGCCAACGCGGCTTTCTCCATTCGGGAGCTGACGGTTGACGCAGCCTGGGAAAATGTAGAGGCGGTTGTCGGTGTGGCCCAGTTTGGCGTCTATCACACCTGCCAGATGGCAGCCCAGCAGATGATCCGCCAGCAGCAGGCTGGGCGGCCCGGCGGCAAAATTCTGGTGACCGGCTCGATTCTGGCCCAGATTCCCTTCCCGACCAGCGGCGCATACAATATGGCAAAGGCCGCGGTCAACCACTTCGCCCGCACCCTGGCCGCCGAGCTGCTGCCCCAGCGCATAAATGTCAATATCATCAACCCCGGCTGGATCGACACGCCCGGCGAGCGGCGCTATACCAGCGACGCCGAGATCGCCGAGGCTGCCGGGCGTATGCCCTGGGGTCGGATGGGCACGCCGGAGGACATCGGCAAGGCCGCGGCCTTTCTGTGCAGCGAAGATGCGGACTACATCACCGGCACAGCCCTGACTGTGGATGGCGGCTATCTGCTGGGTATGCGGTTGGCCTGAGGATGGCGGGTTGCGGGTTGCGGGTTGCGAATTGCGGGTTGCGAATTGCGAATTGCTGTCCGCTATCTGCTCTCTTTTTCAGCTTACGGAGGCTTTTGTGAAAATTACTTCTGTTCGGGCCTATGCCATCAAAATTCCACCGGCCCAGGCGGCGGCCATCGAGGGCAATCGCAATGTGGAAGCCTATGGCGATTACACCATCGCCGCGGACGCTTGGACTTCCATCTATTCCCGCAACCACGAGACCTGCTTGGTGCGGTTGGAGAGCGATAGCGGGCTGGTGGGCTGGGGCGAAGGCCAGGCCCCCGTGTCTGGCCGGGCCACGGCTGCCATTGTGGAGGACCTTTGCACCCCCCTGCTCATCGGACGAGACCCCTTTGATGTGGAATACATCTGGTATCGGCTCTACAGCGCCATGCGGGAACGGGGGCACATCACCGGTTTTTATGTGGACGCCCTGGCCGGGGTGGACCTGGCCCTCTACGATCTGCTGGGCAAGGCCCTGGACAAGCCGGTCTACAAATTGCTGGGCGGCAATTTTCGCCCGGATGTACCGGTCTATGCGGGGCTGGGGGGCACAGAGCCGGAGGCCGTGGCGACCCAGGCGGCGTCACTGGTGCAAGCGGGCTATGGCGCGCTGAAGCTCCACCTGCGGGTTGCCAACCCGGAGCTGCTGGGGATTGTGGCCGCGGTGCGGGAGAGGGTTGGCCCAGGCGTCTCGTTGCGGGTGGATATTCACGGCACCCGGGATGTCTCCGGGGCCATTGAACTAGGCCGGGGGTTGGAGAGGCTGGGGGTGAACTGGCTGGAAGCGCCCTGTCAGCCCGAAGACATTCGGGGACAGGCCGAGATTGCCAGGGCGCTGGATATGCCCGTGGCGACCGGGGAGTGGCTGCGTACTGTCTGGGAATGGCGGCAGTGGATCGAGCAGCGCGTCTTTGATGTGGCTATGCCCGACATTGCCCGCACGGGGCTGAGCGAGGGCAAGCGCATCGCCGCGCTCTGCGACAGCTTCAACCTGCCCATTGCGCCCCACATCGGCGGCGGCGGTATTCTGGCCGTGGCGGCCAGCATCCATTACTCGGCGGCCATCCCCAACTTTCAGATTATGGAGCACAGCCACGGGGCACATAGCTGGAAGGGGTCGATTGCCACCAGCTATCCAGAGACGGTGGAGGGCGTTTTTCCCCTTCCCACCGGGCCGGGGCTGGGTGTCGAGATCGACGAGGCCGCGGTGGAACGCTACAGCCGTGCCCCGGCAGGGCGGTGATAAGCCCCAGGGAAAAGTAGAACAGAAGACGTAACTGTTGAGCCACCCCACCCGACCCCTCCCCATTCCAGGGAGGGAAGTGGATCGACTCCTCCCCCGCTGTGGGGGAGGTTAGGAGGGGGTGAACAGTTATCAGAAGACTGATTCAGACGAAAAGCCCGCCGATAGGATCGGCGGGCTTTTCTATTCAGGCTACGGGTCATATATGGGTCATATTTTTGCCATTAGGCCCAATCCCCTTCCTGTGGTAAGGTGCGACCCCGCCCCTTTTTGTGAAGCGCCCGTGAAGCGTTTGTGAAGCGCTGGCTTGTGTATGCTGGCGCCGACACCAAAAATATTTTCTATAAGTCCCTTGCGCTACAGCCGCGTACTTTTGTATAGAGCAGATAGCTGGTCTATTTTCGGCTCATTGGGAACATCCGTGATCCCCGCTCCAGCGCAGGTTGAGTAGACCGGGGCAGTTTCCGGTCGTATCGAAACCGTAGCGGGTCAACCACGGAGATTCCCAATGAACCCTATTTTCAAGGAGAACTCGACAAATGCTACTTAAGAAATTCCAACAGTTGGCTCAGTGGGTCGGTTTTTTAGCCATTGCCGGTCTGGCCCTCTATGGGCTGGTGACGCTGGGCAGCGGGCGGCTGTGGGCCGCGGGGGAGGAATCCCGACCAGCCGCGGAGGATGCGCCCGCCATTACCATTCCGTCTACATTCAACTATCAGGGCTTCCTGCGCGACGGCCAGGGCAACCCCATGGGCGGCACGCATAAAATTACGCTCAAACTGTGGAAGGATGTGGAAGCCACAAACGTCGCGGCACTGCATACGGAAGATTTCCCGGCAGTTTCTGTGCGGGATGGCCTCTTCAATGTGCTGATGGGATCCCTGGCATCTCTGGACACGAATATCTTCGTGAACAATGCCGCCATTTTTGTGGGCATTTCGGTGGATGATGGGGCGGAGTTGCTGCCCCGCCAGCGCATCCATCCCGTGCCCTGGGCGATTCTGGCTACCAGTGCCCAGAGCGCGACGACCCTTGTCAATGGCGCTTCTGTGAGCAATTTGAAGCTGAACGGTACGACCGATATCGGTGATGCGATTATGTTTCCCCGTGGCGACGGCGGCGTTGAGTTCCAGGGGGAGAACTTTATGTACGCCAACAACGGCGCAGCCCGTTTTTATGTGGACAGCGGTGGAGCAAGGATTTACAAAAACGCCACCGTTGACGGCAATGTCAACATTGGCGGAAAAATCACGACTGGCGTCAAACCGATCCTCATCAAACGATACAACGATGTCGCGGTGCATAACACCAATTTTAACCTGGGAATCTCCGCAAATGACTACGCCTGCACCATCGGCGGTTGGGCTGTGAATATGGATGTGAATGAAATTGGCTACGCGCTCTGGTCACGTTCCACATACACGGAAAGTGGCACCTGGCATATTCAGTTCTATGACAAAGTGCATGGACAGACCCCCAATCCCCCGGTCAGCTTTGATGTGATCTGCTTCCGCTATGATATTACCCAGTGGCAGAATGGCAGCGCCGTGGGTGCGGCCTCTGATGTGGTTGAGCCAGCAACAGCGGGTGCCTTGCCCAACATTTCTTCGGACGAAACAGGACAATAAGGGGAACCCAATGAAACCGAACCCAACTTACTGGGCCGGCTTACCCCCTGCCCTCAGCAGACGTCTGCGTCTGCTGGAACTGATGCTGATCTTCTGTCTGGTTATCCCGCTTCTGCTCGGCGCAGGCACGGCCCAATTCCCAAATCCACCGGACGATCCACCGGCTGTCCCTGGCGGCTTTACAGCCATTGCGCCGGGGGGCGATCCGGCGGCCAACAGCGCCTTTGTGGCCAACCCCAGCTTGCCGACCGCCGGTGCGCTGATCTACGAAGACTTTATCAAACTGGAGCGCAAGGCGTACAACCTGCTCAAACCGAATCTGGAGTTCCGGGAGTCGATCTCGCCCTACAACAGCAAGCCCGACTACCTGACACTGGTGCAGAAGTTCGACTATCAGGCCGGTTTGGCTTCGTCGCCCTACACAGACACATTGGGCACTGTGACGACCATACAGGCCCGCATCGACAAGGCCGACAGAGAATTGCGCCAGGCCCGGGACCTCTACGCCTTCCTGGCCGTCTATGCGCCGGAGAGCCGTTTTCGGCAGAACTCCGTCACCGACGGTATCAACTACACCACCACTCTGTGCGGCGAAGGCACCACCAAAGAGATGCCCAACCCGCCGGACCCGGCCAAGAGCGGCCAGGTGCTGCCGCCGGTGGTCGATTGGTGTGATTTCAAGGCCCGGCTGCGCCAGAGCGTGCGCGAGGCCGCCAATATCCGTATGATCTTCGGCCAGCAGTTCGTGACCGATGCCCTGGAGCTGGCCTTCAGCGGCGACTTCAAAGGGGCCGACGATTTTGTGCGCCAGGAGATTGCCAAGCTGCGCGCGGCCGAGAATCAGTATGAACTGGTAGAGGCGGGCATTGCCGAAGCCCTGGACAGACCCCTGGGCAGCGGCTGTCTGGTGTCGGACTTCTTCACCCAGACCGAATGGTCGCTCCTCTTGGAGGCCGCGGCCAGCAAAGAGACCGCCCAACACCACATCGCCATCCGCCAGAGCTATCTGGGCGAAATCGACAAGCCGGAAGATAAATCTCAATATCCGGATCCCCAGGCGCTGGCGGTCAAAGTCCAGAATGACGCCAGCAGCACCTACCGGGCATCCCTGCGCGAAGGCCATATCAAACTGATTGGAATGGCCGGGATTGGGGCAAGCGCGCCGACGGGGATGGGCTGTGCCCAGGGCGAACGCCCGGACGGGCTGCTGGTGGCTGAGATGGCCCTGAATATGCTGAAGACCCGGGACGCGGCCCGCAATCTGGCCGAAAATCGCAATATCTTTGGTTTCAACGTCACCCTCGTCCCGGCCCGGCCCTATTCCAAACCGGCCAGCAGCGGTCAAACCGGGCTACTGGAGGATGCCTACGCTCTGGCCGAGGAGGCCAAAGACCTGCAGAAGATCGCCTATGCCACGAAGCTGGCTTTCGATAATACCCAACAAAAGCTCATTGATGATGTGGATGCGGTGCGCAGCGGCGTGGACAACGAAATCTATGCAACCTTCGGCTGTGCAAAGCCATCGCCCGGCACTGTCAGCGACGGTGATTTCTTCACCTGCGCCGAACAGCAGATCGAATATCTGAATATCTGTCTGAACAGTATTCAGTCGCCGACGGTAGAGAATCAGCCATCTGCCTTTGACACCTGTATGGCCGATCCCAAAGTCAAGGAGGGCGATGCCAAACGTTCCCTGCTGGACCTGCGGGGTGTCTGGCTGGAAGTGGCAGCTATCAAACTGAAGATCGACAACCTGAGCAAACGCATCAAACTTTCCAAAGACGCCAATGTGAAGGTAACCGCATCCATCATTGCTGATGGGGTGATTCAGACGGCCTTTCAGGTGGCGGACGCGGTGAGCGACGCGGTGGAAACGGTTGTGCTCAGTTCCGGCGGTGGCACCATCACAAAACCTGGCTCCGTAGCCGCAGGGTTGGCCGCCGCCGCGGCAGGCGCCAGTTCCACCGCGGCGGCTGTGGTTGTGCAAGACGCGGGTGTCGATGTGGAAATCGGGAATCTGCTGCTGGACATCAGCGAAAGTTATGTGGACTGGCAGGTGGCCCATCAAGCCTATCTGGCCAAGAAGTCCGAATTTGAGGATCTGATCGGCGACGATCTGCTGATGGAGGCGCGCAAGCAGCGGGCCTATCTTCAGTACAGCTCGGCCAACGACCCCAGCCACCGCATCGTGCGCGATTCGGCCCGGCTGCAAGTGGCCGCGGCCCTGGAACGTGCCTCCCGCATCGCCTATCTGGCCGCGCGTCGGGCCGAATATGAGTATGCCGTGCGTCTGTCGGCCAGCGGCTTTGCCATCTCCAAAATCTACAAAGCCCGCACAGCAGAGGATGTCAAACAGTTCCTCCTCGACCTATCGACGAAAATCAACAGCCTGAAGCCGACTTCGCCGAAGAATCCCATCGACTACGAGATATCCGTGGCCCAATATGTGGTGGGGCTGACGGATGCGGCCTTGCGGGCCGATGGCTTCACCACTGCGGAGGCAATTCTGGCGGAACGGACCAAGCGCTTCCGGGTCTGGGTGGCCGAACACACGATTGCGGATACGGAAAGTGGGGGCAAACCAGCCCTGCTCTTCTCCTTCCCCACCAACATTCAGGACGGTGGCATCTTTGCCAATGTCTATGGGCCGGGCTACAGCGGTCTCTGGCTGCAACAGATGGCCGCGGTGGGGGATCCCAATCCCGTGAATAAGGGTGTGAGAGCAGATGTCGTGAGCGCTCAGACAGGTCTGGAACGGCGCACAATTCGCATTTCCCAATCCGGCCTGGTGCAGGTGCGGGCCAACAGCGGTTGCATTCTGGACTACCGTCTGGTCGCCCCGGCTTTCCTGCTGGGGCTGGAATGGTCTGAGGGCCAGAACCCGGAAAAAGCCTTTGCCCAGTTCCAGGCCCGTGTCAACAATGAGCCGACCAATTCGACTGATGTGCAGGCGAATGAGCTTCTGGGACGGGGGATCGCCAGCACCGAATGGACAGTGAAGCTATTCACAGGCGGCGCCGGCAATCTGGCGGATATGGACCTGCAACAGCTAAACGATGTGGTGCTGAAATTCAGCGCCACCTACGTCTCCCGGGATGTGCCGAACAAAGTGCCCAAGCTGTCCGAGTGTGTCAAGATTGACTTTTAGGAACGAGGATGCCATGCAACGAAAACGTACATTACCTATAACGATATTCGTCGGCCTCCTCGTCGTTGGATTCGTCGCGGTGCTGTTGACCTTTGGGCCGACTATCCGTGTACCCGCGAGCGCCGATGCAAACCCAGCCCCGGTGGTGCTTCTCGCCGCCGAGGCTGGGCTGGAAGGCACCTTTGCCGGAGAGGTGCAGCTATACTGGGGGCTGACAGGTGTACTCAGCGATACCCTGAAAACACCCACACCTACACCCACAACTGTGGGCAACAGCTACCCGTACACCGATTCGATGGTGGCGGAGCTGGGCAGTATGGACCTGGGCTTGCTCATTCAGCAGAGCGGTACGAATATCACCGCCTACGTGGACCTGGACAACACACTGGTCTTTTCCAAAGAACACACCATCCAGGCGACGCCGGTCGGTCCGACGCCCTTCCCTGGCACACCCGCACCGGGGGCCACGCCTCTGGCTGTGGGGCCAAAACTGACGGGCAGCTTCGACGGTACAACCCTGGACCTGCGATCTGAGGAGATGGTGCTGAACGTCGCGGGCAAAACCGGTGTGAAGCAGCAGTTTCACCTGACCGGGACGGTGGACCGGCAGCCCAATCTGATTACCCTGACCGGTGAGTACCGGGAAACCATCTGGAACTACATGCCCCAGCCGGTGACCGTCATCGGCAACTTTACCATTCACCAGGCCGTCTTTCTGCAAACGCCGGATGATACACCGACACCCACACCGACGAGTACGCCTGTGACGCCAGGCGCGTCCACCCATACACCGACGCCAACGGCTACCATCACACCGACTGCCACCCAGACGCCCACATCTACACCGTCGCCCCTGCCTGGCTCCACCAACACGCCGACGCCGACCAGCACGCCGACAGCCACACCCACGACCCAATCCTCCAGCGGGGCGACGGTGACGGGGCTGGTCTATGACGACCAGAACGGCAATGGCAGCCAGGAGAGCGGCGAGCCGGGCATTGCCGGCGCGGAAGTCACCCTGACCGACGGCAGCCGCAGCCCAGAGCTAACCCGCACAGCCATCACAAATGTGGGCGGTGTCTACACGCTGGATGACGTGCCCGTGGGTCAGTACACCCTGCAGGTCAAACTGCCCGCCGGTCAGGGGGGAAGCAATCCCCCGCCGGTGCAGGTGACTGTGAGCGGCAAGGATACGGTGACTGTGCCGTCGGTCGCGGCGCAGGTGAAACGGACCCTCTATCTGCCCAGTATCAATCGATAGAAGGGCACGAATAACCCAAAAAAGGGAGAGAGGATACCCGACATTGGGTATCCTCTCGGTCAATGAAAAAGAGGGTGCATCCGCTCTTGGATGTACCCTCTTTTTATGGCCCTGCTTTATCGGGACAGTTCTCCATGCGACAGGTTGCGCCACGGGGGATGAAAATGTAGGTCGGACTGTTAGGCTGTTCCGAAGAAATAGTTACTCATGAAGGGGGAGAAGAACAAGTGGGATAAGGACAAACCACTTGCCTAAGCCAGACAAGCGATTGAAGCGA
>JAANMX010002378.1_pt1 | contig 18796 bp, 14 predicted proteins | sample 7279681 | NCBI WGS metagenome assembly JAANMX01 (sample SAMN14094542, study PRJNA606508) | bioreactor metagenome | isolation source: A lab-scale SPAN reactor treating ammonium-rich wastewater day 351 | place: Ireland: Galway | collected 2018-01-01
CAGCCGGTGGCGAAACCTCAGGATGGTGCTCTCATCCGGTATTCGTCCATGGGCATCGAGCTGGGCAAACTCCCGGTAGATCGGGGTGTCAAAGAAGGCTTCTTCCATCGCCAGATCCGACAAGGTGAACCACTGTTGCATGCAGTGGATGCGCAGCATGGTCTCCAGTGCAAAAGGTGGGCGACCGTTCTTGCCTTCTGGGTAATAGGGCGCAATGAGTTCGACCAACGCAGCCCAGGGAACCACCAGATTCATCTGGGCAAGAAGTTCCTGCTTGCGGGTCTTCTTGGTACTCAGGTTCAGATCAAGGCTGCTTTGCTTCATAGCCGTGAGATTGCCATGGCCTGCTGACTCCTACCAAACATCGGGGGAAGTTTTGCAGGATTTCCCTAGAGTCCAGGCCCCAATCCTTCGATTCCAGTTTTCGAAGGTGATTAACTACGCATTCAAACGTCATACACCAGCTCCATTGCTATAAATGTGCACCGCTTTGATATCAATGAGTGATAGTGAAACGGTAGGAGCCAGTATTGAATGTTCGTGCGACATCACGTGTCGCATGTTGCCTGTGGAAGCAAACCAGATTGGTGTTGTTTAGCCCCCCGGAGACTGAATGGTTCAAGCGTTCATCTGCGCCGGAGACATCAACGTCTATGTGGCCAGCCAAGAGACCCTCTTTCGAAGGACATGGTCAAAGTCAGCCGAGTATTCATACGGGTCATTGGTGGTGACGTTTCCATTGGAGCGCCAGAAGGTAGTCAGCCTGGAAGCGTGCTCAGGGGGTGGGGGCTTATACGAGACCACTGAAGACACCAAGAAAAAATACTGCATCCCACGCCACCAGACCCGCCAGGTCTGGTGATGTGAGCGTCAGGTTGAATCTCCCTGGCTTTCTGGCGACCGGGCACTTCCGGATTTCTGATGGAGCTTCTCAGCCAGGCTGGGCTTGCTTGGCGTGTTGAACTGATCCATTGGCTCGCCCTCCTGGGCATAGAACTCATCGACCACCGCCGCGCCTTCTTCCTCCGTCTCCTCGAAGTCCCCGCGCGCCAGACCCAGCCGCGCAGCTTCATCGAGTGCAGCCTGGTCCATGCCCGCTGCCAGCCGGGCTTGGTGCAGCTCCTTTGCCAGGACCATGGCCTGGGCTAACGTGCTCCCGGTTCGTGTCGTGAGATCCACGTAGTAGATGGGCGCCCGATGCGACATCGCCGTGGACTTGCCCCGCAGGCGCAGTTCCAGCGGCAAGGTTGCGAGCAATCCTCCCGAGACCGCATGGAAGTAATGCAGCCGGGCCAGGAGCGTGCGGATGCTGTTGAACCCCGTCGTGCGGAACACAAAACTCCCCAGCTCATCGCACCCCACCTCGTTGCCAGTACTGTCCCCTGCATCGATGCGCACATGCAGCCGCCCGTAGGGCTTGCAGGCACCCGCCACCGCCAGAGAACAGGCATGGGGCGCCGGACAAGGCAGGCTCTGCATGCCCGACGACGTCACGCGTCGGCAAAACTCGCCATCGCCCACGCACAAAGGCCGCCCCGTCGTTCTCTCGAACAGCGTGTACTTGGCCCGCAGACTCAGATCCGGATCACCAAACAGCAGCCGCACCGGAATGCTGCGCAGCTTGGCGCTGCTGTCCTTGCGCAAGACTTCATCAACCGGGTGCAACACCCAGCCGTCCTTGAGCTGAACCTGGCTGGTGATGGTGAACTCATCATCCTTCTCCGGCAAACGCTTGCCGTTCTTCTCCACGACCTTGCCGATCGCGATCCGGCCAATGGCCGGGGGTGTCAAAGCCAAGCCCTTGAGCATGGTGAACTCCTTTCTGTGAACATAAAAAAGCGGACCCGCACCGGTCTGGTGGAGGTCCGCTGTGGGGTGGATGGAATACGGGGTGACTGATTGACCGGCATCGCACCTATGTCTGCACCAAAAACCGCCGACTCCCCGGCTTGGGCACGATGTAGCCCTGAAGCAAGGGCGCCTGGTCCTTTTGCAATCGTGCTGTATCCAGGGTCACGCCATCCTTGCTGCGCTTCCAGGACACTTCCCCGTTCTCGAACAGTGCCCGCGTGGCATCGCCCATGCGCTGCTCGATGGACTGGCGCAGCCGGGCTTCGGTAGCAGTCTGGGCAGCGATCACCTCCCGCACCGCCAACAGATCAGAAAACACCGCCGACATCACCAGGTCCTGGCGCAGGTCCAAGGTGGTGCCACTGTCCCGGGGGTAGAGACTGCGTAATGCCAGTTCCGCCGAATCCGAACCATCGGCCGGCGGCTCCTTGTCATGCTCGACGTACCACCAGAACTGCTGCTCCAGTGCGATGAGCTGGGCGATCATGGCGGCATCCCGCTCGATCCGAAACACCTGCAACTCCTGCCCACCGATGAGCACCGCCACATCGGCGGCCTGCTTGCCGGTGACGGCCAGCTGGTGCATCACCTGCAGCTGCACATACTCGGGCACCCCCTCGCGCCACAGCCTGGATCCATGGATACCTGCCGTCTTGCACTCCAGGATCTGCACATCCGGGGCACCCACGACCTCCCGGTCCAGATTGGCCCGCATCCATGGGTGCTCCGGGTGCTGAAGCACAGCATTGACCCGGCGTACCCGGTGACCGCTGCGCTTGGTGTAATGCGCCGCCACAATGGGTTCGAGCAGCGTGCCCCAATACATCGGGCTCTGGTCATCGTTGGGATCGACCACCGGCAGACCGCCATCGCGACCGGTCTTCTCCATCCACAGCTGCAGCTGTGACTTGTACGGATGCAATCCCACGGCCGCTGCCGCATCGGAACTGCCAATGCCACCCTTGCGCACTTCGAGCCATTGGTCCCGGTCCAGCGATGTCGTCTTGACCAGGCGAAGGGCAGGGCGCTGCAATCCTTCCTTGGGGCGGATGGGTACCGCCACCGTTGTTGCTGAAATCATCGTGAAATCCTTTCTGTCGTTCTACAAAACAAAGGCCGGCTCCCGCAGGGCCGGCCTTATGACAAGTTCTCGATGGGCGTATCCGCGCCCACCACCAGGTTCACAAACACATCGGCCCCAAAATTGGCATCCAATGCCTCACTATCCAGCGGGTTCAGTCCGCCCAGACGCCGCATCGCACGCTGGTAGGCTGCGATGGCGCAATCCGGGTTCGGGTGCTGCCCGACAGGCAGACCCGTGTCTTCGTCGTCTCCATGAATGCGCCCGGAGATGAAGTAGTGCTTCATGTTCCATTCCTGTGGGATCAGGAAGCCAACTGCAGCGCATGCTCCAGAGCCCGTTGCTTGAGCGCCGCCCCCTGGCCGAACCAGGCACTGTCGAGCCGGTACTCCTGGCTGCGGGCACGCCGCTCGTGGTCCACGAACTCGGTGACCGAACACAGCAGGCCCCAGGCCGTGCCCTTGGCCGCCTGCAGTTCCGCACCCCGGCCACCACCCTCATACAGGGCCTGCACCTTCTTGAGCGCTCGCTCGTTCGTCAGGCCCAGGGCTGGATCGGCATGGGCGTCCGTCTGGCACAGCACCTTGAGGAAGTAGTTCATCGATTCGTGGCTCTTGACCTTGCGCTCCGACAGCGTCTTCATGCGGTACATGAAGCTGTCCCATTGAGAGACGGCGATCCCCAATTGCTTCTTCACCGCTTGGGCGTCAAAGCTCGTGCTGTGGGGCACCTTGATGGCGCTCGTGGCACCACTCAGGGCAATCGAGAGCGTGTTGTTGCAGACCACGCGGATCGTGGTGGGCGTAGCCGTGGTGGCCAGCGTGCCATCGCAGGACGTGGCCAGCAGCAGATAGCCATTGACCACATCGTTGCCCTTGAGGGCCGAGGACTTGCCGGTGCGCGCCAGCGCCCAGAACTTGCGCCCTGCCTTGAGGACACCAGCGGTTTCCAGCTCATAGCCCGAGACCTCGGACAAATCCCGGTAGAACTCCAGCACCTGCTGTGGCTGCACCACCTGGTATCGCCCTGATACCACCGACAGAGGTGCTTTGGTATCGCTGCGGTAGAGCACCTTCTGGTCCTCGAAGGTCATGATCGAGCCCAGCGCGCCGACCTGATCGGCCATGTAGCGCACCGGACTCTCGCGGATGGTCCAGTCCATGCCCGCCTCACGGGCCCAGACCTCGATGGGTTGCTTGGCAGGCAGCTGATTGCCCAGCTCATGCCAGGGCGTCTGGCCGACATAGGCCATGGATTGAAGAAGATGTGCCATGAAATGACTCCTTGAAATGAAGTAAAGGGAGGGGAAGAAAGCAAACAAACGAAAGAGCTGCGCGCAGCCGCTGCAGCCGAACGGGAAACCGAACGGAAAACAAACAGGGCGGCAAGCTCAGTCCAGGCGGAACGTGTGCCCGCAGCTGTGGCATTCGAGGTTGTCCAGAAACTTCTGGTCCACGGCCTCGCCGACCTGGGCGCCGACCTCGCAGCCGAGCGCCCCGCCGACCAGGCCACCCAGCGCCGCGCCAGCGATCGAACCCAGCAGGGAACCGGCGGGACCGGCGACAAAACCGACCGTGGCACCCAGGTGCGCGCCGCGCAGGGCACCGGCAGCACCACTGGCAGCACCCGCAATGGCGCCGAGCGTTCCTCCAGCTTCGCGGCCGAGAGAGCGAGAACCAATCCGGGAGGACTGGCATTGGGGACAGACAGGCATAAGTACTCCTTGAAAAACAGGGTTGAGGGAAAGGGACGGGAATGGGGGAGGGGGCCAGAGCGGACCGACCTCCAGACGCACAAAAGCCCCGGTGCTTGCGCACACGGGGCCGGTGGAGGAAATGCGGAAAGGGGGAAAGGAAGGCGCAGTCCCAGGACTCAGCCAGGGTAGTGCGCCAAGACGGCACAAAGCCCGGCAAACCTGTCAGGCGTGCCGGGCTGTCTCATGGGAACTTGGGGGACGGGGATCAGCGCATCACGCTGAAGTGCCAGGCAGTTCTGTGCCTGCTCATGAGGGTGATATGTGACTGAAAAAAAATGGAATCGACATTGCAACCGCAGGTGTGGGCGTGTTCAGCCTTGAGCATCCTTGCTGCGGCAGCGGTCAGGTGATTGCCAAGAGGGAAGGATATGCCGGTTTGCGCGATGCTTCAGAAAGATCAAGCGCAGCCAACATGTCGTTGGTACCTTGAAAATTTTGCACTATCCTGTCATGGTTTGCCCTAAATTGGTCACGTCCATGTCTACAAGCCCCAGTGAGGGAGAAATCCTCACCATCAAGCAGGTCGCTGAGTACCTGAAGGTCACTGAGCGCACGATCTACCGTCTGGCAGGTGCCAAGAAGATACCCGCCTTCAAGGTGGGTGGCACTTGGCGGTTTGCGCGGGCTGACATTGACGCCTGGATCAAACAGCAGTCGATGGAAGGGCTGGACACGGGGCGGGATGGAACGCCATGAAGACGCTACGCAAGATCACCATTGATGGCTTCAAGTCCATCGAACACGCCGAGCTGGAGCTGGGCGACCTGAACGTGGTCATTGGTGCCAATGGCTCGGGAAAGTCCAATTTCATTGGCGTTTTCCGATTGCTGGAGCGGGTGCTCTCGCACAACCTGCAGATCTATGTGGGCAGCGAGCCCGATCGCTTGCTGCACCATGGGCGCAAGAAGACACAGACCCTTTCGTTGGATTTCCGATTCGACCAGAACGCCTACGGTTTCGCGCTGAAGGCCTCTCAGGACACCCTGATTTTTGAGACTGAGCGCGTCGAGTACAGCGGCCTGTGGAAGTATGCCGAGCCGATAGCTGTGGGTCACAAGGAAAGCAAGCTGGAAGAGGCTGCTGAGTCCTATAAGAACAAGATTCCGAAGCATGTGTTCCCGAAGGTCCGGAACCTGGTCGTCTACCACTTTCACGACACCTCGGACAACTCGCCCGCCAAGCAAACTTGCAACGTCGCGGACAACCGTTCTTTCCGCCCTGATGCGGCCAACTTGCCGGCCTACCTTTATTGGCTCCAGGAAAAGCACCCCGTGCAGTTCCGCCATATTGAGGAGCACATCCGGCTTGTGGCACCGTTCTTTGACCGGTTCGAGCTGGCACCTTCACAGCTGAACGAAAAGAAGATCAAGCTGGAATGGCGGCAGAAGGGCTCAGACGCCTATTTCGATGCGTACTCCCTGTCGGACGGCACGCTGCGCTTCATCTGCTTGGCAACCTTGTTGCTGCAACCCAATCCACCGGCTCTGATCCTGCTGGATGAGCCCGAACTGGGCTTGCATCCCTTTGCCATTCGTATCCTGGCCGAGATGCTGGAGGCTGCGTCCAAGCGGGTTCAGGTGATCCTGGCCACGCAATCAGTAACGTTGCTCAACAACTTCGAGCCGAAGGACGTGATCGTTGTCGAAAACGATGGCCTGAAAACCACTTTCAAGCGTCTGGACGAAGACAAGCTGTCGGTGTGGCTGGAGGAGTTCAGCATCGGCGATTTGTGGGAGAAAAACGTCCTGGGAGGTCGCCCATGACCCGGCTGTTAATGCTGGTGGAGGGCCAGTCGGAAGAAATTTTTGTCAAACAGACACTGGCACCGCATCTGGCTGGCCATGGTGTGTTTGTTCAACCCATTGTGCTGTGGACGAAACGCCTGGGTGCTGGCGGTGGCTATCGTGGCGGTGTGTCCAATTGGAACCAGATCAAACGCAGTTTGTTGCCGTTGACCTTCGACACGGACGCCTGGATCACCACGCTGCTTGATTTCTATGGCTTGCCAGACGACGTTCCTGGCTACCAGGATGCGTTGAAGCCAGGCAATCCTCGGGAGCGGGTCACAGGTCTTGAAGCTCGCCTGGTTGCTGAGATCAACCACCAGCGGTTCATTCCCTTCTTGGCATTGCATGAATTTGAAGCCTGGGTGTTTTGCAATCCCGATGTGCTTGCCAAACACTTTGATCGCACCGACCTGGCCGAAAAAGTCGTGGATGCAATTGTCCTTGCGGGTGAGCCAGAGCTAATCAACCACGGCAAAGATACCCACCCCAAAGCTCGATTGCAGGCCATGGCGACCGGGTACAAAGAGACATCGGATGGTCCGACGCTGATGGGGAAGATTGGCATCGCGGCCATACGTGCAGCCTGCCCACATTTCGCTGCGTGGCTGACACGGTTGGAGGCCCTGGGAAACAATGGAACTCATTGACAACATAAGTAGCCTGCTTGGTGACGATCTGAAGCAAACTCTCAAGCCGGGTGCAAGGCTCAAGATCGCCGCTTCGTGCTTCTCGATGTACGCCTTCGAGGCCTTGAAGGCCGAGTTGGAGAAAATCGACGAACTCAGCTTCATCTTCACGTCGCCCACCTTCACGGCCAGCGAGGTCACCGACAAGATTCGCAAAGAGCGCAAGGAATTCCACATCCCCAAGCTCGACCGCGAGCGCAGCCTGTACGGCAGCGAGTTCGAGATCCAGCTGCGCAACAAGCTGACCCAACGCGCCATCGCCAAGGAGTGCGCCGACTGGATGCGCCGCAAGGCCCGGTTCAAGAGCAACCGCACCAAGGCGCCCATGCAGCCTTTTGCCGTGGTCCAGGCCAATGGCGCAGACACCGCCTACATGCCGCTCCACGGCTTCACGGCTGTAGACCTCGGCTACCAGCAAGGCAATGCCGTGTCCAACCTCGTCAACAAGATGGACGAGCCCGCCTTTGCCGCCACCTACCTCAGCCTGTTCGACCAGATTTGGAACGATCCCGAGAAGCTGGAGGACGTGACCACGCAGATTTGCGAACACATCGCCTCGGTGTACCAGGAGAACTCGCCCGAGAGCATCTACTTCCTGATGCTCTACAACATCTTCAACGAGTTCCTGGATGAGATCGACGAGGACGTACTCCCCAACGACCGCACCGGCTACCAGGACACGCTGATCTGGAAGAAGCTCTTCAACTACCAGCAGGACGCAGCCACCGGCATCATCAACAAGCTGGAAACCTACAGTGGTTGCATCCTGGCCGACAGCGTGGGCTTGGGCAAAACGTTCACGGCGCTGGCCGTGGTCAAGTACTACGAGCTGCGAAACAAGTCGGTGTTGGTGCTGTGCCCGAAGAAGCTGGCCGACAACTGGCTCAACTACAACCGCAACCTCAAGACCAACATCTTCGCCAAGGATCGGTTCAACTATGACGTCCTTTGCCACACCGACCTCAGCCGCACCAGCGGTGAATCCTTCGGCACGCCGCTGAACCGGATCAACTGGGGCAACTATGACCTCGTGGTCATCGACGAGTCCCACAACTTCCGCAACAACGACGCCTTCAAGGAGAAGGAGACGCGCTACCAGAAGTTGATGAACAAGGTCATCAAGGAAGGGGTGAAGACCAAAGTGCTGATGCTCTCAGCCACCCCGGTCAACAACCGCTTTGCCGACCTACGCAATCAGCTGGCGCTGGCCTACGAGGGGGACTCGGAAAACCTCAGCAAGAAGCTCAAGACCGGCAAAACCGTTGAAGAGATTTTCCGCGGGGCACAAGGTTCGTTCAATGCTTGGGCCAAACTGCCTCCGGCCGAGCGCACCGCACGGGCCATCCTCGACTCCCTGGACTTCGACTTCTTTGAGCTGCTGGACAGCGTGACCATCGCGCGCTCGCGAAAGCACATCCAGACCTTCTACGACACCAAGGATATCGGGCAGTTTCCTGAACGCAGAAAGCCGGTGACCTTTCAGTCTCCGCTGACCGCCCGAACCGATGTGATGGGCTTCAACGGCATCTTCGAACAGCTTTCCCTGCTCAAACTCGCGGTCTACGCCCCGATCAGCTACATCCTGCCCAGCCGCCTGAAAAAGTACGAAGACATGTACGACACCCAGGTGGGGTCGGGCAAAGGCACGTTGCGGCAGATTGATCGCGAGCGCAGCTTGCAGGCGCTCATGGTGACCAACCTGCTAAAGCGCCTGGAAAGCTCCGTCCAGTCGTTCAGGCTCACGTTGGAGTCCCTGCGGGCCAACCACACGAACACACTGGGCAAGATCAACGCTTTCCAGCAGAACGGCCAGGTCACCCTGGTTGGCGACCTCACTGAGGCACTGGAAGGACTGGACGCCGAAGAGGACGACATCTCCTTCCAGGGGGACGAAGAGATTGGCGGCAAGGTCAAGATCAACCTGGCGGACATGGACTTGCCCTCGTGGAAACACGAATTGCAGGCCGACCTGAAGGTGATCGACGACCTTTTGGCCATCATGCACCGCGTCACGCCCGAGGACGACGCCAAGCTCCAACACCTGAAGGCCCATGTGCTGGAGAAGATCGCCAACCCGATCAACCCCGGCAACAAGAAGGTGCTGATCTTCACCGCCTTCGCAGACACGGCCGACTACCTCTATGCCAACCTCGCCCCCGTGCTGCTAGAAGCCCACGGCTTGCACACCGCCAAGGTGACTGGAAAGGGCGCCCCCAAGTCCACGCTGAAGAAGGGCTACGACTTCCAGGAGCTGCTGACACTGTTCTCCCCACGCTCAAAAGAAAAGGCCGTGGTACTGCCGGGTGAGCCCGCCGAGGTGGACTTGCTGATCGGCACGGACTGCATCTCTGAAGGCCAGAACCTTCAGGACTGCGACTACCTCATCAACTACGACATCCACTGGAACCCAGTCCGAATCATCCAGCGATTTGGCCGTGTGGACCGCATCGGTTCGCCCAACACCAGCATCCAGCTGGTCAACTACTGGCCGGACATAACCCTCGACGAGTACATCAACCTCAAGGATCGGGTGGAGAGCCGCATGATGATTGCGGACGTGACCGCCACCGGTGACGACAACGTGCTCTCTGCCCAGGCCAACGACGTGTCGTACCGAAAGGAGCAACTGCGTCGCCTGCAAGAGGAAGTCATCGAACTGGAAGACCTGAAGACCGGCGTGTCCATCACCGACCTCGGCCTCAACGACTTTCGCATGGACTTGCTCAACTACGTCAAGGAACATGGCGAGCTGCGCAACGTGCCCAACGGCATGCATGCCGTGGTGCCCGCCAAGCCTGCCATGGGCTTGCACCCTGGCGTCATCTTCACGCTGCGCAACCTCAACACGGGCGTCAACGTCAACCAGCACAACCGGCTGCACCCGTACTACCTTGTCTACATCGACCGGGCTGGCAAAGTGGTGCACGACCACACCGAGGTGAAGCGCCTGCTGGACTTGGCCCGCACTTGCTGCAAAGGTCAGGACAAACCCATCCCGCAAGCAACCCTGATCTTCAACGAAGAGACCGCCGAGGGCCGACAGATGCAGGTGTACTCAGACCTGCTGGGCAAGGCCATTCGCACCATGATCGAGGTCAAGGAAGAGAAGGACTTGGACAGCCTGTTCACCGGCGGCAAGACCACGGCGCTGACCAACACCATCTCCGGCCTGGACGACTTCGAACTCATCACCTTCCTGGTGATCCAGGAGGCGGGATGAGCGGCCTGTTCGCGTACCCCAAGCAAGCCGAATTCGACCGCACGCTGCCCAAGAACAAGATTTACGAGCACAGCGGCGCCAACACCCGCTTGAGGGATTTGTTCGTTGAGCAGGTGGAGAAGATCGTCTGGCGCTACAAGCTGGCCCCGGAAACGATCAACCTGGCCGCGAAGCCGGGCGTGCCGGAAATTCAAGTCTTCGCCATCCAGCTCAAGACGTCAGAACTGCACCGTGACGTCCTCCGTTGCATCGACGGTGCCATCCAGTTCCCCATCATCTTTGAACTGACTCACGGCCAAGGAGCCGAAGCCAGATCGCAGGTCGTCGGCGCCTACAAGCGCCCCAGCGAAACGGATCCTGCCAGCTGGGTGTGCTCCGATTACTTCGAGTCAGTCTGGACGCCCGCAGCGGCTGTGCGCGCATCGCTGCCGCTGGCCCTAGACCTTGGTGGGCTCTATGAGCAGCTACTCCGCCGGCTGGCGCCAGTCACCGCCAGGCCCGGCGAGCCCCTGCACGACTTGGTGGCGCGGGCAGAAAAGGTCACAGCTAAAGAACGAGAAGTCGCAAAAACCGAGGCCCGCCTTGCCAAAGAGAAGCAATTCAATCGCAAAGTGGAAATCAACTCCACACTGCGTCAACTCAAAGCTGAACTTCAATCATTAACTGCACGATAGCGGAGGAGAAATTGAGATGACGGAAGAAATTGATACGACAAATATGGCTCATGCTGCTGACGTGGCGCCCGAATGCAAGAATATCCTCAAGGTTCGTGATGACCCAATTCCAGCATGGTTTTCTGGAGGCAATGGGAAATACAAGCTCAAGGAAAATACTGAAGTTTCATGGCTGAGCAAGAACGAATTCAGCAATAAAGACCTTCGCCAACGTATTGAGCCGTGGCTGACATCGCTGTTTCAATCTGAGCATCTCTCACTCCTAGCCGGCTCGGGTCTGACCCATGCAGTGCACTACTTGGCCGCCCAGAAAGGCGCTGCTGGCATGGGTGCCTTGACGTTGAGCAACCATCAAGCCGTAATCAATCAGGCTGCTGAAAAGGCTTCTGTAGCGGCCGGGCGTAAGAAGGGCAACTTGGAAGATCAACTTCGAGTTGCCAACGAGTTGCTGCGAGGTCTTGAGATTCTGCAAAAGAACGATGAGGCCAAAGCCCTGCGCAAGGAACTTCAGACGGGCATGCTGGCTTTCGCCCAATCGATCCTAGCGAGCGAAGCGGGCATTGCCACTTCAGGTCACGAGCAGCGCGAGCATGCCTTCAACACCCTCGTCACCTTCCTGATGAGTTTCGCCAGCCGCACTGGCGTGCGCGATCGGCTGAACATATTCACCACCAACTACGACCGGCTGATCGAGGCTGGGGCCGAGTTGGCCGGGCTGCACCTGCTGGACCGCTTCCTGGGCAAGCTGATGCCGGTCTTTCGCTCCTCGCGCCTGGATCTGGACATGCACTACAACCCGCCTGGCATTCGTGGCGAGCCGCGCTATTTGGAAGGCGTGGCCCGCTACACCAAGCTGCACGGCTCGGTGGACTGGGTGCAGACAGACAAAGACATTCGCCGTATCGGATTGCCGTTTGGTGCTGCCAGTGTTGAACCCTATTTGCAGGCACCGGGCCTGTGTGGAGTGTCAGCGCACGAACTGATGATCTACCCCAACGCAGCAAAGGACAGGGAAACTGCTGACTACCCCTATGTGGAGTTATTCCGCGACCTCGCAGCTGCGGTGTGCCGCCCGAACAGCACACTGGTGACCTACGGCTACAGCTTTGGCGATGAGCACATTAACCGAGTCATCCGTGACATGCTCACGATCCCATCGACGCATCTGGTCGTGATCTCGTATGACGACCCATTGGGCCGGATCATGCAGACCTACCAAGAGCTGGGTCGGCCCTCCCAGATCAGCCTGTTGATCGGCCCGGCATTGGCAGACTTGACCATGCTGACCGAGCATTTCCTGCCCAAGCCGGCCATCGACAAGACCACTTTCCGCATGAGTGAGCTGCTCAAGCAGCGCATGGGGACAGAGCCGCAAGCGGCCAAAGGTGCAGCACTGGAAGCAGGTGCCTCCGATGGGGGTGATCTCGTATGAGTATGTCCCCCCTGGCTTATGCCGACTCATTGCGCATCGGCACCATCGACTTTGTGTCGCCCGACGAGATCAAAGTGCTGCTCGACATCGAGGCGCCCGATGGCGTGGCGCTCAATACCGGCACGCCGCGTCCCTTCCCGCGCATTAATGGCTATGTGCTGATTCCCAGTGACGAAGGGCACTTGGTCGCCCAGGTTGAGTGGATCACCATCGAGCGTTCGCAATACCCCAAGCGCAAAGGCATGCAGGACTTCGGTCTGTTGGACTTGCCCTATCCGCTGCGCAAGATGAGCCTAAACCCCCTAGGGGTGCTCGCCTATGAGCGCGAAGACGCAAACGGCAGCGACGTTTTTCGCTTCCGGCGCGGTGTCGAAAGCTATCCGACAGTTGGCGATGCAGTACTGCTGCCCACACAAAATCAGCTGCGTGCCATCGTAGAGTCAGGCGAAAACCGCCATGTGCTGATCGGCACGAGCCCATTGGCCGCCAATGCAGAGGTCAAGATTGACCCGGATCGGCTGTTCGGCCGCCATCTGGCCGTGCTGGGTAACACAGGCAGTGGCAAGTCATGCTCTGTTGCAGGCTTGATCCGTTGGTCGATGGACGAGGCTCGCAAAGCTCGTGGCGGCGCAGACCCCAATGCCCGCTTCATCGTGCTTGACCCCAATGGCGAATACGCAAACACCTTCCGCGACATGAGCAAGGTGCGGGTATTCGCCGTCGAGCCCAGAGAAGGCGTGGAACAACTGCAAATCCCGCTGTGGTTCTGGAACAGCACCGAATGGAGTGCCTTTACGCAGGCAAGTGCCAAGACCCAGCGTCCGACCTTGGTGCAGGCACTGCGCTCAGTTCGTGAAGGTGTGGTCGGCACCACTGCTACGCCTAGCCATGAGATGCGCCGCTATCTGCGCACACTCGTATCTGCTATTCAGGTGGAGAGAAGTTCGGGGAGCCCCTGGAGGGGACCAGGGCAAGCTAAGGGCTTTCGTGACCGATTGATCAGGTGGAAAGATGGATTGGCAGACAGTGCTACTTTCAGTCAGCCCGAAAGTGCATCTCTAGCAGGCTTGAACCAACATTTCACTCAGCTGTTGGGAGCACATCAAGGCGAATGGCCTGCAATATTTACTTTGGCTGAAGTTAGTGCGCTACTTGGTCAGTTGAGCCATGTGCATTCAGCGTTTGGTGGTAGTGACACCGACATCCTGCCTATTGACGCCGATGTGCCACGTCCGTTTACCGGCGACCAGCTTCTCCGCAGCGTTGAAGCCACGGCTGAGCTGCTTGGCGTCTCCGAGTACGTAGAAACCATGCAGATGCGCATTCGTACTCTGCTGTCAGACAGCCGCATGAAGATTGTTTCGGGCACCGCCCAGGACCTCACGCTAGACGACTGGCTGCGCAACTACATCGGTGACGACCAGGCATCCAACGGCTCGGTCACCATCATCGACCTCTCGTTGGTGCCCGCCGAGGTGGTGCACATCATCACGGCCGTGATCGCCCGCATGACGTTGGAGGCGCTTCAACGCTATCGCAAACTGCATCATGGCAAGACCTTGCCTACCGTGCTGGTGATGGAAGAGGCACACACCTTCATCAAGCGTTACCACGACGACGCAGAAAATCAGAACTCGGCTGCTATTTGTTGTCAGGTATTCGAGAAGATCGCCCGAGAAGGGCGCAAGTTTGGACTCGGCCTGGTGCTGTCATCCCAGCGTCCAAGCGAGCTCTCGCCTACCGTGCTGTCCCAGTGCAACAGCTACCTGCTGCACCGAATCAGCAACGACCGGGACCAGGAGCTTGTTCACAAACTGGTGCCGGACAACCTGCGTGGGCTGCTCCGCGACTTGCCGTCTTTGCCGTCCCGCCATGCCATCCTGCTTGGCTGGGCGTCAGAGCTGCCCGTACTGGTGCAGATGATCGCTCTGCCCGAGCAACATCGTCCGAAATCCGACGACCCAGATTTCTGGGCGGTCTGGTCAGGCAAGAACCGCGATGGAGAGGCGATTAAGCGTTGCGTCAACTGGAAGGCCATCGCGGATGACTGGCAACAAATGTCGGCAACACAACCAGAAGCCGCTACTCCGAATAGTGAGGAGCAACTCAAATGAATGAAATCATCTGCCCCCACTGCCACAAAGCCTTCAAGATTGACGAGGCCGGCTATGCAGACATCCTCAAGCAAGTGCGCGACAGCGCGTTCGAGCAGCAGTTGCACGAAAGGCTGGAGCTGGCCGAGAAGGACAAGCAAAGTGCGGTCGAGCTGGCCAAGGCTCGGTTGACCAGCGAGCTGCAGAAAGCCGCGGCTGTCAAGGATGCTGAAATTCAGGCCTTGCAAGCCAAGGTGACCTCAGCCAACCAGGAGCAACAACTGGCGGTGGCCCACGCACTGAGCAGTGCTGAGAAAGAGCGCGACGCGCTGGCCCACCAGTTGGAGCAAGTCAAGCGCGACAACCAAGCCGCCGCTGCACTGGCGCAAGCACAACGCATGGCTGATCTGCAACAGGCCGCTGCCGCCAGCGCCGCAGAAATACAAGCCCTGCGGGCGCAACTGGATGCCGCCACCAAGGACCAGCAACTGGCCGTCAACCAAGCTTTGAGCACGGTTGAAAAGCAGCGGGATGAGTTCAAAAGCCGTTTTGAACAAGCGCAGCTGGAGAAGCGCCTTGCCGAGCAGTCGCTCAAAGAAAAGTACGAACTCCAGATCAAGGAGCGCGAAGACGCCATCGTACGCCTGAAAGACCTCAAGGCCAAGCTCTCCACCAAGATGGTGGGCGAAACCCTGGAGCAGCACTGCGAAACAGAGTTCAACCGCCTCCGCGCCATGGCCTTTCCCCGCGCGTACTTTGAAAAGGACAACGACGCTAGCAGCGGCAGCAAGGGTGACTACATCTTCAAAGATTCAGACGACGCGGGCACCGAGATCGTGTCGATCATGTTCGAAATGAAGAATGAAAACGACACAACTGCCACCAAGAAAAGGAACGAAGATTTCTTCAAGGAGCTGGACAAAGACCGCTCCGAAAAGGGCTGCGAATACGCCGTACTGGTCTCATTGCTAGAGCCCGAGAGCGAGCTCTACAACACAGGCATCGTCGACGTGTCGCACCGCTTTCCAAAGATGTACGTAGTGCGCCCACAGTTCTTCCTTCCCATCATCACGCTGCTGCGCAACGCGGCCCTGAACTCGCTCAAATACAAGACCGAGTTGGCCTTGATGAAGTCGCAGAACATCGACATCACCAACTTTGAAAATCAGCTGGAAGGCTTCAAGGAAGCCTTTGGCAAAAACTTCGACTTGGCTTCGCGACGTTTTCTAACGGCCATCGATGAAATCGACAAGTCGATAGACCACCTTCAGAAAACCAAAGACGCCTTGCTGGGTGCCGACCGCAACCTGCGGCTGGCCAACGACAAGGCGCAGGATGTGACGATCAAGAAACTGACCCGGGGCAACCCCACCATGGCCGCCAAGTTTGCCGAGCTGAAGCAAGCGACCAAAGACACGGAATAACAAGATGGAAAAACTAGCAATGCACTCGCCCAACCTCACGCAGGACAACATTGCCCGCATCCGCGATCTGTTTCCAGGCTGCGCGACAGAGGCCAGAGGCGAAGATGGAAGTGTGAAGCTGGCAGTTGATTTCGAAAAACTGCGACAGGAGATTTCAGACTCAATTGTTGACGGACCACAAGAGCGTTATCAATTGAACTGGCCGGGAAAGCGTGAAGCCTTGCTCACAGCTAATGCGCCAATTGCCAAAACGCTCCGCCCTTACCGCGATGAGAGCGTGGACTTCGAGGCAACGAAAAATCTGTTTATTGAGGGTGACAACCTCGATGCACTGAAGTTACTGCAGGAGACCTACCTCGGTAAGATCAAGATGATTTACATCGATCCGCCGTACAACACCGGGAATGATTTCATCTACGAGGATGATTTCGCCGAGGGCTCGGAAGCGTATAAGCTACGAAGCAACCAAGTGGACGAAGAAGGCAATCGCCTTGTTCTGAACACCTCTACAAACGGCCGCTTTCATTCGGATTGGTTGAGCATGATGTATGCGAGACTTAAGCTGACTCGCAACCTTCTGACTGATGATGGAGTCATTTTCATTTCAATCGATGAAAACGAGGCGGCCAATCTGCGTCGACTTTGCGATGAAATTTTCGGCGAAGCAAATTTCGTAGCGCAACTTACCGTCATAGTAAAACCTGAAGGGCGGAGATATGGATTCTTTGCAAAGACACACGACTACGTGATTGTTTATTGCAGAAATCATGAACATGCGAGCCTAAACGAGATAATGGTTGAAGGCTTAGAGCACCCACACAGCGATGAGTTCGGTGGGTTTACGCTAAAGGGCTTACGAAATCGAAACGTGCAAGCGTTCAACTCCGCTAACCGGCCAAATCTCCGGTACCCATTTTTCGTTGATGTAGAAAACCCAGACTCCAACGGTTTTTGCAAGGTTTCCACGTTGCCTCTGGATGGGTACTTGAAAGTTGAAGCAAGCACTGTTGACGGGCTGCAAAGTGTCTGGCGATGGGGCAAAGAAAAATCAGAAAAAGAAAAGGATAGTCTTCTCGCATACAAAGGGTCAGATGGCGAAATACGTGTCTTTCAGAAGGAGCGAAAGCTCTCCCAGATGGCTAAAACAGTATTGGCCGACAAAGAGTTCATCTCAAACAAAGGCACCAAGGAGTTGCAAGCACTACTTGGAAAGGGAATTTTCGACTTCCCGAAGCCGGTGGCTCTAGTCAAACTGATGGCCACGATAGGCTCAAATGAAGATTCGATAGTTCTTGATTTCTTCTCGGGAAGTGCCACCACCGCACACGCGGTTATGCAACTTAACTCTGAGGACGGAGGATCTAGAAGATTCATTATGGTGCAGATTCCGGAGCCGACCGCCCAAGGAAGCGAGGCACTGAAAGCTGGCTATATGAATATTGCCGATATTGGTAAGGAGCGCATCCGTCGAGTGGGTCGGCAAATGCGTAATGAGAGCATCGGCGTAGATATTGGATTTCGTCTACTAAAAATTGATACATCCAATATGGTTGACCTTTTCTACGCGCCCGATGCGTTGGAGAAGCCCAACCTCGACATGTTCGTCGACAACATCAAGCCCGACCGCACGCCGGAAGACCTGCTGTTTCAAGTGATGCTCGATTGGGGCGTTGACCTTGCGCTGCCCATCGCCAAGCCGACCATCCATGGCAAGGAAGTATTCCTGGTGGACGGTAATGCACTGGCTGCCTGCTTTGACGGTCATGGCGGCGTCGATGAAGCCTTCGTGAAAGAGCTGGCCAAGGTGCAGCCGCTGCGCGTGGTGTTCCGCGACGCAGGCTTCAAAGACAGTTCGGTCAAGATCAACGTGGAGCAAATCTTCAAACTGCTGTCGCCTGCCACCGAAGTGAAGTGCATCTGAAGGGCTGGCGATGAAACTCAAGTTCAAAACCCAGGCCTACCAGTCTGCGGCGGTGCAAGCCGTGGTGGACTGCTTCAAGGGCCAGCCGCCCGCATCTGCGGAGGCCATCAGCTATCGCATCGACCCCGGTCGCGCAGCACGTGGACAAACCTTGGGCACTACGCTGGGCACCGAGGACGGCTTCAAGAACGGGGACCTTGCGCTGACCGACCTGGCTTTGCTGGACAACATCCAGCAGGTGCAGCGCGGCCAGAACCTGCCCTTGTCCGATACGTTGGTGAAGAGCAAGGTCGCCCGCGTCAACCTCGATGTGGAGATGGAAACGGGCACGGGCAAGACCTACTGCTACATCAAGACCATCTTCGAGCTGAACCGCCGCTATGGCTGGAGCAAGTTCATCATCGTCGTGCCCAGCATCGCCATCCGTGAGGGCGTGGCAAAGTCGCTGGAGATCACCGCCGAGCACTTCCTGGAGACCTACCAGAAGAAGGCGCGCTTCTTCATCTACAACTCCAAGCAGCTGCACCACCTGGAGAGCTTTTCGTCGGATGCTGGCATCAACGTCATGGTCATCAACGTGCAGGCCTTTGCCGCGCGTGGGGCAGACAACCGCCGAATCTACGAGGTGCTGGACGACTTCCAGTCGCGCCGCCCGATTGATGTCATCAGCGTGAACCGGCCCATCCTGATCCTGGACGAGCCGCAAAAGATGGAAGGCGCGCAGACCTTGAAGTCCTTGGAGGAGTTCAAGGCCTTGATGGTGCTGCGCTACTCGGCCACGCACAAGACAACGCACAACAAGATTCACCGCCTGGACGCGCTGGACGCCTACAACCAGAAGCTGGTGAAGAAGATCGCCGTGCGCGGCATC
>JAANMX010002381.1_pt1 | contig 18755 bp, 16 predicted proteins | sample 7279681 | NCBI WGS metagenome assembly JAANMX01 (sample SAMN14094542, study PRJNA606508) | bioreactor metagenome | isolation source: A lab-scale SPAN reactor treating ammonium-rich wastewater day 351 | place: Ireland: Galway | collected 2018-01-01
CGAGGCGCTGGCGGTGGGCGACGTCCGCGACTTCTCGAACTTCACCTCGGCGGTGATCGACGAGCGGGCCTTCGACAAGCTCTCCGCGGCGATCGATGCCGCGCGGGCGGCGTCCGATGCCGAGATCGTTGCCGGCGGAACCTACGACCGCAGCGAGGGCTGGTTCATCCGGCCCACCCTGGTCACCTCGGACAACCCCAAGCAGGACATCTTCGTCACCGAGTACTTCGGCCCGCTGCTGGGCATCTTCGTCTACGACGACGGCGACTTCGACGCGGTGCTCGACCTGGTCGACACGGCGTCCGCGTATGCGCTGACCGGGTCGATCCTGGCCACCGACCGTTCCGCGATCGAGTTGGCGCAGACGAAGTTGCGGTTCACCGCCGGCAACTTCTACATCAACGACAAGCCGACCGGCGCGGTGGTCGGGCAGCAGCCGTTCGGCGGCGCCCGGGCGTCCGGCACCAATGACAAGGCCGGCTCGCTGTGGAACCTGATGCGCTGGACCAGTCCCCGCGCCATCAAGGAGACGCTGGTGCCGCCGGTGACCACCGGCTACCCGCACATGCTGTAAGGACCGCTGACTACACGGCCACCAGGTCGAGGGTTGGATCGAGTTGTCGAAGGTCGCCCGGGTCGCTGGTCACCACCCGGGTCTGCGATCGGTGTGCGCAGACCACCACGTGCGCATCGGCGATATCGTGCGTGCCGCTAGCTGCCAGCAGCCTGCCCACGTGGGTCGCGTCCACGCGATCGAGCGGAACGACCAGCGTCTGTGGCTGCCGCAGCAGTCGGGCGAGCCGGGCTTGCCTCGCTGGATCGCGAATCGCCTGTGCGAGGACGCTGCCGGGGATGATCACCGGCTGGCTCGCTTCGTGTGCGCGCGCCAGCAGAACCGTGACCCTGCGGTCATTACGGTCGAGCTGGATGAGCGGGCCAGCGTCCAGGGTCACTCCGCGCCGTTTCACGCGGCGGTGCCTGGTTCGGTCTCGGAGATGCCGAGGACGCGGTCGGCCCAGGCGCGCTCCTCAGGGGTCATGGCGCCACCTGTCTCGTCCAGTGCCTGGGCAAGGGTGACGCCCCAGCCGGTCAGGTCGTCGAGTGCGAGTCTGATCGCATGCTGAACGAAACCGGAGACGCTGTCCGCCTGGCCCGTCGTGACCAGGTGCCGGATGGCCGCGACCGACTCAGCCGGAATCGTCACGGTGATCTTCTGTGTCGATGCCATACCAAACACCATACTCGTGACCCCGGGTGGGACGCGACTGCGTGGTCAGCCGAAGCCGGCTTCACGCGCCAGTTCTTCCATCCGCTCCATCAGCCGGCGCCAGGCGGGGGAGTAGTGGCGGCGGTAGTCGGTGATGAGGTCGTAGGCGAGGCGGTCGTCGTTCCAGTTCGTGGGGTCGGGCGGCGGGCGGTAGGCGGTCATCCACTCGATGGTGCCCCGGGCGATCTCCTCGATGCGCGGGTCGTCGGGTGACCAGTCGACGGCCTCGTCGGTGCGCAGGTAGAGGTCGCGGTAGCCGGGGTCGTCGAGCATCGCCCGCTGGGTGTGCAGCCAGGTGTCGGCGAGTTCGGGGAACAGCACCATGATGAGCAGCCAGGCGTCCCGTTCGAGGGCCAGCGTGCGCTCGGAGACGCCGAGGGTGCGGAGTTCGGCGTGCATCCGGGTGACCTGGGGCGGCAGGAACGGCTCGCCCCGTTCGGCGAGCCGGGCCAGCGACTGCCGGGTGGCCTGCAGTTCCGCGATCCGCGCCGCGATTTCGGCGTCGATACGGGCGGTGGCGTCGCGGAACTCGGTGGGGTCGGCGTCCACCAGTTCGCGCACCCGCGACAATGGGACGCCGGCGTCGGTGAGCACCTTGATCCGGTGCAGCTCGACCACGTCCTGGGCGTCGTAACTGCGGTAGCCGGACGCCGTCCGCTCGGGCTCGGGCAGCAGGCCCAGCGCGTGGTAGTGCCGGATCGCCCGCCTGGTCACCCCTACGTAGTCAGCCAACTGGCCGATGGTCAGCATCGACATCCTCCTGGTGCGGCTGGACGTAGTCCTTCAAGCCGGGTGCGACGATCGCATACACCCCGACCAGTGCCCAGCCCGCGGCGAGCACCCAGGCCCCGACCGACAGGTCGGCGCCGGCCAGCACCAACGCCATCAGGCCGAGGCCCAGCGGGCTGGCCACCATCGCGAGAGCGGAGTAGGCGCCGAAGACGCGGCCGCGCAGGGCGTCCGGGACGTGCTCGGTGAGCACCACCGTGCTGATCGGTTGCAGCAACCCCGAGGCCAGCCCGGCGGCCACCATGCCGGCGGCCACCAGCCAGAAGCCGCTCAGGGTGGCGATCAGCACGGCCGAGATGACGTAGAGCAGGTTGGCCACCACCCAGGCGGCCCAGCGGCGTCCGCCGAAGGCCCAGCCGTAGATGCCCGAGCCGGCCATGGTGCCGACGGCATACGCGGACAGGCTGAGGCCCAGCAGGCCCGGTGCCGCCAGGGCGACGAAGTGGGCGGGCAGCACGACGCTGAGCAGCGGGGCGACCAGCACCATCGAGCCGAGGCTGATCACCAGCAGGGTGAGCAGCGGCCGGCTGTTGCGGATGTGGGTGAAGCCCGCCAGCGGCGAGTTGTCCTCGGCGGCGGCGACCGCGGTGGGACGCAGCGGCATCAGGCCGATGGCCAGGGCCGCGGCGGCGGAGCATCCGGCCGTGATCCAGACCACCTGGATGGACGGCATCATCGTCAGCAGCCAGCCGGCCAGCGCCGGACCGGCCAGGAACGACAGGCCGAACAGCATGCCCCGCCAGGCGGCCACCTTGTCCAGGCCCACCCCGGAGGTCTCCGAGACGTTGGCCAGCAGGGTCTCCCGGGCGGTCATCCCAGGGACGTCGAACAGGGCGCCCAGCACGCCGAGGGCGATGAACCAGGCCACGTTCAACCCGACGGCGGCGTCCACGATCGCGAGGGCGGCCACCGCCGCCGCCGAGCCGATGTCGGACAGCACCGACATGCGGCGGCGTCCGACCTTGTCGATCAGGTGTCCGCCGGCGAACGCGGCAATCGCCCCCGGCAGGGCGCTCGCCGCCGCCACCGTGCCCGCCATGGCCGGGTCGCCGGTGCGCTCGAGCACCAGCCAGGGCAGCACGATCGCGATCGCCGAGTTGCCGAACAGCGAGGCCGCGGTGGCGGTCAGGTACAGGGGAAGGGTGGTCTTCGAGGTCACCCGTCGAGTGTGGACCTTGACGTAGCGTCAAGGTCAACGTCAACCCCCAGGTTCGCACATCGGGGACGGTTCTTCACGTGCGAATTTCGAACGTGAAGAACCGTCCCTCACGTGCGGCCTTCGAACGTCGGGGACGGATCTCGGGGCGGGATAGCGGTCCCGAACGCGCGAGTTCTGCGAACCGGCGAGCAGGGTCGGTTGCACGGCGGGATTCCCGGATCGGCCGCGCGTCCCGGGGCGCCGTGATAGACCGGAGTCGAGGGCCGACCAGGCTCTCACCACCTCTGGCGATCGCCCGACCGGCGCCGCCGAAGAACGCCTTCACAAGGGGATTCCCATGGCCGATAGGGCAGCCCATCCGCACGCGATCGGGGCCGTCCGGCCGGTCGGCTGGGCCTATCGCCGGGCACCGATGATCGTCTACTGGGAGCTGACCAACGCCTGTGGGCTGGCCTGCCGGCACTGCCGGGCGACCGCGATGCCGCTGCCGGCGCCGGGCGAACTGACCACCGCCGAGGCGATCGACCTGCTCGACGACATGACCGGCTTCGGCGATCCGCTGCCGCACGTCGTCTTCACCGGCGGCGACCCGTTGCGGCGTCCCGATCTCGATCTGCTGCTGGCCGAGGCCCGCGCCCGCGGCATCGGGGCCTCCCTGGCGCCCGCGGTCACCCCGCTGCTCACCATCGACCGGCTCGCCGAACTGAAGGACGCCGGCGTCCAGGCCATCTCGCTGAGCCTGGACGGCTCCAGCGCCGAGGCGCACGACGGCGTCCGGGGCGTGCCCGGGACCTTCGAAGCCACCCTGGAGGCTCTGGAGTGGGCCAACCGGCTGGACCTTCCCGTGCAGATCAACACCCTGGTCACCGCGTCGACGGCACCCGACCTGCCGGCCGTCTACGACCTGCTGACCACCCGGACGATCCTGCGCTGGAGCCTGTTCTTCCTGATCAGCATCGGACGCGGCACGCAACTGACCGAGGTGTCCGCCGGAGAGGCGGAGCGGCTGATCGTGTGGTTGAACGGCCTGGCCCGCGACGCGCCGTTCCAGGTGAAGACCACCGAGGCGATGCAGTATCGGCGGATCGCCGCCCGCGCCGCCCGCCGCCGGGGACTCACCGATGCCGAGATCGAGGCGTCCCCGATGGCCCGCGGTTTCGGGATTCGGGACGGCAACGGCATCGTCTTCGTCTCGAACACCGGCGACGTCACGCCGTCCGGGTTCCTGCCGGTTGCCGTCGGGAACGTGAAGCGCGATTCGCTGGTCAGCCTCTACCGCGACCACCCTACGATGCGCGCCCTCCGCGAGCCGGACGGGTTCGCCGGACGCTGCGGCCGCTGCGAGTTCAACCACTGGTGCGGCGGCTCCCGTGCCCGGGCCTACGCCTGGACCGGCGACCTGCTGGAATCGGATCCGCTCTGCCCCTACGTCCCGGCCGCCGACCGGGAGTCGGTGCGCGCCTGACCGGGCGGACGAACTGCAGGGACGGTTCCTTTCCGGTTCAAGGAACCGTCCCCTGAACCGAAACGGAACCGTCCCCTGAACCGAACGGAACCGTCCCCGGTCAGGCCGACTCGGCGTTGCGGGCCGCCAGCCAGTCGTCGCCGACCTGCTGCTGGACGTCGAACCCGGCAGTCAGGGCTGGGACGGCCTTCGCCTCGAGCGAGCGCCCGACGAGCGGCACCTTGATGGTGAACTCGCCGGTGAAGTCGACCAGGGTGCCGCGGCCGCCGGGACGCAGGTCGATCGCGATGTCGGCGTGCGCCGGCATCCCCTTCACGGTCAGCTCCAGGGCGCCGGTGCGGGCACCGTCGGGTGCGGGGGCGTTCCAGCGGATCTCCTGCAGCAGGGTCAGGCTGTCGCCGAGGAGGCCGCGCACCGCCGACGGGGACTCCATCCGGCGCTCGACGGCGGTGTGCTGTGGTACGCCGTCCACCCGGTAGGCGAGGTCACCGGACGCGACGCACACCTGGGTGAGGAAGGCCGGGTCGGTGAGCATCGCGTGGGTGGTGGACGCGTCCGCGGCGAAGTCGTTGCGGGCCTGGATCTGCATGCGGGCCATTGTGCCAGCGCGGCACTACAGTGTTGGGTTCACGATGACGTGCCCGGGCAAGGAGGCGACGTGGCCGCAAGAAACCCGTCTCGGTCGAGCTGGATCGATGGTTTGACCGGTCGACTGGCCGATCTGCTCGAGGATCCGCAGCGGCTCGACCTGCTCGAGGGATTCGCCGAACATTACGTCCGGCACCTTCCCGATGGTGAACTCGCCCAACTCGACCCCGGCCAGGTGGCCGGCCTGATCGCCGACCATCTGGCTCTCGGCCTGGTCCGGCAGCCGGGGGAGACCAAGGTCCGGGTGCTGCTTCCCGAGGCCGACCACCCGGGCGCGTCGACGGTGATCCTGATCGTCACCGACGACCGGCCGTTCCTGGTCGACACCGTCAGCATGGACGTCACCCGCAGCGACTGGAACATCCGTGCCCTGTTCCACCCGCAGTACGAGGTGCGGCGGGACGCCGGCGGCACGATGACCGCCCTGGCGCAGGGCGACCCGCAGGCGATCGCCGAGTCCTGGATCTGCGTGGAGGTGTTCCCGCCACTCGGCCGGGCGGCCGCCGACCTGGCACCCGCACTGCAGCAGGCGGTCACCGCCGGGTTGGAGGCCGTTGGAGCCGCCGTCGACGACTGGCACCCGATGCAGCGCCGGCTGACCGAGACCCTGGACTGGATCAACGACAACCCCCAGCCGGTCAGCCCGCACGACGTCCGCGAGGTCACCGACCTGTTGCAGTGGCTCGGCGCCGGGAACTTCGTCCTGCTCGGCTACCGCGAGATCCGCTACCTCGCCGACGGCCGCTACGAGGCGGTGCCCGGCACGGGGCTGGGCATCCTGCGCGACGAGGACGCCGCCGACGAGTTCGAGGCGGTCCCACTCGGCGGCGACCGCAGCCTGCTGGTGATCACCAAGGACTCCCGGCGCTCGCCCGTGCACCGGCCCGCCTACCTCGACTACGTCGGCGTCCGGCTGCACGACGCCACCGGACGGCTGACCGGCGAGCGGCGGTTCCTCGGCCTGTTCGCGGCCGCCGCCTACGGCGAGAGCGTGTGGGACATCCCGCTGCTGGCGCGCAAGGCGCACCGGCTGATCGACGCCTCGGGGTTCGCCCCGCACAGCCACGGCGGTTCCGCGATCCGGCAGGTGATCGACAGCTACCCGCGCGACGAGCTCTTCCAGGCCAGCGCGGAGGAACTGCTCCCGGTGATCGCCCAGGAGGCCCAGTTCAAGGACCGCCGCGTCGTCCGAGTCTTCGTCCGGCGGGGCACCTACGGGCGGTTCATCTCGGTGCTGGTCTTCGTGCCCCGCGACCGCTACACCACCGACGTCCGTGAGGCGATCCAGAAGATCCTGCTCGACGAGCTCGGCGGGGAGTCGCTGGAACACCAGGCCCGCGTCTCCGAATCGGTGCTGGCCAGGCTGTTCTTCGTGGTCAAGCGGCCCGACGACGACCCGTTGACCGGTGATGTCGACGCGGCCGGCCTGCAGGAGCGGATCGAGCTCGCCACCCGGAGCTGGGACGACGAGTTCGAGACCGCGGCCCGCGGCCTGGCCAGCGAGGCGCGCGGGGTCGAATTCGGCGACGCCTACAAGGAGGAGTACCCGGCGAGCGTCGGGGTCGGGGACCTGCTGTTGGCGAATGGTCTCGCCGACGACGACGACCTGGCCTACGACGTGTATCCGCCGCTGTGGCCCACCGACAACGCCGATGTGCGGTTCAAGGTGATGTCGTACCGGCACATGTCGCTGGCCGAGGCCATGCCGCACCTGTCGGTGCTCGGCGTCGAGGTACTGGACGAGCGGCCGTTCGAGTTCCAGCTGCGCGGCCGGACGGTGTTCCTCTACGACTTCGGCCTGAAGCTCACCGGCGACATGGACGCCGGCGAGGACTGGAGCCCCGAACTCCAGGAACGCTTCATCGACACCTTCGACGCCACCTACCGGGGTTGGGCCGAGTCGGGCAAGTTCAACCGGCTGGTGATGACCGGCGGGCTGACCTGGCAGGAGATCGCCTGGCTGCGCGCCGTTTCGCGGTACCTGGTGCAGGCCGGCATCCCGTACAGCCAGCCCTACGTGGCCGCCACGCTCAACGACAATCCCGAGATCGCCGCCGCGCTGGTGGACGCGTTCCGCACCAAATTCGACCCGTCGCTGACCTTCGCCGACGCCCAGACCCGGGCGGACGCCGTCGCCGAGGCCTTCGCCGGGATCGAGCAGCAGCTCGCCGAGGTCGCCAGCCTGGACGCCGATCGCATCCTGCGGATGTTCCTGGCGGTGCTGCGCGCGATGATCCGCACCAACGCCTTCCAGCCGGACGCCCCGGCGCACGCGTTCAAGGTGCTGCCGCGCGAGCTCGGCCTACTGCCCGAACCGCGGCCGATGTTCGAGATCTTCGTCTACTCGCCGCGGGTGCAGGGCGTCCATCTGCGCTTCGGCAGCGTCGCCCGCGGCGGGCTGCGCTGGTCGGATCGCCGCGAGGACTTCCGCACCGAGGTGTTGGGCCTGGTCAAGGCGCAGATGGTGAAGAACAGCGTGATCGTGCCGTCCGGCGCCAAGGGCGGCTTCGTGCCGCAGTCGCTGCCCGACCCGAACCTCGACCGGGGGGCGTGGCTGGCCGAAGGGGTGGCCTGCTACCAGGTCTTCATCGCCTCGCTGCTCACCGTGACCGACAACATCGTCGCCGGCGAGGTCGTCCCGCCGCCGGACGTCGTCCGCTGGGACGGCGACGACCCCTACCTGGTGGTGGCCGCCGACAAGGGCACCGCCACCTTCTCGGACATCGCCAACCGGATCTCGCTGGAACGCGGCTTCTGGCTGGGCGACGCGTTCGCCTCCGGCGGATCGGCCGGCTACGACCACAAGGCGATGGGGATCACCGCCCGCGGCGCGTGGGAGTCGGTGAAGCGGCACTTCATCGAGTTGGGCCGGGACTGCCAGGCCGAGGACTTCACCTGCGTCGGCATCGGCGACATGGCCGGGGACGTGTTCGGCAACGGCATGCTGCGCAGCCGGCACACCCGGCTGGTGGCCGCCTTCAACCACCTGCACGTCTTCCTGGACCCGAACCCGGACGCCGAGCGCAGCTTCGCCGAACGCGAGCGGCTGTTCCGGCTGCCCCGGTCGTCCTGGGCCGACTACGACCCCGCGCTGATCTCGCCCGGCGGCGGCGTATTCCCCCGCACCCTGAAGTCGGTGCCGATCAGCGCCGAGGCGCGGGCCGCTCTCGGCCTGGACGAGGGCGTCACCCGGCTCACCCCGGCAGAGTTGATCAACGCCATCCTGAAGGCGCCGGTCGACCTGCTCTGGAACGGGGGCATCGGCACCTACGTGAAGGCGTCCGGGGAGACCAACGCCGACGTCGGCGACAAGGCCAACGACGCCGTCCGGGTGAACGGGGCCGAGGTCCGCGCGCTGTGCGCCGGCGAGGGCGGCAACCTGGGCTGGACCCAACTCGGCCGGATCGAGTACGCCGTGGCCGGCGGCCGGATCAACACCGACTTCATCGACAACTCGGCCGGGGTGGACACCTCCGACCACGAGGTGAACATCAAGATCCTGCTCGCGCCCGAGGTCGTCGCCGGTGGACTCGATCTCGAACGGCGCAACGAGCTGCTGGCGTCCATGACGGACGAGGTGGCCGAGCTGGTGCTGGCGCACAACGTCAACCAGAACCTGGCGTTGTCGAACTCGATGTACCGCGGCACGGCGCTGACCAGCGCCTATGAGGGCTGGATGCATGCGCTCGAGGAGGCCGGCTACCTCGACCGCGAGATCGAGTTCCTGCCGACGGCACGACAGCTCGAGACCCGGCGGGACGCCGGCCGCGGGCTCACCCGGCCCGAGTTGGCGACCCTGCTGGCCTGGACCAAGATCTACCTCACCGACCGGGTGCTGGCCTCCGACCTGCCCGACGATCCGTACCTTGCGGACCGGCTGATCCAGTACTTCCCGAAGGAACTCCAGGACCGCTACGCGGCCGGCATGCCCAAGCACCGGCTGGCCAGGGAGATCATCACCACCGTCGCGGTGAACCGGTTCGTCGACTCCCAGGGCATCACCGCCTACCACCGGCTCCACAACGAGACCAACGCGGCGGTGACCGATGTGATCCGGGCCCAGCTGGCGGCCCGGTCGATCTACCAGGTGGGCAAGTCCGAGGTCGACCTCGGACGGGCCAGCGACCTGAGCGCCCCGGTGGTCACCGAGCTGCGGGTCGCGCTGCGCCGGATGGTCGAGCGTGCCACCCGCTGGCTGCTGGCCAATCGCCGGGCTCCGCTCGACATCGTCGCCGCGACCGCCCAGTTCACCGACGGCGTCCGCGAGGTGCGTGCCGGGCTGGGGTCACTGCTGACGCCGCGGCAGGCCGCGAACGCCGACCGGCACCTGGAGCGGATGACGGCCCACGGGGTGCCCCGGCCGCTGGCCGAGGAGGTCGCCCAGGACGCCTACTCGCACTTCGCCCTGACCATCGTCGAGATCGCGCAGGCCAGGCAGGCGCCGGTGATGACGGTCGCGGAGATCGCCTTCGTGCTGGCCGACCGGCTCGGGCTGGATCAGCTGCACGACACGATCGTCGCGCTGCCGCAGCACGACCGCTGGGAGACGATGGCGCGGGCCGCCCTGCGCGACGACCTGCTCAGCGTGCACGGGGAGCTCACCTCGGCCGTCCTGGTCGATCCGACCCGCCCCGCGCTGGAGCAGGTGGATGAGTGGCTGGAGCGGACGCCGAACCTCGCCGACAAGGTGGCCACCCTGGCGCTGGTCTGCGAGGACGCGGACATCGCCAAGGTGAGCGTCGGCGTCCGGCTGGTGAGGTCCCTGCTGCCCGCCTGAGCGTCGCGGCACCTTCTGAATGCCGAGGCGTCGATGGTCTTCTGGTCAACATTGACCGATGACAAGCGTGTTGTGCGCAGTCGCGGAGTATCCGACGCCGTTGATCGTGAGGCCGATCTCGGTGTCGCCCACGTAACCTCGTTCCCTGGTTTCGTGGAACACCTCCAGCACCAGAATCGCCGGCTTGTCGGCAGCCACCACACTGTCAATGGCCGGCGTGACGCCCGGCCACGTCGTGATGTCGTCGGGGAAGCTGATCACGCCCACCGCTCGTTGGGACAGGTCTTGCTGGATGAACACCCGACCCAGCCTGACGTTCTCGCTACCGGGGAAGTGAACGGCGCGAATCGTCGCAGGGTTGCCACCCTCAATGGTCAGCACCTGTCCGTAGGCGAGGTGCGTGTAGGTTGAGGCGGGCGCGCAAGCGTGCACCGTCCCATCGCCGAACGAGACCGCGGCGGTCGTCGCCGGCTCGGGCGAAGGGCCAGCGGCTCCGCACCCAGCTGTGAGCGTGGCGAGGGCGAGGCCGCCGAGGATCGCGCGGATCGTGGACACAGGCCTACTTCAGCACGACGCGGCCGGGGGTGTGCCCGTAGTAACCGTTGGTCCCGCGGATCGATCTGGTTGGCTTTGATGACTGCGATGCGCGGTTCGTTGCACCGCTCGTCGGGTGGGAACGCTCGGTTCTGGGTCTTGAGTGGCGTCGGCATCCGGGAACTGCCGGAGGGGTGCGGCAGGATGGCCCGTATGCGGATCGACCTGCACACCCACTCCAGCGTCTCCGACGGCACCGACACGCCCACCCAGCTGGTGCGCAAGGCCGCCGAGGCCGGCGTGGACGTCCTGGGCCTGACCGACCACGACACCTTCGACGGGCTGCGCGAGGCACGGCTGGCCGCCGAGTCCGCCGGCGTCCTGGTGCTCCCGGGGATCGAGATGTCCTGCCAGCTGGACGGCGCCAGCGTCCACCTGCTCGGCTACGGCTGCGACCCGCACTTCGAGGCGTTGCTGGACGAACTGGCGCGGGTGCGGGTGGGCCGCTCCGGCCGGCTGCCGGAGATGCTGGCCAAGCTGGCCGGGCTGGGCATGCCGCTCACCGAGACCGAGATCGCCGAACAGGTCGGCGCGAGCCCGTCGTTGGGGCGTCCGCACGTCGCCGACGCGATGGCCGCCAAGGGGTACGTGCGCGACCGCCAGGAGGCCTTCGACCGGTACCTGTACGAGGGCGGACCGGCGTACGCGAACCGGTACTCCTGCGACCTGCGCCGCGGTGTCGAGCTGATCCGGCGGGCTGGCGGCGTCCCGGTGATCGCGCACCCGTGGGGCCGCGGCCGGGACCGCGAACTCACCCCCGCGATGCTGTCCGAGCTGACCATGGAGTACCGGTTGGAGGGCGTCGAGGTGGACCATCCCGACCACGACGCCGACACCCGGCAGCGGCTGCGCGCGCTGGCGTCCCGGCTGGGGCTGCTGACGCTGGGGTCGTCCGACCATCACGGGCTGGGCAAGACCAACAACCCGCTGGCCTGCGAGACCACCGATCCGGACGTCTACGACGAACTGGTCCGCCGCGTCCGCGCCCGGGGCGGCCGGCTGTGAGCTGACCGCCAGCTCGACCAGGGCACTCCTCAGGCGTCCGCCGGAAGGATTGTGAAGTGGTCGAAGCCTGGGGTGAGCGGCCTGATCACGCGGAAGTCGCGTTGGTCGAGGGTGAAGACGCGGTTGGTTCGGTGCCGGTCGGCAAGGACTACACCCACGGCATCCGCGAGGTCCAGTTCGAGCCCGGCGTAGAGGCTTCGGACCTCGGCTGCGGTAAGCAGGTCGTCGTTCGTAACGGCGGCCAAGCGATAGTCACCGTCAGCGATCCGGTCGGTTAGCGACTCGATGGCCGCGAGGGCGGCAGCGAACCCGAAGTTGCGCCGGACGAGGTGATCCAGCTCGGTTAGGACGAAGGGCGAGATCACCAGGAGTTCCGTGGACATCACCTGCCGAGCGGATGCGTGCGCTGCTTCGGTGGTATCGAATGCAGCCAGCAGTGCCGAGGTGTCAGCGACAACGATCAACGACGGCTCGCTCGCTCGGCGATCTGCTCGACGAGATCATGGTCGAGCTGCTCCATGGTGCGCGTGCCCGTGCCGGTGAAGGTCGGCAGCGGCTTGGAACGCGGACGCCTCGGGCTCGCCTCCAGCAACTGAGCGACGCCGCGCCGAATCAGTTCGGCCTTGCTGACACCCTCGGCCTTCGCCTCGGCCCCGAGCCGCGCGTCGAGTTCCGCAGGAAGATACACCGTCGTCTTGTGCATGCCATATATGGTACCGGCCATAGGTCCCTGGACCCGGCGGGGCGTGCCTCGGATGGTGCATGCGGTGATAGTCTCCGGCTATGCATCGAACCGCTGGCTGGCGCCACCGCTGACGGCTCGATCGAACTGACCAGGCCGTCACTTCGTGGCGGCCTTTCGCATGTCCGGACGACGAACGAACAGAGTGAATGACGATGACTGACGCACTGCTCGACGACGCCGGCGAGGAGCTCGCCGCGTCCACCTCCGACGCTTCGCTGCGCCGCACGGAGGCCCGCAGCGCCGCGATCGAACGCGAGATCGCCGAGGACCCGTCCAGGTTCCGGATCATGACCGGCGACCGGCCGACCGGCGCCCTGCACATCGGCCACTACTTCGGCTCGCTGGCCAACCGCGTCCGGCTGCAGGACGCCGGCGTCGAGACCATCATCCTGATCGCCGACTACCAGGTGATCACCGACCGCGACGGCACCGGCCCGATCCGCGAGCGTGCCCTGGGCATGATCGCCGACTACCTGGCGATCGGCATCGACCCTTCCCGCAGCACCGTCTATGCGCATTCGGCGGTGCCGGCGCTGAACCAGCTGCTGCTGCCGTTCCTGTCCCTGGTGACGGACGCCGAGCTGCGCCGTAACCCGACCGTGAAGGCCGAGTTGGAGGCCACCGGCGACCGGCCGATGTCGGGACTACTGCTGACCTATCCGGTGCATCAGGCCGCCGACATCCTGTTCTGCAAGGCCAACCTGGTGCCGGTCGGCAAGGACCAGCTGCCGCACCTGGAACAGACCCGGGTGGTGGCCCGCCGCTTCGACGAGCGGTACGGACGCGCCAACCCCGCGGAGCCGGTGTTCCCGCAGGCGGAGGCGCTGCTGTCCAAGGCGCCGACCGTGCTCGGCCTGGACGGCACCAAGATGAGCAAGACCAAGGGCAACGTGATCGAGATCGGGATGGACGCCGACACCACGGCCCGGCTGATCAAGAAGGCGGTCACCGACTCCGACCGGCACATCAGCTACGACCCGGTGAACCGGCCCGAGGTGTCCAACCTGCTGATGCTGGCGGCGCTGTGCACCGGGGGAGACCCGGCGGCGATCGCCGAGGAGATCGGCGACGGCGGCGGAGGCGGCCTGAAGCGGGTGGTCACCGAGGCGGTCAACTCCTACTTCGCCCCGATCCGGGCGAAGCGTGCCGAGCTGGTCGCCGACCCCGGCCACCTGCTGTCGGTGCTGCGGGAGGGCAACGCCCGGGCGAACGCCATCGGCGACGCCACCCTCGACGAGGTCCGCCAGGCCATGGGGATGGTCTACTGAGGCCCTACGTTCAGCCGACTCCCATCCTCCTCTCAGCCGGCACCTGCCGCCCAAGGAACCGCAGACGAAGTTCAGCTGGCGCAACTGGGGCCTCACCTCGTCCCCGATGGTGACGCTGAAGGCGGCCACCTACCAGGTGACCACCACCTTCAAGGACAACGTGTACGCCGAGGGCCTGGAGGAACTCCAGGAGTACGGCCTGGCGATCATGCTGTACGGCTACAGCGACAAGGATCACCTGGTAGTGGACACCACCAAGACCGCCGGCACGGTGACCAAGACCATCAAGATCGCCAGGACCGGCGCTTACTGGATCAACCCGGTGCTGGCCCCGACGGATGCGCTGTGGTCGGTCGAGATGGTGGCGCTGAAGACCTTCACCACGGCCCCGGCCCCGAAGATCTCCGGCACCGCCAAGGTGGGCAAGACGCTCAAGGCCAAGGCCGGCACCTGGAAGCCGTCCGGGGTGAAGCTGAGCTACCAGTGGTACCGCGGCAGCGCGAAGATCTCCGGTGCGACGAAGTCGAGCTACGAGCTGACCTCGAAGGACAGGGGCAAGAAGATCAAGGTCAAGGTGACCGCGACCAAGTCCGGCTACCTGAGCGCCGGCAAGACATCGAAGAGCACCGCGACGGTCAAAAAGTAGCCGCCGGATACGCCGGCCGCCTGCGGGTGGCCGGCGTATGACACAGTGGGACGATGGCCAGGTCCAGACAGACCGAGAGCCGGCACGGCGTCGAGCTCACCAATCTCGACCAGCCGCTGTTCGGGGAGGCGCAGGCGACCAAGCGCGACCTGATCGACTACCTGGAAGCGGTCTCGGGACCGATGCTGCGCGAGTTGCGGGACCGTCCGCTGTCGGTGGTGCGGGTGCGTCCCGGCCAGCAGCCGTTCATGCAGAAGAACCTGCCCGGCTACGCGCCCGACTTCGTCCGGTGGACGCCGGTCTGGTCCGAATCCGGTCATCGCGAGATCCACTATCCGTTGTGCAACGACCTGCCGACGCTACTGTGGTTCGGCAACCAGCGGGCCGTCGAATACCACCCGACGCTGATGGTTCCGCACTACGGGGAGCACACCGACGTCCTGGGCGGGACCGTCACCCACCTGGTGCTCGACCTGGATCCGCCCGAGGGCAGCGGCTTCGAGGTCGTGGTCGCGGTCGCCCACCTGGTGCACGAAGCCTTGGCGGCGGCCGGCCTGCGCGGGGCAGCGAAGACGTCCGGTTCGAAGGGACTGCACGTCATCGTCCCGGTGCGCGACCTCCATCTCCCCGACGCCGCCGCCGCGACCCGCGCGCTGGCCGCCCGCACCGAGGCGCTGGATCCGGAACTCGCCACGACGGCGTTCCTCAAGGCGGACCGCGGCGGCCGGGTGTTCGTCGACTCCACCCGTTCCGGCGGCGCCTCGCTGGCCTGCGCCTTCAGCCCACGGGTGCGGCCCGGCACCACGGTCTCCTACCCGGTGCCCTGGGGCGACCTGAACGACGTGCGGCCGGCCGACTTCACCGTCCGCTCGGTGCCGAAGCTGCTGGCCGGCGACCCGTGGGCGGCGATCCTGCCCGAGCCACAGCAGGTTCCGGCGGACGTGGTGGCGCAGGGGCATGCGATCCCGATCGCCCGGGTGGCGGCCATGCACGAGGGCAAGCGGCGGAAGCGGGCCAGGGAGGCGAACCCCGACGCCGGGTGAGTCGGGATCCCGAGCCGATGAGGTGCCCGGCCGCCGTGAAATGGCGCGCGATCCGTTCACCTTCACCGCTTGCGCGCCCCAGCCGGGCGCCGGATCGCGCGCCATGTGGCGGCACTTCTGGGGAGATCCCGGCGTTCGCCGGGATGACGGAGAGGGTTTAACGGCGCCGACGGAGGGTTTGCGGGTTGGGCGCCCCGTCGTCCCGGGCTCGACCCGGGACCTCGTCGCAGGTGTCGGGCTGGGTGCGGAGGTCCCGGCATTCGCCGGGATGACGGGGCAGCGGAGCCTAGCTCCCCAGCGCCTCCTTCTCGGCGCCGATGGTGGTGTCCTCGCCGTGGCCGGTCTTCACCACCGTCTCGGCGGGCAGGCCGAACAGCTTGGCGCGGATCGAGGCGACCAGGGTGTCGCGGTCGCTGAAGCTGCGGCCGGTCGCGCCGGGGCCGCCGTTGAACAGCGTGTCGCCGGTGAACACCACGCCCAGGGTGGGCGCGTACAGGCAGACCGCGCCGGGCGCGTGCCCGGGGGTGTGCAGCACCATCAGGGTGGCGCCGCCGACGGTGATGGTCTGCCCGTCTGTGAGCGAGCCCTCCGGCGGGGCGTCGTGAGTGAGCTTCCACACCGGCAGGTCGTCGGGGTGCAGCAGCACCGGCGCCTGCACGACCCGCCCCAGCGCCGGGGCCCAGCGGACGTGGTCGTCGTGGGCGTGGGTGCAGATCACGGCCTTGACGTCGCGTCCGTCGATCAGCTTCACGATCGCGGGCAGGTCGTGCGGGGCGTCGATCACGACGCACTCGGTGTCGTCGCCGACCACCCACACGTTGTTGTCGACGTCGAAGGTCTCGCCGTCGAGGGAGAAGGTGCCCGAGGTGACGGTGTGGTCGATCCGTGCCGGCATCAGAACACCACCACCGAACGCAGCACGTTGCCGCCGTGCATCTTCTCGAACGCGGCCTCGACCCCGTCGATGCCGATCTCCTCGGTGACGAAGGCGTCCAGCGGCAGCCGGCCCTGCAGGTACAGGTCGATCAGCATCGGGAAGTCCCGGCTGGGCAGGCAGTCGCCGTACCAGGACGACTTCAGCGCACCGCCGCGTCCGAACACGTCGAGCAGTGGCAACTCGAGCCGCATCTCGGGGGTGGGGACGCCGACCAGCACCACCGTGCCGGCCAGGTCACGTCCGTAGAAGGCCTGCTTCCAGGTCTCCGGACGCCCGACCGCGTCGATCACCACATCGGCGCCGAAGCCGCCGGTGAGGTCGCGGATGGCCTCCACGACGTCCGTCTCGGAGCCGTTCACGATGTGCGTGGCGCCCAGCTGGGTGGCGGTGGCCAGCTTGCGGTCGTCCAGGTCGACGGCGATGATCCGGGCGGCGCCGGCCAGCCGGGCGCCGGCGATGGCGGCGGCCCCGACGCCGCCGCAGCCGATCACCGCCACCGAGTCGCCGCGTCCGACGTTGCCTGTGTTGAGCGCGGCACCCAGGCCGGCCATCACGCCGCAGCCGAGCAGGCCGGCGGCGGCGGGGCGGGCGGCCGGGTCGACCTTGGTGCACTGGCCGGCGGCGACCAGCGTTTTGTCCAGGAAGGCGCCGATGCCGAGCGCGGGGGAGAGCTCGGTGCCGTCCTCGAGGGTCATCTTCTGCTTGGCGTTGTGGGTGGCGAAGCAGTACCACGGACGCCCGCGCAGGCAGGCGCGGCAGGCGCCGCACACGGCGCGCCAGTTCAGGATCACGAAGTCGCCGGGCGCCAGGTCGTGCACCTCCGGCCCGACCGACTCGACGATGCCGGCTGCCTCGTGGCCGAGCAGATACGGGTAGTCGTCGCCGATGCCGCCCTCGCGGTAGTGCAGGTCGGTGTGGCACACCCCGCAGGCCTGAATCCGGACCACGGCCTCGCCCGGACCCGGATCGGGCACGTTCACCGTGACCAGTTCGACCGGTGCGCCCTTGCCGCGCGCGATGACGCCCTTCACCTGTTGCATGTCCACCCCGTCCGTCGTTGTCCGCTGTCACCCTCGATCCTGTAGCCCCGCCGTCGGGTGGTCAACCGAACGCGCTCGCCGCGGGGCGTCCGGATGTGTCAGGGGCTCGCCCGGAAGGAACCGCCCCCGGATTTCCGGCGCGGTCGGGGAGCGGTGAAACTCGTCCGAGAATCTTCCATGTTTATCCAAATAGATCGGTACAACCAGTTACGGTGGTGCCTCACAGGCCCGGATGCCGTCCGAATCGAGGGAGTCTCATGTCCCGATCCACCGCGAACCCCACGCCGCGCGCCGAGATGGTGATCTCGAAGGGGTGGGTGCAGGGCATCGTCCTGGTGCTGCTGTTCGGCTTCTTCGTGATGGGCCTGCTGGCCTACCGCACCTACACCGACGGCATGGCGCAGCCGAAGCAGGTGGTGACGCCCCAGGGCGAGGTGTTGTTCACCGAGGCCGACATCACCGCCGGCCAGCAGATCTTCCTGCGCCGCGGCCTGCAGCAGTACGGCTCGGTGCTCGGCCACGGCGGCTACTTGGGCCCCGACTACACGGCCGAATACCTGCGGCTGTCGTCCGAGCACATCCGCGACCAGCTGGTGAAGGCCGGCGTCACCGACCCGACCCAGGCCGTCATCGATCAGCTGCGCACCAACCGCTACGACGAGAACACCGGCGTGCTGACGTTCACCGCCGAACAGGTCGCCGCGTTCCGCAGCCTGACCACGTACTACGCCACCTTCTTCGGCGACCCGACCACCCAGCACGGGTTGCTGCCGAACCTGATCACCGACCCCACCGAGATCCACCAGCTGACCTCGTTCTTCGCCTGGACGGCGTGGGCGTCCGCCGCCGAGAGACCCGGCCAGACGTACTCCTACACCAACAACTGGCCGCCCGAACCGCGGGTGAACAACGCTCCGAGCGCCGACATCCTGGTCTGGTCGGGGCTGTCGCTGATCGCCCTGCTGGTCGGCCTCGGCGGACTGTTCGCCCTCTACGGACGCTGGAGCCGGCGGATCGGCTGGCACGCCACCGAGACCCCGGCGCTGGTCTTCCGGCAGCCCGAGGAGGTGCAGATCACCCCGGCCCAGCGGGCCACCGCCTGGTTCTTCTTCATCGTCGCCGCGCTGTTCCTCGTCCAGACCCTGCTGGGGGCCGCGATCGAGCACTATCGCGCCGACCTGAGCACCTTCTTCGGCATCGACCTGGCGCGGATCCTGCCGTTCAACCTGGCCCGGACGTGGCACGTCCAGCTGTCGATCCTGAGGACCGCGACCTCGTTCCTGGCCGCCGGCATCTTCCTGGCGCCGATCATCGCGGGTCGCGAGCCGAAGCGGCAGCACTGGTTGGTCTACACCCTGCTCGGCGCCCTGGT
>JAANMX010002382.1_pt1 | contig 18750 bp, 16 predicted proteins | sample 7279681 | NCBI WGS metagenome assembly JAANMX01 (sample SAMN14094542, study PRJNA606508) | bioreactor metagenome | isolation source: A lab-scale SPAN reactor treating ammonium-rich wastewater day 351 | place: Ireland: Galway | collected 2018-01-01
AGGGCTTCTCCGAGTGATGAGTGACGAGTGATGAGTCGTGAGGGAAGGGCAAAAGCGGGCACAGAGTACATCAAGGTGTGGTACAACCGTCAGCGGCGGTATTCTGCCTTGGGGTATCTCAGCCCTGCCGAATTCGAGCAGCTCGCCTGCCCCTGACATTCTGACTGTCCGTTGAATCGGGGATAGGTCACGACTCATCACTCGGCACTCATCACTCAGCACTTGACACTCATCACTCCGCCTGGAGGCGGGCTAGCGGAGGATCACGGCCACGACCAGCAGCGCCAGCACGCCGGCCGCGAAGGTGATCACCGTCGGGATCGTGTGCGGCAGCGGGCGTTGGTCATGCACGATCACCCGCGTGTTGACCCGATCGACCTCGATCCGGTACAGCGGGCCGATCAGGGCCGCGAGCACCATTCCGCCGACGAACCCGCCGACATGCGCCCAGTTGTCGATCAGGAAGAGGCCGCCGCCTGTCAGGTTGCCGAAGAAGCCGATTGAGAAGTTGAGCACGGCGAGCAGGATGACCTGCCGCAGCCGCGGCCGTGCGCCGGGGCCCATCACGCGCCAATTGGTGTACAAGTGCGCTGCTTCCGCCCCGAAGACGGCAAACACCGCGCCCGATGCACCCACCGAGAAGGTCATCGGCGCGTTGAGCGCGGCGCTCAGCACCGAGCCGACCAGCCCACCCAGCAGATAGATCAACGCAAAGCGGATATGCCCGAACCGGATCTCCAGAACCGTGCCGAGACTGTACAGCGCCAGCATGTTGAGCATCACATGCGCCAGCCCCGCGTGTAGAAACATCGCCGTGAACAGCCGCCAGTACTCGCCGGCGTCCAGCACCGCGATCGGCTGATTGGCGGCGTTGAGCAGCAGCTCCCGGTTGAACGCAGGCGCGATGAACGTCAGCGCGAAAATGGCGAGGTTGATGACGATCAGCGCCATCGTCACCCGCGCGCGTTTGGGCCGCTGATACGCGAACTCTACTTTGGCGATTTGCGTGCCGGGGGCGCCGTCGTCGCCGGGATCGGGCGCGGGCGGGCGGTTGAGCGGATGGACGGGCTTGCGTTCCAGCGGATGAACCGGACGGTCGTCGTGCGGGGTGGGGCTGGGGGATGGCGTCATACAGTCCTCATTCGTTGCAGCCTCCCAGTATACAGGCATGCCGCCGCCGCGTGGATCCGTAGATACTGGCGGTGTGTTCGGGGGTCTGGGCGGGCGTCCCGCGCCGCCGTGTTTCGACCTGCTGGGGCGCGCTATCACGGATATCTCATGACTCTTATCGGGGGCATGACGGCGGAGCCGCGTCGGGCAGGCGTCTATAGAGATTCACATTCGGACGCCGTATACTGACATCTCACACGACATCCAGATCGAGGTCTGTTGGCCGGATGATCGTCCGCAGGGATTACCGGTATGCCTTTCGTCAGCGCAGGCGCGCGCAGCGTGTCCGCTGGCTGTTGCTGTTTACCACCGTGGTTGTTTTGGGTATGCTCGCCATCACGGCCAATCTCGACACGGTGCGTTCGATGGCGGCCGGCGCGTTAGGCATCAAGGCGTCGCCCACGCTGTACCCGGCCGAGTACGCGATGCTCGGGGTGGAGGCGTATCAGCGCGGGAACATGGAAGACGCCGCGTCGCAGTTCATCCGCGCCGTGCAGATGCAGCCAGACAACGTCGCCTATTTGTACGAATACGGCAAGACGCTGATCGAGATGAATCAGACAACGCAGGCGTCGGACATCGCCGATCGCGCCATCGCCGCCGATCCCAACGACGTGCGCGGTTACGCGCTCAAGGCCAGCGCATTGGCTTACAGCGATCCGACCAACGCGATCATCTTTGCGCTGCAGGGTCAAGAGGTCGACCCGAACTTCGCCCCGCTGTACGCCGCGCTCTCGGTTGCCAATACCTATATCTATCGCTATTCGCAGGCGTTGGCGGCCGGCGAACGCGCCATCGAACTTGATCCCACCGACGCCAATAATTACCGCGCCTACTCGACACCGCTGATCTATGTCGGCCGATCCGAGGAAGCGATCGAAGCGCTGGAGACCGCCACACAGATCAATCCGAACCTCCCCGGCGCGTGGTTTGAGCTGGCGTTCGAGTACAAGAACCGTGGCGGAAATCCGCGCCGCGCCATCGCCATCTATCAATACATGGTCGAGAACTTGCAGATGTCTCAGGCCGACACGGCCAAGGCGTATCTGCGTATTTGCGAGGCATACGCCGGCGCTGAACCAGCCGACTTCGTCGCCGCGCAGCAGAACTGCGACCGCGCACTAGCCATCGACCCCAATTACGGCTCGGCTTATCGCGAGCTGGGGCGTATGCAGTACAACCGCCGCAACTACGAAGGCGCGATCGAGACGTTCGAGAGGTGCGTCGCGCTCGGCGCCACCGACATCGAATGCTGGGCACTGCGCGGATTAGCGCATTACTGGATGGGCCAGTGCGACGACGCATGGCGCGTACTCAACGAGGCCCAGCAGATGGCCGGAAACAGCGAAAACGGTTTGATCAAGCAAGTGCGCGTCGGCCTCGACAACGTAATCCAGAACTGCCCGGATTATCGCGGGCAGACGATCCCGACGGCGATCCCGCCCACCGCCATTCCGCCGACTCCCATCGGCGGGCTGTGACCGGCCGCGTGATTTGACGCCGCATAACCGCTGATGCAGATCCATCGTGACTACTCCCAACCGTTTTTCGGCTCTCGCCGCCGCCGTCGGGGCGTTGGCCGCCGCTGGCTTTTGGTGCTTCTGGCGCTGATCGCCGTGCTCGGGTTCGCCGCGTACAGCCAGCGCGACGCGCTCCAGCTGGCGGTGCTGTCGGCGATGAACATGGCCCCCACGCCGACCCCCGGCCCGACAGAGCTGGTCTCGCAGGCGCGGGCTATGCGCGCGCAAGGTGACCTGTCCCGCGCGGCGGCGCTCTACGAGCAGGCGCTGGCGGCCCGCCCCGACGACATCGACTGGCTGTACGAGTACGGCCTGCTCCAGATGGATCTTGAGAACTACGCGGCGGCCGTCGATCTCGGCCAGCGCGCCATCGACATCGACTCGTTCGATCCGCGCGGCTATGCGCTCAAGGCGCGCGGCTACGTATGGCAGGGCGACGGCGCGGCGGCTATCCCAGTCGCGCTCAGCGGCCTCAACGTCGATGGGCGTTTCGCGCCGCTGCATGCTATGTTGGGGCGCGCGTATACGCTCAGCGGCAACCTGCGCGCCGGCATCGACAGCGCCGAGGCGGGGGTCGCCATCGATCCCGGCAACGCCGAGGCCCGCCGCGCGCTCGCCTTCGCGCTGAATTACGCCGCTTCCTACGACGCCGCCACCGAGGAACTCGAGACGGCGTTATCTCTTGAGCCGGGCAACGTCAGCATCGCGATGGAGCTGGCGTTTCAGTATCTAGCGCTCAACCGCGACGAGGACGCCATCGACTTGTATAACACCGTGTTGAAGCTGCAGCCTCGCAACAGCCGCGCCATGCTGCGCTTGTGCCGCGCCTATCGTAAGGTCGGCCAATTTGACGAGGCGCTCACCCAATGCGAGAACGCCGTGCGCGCCGACCCGTCCTATGTCTCCGCGCTGTTTCAGCTTGGCCTGCTGCGCTACAGCGAGCCATACCGCGAGTTCACCGCCGCCGCCGAGAACTTCTCGACGTGCGTATCGCTCGATCCGTCCAACGTCGAGTGCTTGTTCCGCTGGGGGCTGACGGATTATTACCGCTACCTCGCCGATGGCGACACGGCGCTGTGCGGGACGGCATGGGACAAGCTCAACCAATCGCTGCAAATAGCGGATGGGCGGCCCAATCTGGAGCAGACGATTGCCGACATCCAGCTTGGTATGGAGCACGTCGCCCGCGACTGCCCCGGCAACCTCGCTGCACAGATGCCGCTTAATCTTACGCCGGTGCTGCTGGTGACGCCGACGGGTGATCCGCTGCTGACCGTGACGCCTGAGCCGGGAGCGTGAGCATGTATCTGAAACCCCGCCGCCGCACCGCCCGCCGCCGCGGACTCTCGATCCGCCGTGTGTTCGTGCTGTTCGTCGTGCCGCTATTGATCGTCGGGCTGATCGCCGTGTACGAGAACCGCGATGTCATTCAGCCGATCATCGCGCGCGTGTTCAACGACGTCGCGCAGCAGGCCGTCGATACCGTCGCCACCATCGGCGCGCCGACGCCGACCCCGACCTCCGACCCGACCGATAACCGCCGTCTGGCAGAGGCGGCGTGGTCGAACGGCCAGTTTCAAGAGGCGGTGCGGCTCTACGAGTCGATCCTGCCGGCCCTGCCCAACGACGTTTCCGCGCATTACTACTACACGCTCGGACTCGTCATGCAGGGGCAGATCAACGACGCCGTCGAAGCCGCCGAGAACACCGTCACAGCCAATCCCTTCAGCTCGGACGCTTGGGCGGTGCGCGCCCTTGCGCTCAACCGCGTCGGAGACCTGCGCGCGTCGATTGTCAGTGCCTTGCGCGCGATTGAGCTGAAACAAGACAGCGCCCGCGCCCACGCCTATCTGGCGGAATCATACGCCGACCTCGGCCAGTTTACCCGCGCCGAGCAGGAGATCGCGCGCGCGCTGGAAGCCAATCCAGACAGCTACGAGGCGCACTATGTCTCCGGCTTGTACGAGTGGGAGGTCAACTTCGATTTCATCACGGCGCGCAACGAGCTGCAAAACGCCTACGATCTGTCCAACGGCGCGGCGCATGTCGGCCTCAATCTCGCCCGCCTGATCCTATTCACGCCGGGGCAAACCGAAGCGGAGACGCAGTCCGCGCTGGCTTTGCTGCAAGACATCCTCGACCGCAACCCGGATAATGCCGCGATCCTGTATCAAATGGGGACGTATTCGTGGCGCACCCTCGGCGACAGCGAGGCCGGAGAAGCGTACTTGCGCCGGTGTGTGTCGGCCGTGCCGGAGGACATCTTCTGCAATTACGAACTGGGGCGTGCGCTCAACAACCTCGGCAAAACCGACGAGGCGCGGCAGGCCTTCGAGCGCACCATTGAGGCCGGAAGCACTAATCCGTATCACTACTGGTGGGCCGGTACGACTCAGCTTTCCGGCTTGGGCAACTGCAGCTCGGCCCTGCGCTACTTCCAGCCCGGGTATCAGATCTTGCAAGCCGAGCTGGCCGCCGGATCGACCACCTATAACTCGATTGAGAACCTCGAAATTCTGATGTCGGATTATGAGGCCGCGATGGCCCCGTGCGTCGGCGGAGGGTTCGGCGCGACGCCCACCCCCGATCCGAACGCGACCGCCACGCCTGAACCCGCCGATGCTTAAGGGAGTAGGTGAAAGCGTCGAGTGATGGGCGATGAAAAAGCGCCAATCTTTTTCACTCGGCGGATGCCGCGAGTCGGATCGACCTGCCCACCGACTTTCGGTAACCTACTTCAGCATGTTCAGCTTACGGGTTAAGGCTCCACACGGCGGAACACAGCATACCGTGTCCCTACGCATCCCCGTCCTGCGCGTGGTATCCTCACCGTGCGCGACGCGCGACAGATCACGTTCTACGCACCGGAGGGGCCATGACGGCAAAAGCAAGCGGAACATTCATGCTCGGCGGCGACATCCCGATCCACCGGCTCGGCTTCGGCGCGATGCGCATCACCGGCAGGGGCATCTGGGGCGATCCGTCCGACCATGACGAGGCGATCCGAGTCCTCAAGCGCCTGCCGGAGCTGGACATCAACTTCATCGACACCGCCGACTCGTACGGCCCATTCGTCAGCGAAGATCTGATCCGCGAGGCGCTGCACCCTTACCCCGGCATTCTCGTCGCCACCAAGGGCGGATTCACCCGCCACGGCCCGGACATCTGGCGGGTGCTCGGCAACCCGCACTACCTGCGCCAATGCGTGCTGATGAGCTTACGCCGGCTCAACGTCGAGCGTATCGACCTATGGCAGTTACACCGCATTGATAGAAAGACCGACCGCGACGCACAATTTCAAGTGGTCGCCGACATGCAGCGCGAAGGGCTGATCCGGCATGTTGGACTCAGCGAGGTCAACATCGAGGAGATCGAGGCCGCGCGCAAGTACTTCCCGGTCGTCAGCGTGCAGAACCAGTACAATCTCGTGCATCGTCACAGCGAGGACGTGCTGGACTACTGCGAACGCGAGAACATCGGGTTTATCCCGTGGTATCCGCTGGCCGACGGGAGCCTGTCCGAGGAAGGCAGTGTCCTCAGCGAGATCGCCACGCGCCTGAACGCGACACGCTCGCAGGTCGCGCTGGCATGGGCGCTCAAGCGCAGCCCGGTCATGCTGCCGATCCCCGGCACCAGCAAGGTCAAGCACCTCGAGGAGAACACCGCCGCCGCCGATCTTGTGCTCAGCGACGCCGACTTCAAGGCGCTTGACGATCTGGGCCGCGCCGAATGGGAGAAATCGCGGCAGGCGTGACGGACGCCGTCGGCCCCCGCCGCCGCATCGCCGCGCGAGGTTCACGGCGACCGCTGACCTGCACACGCGGATGGGCTGACCGGCTGCTGTTTTCTAAGCCGGTGTTCGTAAGTCGAGAGATTCGGGCTCCCATCTTGCACCGGTTAGTCGAGCTATACGGTGCGGTGTTTTCTCATCACTCAACACCTTCAACTTCGTGCTTAGATGGGCGCTGCTGCGTCACTCGCCGTTACGTGCGCGCACGGACGCCAGAATCGACGGCGCGGCGTACCAATACGCGCCGTCGAAATCGCCGACTTCCTTCTTCTTCCCGCTCCACGACTCGATGTCGATACGCATGACGGTCGTCCGGCGCAGCTCTTCGACCACCGGCGGACGGTAGTCCTCGGCGGGGATCAGATGCGGCGCGTACTTGTCCAGCAGCAGTTGAAGGGCGTCGGTCGCTTCGGCGTCGTCCTCGATCACGCGGCCCGTGCCGAACACGCTCACGCCGGCGTATTCGACGCTGAATTCCAACGCCTCGTCAGCCGGCAGCAGACGCCCCATCTCCATCACCGAGAAGCACACTTTGACCGGCTCGGACTGCTCCAGATTCGAGCGGGTGCGGCCTGCTTTCGCCGTGTGAATGTAGATACAGTCGTGTTCGGCGTCGTACACGAACAGGTTGGTGTTGATGAACGGCTGATCGCCGCTGACCGTCGCCATCGCGCCGACCGCCGCGCGCTGAAGAAACTCCGCGATCCACGCGTCGTCCTCCACGGCGCGGTCGCGCCGCCGCACAAAATTGACCTGATCGTGTTTGGGGTTTGCCATGTTTCGCCTCAATACGGGTGTGAATCGCGCAATGTGATTACGGTAGCATGACGCAAGACGGTTGAAACCTACCGCATCAGACCAAATCCTGCTGCCAACCCGTGTTCGCCGTCGGATCTCCCTTGCCAGCGATTATTGGGACGTGTACTGCTCACCGTAATGTGCGCGTGCAACCTGCTGCCGGGCGTCCTATGACGCAGTGTTCGTTGAGTGATACCGCGTGGTACTTTCTCATCACTCAGTACCCGGCATTTTCAACTACTCGCCTAGCCCTCAGTCCACCGGCACGAGCAGCGTGAAGACCGTTCCGCGCACCGGGTCTTGGTCGAACGTCACGGTTCCGTTGAGCATTTGAGCGCACCGCCGCGCGATGACGAGGCCGATGCCCGCGCCCTGAGTCTCACGGCTGTTGTTGCCGCGCTTGAACGGCTTGAACGCGACCGACAGATAATCGTCCGGCAGGCCGGGGCCGTGGTCGGTGATCGTCGCTTCGAGCAGGCCGTCGATGCGCCGCCGCAGCTGAATCGTGACCGCGCCGCCGATCGGGCCGTACTTCACGGCATTGTCGATCAGTTGGGATAACGCGCGTCGCCACAACGTGGCATCGAATGTCACGCGATCGACGCCTTCGTTATAGGAAAGGTGAAAGTGCGGCAGACGTGGGCTGTTGGCGAACTCCGAGATCAGTTCCTGCACTACCTCGCGCGCGTCGATCAGCTCGCGGCGCACCGGGATCAACGAGGCATCGAGCCGGCTCAGCAGGCGCAGCTTGTCGATGAACTCGGTCAGATAATGCACCTGTGTGTGGATGCGCCGGAAATGCTCGTCGCGTTTGGTTTCGTTCAGCCGCAGATAGTAGCGTTCGAGCATGGACGACGAAGACAGGATGACCGCCAGCGGTGTGCGCAGCTCGTGCGACACATGCCCGACGAATTCCTCGGTGCGCTTAGCGATCGTCTCGTCCAGCTCGGTGAGCATCTGATTGCGTTCGTGTTCGATCTGCTCGCGCTGCGCATCGACCCGTCCGCTGGCGTCACGCAGATGCAGCACCACCAGCTCACGGCCGGAAATGCTGACGGATGTCGCTGTGACGTCGCACTCGACGGGGCTGTCGTCGGCGCGGCGAAAGACCTGCGCCTCGGCCACCTGACCGTCAAGGCGAAACCGCCGCGAGATCTGCGTGCGCGGGTTGGCCGTTCCCCATGGCAGCAGTTCCGAGAAATGCGCGGCGCGCAAGGTGGCGCTCTCATGGCCGAGCAGGGTGAGCGCAGCGGGGTTGGCGTCGGTGACTTTGCCCGTGCTCGCGTCTAAAACGATGATCCCGTCAAGTGCGGCTTCGATGTAAGCCGTAAGCCACGTTGGTACAGCCGTCGACGTACTGACGGCCTTTGGACGGGAAGAGGGAGGCTGAGTCATGAGTCCTTGATGCTGGATCGTTCCGCACGGCGTCGATTGTAGACGACTTGTGCCGGCTGTGCGATAACGGAAGCCGGGCAGTCAAGGCGATGTTACGACTTTGATATAACCGCGCGTTACAGGGATCCGCTCCGGGGCGGCCGTCTCGCTTTCCAGCTGGGTGACGACACCGCAATTCCGCAGGCCGTGCCGACCGTCCCGGATGCGATTCAGGCTAGCACAGGCCAGCTGCGCCATGGGCCACGGACGTGCGCAAGTTTGTGCGCACAGAATTGCGCACGTCGATTCGGCGTAATCCGAGAGATAAATATAGAACATAATTTCCAATATGTGATACGATGTGGGCGTTTGAATTCTGTAATGCAGTGATCAGGAGCGATCGATCATGAGCTATATCTCAGAGATGAAACCGGAAACCGCGCGGGTCTTGGCCTATCTGCGCGAGTACGTCAAGGCGCGTAACGGCATGGCCCCGGCGCTGAACGAGGTCTCGAAGGCGTGCTATATGTCTATCAATCAGGTGCGCATCCATCTCGAAATCCTCGAGGCGCGTGGTTTTCTGCGCCGCGAACCCCGCCGGGCGCGCGCGATCTGGTTGATCGACGACGCCGACGACTGACGACGCTCGATATGAGCCGGCGGTAAGACAATGGACTAACTTGGTATGACGGCCTGTTGTACCATCGGGAAGTCCCGTCTTGACCTAATTTTGAGATGTCGTGAAATGGTCGCAGCCGCAGCCGAATTTGTGACGCACCGCCCCTACCAGTCCGACCACCGGTCGCCCGCGCGCTTCATCTGGAGCCATGTGCGCCGCCAGCCGATTCTGATCATCACCATGCTGATCGGGGCGTTCAGCAACGGTGCGCTGGCCTCGGCTATTCCGTATTTCACGGGGCAGGCGTTCAATGCCATGCTCGCCGACCAGACGCAGGCGGTCATGCAGACGATCGGCTCGATCGCGCTGGCGCTGTTCGCGTCGCAGCTCATCCGCAGTTTCCTACAGCTCATGCGCAACGGCTCGTCGGAGACGTTCAGCCAGCGCCTCGAACGCGATGTGCGTGACGAACTGTACGCCAGCCTGCTCGGCAAGAGTATGTCGTTCCACGACAGTCAGGCCGTCGGCGAAATCATGGCCCGCGTCACCAATGACGTGCGCGAGGTCAACTTCTTTATGAACCCCGGCATGAACCTGCTCGTCGGCAGCAGCATGTTCCTGATTATGCCGATCCTGTTCTCGCCGGGCATCCACCCCGCGCTGATCCTCACGCCGCTGACGTTCGTCATCCTGCACGTCATCGTCCAATACATCTTCGTCCGCCGTTTGCACCCGATCGCCCAGCAGGTGCGCCACAACTTCGGCCGCATGAACGCCCGCTTGGCCGAGGCGCTGGACGGCTTGCAGATCATCAAAGGGTCGGCGCAGGAAGAGCAGGAATCGGAACGCTTCGACGGCCTCGTGGACGAGGTCAAGGGCGCGTTCATCCGGCAGGGCGGCATCGAGGCGCAGTACTTCTCGAACCTGCTGCTTCCGCTGTCCATCGCCGCCGGACTCGTTCACTCGGCGATGCTCTATCAGCAGGGGCTGATCGACATCGGCGGCATCGTCACCTACAACGGCCTGCTGTCGCTGTTCGGCTTTCCGGTGTTCACGTCGCTCAACTCGCTGTCACGCCTTGCCCTCGGCCTCGCCAGCGCTCAGCGTATTCTGGCGATCATCAACACCGAGACCGACCTCGACCGTAACGAGGCAGGGTATAACGCGCCCATCCACGGCGACGTCGTGTTCGAGCACGTCGACTTCGGCTACGCCTCTGACAATCTTGTGCTGCATGACATCTCGTTCACCGCGCGGGCCGGCCAAACGGTCGCTATCGTCGGCCAGACCGGCGCTGGCAAGTCGACCGTGACCAAGCTTATCAACCGCATCTACGATACGCGCCGGGGCCGTGTCACCGTCGACGGCGTGGACGTGCGCGAGTGGAACCTGAAGGCGCTGCGCGCGCAGATCAGCATCATCGAGCAGGACATCTTCCTCTACAGCCGCACCATCGCCGATAACATCGCTTTCGGCAAGCCCGATGCGTCGAGAGAGGAGATCATCGAGGCCGCCAAACAGGCGCAGGCGCATGAGTTCATCAGCGGCTTCGAGAACGGCTACGAGACGGTTATCGGCCAGCGCGGCGTGACGCTCTCCGGCGGCCAGCGCCAGCGTCTTGCTATCGCCCGCGCCTTCCTGACCAATCCGCCCATCCTGATCCTCGACGACTCCACCAGCGCCATCGACAGCGCCACCGAGGACAAGATTCAGCGCGCGATCTACGCCGCCGCCAAAGGCCGCACCACCCTGCTGATTACGCACCGCCTCAGCCAAATCCGCTGGGCCGATCACATCGTGGTGCTGCGCAACGGACGGGTCGCGGCGCAGGGCACGCACGAGCAGCTCTTGGCCGGAAGCGACGACTACCGCCGCATCTTCGCCCGCTACGAAGGCGACGCGCAAAGCCCCAGCGTCAGCGTGCAGACCAGCGCCGATTGATCCGCCCGTAGGTCGAACGCCCCCGGATTCTAACGCGGCGCTTGTTGTGTCGCGCCCGAATCGGCGGGTATAATGAGATCAGGGCCGTGGTTACGGCGTCGACAGTGAGTGGCGAGGATTTCCGCGTATGATCGAAGTAACGATAGACAGCGTGCGCGTCAGTTTGACGACGCAGCAGCGGATCGTAGTGCTCAAGGACAACACGTCCGACCGGTACCTTGCCATCTTCATTGGGCCGTTCGAGGCGGACGCGATCACCTATGAGCTGCAGGAGATCGCGCAGCGCCGGCCGTTGACCCATGACCTGCTCAAGACCGTCATCGAGGAGTTGGGCGGAACGCTGGCATACGTGCTCATCAGCGACATCCGCGAGGACATCTATTATGCCCGTCTGGTCATCAACATCGGGGATGACCGCCGCGTCGAAATCGACAGCCGTTCGAGCGACGCGATCGCGCTGGCGGTGCGCGTCCGCGTGCCGATCTTCGTGGCGGAGTCGGTGCTGGATCGCGCCGGAATCCGCCCTGAGAACGACATCGAGGTCGATGTCGAAGCGGAAGACACAGAAACCGACACGCCGGCGGTCGACACCCGTAAGTTGAGCGCCTTCGCCGATTTTCTCGACACGCTCGATCTCGACGATCTGGGCGACGAAGACAAGTAAGCCAATTCGCAGCATTCTCGCAGTTCGTGTGGGCGGCCCGCGTGGCCGCCCGCCGTATTCGTGTCGACCATGACTGATTCTGCTCCGCGCAGCACCCCAAATGAACTGTCCGTCCCCGCTTCGATCGAGGCGGAACAGGCGCTGCTTGGCGCGGTGCTGATCGCGCCGGCGTCGTATATCAACGTCGCCTCGTATGTGCGTGAGGACGACTTCTTCCTGCTGCGCCATCAGCACATCTGGGCCGCCATGAGCCGCCTGTCCGACCGCCGCGAGCCGATCGACCTGCTGACCGTGTCGGAAGAACTGGACGCGGCCAAGCAGTTGGGCGTCATCGGCGGGGCGGCCTATCTGGCGCAGCTCGCCAACAGCTCGCCCACGTCGATTCACGCTGAGTTCTACGCGCAGTTGGTCGAACGCGCCGCCGTGCGCCGCCGCCTGCTCAAAGCCGCCGACGAGATGAAGGCCGTCGCCACCGATGAGGCGCTCGACCTCGACAACGTGATCAGCAAGGCCGAGACCGCGCTCTACAACGTCACCGACCGCCAGATTCGGCGCGACTTCATGCAGATGGACGAGGCGGTCAACCAGTACTTCGACCGCATCGAACACCTCATCAACAACCCGCACGATCAATACGGCGTGCCCAGCGGCTTTCAAGATCTCGATCAACTGCTGGGCGGGTTTCAGCGCACCGACCTCGTCATCTTCGCGGGACGCCCCGGCATGGGCAAGACATCGTTCTTGCTCTCGGCGGCGCTCAATGCCGCACGGCTCAACCGGACGATCGCCGTGTTCAGCATGGAGATGGGCAGCGACCAGCTCGTGCAGCGTCTAATCTCGATGGAGACCGGCATCAACAGTCAGGCGCTGCGCCTCGGCCGGTTGACGCAAGGCGAATACCAGCGCTTTGTCGAGGCCGCAGGACGCCTCAGCCGCCTGCCGATCTTTTTCGACCAGACCAGCCAGCTCACGCCGAACGAACTGCGCACCAAGTGCCGCCGTTTACAGCACGAGTACGGCCTCGACATGGTGGTGATCGACTACTTGCAGTTGATGTCGGCCGGCGGCAACTTCCAGAACAACCGTGTGCAGGAGATCAGCTACATCAGCCGGGCGTTGAAGGAGCTGGCGCGTGAGTTGAACGTGCCGCTGTTCAGCGCGTCGCAGCTTTCGCGCGCGGTCGAGAGCCGGCAGGACAAGCGCCCGCAGCTCTCCGACCTGCGCGAGTCGGGCTGCCTGTCCGGCGATGCGCAAGTCACGCTGGCCGACGGCACAACCCTGCCGATCCGCGCGCTGGCCGGCCGTTCGGGTTTCGCCGTGCGCGCGCTCGACACCGGGACGCAGACGTTCGAGCAGGCCGCTGTCAGCGCCGCGTTCTGCACCGGGATCAAGCCGGTGTTCCGCTTGACGACCGCGGATGGGCGGACGATCCGCGCCACGGCCAACCACAAATTCCTGACGCCGGAGGGTTGGGCGCGCCTCGATGCGCTGCGGCCGGAGATGTCGCTCGCTGTGCCGGTGGCGGCCGGGGCGCACGCGGTCGAAGCGGCCGGGTTTGCCGATGCTCAGCGCACGCCCCCCGTGCCTATCACCGCCGCTTGGGATGCCGTCGTATCCATCACCGCGGAAGGCTGGACGGACGTCTACGACCTCACCGTGCCGGGGCATCACAACTTCGTCGCCAACGGCATCGTCGTTCACAACTCCATCGAGCAGGACGCCGACGTCGTGATGTTCCTCTACCGTGACTCGGTCTATAACCGGGATACCGAGTTCCCCAATATGGCCGATGTGATCGTCGCCAAGCACCGTAACGGCCGTACCGATACGGTACACTTGTATTTTGACTCGGCGCTGACCAAGTTTATGGATGCTGCTGTGAAGAAAGTCGATCTCGGGGATCAGCGATGACCCGAATCACACCGCCGTTTCCCGATGTGCTGGGCGCGTCCGGCCTGCCGGATGCCATCCCCGGCGGCCTGCTGTCCGCGATTGATTCGCTGGCCGAACTCAAGATGACGCTGTTCTGCATCTGGGCGTTCAGCCAGCGCGACCCGATTGGCGGGCTGTACTGGCTGCGCAAAGCCGACATCGACACGCATCGCAAAGTCCACGGGCTGGACGAATCGGCCGCGGTCGAAGGGCTGGCGCGCGCCGTAGCACGCGGTACACTCCTGCCTGTCTACGCCAACGCGCCGGACGGCGGGATCGAATTGGTGTGGGTGCTGCACACGCCGGGCGCATCGGCCGCCGTCGGCAGCGGGGACTGCGCGGCACGCCTCGACGCCGCCGGTCAATTGATTATCCTGCCGCCGCGCCCCAACGTGTTCAAACTGTACGAAGAGAACATCGGCCCGCTCACCGGCTTGATCGGCGAGGAGCTGGTGGCGCTCAGCGACGACTTCAGCGAAATATGGCTGCGCGAAGCGATTCAGATCGCCGTCGAGCGCGAAAAACGCAATCTGGCGTATGTTCGGGGGGTGCTGCGGCGCTGGCGCAAGGAGGGAAAGCGGCGTGAGGCGGATCAACGATCTTCTGAGCGGGATGGGCGCACCGCAACCGGAAAATATGCCGAATACTTCGAGCGCTGATCCCGCCGCGGGCGGCCCGTGCGCGCTGTGCGGCGCGGCCGACGCGATCTGCCTTGGTCTGGGCGTCATTCGCTACGACGTCCCGATGGACGACCCGCGCTGGGGCAAGCTGCACCGCTGTCCAAATTTCCCCGTCGAGCGCGACGTCGAACGCCAGAACCGCCTGCGCGCGCTGAGCAATCTCGACGCCCTCACGGGCAAGACCTTCGCCACCTTCCAGACCGAACTGCCCATGCACACCCCGGCCGAACGTGGCTCGCTGGCGATGGCGCTCAGCGTCGCCCGCAGTTTCGCCGATAACCCCGCCGGCAAATGGATCCTGCTGCAAGGCCCGTATGGGTGCGGCAAGACTCATCTCGCCGCCGCCATCGGCCTCCAGCGGCTTCAACACGGCGATGTCGTGCTGTTCATCACCACGCCGGATCTGCTCGATCATCTGCGCATCAGCTACGGCGAGGACGCCGAGGGCGGCTATGACGAGACGTTCGACCGCATCCGCGGCTGTGACCTGCTCATCCTCGACGATCTCGGCGTCGAGAACCCGAGCGCGTGGGCGAAGGAAAAGCTGTTCCAGCTTCTGAATCACCGCTATATGCACCGCCTTCCTACGGTCATCACCACCAACGCCGAACTCGAACGGCTCGACCCGCGTATCAGCTCGCGCCTGCACGACGTCGATCACGCCAGCCGCGTCATCATCGACGCGCCGGACTACCGCAACACCGACGTCGATCAGCGCGACCACCTCTCCAGCAGCCTGTCGCTTTACCGCGACCAGACCTTCGAGACGTTCGACGCGAAAAGCGGCTTGTCAGTCGAAGAACAGCGCAACCTTGTCAACGTCGCCAACGCGGCCGTCGCCTACGCGCAGAATCCCAACGGACGGTGGCTCGTGCTGGCGGGTGGCCCCGGCACCGGCAAAACGCATCTCGCCGCCGCTATCGGCCATCATCGCGAACAGCTGCGCGACGACGTATTCTTCATCACGGTGCCGGACTTGCTCGATGACCTGCGTACGACGTTCTCGCCCGGCGCCGCCTCGACCTTCGACCAGCGGTTCAACAAGGTCAAGAACGTCGGCCTGCTGATCCTCGACGACCTCAGCGGCACCGGCCACACCGAATGGGCGCGCGAAAAACTGTTCCAGCTCATCGACTATCGGTACATCAAACGCCTTCCAACGGTCGTCACGCTGGGGGATTTCGAGCGCCTCAGCGAACGCCTGCAAGTCCGCCTGCTGGATGAACGGCTGTGCGCGCGCTTCGAGGTGACCGCCCCGCCGTATGTCATGCGTCAGCGCCGGAGATAACGCGGCCGATGGCAAGCAGCGTTGCGCCGTTGACGGTTGTCCCCTACGAGCGCCGGTACCGTACGGAAGTGCTCGATCTGATTGGCTACAGCTATCAGCGGCACATGCACCTCGACTGGTACGAGGCGGATGAATGGTTCGATTCCGTCGGCGGTATCGTGCAGTTGGCGTGGCGGGGGAAGCAGTTGGTCGGCATGCTCGGTGCGTCGTATCCGTCCGACGGCATGGCGTGGTTGAGGCTGGCCGCGCTGGCGGATGGCGTGTCCGAGCAGGAAGTCATGGGGCGCTTGTGGACGCCGCTTGCCCACGCGATGATCGCCGCAGGAGTCCGCACGTGTTGGGTGCTGGCGTTCGAGCCGTGGATCGACTATGCGGTGACGCCGCTGGGCTTACGGCAGGTCGAGACGCTGGTCACGCTGCGCCGGGAGGGTGACGCGCTCCCGTACATAGCCGCGCACGGCGTGACGCTGCACACCGCGACGATCAACGACGTGGACGGGATGGCCGCGGTCGATCAAGCCGCGTTCGCGCCGCCGTATCCGATGAGCGCCCACGATATGCGGCGGGCAGTGCGGACATCGGCGATCTCCACCGTTGCGCGCCTCAATGGCCGGATCGTTGGCTTCCAGATCAGCACGCGCCACGGCGATCAGGGGCATTTGGCGCGGCTGGCGGTGCTGCCTGAAGTGCAAGGACGCGGCATCGGCGCGCTGCTCACGCGGGAGTGCATCGCGGCATTTTTGCGCCGTCAGGTCGAGAGCGTGTCGGTCAACACACAGGCCAGCAACGAGCGTTCGCTCAAGACCTACCAAGCCCTCGGCTTCGAGCGCACCGGCTACGATGTGCCGATCTACGCCGCGACGTTCGTCGAAGAATGAGCGCCGCGAGTCGAGGAAAAGCCGGGAAACCGATTGAACCACAAAGGACACGGAGGGCACAGACGGGGACGGGCTGAGGCGCTGACCGACCCCTAAGCGCGAAGTTGAAAGTGTTGAGTGATGAGTGATGAGAAAACACCGCGCCGTACAGCTCGACTAACGCTGCAAGATGGGAGACCGAATCTCTCGACTTACGAACACCGGCTTAGCAACTGCCCCCTAAGCGCGAAGTTGAAAGTGTTGAGTGATGAGTGATGAGAAAACGCCGCGCCGTACAGCTCGACTAACGCTGCAAGATGGGAGACCGAATCTCTCGACTTACGAACACCGGCTTAGCAACTGCCTCCTGACTACTGACCCCTGCTCCCTAACAACTGCCCCCTGACTACTGACTACTGACTACTGACCCCTAACCCATCACAGACCGTATTTGAACAGGGCCTTCTGCGTGACGTCACGCGTTATCTCGAACAGCGCGGCGTTGTCCTCGGTGCGTTCTTCGGCGCGATTGCTCAACAACCGCTGAATCTCCACCTGCAGCGTCTTGATGTTTTCCTCAGGCAGCACAATATCGTCGTGCAGCGCGATGCCGGCCACCACCAGCGGCAAATACACGTCGGCGAAGGTCAGCGGCCCGCCGTCTTGCAGCTTCGTCATCCAGTCCTCGGCGGCCTTCTCCAACTCGTCGTCTGTGCCCAGCTCGATGCCAGCGGCCGCCTCGACCGCGTGCATCGCGTACAGCAGGGTGTCGTGGAGCAGCGGATCATAGCAGCGTTCGGGCAGGAACTTCGTCGCGAACCGCGCGATCCGGTCGTCGTCATCCATCAGCCGCAAGATCGCGTCAAGCCAATTCAGCCGGATCGGGGCGGCCAGCGATTTGGTCTGACGCTGGAGCAGCGGTGCGACCTCGTACTCTGAGCGCGGCAAATAGGTGCGCCCGTGAGTTTGTTCGCCGGTGCAGGCGTATTCGACGATATGCACCATCAAGCGCGCAATCAGCGAAGCCTCGACGTCAGAGAGGCCGTAACCGGCGTCACGAAACCGCGCCAGCGTGTGCTGAGTCAGCGGTTCAAGCAGGCGCGTCCGGTCGAGCGAGGGCAGGAGGTGTTCGAGCACGGCGGTCTTGTGCCGTTCCAACAGCACGCGCGGGTCTTCGCGTAGATCGTGGCGCGCCCACAGCGTGCGGTAGTCGGCTTTGAGATCGACCACCGCGCCGATCGTCCCTTCTTCGACCTTGAGCGCGGCCTCCAAGACCTGCCCACCGCCGCCGAACAGCCCGCCTTTGCGCTGCACCGCGCCGAAATATCGCAGTTTCTTAAGCGTCTCGATCTGCTGCTGCTGCTGGCGCGGCAGCACCGCCATCGACACTGCGCCGCCGCCGTCTTGCTTGCGAATGCGTGACGCACGCCCGTTCAGCTTGGCCGACAGCGAGATCGAAAGTTTGTAGATGCCCGGCACAGTGACCGGCATGGTCGTGACCGGCAGCGTCACCATCCCGACCTCGGCCGCCTGCATGCCGATCGCCAGCCGCTGCGACTTGGCGATGAAGCGCTTCGGCTTGCCGTCAAGATCGCGCTCAGGCACTTCCAGCGTGGTGAGCACCTCGACCGGCGCATCGACGACGTTCTGCAGCACCACGACGACCGTCACGGCGCGGCCCGCCTTGACCGGGTTCGGCGCCAGCGCCATCACGGCTTGCACCGGCCCGAAGTCAGCGCGCAGGTTCTTCGATACGTAGCCGAGGATATCGGGGAAGTTCTGCGTGTCTGCCATCAAGTCACTACCGGGGTATCAAAGAAGCACTATGCCGCTCAGTGTAACGCGCTTCGCGTGTGTATGTCTATATAGGGACACGTCGGGGGCGGTTCACGGTGCTGCGTGAGGGAGCGCCGGTACATCCATCGGACGCACGCCGAGAAGCCGCGCACGGATCCGCCGGCGCGCGGGTTTCAACCGGCGGCGGCGGATCGACGTGCTGGCAGTCATGTAGAGTCGAAGCCTCCACGCTTCTACGATTCGCGGACAGCGTCTGCCTAATTCCCGCCTCGGAATCCGGTGGGCGCGGCCGGCGGCGGCAGAACCCCATCCGGCGCCGG
>JAANMX010002385.1_pt1 | contig 18731 bp, 28 predicted proteins | sample 7279681 | NCBI WGS metagenome assembly JAANMX01 (sample SAMN14094542, study PRJNA606508) | bioreactor metagenome | isolation source: A lab-scale SPAN reactor treating ammonium-rich wastewater day 351 | place: Ireland: Galway | collected 2018-01-01
TGGCCAGCATGCTTGCTCGGCTGGCTGCCGCCGCCGCGCAAACGCCGCCTATGCCGTACCGGCTCGTAAAGTTGGCTGAGGCTCATTGGTAATCAGGAACAAAAAACCACCCTTGCGGGTGGTTTTGTTGTGTGGCGTCCCCACGGCTTGCCGAGCTTATCCCCGCTTTTGAAGACCCACGGCCGATCTCAATCCCGCATCGGCGGAGATCCAGGGCTGCTAGCTGACGCGCCCTCGTAATTCGAATTGTCGCCGGCACCTGGAAAACGCGGCTAGCAACTCATTCAGCCGATCTGCCGGCAGGTGATCCGCCAGCTTTTCCAATCGACGGCATGCTCGCAGCGCCAAGTCTGCTGCCTGTTCGGCAGCCTTTTGTTTTGAAGCACTCTCCTTTCCCAGCCGATTGAAGAGACTATTCCAGTCCGGCGGGGCCACTCCGTCCATGATGAGCATGGCCGACTCCCACGGATCTACGCCACACCACCCCTTAGCTTGGGCGACCTCCCACATTCTGGCCTGCTCCTCGAGCCCAGGAGTTTTTTCCGCACAGAGGTAATAGCGCCATTGCCTAGTTGATACGCCGAGCGCTTCGGCAATTTCTTCCTGGGTAGTTCCGGCTGGAACTCCTTCAACGATTTTCGCGCATAGCGCTGCCCATCTCAGTTTTTCACTCTCAGCCTTCTCGGGACGAGCCATCATAACCCCCATTATTCGGAACCGAAACCATATGCATATTTTGCATAGTAGAGCCGCGACAATCCGCTGTCAACCGCTGTAACCTGCAGTCAGCCTACCCTTTGAATGGCGGTAATGGAATGGATAATGAGGAACTGAAATCAGCCGTGCTGCGGCCTGCGGATATGGCAAAGCGTCTCAGCGTATCGATCGACACGCTGGCCAGATTGGAGAAGGCTGGAAAAATCCCAGCACCGGTTCTAAGAGCTGGCAGAGTAGTTCGGTGGTCGCGGGCAGAAGTTGAAGCCTGGCTGAAAGAAGGCAACAAGACAGGAATATCGCCTTGCCCAAAGCAAGGCGAACTTGTTTGTAAACCACCTGTTTGTAAACCTTGTTTGTACACCGAGGAGGGCACAGTCGTAAGCCCTGTTGTGACAGGGACTTACGAGGGGGATAAATGAGGTCGCGGCGACAAAATTACGGTTGCGGCGACAGATTTATGGTGCCTGGCGACAGATTTACGGTTGATAGCCATCCTAATGGGGAGGCTATTGGGGGGGCTACTGGGGAGGGTAATGCCCAGGCCTTTTTTGAAGGCGGTGCAGGAAATCTGGTAACAAAACACAACGACTTGGTACAGGCCTCCTACTCCTTGACGCTCGACGAATTGAGATTGGTCCTAATTGCTGTTTCGAAAGTTGACACTCGGTCTAATGTAGGGGGGCGGACTCGATATCTACAGGAACAACAGGGGATATTCATCTCTGCCCAGGAATTTGCTTCAATCTTTCAGCTCGACAGGAAGAACGCCTATCGGCAGTTAAGAGATGCCGCCGGCCGCCTCTGGGAAAGGACCATCACTAAGATTGATGGAGAGGTTCAGATCGATCTCCGGTGGCTGTACATGAAGGCTGCCTACAGCGAAGGGGGTGTTTTGGTTTTTTTCAGCCCTCAGTTGCTGGATCTGTATTTGCTGGACCTCACCAGGAATTTCACCAGCTACCACCTGTTGCGAATTTCTCGCCTGCGGTCAGTGCCCGCGATCCGCCTCTTCGAGTTTTGCGCCCGATTCAAGGATACAGGCGTTGTTGTGACCACAAAGGATCAGCTTTGCGCCCTCCTCTGTGTCTCATATCGCAAAAAATCGGACCTGGCTCGTCGGGTTATTGAGCCTGCGGTCGTCTCGATCGCGCAAACCACGGGACTAGACCTCACTTGGCATTGGAAGGGGGATGAAGGCATTGAACTTCGTTTCACCAAGAATTCCTCAGTGTTCCACCAGCCTGCTCAATAAAGAGGAGCAGGCCGAACTCCGTGCGCTTGCCGGGTTGCTCCAAGCCGAATCAAGAAAGATCGCTGCTCAACTCGGCATCGCTGTTCCGTCCAGGCCTCGAGCAATTTTCGACGCCATCTGCCGAGCTGGCCTTGCCGAGAATTTTTACGAAGCCGTGCTGTTAGCCGAGCACGCTGCGCCAACGCGCAAGTGGCGTGATTGTGCTCGATGGGTCGTTGAGTACGAGACGGCAGAAAGCAGCCGGCGGTAGCCGGCCAAGCCCTTGCCTTTGAAGACCGCAGTGAGTGCCGGCCGCGGGAGCGGCCGGCCTTCTCTCTCCCCTCCTCTTCTCCCCATTTAGCAACCCATAGGGGAACTAAAACGGAATGCATCTTTTCCGTTTCAGAGCCTCGAATCTGAAGCATCACTTTCCTAGAGTACAACCCATGGATTGGGCAAGGATGGACGTGTAAATTCGCTAGCGCGAATTTGTCACGCCCCCCTCCGCCCTCCGGGCTGCGGGGAAACGGTCTCCGCGCCCTTCGGTTGGGAGACTGGGATGCTGCAACAGAAAAGAGCGCTCACGAAAGCACAAGTCGAGGAAGCTGGTTTCCAGCGCGGGGAGTATTCCGACGATCTGCCTGAAGGAACCTGGCGCGGACGGTTGGACTTCAAGAAATGGGGACGGCGCTGCCTCCTTTGCTACTTCACCGATCTGGCGACCGGTAGCAAATACCGCATCGCCGCCTTCAGGGAAGACGACAAGAAGTACACCCCGCGCGATGGATCGATCGACTTTTCGTATACCGACCCGGGCGCGATCTTTGAACTCACGACCGGCAAGAACACCAAGGGCCGGTCGGCCTGGCTTGGTGCTGCAGAGGTGGTCGCATGAGGCGTAGGCGTAGGCGGCAACGGCCGGTTTGGCCTTGCAGTCTCTCCTTGCCGGCCGGCAAGGATCTTTCCGTAGAGAGGCTCAGGGAGGTTGCCCGGGCTCACCTTCAGAACATGGGGATGGACCCGGACATGCATCAATGGTGCCTCTTGAAACACGTCGATGCACCCAACCATGCCCACCTGATCGCCAGCCGCATTTCTGAGGTGGCCGCATGAAGAAACGCGGCCGGCCGCAGGTCGAGGAGGCGGAGGCCCGCGTGCACTCCGTCGCCTGCAAGCTCACCACGGCCGAGCTGTCGAAGCTCGACCGCATGCGCGCCGGCAACAGCCGGGGCGCCTGGTTGCGCCTGGCAGCCTTTGGCGCCGCGCCGCGCCCAGTCCCTGAGATCAACCTCAAGAAATGGGCTGAGCTGGCGCGGCTCCATTCCAACCTGCACCAAATCAATAAGCGTTTGCGCGAGGGCTACATGCTGGCCGGCCCTCAGCTTGACCAGCTGCGCGATCTTCTCCCCGCGCTTTATCAGGCTGTTACCCAGCTGCGCGCGGACATGATCGGGCTGATCGCTGATGAAGCCGAGGGTTAATCGTGGAAATGGTTTCCGTGGCCTCCTTAATTACTGCTTCGGTCCTGGCGAGCGAAATCACCCTGATCGCGGGACACTCATCGGCGGAAACCTGTCAGGGACAGATCCTCGCAGTCTCGCTGCCGAGTTTGCCCACAGCCGCCGGCTGCGGCCGGACTGCAAACGGCCGGTTTGGCATTGCAGCCTTTCCCTCCCGGCCGGCGAAGACCTCTCAGACGAGAGGTTCGAGGAAGTTGCCCGGGCTCACCTCGAGAACATGGGGATGGACCCGGACAAACACCAGTGGTGCCTCGTGAGACACGTTGACACCCCTCACAGCCACGTCCACCTGATCGCCAGCCGTATCTCGCTGGACGGAAAACTCTGGCACGGCCAGCATGAGGCGTTGCGTGCGATAGAGAGCTGTCAGGAGCTGGAAAAGCGATTCGGGCTCACGCTCACGCCGGGCCTCGACTCCGGGAAGGAGGGCGCCCGGATCAACCGAAAAGACATTGCCGGCGCCCATGCGCGCGGGGTCGAAGCCCATCGCATCCCGAAGGTTCAGATCGCTGCAGCGCTGGACGAAGCGCTACAGCGCTCGACAAGCCTTGATCAACTTAAGGACGAGGCGGAGCGGCTGGGGGTTGAGGTTCGGTATGTCTCCAACTCCGGTGGGATCTATGGCGTGTCCTATCGGCTCACCGACGAGAGCCAGGAAAAGTGGTTCAAGGGCTCGCAGATCGGCAAGGCCTACAGCCTTAACTCGATTGCGCGCCGTCTCACCGGCGAGTTCGACACCCCGACCAGCCGGCGCGGACCACGCGTGCGCCAGGACATCCTGCAGAAGCTCGCCCGAGAACAGCAATCCGGCAAGGAAATTCTCCGTTGGAGCAACGGCTACGTCGCCGCCGTGGCCAGCGACAACGAGATCCGCTGGCGCACCGGCTCGGCGGCCGAGGCGGCCGTCTGCGCTGCCCTGGCCAAAGAAAAAGGTTGGTCGGAGATGGTCTTGTCCGATCGCGGCAGCGACGAAAAAAACCGCGCCGCAGTCGAGGCTTACCACCGCGCCGGAATTTCTGTGCAGCTGAATGGCCAGCGACACCCGGCGCCGGCGACGAGTGTTACCAAGCAGAAGGAGATTGTCAGTAATGGGAATGATGGAAGAGATCCGCGACCGGGCGAGAGCGGAAGCGGAGTTGCTTCCGCCATCCCTGGCGCTCCTGAAGTCGACGGAAAGGCAGGTGAACGACCTGCACAAAAAGCTCAACGACACGATGCAGCAACTCGACCAGCTGCACCAGTGTTACCAAGCTCAGCAGGCGCAGTTGGACAAGCTGCTGAGGATGACAAACGCCGTCGGGCTGCTGTTGAAGAAGCAGCAGCAGCCGCAGGCGCAACCCTCGAAGGAGAAGAGCAAGTGGACCTCCTGGATTTTCTAAAAGACCCAGTTGGCGCGCGAGTGCGCGCGCAACTCGCCCTAGAGGACTTGTCGGAGATCAACCCCGGCGACCACGGCGCGCGGATTGTTGCTGAGGCCGAGGCTCACCATCACCAGGTAGAGGCAATCGATCCTCTGGACTTCCTCGAGGAACAGAACCCAGCAGAGCCGGAAGTTGTTACCGCGCAAGGTCAAGAGACCGTTACCCATCAACCTCAACCTGCGCCTGACCCGGTCCCAACCGATGAGGATCTCCTGCTGGCCGAGGACGAAGCTGTCGCGCGGTTGGCCCAATACAAAGAGGACATGGAGGGCGTGAGGCCGCGGAGCGTGGCCCAAATCGAAGGCGATCTTATCGCTGCCCGACAGCAGCGCGAGTGGCACGAAATGCAGTCGTTCGTTCACCGGATGAAGCCCAGCACCATGAAAGAAATCGCTTCGCTGCGCGAGCGGGAGACGGAGCTCGGAATTGCCCTCGCGCTCGCACGGAAGCGTGAAAACGAGGCGCGCAGGCAGATCCGTCGCGACCCTGCGGCCATGGCTGCTATCCAAACCAGGGCAACCGGATTTGCCCGTGATCGAGCGGAACGAAAGAAAGCAGATGAACTGCGCCGGCAGGTTGAGAAAGCCAAGCGCGAGCTTGCCCAACGTCAGAAGGACGAAGAAGCCAAGCGCCAGAAGGAGGAAGTGAAACCGACCAAAAAACGGAAAGGAAAAACGGAATGGAAACCGAGTTGAGGAAATACCTGGCAGTGGCCATCCTCGCGATGGCCACCACCACCCCCGCCCTGGCTCAATCAAACCAGGACGACTGCGACGTTGGCAGCCGCATGCGGCAGGCCGCCACCGAGGCGGCCGACCGCGAACGGCAGATGCTTGAGCAAATCGCCGCGCGGCAAAAGCAGATGGCCACCCAGGCGGCGACCAGCTGCATCGATAAGTACCTGGGTCTCAACCTGAGCAGCATGCTTGGCTTCACCTCGCTCGACTTCGGCGGCATCGTTCAGGGGATCATCAGCGGCGCCGCCAACGCCGCCTGCAGGGTGCTGGACAACCAGGTAGCCCAGGTCACCCAGCCCTTCAATCAGTCCATGGTTCTGCCTGGAGGCGTCGGCCGGGTGGACACGAGGATGTTTGGTACGTCGGGGAATATCTCCGTCAGCGCCGGCGTCCCGGGAGTGGTCCCCCAGGTTCCCGTCGCCAGCGCCTCGACAGCGCCGGCTGGAAGTCAGCAGCCCGGCCTGATCGATCGCGCCAGCGCCGCCGTCAGCAACCTTTTCAAGTGAGGATCTCATGAAACAACTCACCATCTCCATCCTCGCTGCCGCGCTCATGGCAACGGCAGCCCCAGCCCGCGCAGGCTGCTGCGCGCAGCCCGACGTTGTGGCGGCCGTCTGGGGCGCAGCCCAGTGGACCGCCACTCAGATCAACCTCTATATCTCCAAACTCGCCGGGGTGGTCGAAGGCTCGGCCAAGATGATCATCCAGAACCAGGCCGAAAGCACCAAGGCGATCAACCAGCAGGCCGTCGAGCGCGAGAAAAACATGGAGCTCTACCGCCTCGGCCAGCAATACCAGCTGCCACCCGATCCGTGCACTTTGGGAGCCATCGCAACCCACGCCGAAGCGATGAATCGGGCGCAGGGCGCGATCGCGTCTTCCTTTCAACCCGGCGGAAGCCGCAGCCGCTTGCATAACCTGAAAGCTGCCGACGCCTACGTCAACTCGCCGGTCGACGCCGGGCCAGAGGCTCGTGCTGCTGCGTTGGTAGGAGCGCACGCCAAGCATTTCTGCGACGTGACGGAGGTGCAGAAATACAGCGGCACCAGGGTTTGCCAAACCACAGGCGAATTGCCCGGCGCCGACGTGAAAGCCGAAACCCTGCTCGCCGGCGCGAAGGCTCGTCCCGGTGATCCTGACAGTTTCACTTTCACATCGAAGCAGGTCGAGGCCGCCCAGACCTTGATCGCAAATGCCTCAGATCCACTCCCCGTCAGGGGCCTCAACAAAGCGGAGGCCAACACCCGCGCCGGCGTGGAGTATTACGCACTTGCCTTGGCTGGCCAGGCAAAGACGAGCATCAGCCAGCAGTCCATGCGCGACGCGCTCGCGCGGCGTGTGCCTGTCGCCGAGGGTAAAGCATTGGTTTCCGCAATCACCAAGGGCAACCCCTCGGCGGCGGCCTATTACGCCCGCCTGCCTCACCTCAAGACAGAAGGGATCTCAGCCCTCGACTTGCAGGACGCCGAAGTCGCCCGCCGATATCGCAACCCGCAATGGCTGGTGGACATGAGTGCCGCCAGCCCCGCCGCCGTTGCCCGTGAACAGGCATTTATGACGGCGTTGCTCCTCGACTTCCAGATGAAACAGCAACTCTCGAATGAACGGCAAGAAATTCTCCTCGGGCAAATCGCCGCTGCGCTCACCAGGATGGACATGGGGCCGAAGCTTGAGGCTGCGTATCGAGCCGTGAGGGCCCAGCAATGAATATCCGCATAACCCCCTTCAACCCCAACTGAAAGGAAATGCCATGGCAACCGTTCGCGAAATTGCCGGCTTCCTCGCCGGCTTCCTCAACCCGATCCGCCCCTTCAGGGGAGCGGCAGCGAGCACCCTGCGCGCGCCGCGCGAGGGGCTGGAGATCATCAAGGACCTGGCCAGCCAGCTACCGCAGGCCGGCGAGCCAGCGGCGCTGCCGCAAGGCTACGACCCATACGAGCGTTTCAGGGACAAGTGCCGGACGTACAAGCTCGATAAGGCGCGCCTGGTGGTGATGGAAATAGCACTGCTGCGCTCAAAACGGGTGATGCAGCTGGCGCTAGTTTTCACTCTGTCCGTGGTCGCCGGCTTCCTCATTGCCGCCGAGGACGGAATGCGGGTTTTCCAGGGGGTGATGCTGTTGCCGTTCGCGGGCTACGCCTTCGCGAAAATCCTCCAGTTGTCCGTGCGCCTGCGCCAAGTGCGTGCTCGCGCCCTGTATACCTGGCCCCAATTCTGCGCACTGTTCCCCACAAAGACCGCGCTGGTTGCCCATCTCCTCGACCCGGAGTTTTAACCATGGCCGACACCCTCAACGCCGCCGCACTGCTCGGCGCCGTCGCCGACTCCGGCGCGGTGCTCGACAGTGTATTCAAGCAGCCCGGGATCAGCGATTTGTTGTCGATCACCAACTTCGTGTTGCTGGCCGTGGGGGTTGTCTGGCTCACTTATAACTTTCTTGCCGCAACCTTGCAATCAGCATGGGACGGCGAGTTTTTGGGCAAGCGTTTTCATTCTGTCTGGATGCCGATTCGCCTCTGCCTCGGCTTTGCCGCTCTCCTGCCGATTATCGACGACTGGTGCGGGGCGCAGGTAGTGATGTACCAGGTAGCCAAGATGGGAGCGGGAGCGGCCAACATCGCCGTCTCCCGCGCCGCCCCCAAGCTGCTCAAAAACGAAATCATCACGACGGGCTTTGACAGAAGCGGCATGGCCACGCAGCTCTTCAACACACTGCTATGCCGCGCTCGAGTTGGCATCCTGGCGCAGCAGGCTGGCGAGCTCGAGACCGCCGGCGGTGGTGGTGGAACCAACTGGACGGAATACTTCGGCATCGAGAAATGCGGCGGCCAGCCGGTAGTGCCGGCCGGTGATCTGCAGGCCGCGCACACCTCGGCGACTCAAGCCATGATCACCAACCTTACTCCCCTGGCCGGCCGCGTTGCCGCCGGCCAGGAGGGCCGCGGGCCCGTTGTCCCAGCGGAAGAGGTTCGGGCGGCAATCATCAAGGCGGCTGAAGCCTATGAGGTCTCCGTCGCCGAAGCTGCGCGCAGTCTAGCGAGCTCGAAGGTCAGCGCCATGAATGCCGAGCAGGCCAAGGGATCCTGGCTCAGCTTCGGATTTCAGTCGGTCAAATCCGCGAAGGTTCAAAACGATCTCAACAGCTCAGCGGGGGCCGGCGCGCAGCTCACGGCCAACACCAACACCAGCTCGGCCGGCCAGGAGGCCGCCACCTACTCCGGATCCATCATGGAAAGCGAGGGCTTGACCGGAGCGCAGGCATCGGGCGGCACTGGCGCCGGGAGCGGTGAAAGCTATTGGGCGATGCTCAAGAAGCTCAAGGACAACCCAGCGCTGCTGTTGAAGATGTTGTTCGGCAATACCAAGGCAGCTCAACTCACCACGGGCGGCGGCCTCGTGCAGTCTCTGGCCGCCTTTGGCGCCACCCTCATAGGGTTGGGTGTTGGAGGTATCGTTGTCATCCTCGGTGCGTTGGGGGCGCTTGCCTTCACAAGTTTTCTGGGCGCCGGCGCGATCCCATTCGCGTTGTATGTCGCCGGCCTCGCCATGTCCATCATCGTGCCGATGATTCTGATGGGCATCACCTTGGCGGTCTATGTGCCCATGATCCCCGCGTTGTTCTGGACGCTCGGGGTTGTCGCCTGGCTCCTTGTGGTCGCTGAGTGTGTTTTTCTCGCGCCGGTTTGGGCGCTCGCGCACCTCGAAGCCGAGGGTGAGGGCATGGGGCAGCGCACTGAGAAGGGCTATGCCATGCTGCTCGATCTGCTGCTGCGCCCGCTGGCGCTGGTGTTCGGCTTTGCGATCGCGACGGCAGTCCTCAATGCAGCCTGGTCGCTGTTTACCGCTGGCGTGGGCGGCGTGCTCGACGTGGCTGATACCTGGTCATTGATCAAGTTTTTCATGTGGCTCGGCATGGTTTTCCTCATCGTCACCATCGCCGTCCAGCTGATCGGCACGGTCTATCGCAAAGCGCTGGACCTGCCGGATCAGATTGTCACCTGGATCGGCAGCAATGTCGCCAGTTACATGGGCGACCACTCGACCAAGGATCCCAATGACAGCCTGCGCGGCGCCGGCCGGGGCGGCGGCCGCATGCCCACGAAGGGCAACCAGGGCGGAGGCGATACCCCCGCGCCCGCCGCGCCGGCTCCTGCGGCGCCGGCGAGCGGTGGCGGGAAGTAGCTTTAACAATTTCGTTAAAGCCATGCGCAACTTTCTCCCCTCGACCCGCGCGGCCCAGGCCAGGCCCCCGCGAATGGCGCCCGGGACCGTAGATGCGGCGGGCTACGCCACACACACCGCGCTGCCGCGCGGAATTCCGCCGCAACGGACCCCAAGGCGATTTATCGCTCCCGCCCCGCGCTGGACGAGGGAAGCGCTCAAGGGGAACTGCTGCCGCAGATCCCCGCCGCCGGGCTCCCCAGTGTTGCGCACGCCTGCTGTAAGCGCTCTTGAATCGAGTTGAGCGGTGTTGCGCAAAATCTTCACTTGCGCGGCTCGTGTTCGATTTTGTATGATGTTGTTATGGCATTGCGCGCGAGGTGGCCAACCTCGCATAGCCAAGTGGGGCCGACGCTCACTTGGTGAGTCAGCAGTCGGGAAAGAGGCTCCCGTCCTCTCACAAGCTCAACAGCGGGGAAGTCTGGTTGAGCGCTTAGGCCGTTTCCAGTCAGCAGGGCAAGGGCATGACTGCTGTCAGCAGACCTTATCACCACCTTGGTGATCGAGGTCTTGGAGACGGCTATGCCTTACCACGATTCTGTTGCACCTTCTGCCGATGCCTATCCTGGCATCGATCCCCTCGAAACACTCGATGCCGCCGGTCTCGCGCCGATCATCAAGCGCAAGGCGTCCACTATCCGGGTGGATGTTTCTCGCCGGCCTCACACCCTGCCTCCTTTCATCCGGCTGGGCTCTCGTACTCTCTGGCTCAAGACTGCGGTCGCCATTTGGCTGAAGGAGAAGCAGCAGGAGGCGGTTGCAACTGGTAAGGCTACTGCTGGGGAGTAGCGGGAAATGCAGGAGCGTCTACCTCAGAACAACCATCTTGGGGCCCGGCTGCGCCGGACGGGCTTTCCGGGCTTCGCCCCGAGCCGCTGCGCGTCTCGGCCATTCGGCTTCAATCCTCCCCTCGCTTTGCTCGGCTGCCCTCTGCGCGCTCCGCTTGCCATCGTGCGCGCTGCGCGCGAGAGAAAAAACAACGTGCGCCTGTTCCGGAAAATTCGGTGGCAAAAAACCGCCACCGAATTTTTCGGCCCCGGGCAGCGGCGGGGCTTCAAGTCGTCACCCCCGTGTTTTGGCGGCACGGCTCAAGCAAGCCGTCGCGCCAGCCTGCGGGGGGCGCTACGCGCCCGCTTCGCGCGCCCCTTCGCCCGGTCCCTTCGGGCTGCGGCCTCGGCTGCGCCCCTTGTCTGTCACGCCATCTTGCAACGCCGTGAAACCCCGCCAAAACCCGGGGGATTCCTCCTTTCCGCGAAAGCCCCGCCGCCCCCCGGGGGGGCGGTTGTGGTGAAGCAGAAGCAAAGTGAAGTGAGGCAGGGCGCCAGCTACGCAGGGCGCCTTAAGGCAAAGGCGAACATCAAGGAGATGAACCGGTGATCGCGATTTCGATGTTGGGCGAAGACTGAACTTTTTTACTGAAAAGGAGAAGCAAATGAAAAACGCATCCACGAAAACCATCCTCTCTGCAGAGGAAAGTCGCAGCATCGTATTTTGCGAGTGGCTCTTCAACCGTGTGAACGGGGTAGCAAGAATTCGGATTGGCGGGGAGATTGCTGGCTTCGATCCGCACAAGCGGGAAGTTTTCATCAATGGGTACCGGTCGGTCAGGTGGATGCCGGCTGGAGAGTTCCTGGCGAACCTGTCCACAGCTGAAATCAAGAAGTTGGACGATTTGCCGGACTTCAACGGGCGGAATGCGTACGAACTTAGCAGCGGGGTTCTGCATGCCGTCAGCACAGCGATCAAACGCCGCAATCAAGAAAAATTCAGGGGCAGTGAGGAGGGCGGGTATTGGGAGCGCATCTATCTGGGAGAGGTTGTCCGAACCCATCACGTGGAGCGGAAACAGATCGATGGGAAGGTGGTGGAAGAACCCATCTACTACGACCATTGATCGTAGTTAGAGATACATCCCCCGGCCCTGCCGGGGGGATTTTCAAGGAGAGTGAAGATGGATGAAATCGCAATTTTCGAGACGATAGAAGATATGGCCCGCCGCCTACAGGGCACCGGCGGTGGTGCGCGGGCACTAGCAGTGGCCGAGGCGATCAAGACCATCAAGGCCGCGCCAGGCATGCTCGATCGGACCAATGCCACCACTGCGCTTTACTGGCTGGCAGTGGCGCTGCATGGCGCCGACCACGCCACTTCGCTGATTGCTTCGGCGGCGGGGACACTTGAAGCCTTCCAGGAGGAATGAAGATGGACATGAGTGAAGAAGAACAGCTGGCCGAGCAGCACGTAAAGATGATGCAGCAGATGGAGTTCTTTAGGATTGCGCCGACGCGGTTTCTCGCAGCCTGGAAGCGCGGCTGTCTGATCTCCCCTCAGTATTTTGGGGATGGCACCAGGGAGAGCATTGAGGCCGCTACCGACAAGTGGCAGCTGGCGCCGAATGTCGAGGCGATCAAGAAGGCAGTGCGCTCGAAGAGCCCGGGGGAGGCGATCTTTCTGGCGTCCATGGTGGACTTCTACAACAGCGAGAGAAGCCGCGAGATCCAGAAGGCCGCGAAACAGTCCGATGGAGTTGGCAACCTGTTGCGGATGGACTGGGAGCGCCGCCAGGTTATCGCGGATCTGCTGGTGAACTACGCAGGCTGGTAACCATCGATTCCCGGGCAGGCATCGCCTGCCCGGCGATCCTTTTCTTAACTTAAGGAGTTGAAAATGGAAACGACAAACGAAACCGAACAAAAGCAACTTCCGGATTGGGTTGCCAAGCTCGTCGAGGAGGCCTACGTGCGTGGAGTGGTGGACGGCCGCGAGGAAATGCGGGTCGCTGCCCATTCTGTTGTGTCAACTGTGGGGCGCGACATCAGTCGCCTCCGACTGCTCCCCGCGGGGATGGCTAAAGCGAAGGCGGTGTGAGCATGATCGGCATCACCGTCGACTTCCGGGCGGGCCTGGCCTGCCCGTCAATCAACAGGCCGGCAGCAGACGATGGAGTCGTTTTTTTCGGCGCCGATCGACTGCTGGCCAGAATGAATACACGGGAGTTCAAGGCCATGGCGCGCCGGCGCCGGCAGACGCCGCGCGAGCTGCTGCATCAGGTTTTGAGGGCCGCTGCAGCTGCAGCACAGCAAGTGCTGGACGGCGGCGGGGAGGAAGTAAGAGGGAAAGTGCTACGGTTGCTTTGCCAAGGGGAGGTTGTTCCTGGCCGTGGCAGCGCGCTGCGCTTTGAATTGCTGGTTTTATAAATATCCGAGGAGAAAAAATGCTAAGCGAAATCGAAATTCAACACCCGCTCCAGCGGCCAAACGTGCCGGCGGAATTCCTGGCCGAGCTCGATCGGATCGACCCGCTGATCTGCCCGCGCGAGCGGCTGGTGGATCTGTACCGTCAAGCGCCGGATGCCGAGGTCCGCGCCTTTCTGGTCGGCATCATGGACACGAGGACCATGGTTGCCCTTATCACTGAAAAGGAGTTTTGAAATGCCAATGACACCGAAAAAGGCACGGCAGTTGGTGACAACGATTCCCCTTACGGTGAGTTTTTTCACGATGATGTTTTCCGGGCTGGCCGGTCTCGACACGATCATGTTCACCATGCTGGCCATCTTCATCCTCTCCATCATTACTACGACCTTATGGGTGCTGGGACGAGCCGGCAGCGGTGTGGTGGACTGGTGGAAAAGCGAGAAATGACCATGGCCATCAAGGACGAACCAGAACCAGGTCCAGGCGCCGCGATCCCGCAGCCTTTGGTGGGGTACCAGGTCCCTGCAGCACCGCCGAAGCAGCGGCAGGCGGACATGACCGACGAAGAGATCGAGGCGGCGTTTGCCGCCCTCTGGAGAAAACTGGAGAGATGCGATGACTGAAAAGGACGATGATTTTCTGAAGCTGTGCAAATTGTTCGACCTCAGCCCCTTTCACTGGCGCTGGCAGCTTCACGTAGAAGACGGGACGATCCTGTCCACCATCGATGAAGATCCGCTTAAGGAAAGTTTCCGCATCGGCGGTCCTTTCTCCCCGTCTATCGCGTGCACCAGGCTGGCCGCCATGATTTCACTCGCTGCCGGGAAGCACGCCGACGCGCTGCGCTGGGCTCACCAGGCCGGCACGCGTGTCGATCTCCTGCAGGCCGAGATCCGGCTCATCCTCGCCGGCCGCAAGCCGGCGCGCAGGCCTCAGTGGGTTCGGGAGATGCGGGTGGTCGACCTCGATGAAAAGAAAAAAGCCGACGCGGCACTGACCAGAGCGCGAGCCTCGCGCGCTGGGAAGGCGAAGCCGGTGATGCATTAATCAAGAGGGGATAACTATGGCAGACGTTACTGGGCTGAAGCACCGTGTGTCCTCGACAATTCGCTGGATGACGATCCTTCAGGAAGGTCTTAGCGGAAATCCTCAAACCCTCGGCCTTGCCGCGGGGGATGCCTTCCAGAAATGCCTCGAAAAGTACGGCATTCGCCTGCTCACGATGACGAAGGCCTCGAGCGAAGGGCTTGAGCTTCGCCGAGGTGCGCGGCCCGTGGCGCGCCGTTACTACGGAGCTCCCATCAGCGACTGGGCGAATCTGTACGTGCAGGAGCAATTCCGGCCGGCCGCGAACAAGGCGAGAAGACCCCGAAGAAGTTTCCGGCAGCTGCCTTCAAGAGAACCAGCATCACCCGCATGACGAATTACGTAAATATATTGATGCCACCCCTATAGCGATCCCAATAGGGTTGCCATAGGGAGGGCATTAGGCGGGGGATACCCCCTATCGCATCGAAGACCGAATGTGAGGAGATCATCATGTTGCCCGAAGGAGCCAGAGAAGCCGCGCAGGCGGCGCTTGAAGCTGCCAGTGCCTGGACCTGCAGCCGCTGCCAGGCCTCGAGATCGAAGCAGCCGAACTGTTCGACCTGCACGACGGTACGTTTCCACCGTCCGAACCTGTCTGAAACAAGTCGAAAAAGCGCTCACGACAATAGCCGATTCTGAGCCACGGCAGCCGCAAGAACCTCTTTGCGACAGTTTTCCGACTGATTTCTGTACCTCGCCGTCCGCACGGCGGCTTGCGTTCCGACAAAACGTTATTTGCGACGGATTTCTGACCGATTTCAAACGAGGAGATATCTTATGAAAAATACCGAAGAGCTGAAGCGCAAAAACACTGTAAGCGCGCTGCGAGCAATCGAGCAGGGCAACCTGGAAGGATTGGCGGCTGCCGCTGGTGACGAGTCCCTAGATCCTGAAGTTAGGTTAGCAGCTTCAGCTTGCCTGAATCAGATCCTTGCAAAACAGGTCATGGTGAAGAAGCTGGCTGCTGATTTTGCCGAACTCATGGAAAAAGCGAAACTTGATATTCAGGAAACAACGAACATCCGATTCAAACCGTAGGTTTTGCATCGAGGCCGATCAGGACATCGCGCGTCCTGGAAACAACCAGCCTTTCTTGATCTGAGCCGCGCAGGGCAGCACTTAGCTCAATCTGTACCCCCTGGCGCTTTAGCCCACGATTGCATATGTTAGTTGACTCAGTCGCGGGGAAGTTATGCCCGTTTAATTCGGCAACAAGGTTTGCAGAGCTGAATGCTTTTGCAAGTTGTATCTTGAGTGATTGATCAAGTCCGCCGAGCAGTATCTTTGGCTCGTCTCCCTGGCAGCCATGTATCGCTACAACATGCGAGCACTGCCCGATTAAGTTCATGCATTCAGGCTCATCGAAAAGATGGCTGGTCAAGTGAAGTGCAGTGTAATTTTTCGATCCCCTGATCCCTTCGAAGAGGTAGAGGTTGAATGAATCTCCTGCAATAGCAGTAGCGATTTCTGAAGTTCTGCGCTCGATGAGCCCGCCATGGGGAGCAATGATTGCTACACGCGATCCGGGGCGCGACACCACTACGATCCTGAAATCTTTATTCCGGATCTGATGTTTTTCTAGGTCCGCGAACCCTTTATAGGCTTTTGCGTTAGGAATGCTCATGTCGAACGGATTCTCCAACCGAGCCAGCGTACGCAGCAACCTCAAAAGCCGTAGGTTGCCTTACTTCTTTTCCGCAGTTCTTATGTAGCCGGCCTTGTCGTGAATTTCCAACCCTTTCTCGGTCACGATGTACTTGGCGCCGAATTTGTCTCCAATCTTCGTATAGACGGTGCCTTTTCTCTCGACCCGATAGCGGCCGCCGCTGCCGTCGCCATTTCGGCGCGATAAGAAATACCGGTCGCCCTCCTTCTCGATGGTCAGCGTGGCATTCCCATAACTCGGGGAGCCAAGGTCATCGTACCAGGTGCCGATCGTTGTGGCAGTGCCAGCCGCCAATGCATTGAACGGCAGGAGCAGAGCAAGCGAGAGACATAAAAGCCATTTGCGCATTCGAGGCACTCTCAATTCACGTCAGTTTGTATTTCCAATTCAAGTGATGGCATAAGCCAGCGAGATCGGGATATATTGTTTTCGCGGATGCACCATGCCTGTCCAGTGCAGTGAGCATTTCAGATCGCCGGCTGGCTGGGATTCGAAACTGATGAAGATGTTTTTTTATCTTTCCGTTGTGCTCGAGGGCGACGAATTTCTTGGTTTTTTGGGAGTACCGATGAAGCGTAAACCAGCCTTGCTGAGCAATAATTCGTGAGTGGTTCAGTCTGGGTTGAAAAACCCGCGTTTGATCTGTGGCAAAAGGATCCTTGTCGTACACGTCCTCTTCAAGCAGATTGTCTGCTTCGAGGGCATACACATAGACATCTCCCTCTCTCTGGTCAGAACAGGCGAACCAGAGAGCTGCAAGCGGGTTGCTTGTCCAATCGAGTAAGCGCGTTTTCAACCCATAGTGTTGCGCCAACACGAGCAGATCCAGATCTGTCGCGCCGTGACTGGGCAACATTGATGCTCCCTGAAGCTTCAATTGCTTCAGTATCTTTTTTTCCTCGTTGGTTGTGTCGGTTGCCGGCGCTTTGCGGGCAATACTGGGAAGAAGATTTCCTTTGACCGGTTGGCCGCGAAAAATGACCGAGTCAACCAGGAGATCGAAAACGTCGACCTCCTTGATGAATGAAACGAAAGTTGTGATGCTGACCTCGCGCACTGTAGTTATCCTCTTGCGCCTCAATTTTTTATAAAACTAGCATATATCGAACGTGAGCGGAACCGAAACTATTTTTCCTGATTTTCGACCGGCTTACCCCTTACGTGAGCCTCTGTCGGCTGCGTACTCTATGTGGTATGTCCCGCCCCGGCCGAAAACCGAGAGAGATTTCAGTCCGTACAATCGGAACTCCCCCGCTCGACCTTGCGGCCATGGCGCTTGCGCGCCTTATTTTTTCCAGGGAAACGTCCAGACCGGCATTACGGGTTGTTGCATCCTTACCCAAACGGTCTAAACTGGCACGGTCATGATGAACCGTGCAGTTCTGTATCTGCGGTCCTCAAAAGACCGCTCCGACGTTTCCATCGACGCCCAGCGTCGAGAACTCCAATCCCTGGCTCAGGCGCGTGACATTATCATCGTCGGAGAATATTCCGATGCAGTCGAGTCCGGCAAGGACGACGACCGTCCGGGTTTTCAGTCCATGTTGCGCGACCTGCGCGCGGAAGGGCGGACTTGGAACCATGTCCTGGTACTCGACACAGCCCGCATCGCCCGCCGGCGGGTGCTCGCCATCATTTTCGAAGAGCACGAATGTAAGCGACGTGGGGTGCGAATCATCTACAAGTCGCTCCCCGACTCCGACCCGGTCACTGAGATGCTTCTTAAGTCGATCCTCCAGGCGATGGACGAATGGCACTCCCTCACCAGTAAGGTCAAAGGGCTCGCCGGCATGGCTGAGAACGTCCGCCAGGGATATAGGGCTGGAGGCCGGGCACCCCGGGGCTATCGTCTCCAAAGCATCGAGACGGGCGCCATTCGGGACGGCGCACCTGTCACCAAGACCAAGCTTGTGCCAGGCGAAGATGCCATGCTGGTCCGGGCCTACCTGCAGCACAGAGCCCGAGGCCTACCACGAGCCCGAGCCTTAGAGCTTGTGAAGGCAGACTGGCCGGTTACAAGCCTGATCGAAATGGAACGCAACGCCCTAACCTACGCAGGCCAAACCGTTTGGAACCGACATGCGGAGCGCACCGAAGGGGGTTATATCGGCGGAGAGAAGCATCGCCCTCGATCTGAATGGGTCATCCAGCCCGGAACTCACGAACCGCTGATTTCAGTGGATGAAGCCAATGCCATTCTTGATGCCCTCGAAACTCGCCGAGGCAAGCGAGCCAGGCCAGCGCCCTACTGCTATCTCTTTGCCGGCATGTTGGTATCCCCGGCTGGCGAACAATGGCACGGCGATTCCGGCTATTACCGGCTTGGCAAAGGATCCCGGATTCTGGCTGAGAATGTAGAGCGTGCGATCGTGGGCAGGGTCATGGAGGACATGCAGGGCGAGGCTATGGCCGCTGCGGTCGCTGCACACTATCAGCGGCTTGGTTCCAAGAATAAAGGCACGAACGGGGACACAGCCTCGCTGAAACGCCGTATTGACGATTTAACCCGCCGTATCGGGCGGCTTGCGGACCTGATTTCGGAAACCAGCGCCCCTGGCGCCCTGCTTAGGCAAATCGAGGAATTCGAGGCGGAACGTGAACGTGCAAAGCTCGCACTTGAAGGGATGGAAGCAGAAGCCCAAGCCATGCAGACAATGCGGGAATTGCGGCCAGAACAGGTGCGAAGAGTCCTGCGGGGTATTGCCCAGGATATGAACGCGCAGGAGCCCTCTGCCCTGCGCGATGCCCTACGCGAGTTCATTGACCGAATCGAGTTGGATCCGGTCACTTTCGACGCGACAGTGAACTGGCGCCTTGGCCACCTTACCGGGGATAAGGTGGCGTCCCCACGGGGATTCGAACCCCGGTTACCGCCGTGAAAGGGCGATGTCCTAGGCCTCTAGACGATGGGGACCCGAGGTGCTACTCGAAA
>JAANMX010002386.1_pt1 | contig 18730 bp, 12 predicted proteins | sample 7279681 | NCBI WGS metagenome assembly JAANMX01 (sample SAMN14094542, study PRJNA606508) | bioreactor metagenome | isolation source: A lab-scale SPAN reactor treating ammonium-rich wastewater day 351 | place: Ireland: Galway | collected 2018-01-01
CGATCGTGCGCCAGACCGACAGGAAGGTCACCGTCGTCCACAATTTCAAATTCCGGGCCGCGCTGCAGAAAACCATGGCCGCCGCAAAGTCCGGCGAGATCGGGAAAATCCTCCGGATGCAGAGAATCTGGCTGCTCGAGGGCGATCGGGACCGCATGACCTCCGAGCCCAATTTCTGGTGCCACCAGCTCGCCGGCGGTCGCTGGGGCGAGACCCTTCCGCATGACATCTACCTGGCCCTCGAGCTCTTCGGGGAACTGAAGCTCGGCGCCGTGGCCGCCAAGAAGGTCAGCAAGAAGTGGCCTTGGCTTCCCGCCGATGAGGTCTCCCTCATCTTCGAGTCCGGGGAGGCCATGCTGGACGTCGAGTTCTCAGCCAACTGCGAGTCGTCCATCGGAAAGTACACCGCGCTCTTCGGCACCACGGGCGTCCTCATCGCCGCGAAGGGCGACCCCATCCGGTTGCCCGCCCCCCGCGGCGGAGAACCCAAAAAGAAGAAATCCAAGGAGGAGGAACCACCCTCCGGGATGAAGGCCGTGGCCCAGGCGGTTCGCGCTCTCTTCGAGAAGAAGAGGCCGGCCAAGGGTGAGAAACCCAAGGAGCCCAAGCCCGAGAAAAGGGATTCGGAGGGCGATGGCGAGGACGATCTCTCCCCCGCCGCGGCAAAGAGCTCGGGCCACCGCGAGCTCATCAACCGATACGTGGATCACGTCCTCGGGAAGTGCGATTCGCCCGTGAGCTGGGACGAGGCCTACACCACGATGAGGCTGGCCTACGAGGCGGGCAAGGCCATCGAGTCCAAAGTGTCATGAGAAACGCCGTCATCGTCACCGCCAAGGGCGGCAACCTTTCGGTCGAGAACAAGAACGTCATCCCGATCCTGGGCGTTCCCGTCGTGCTCTACCCCATCCGGGCGGCAAGGCTGTCGTGCCTCACGGACCGCGTGTTCGTCTCGACCGAGGATCCCCTGATCCGGGCGCTCTCGGAGAAAGAGGGCGCCGAGGTCATCCACCGGCCGGAGGAACTCAGCCGGCCCGACAGCCAGCACAGGGATGTCATCGCGCACGCGACGCGCCACCTGATGGAGCGGCACGAGGGACTGGAGAACGTGATCGTCCTGCTGGGCAACACCGTCATGGTGACGCCGGGGCTCATCGACCGGGCGTTCCGCATGCTCGACGAGGGTGACTGCGACTCGGTGGCGACGGTGTGGAAGGCGCAGGACGACCACCCGTATCGCGCCATGAGGCGCAATGACCAGGGCTACATGGAATCGTTCACCGGCGTGCAGTGCAGCTCGAATCGCCAGAGCTACCCCGACGTGTATTTCTACGATCAGGGAATCTGGGCCTTTAAGAAAGATTGCGCCCTGCGGCAGGAGGGGCCGCCCCCCTGGGTCTGGCTCGGCAAGAGGTGCCGGATGGTCGAGCGCCCCTGGGTCACCGGGCGCGACATCCACAGCTGGATCGATATCTCCGCCAGCGCGTGGTACCTCACGGCCATCCAGGTGAACGATTACCTCGGCTACAAGGATCTCTGAGCATGGGTGCCGGGGCGGGCGATCGCCGGGACTCCGGGACGCGAGCCGACCCCGATCCGGACAGGGGGGGTCGGCTCCGCATCACGAGGCTGGCCGCGCCGGCCCTCGCCATCGCGGTCGCGTTACGTCTGGCGCTCTCATGCGCACAGCCCGCGGCCTACTTCCAATATGACACGCACGATTATCTGCTGACCGCTGACCTTTGGTTCTCCGAAGGCGAGATCAAGATCCACAAGAAGCGGACGCCCCTCTACCCTCTGTTTCTCCTCGGGGCTACGGCAATCCCCGTGCCGGCCGCCGTCCTTGTCCCAGTGCTGCAGCACCTGTTGGGTGTTGGGGCGGTCCTGGCCGCCGCTCATCTGGCGGCCCTCTGGTTTGGGGAAAAGCGATGGGTTATCCTCGGCGCCTCCCTTCCGTTCGCCGTCAACCCGATAACCCTCTGGTACGAGCACGCTCTGCTGGCGGAATCGATCTTCGTGGCGCTCGCCCTCTTCGCCGGCCTGGCCGGGACACGCTACGCCCGCGCCCCGGGTCGCTGGACCCTGGCCTTTTTTCTGTTCGCCGCGGCCATGGCCGCCATCGCGCGCCCCGAGGGAAAGGTCATCCTGATGGCCGCCGCGGTCGCGCCATGGATCGCTGGCGGGCAGCGACGCGGGAACCGCGTGGTGCACGCGGGCATTGCGCTCGCCACCGCCTGCCTGTTCTGGCCTCTCGCCAAGACCTCGCAGACGGGGGCGCTTCCCCTGACGGGCGTTCTCCACCTGATGCCCGACGAGCCCCGCTCAGGCGACGGCCTCGGCCAGGTCCTGATGCCCCTTCGCGACGAGACGCGGCAGAGCTACCCGGGCGTGTCTCGGCGTCACCCCGCTCTTCGCAAGAGGATCTCCAGCGCGACGGAGGAGCATCTCAGGACCCACCCGGAGTTGGGAAGGCGCGCCTCGGAGGCCGAGATTAACGCCCTCTGCCGTTCTCTGGCCCAAGAGATATACGCCGCAAGCTGGTGGCGGCTCCCCGGTCTCGCGTTCGAGAAATTCTGCCTGTCCTTCGATGTCGAGCCCGCCCCGTGCTGGACCCCGTACTGGCTCCTCAAGGAGCAGCGGGATTCCCTCCTGAGAAACCCGGAGCGGTTGGGGCGACTCGCTCCCAGGCTCTATGGCAAGCGGCTGGATTCGCCGGATGCCGTCGCCGACTTCCTCCAGTCGGCCCAACATCCCGACCGGATGGGTTGGGCGAATGCCTGGATGGGAACGTGGGAAAGATTGATTCTCTGGAGGCCCGCGAGGTCCACGCCCGATGCCGTGCCGGGCCCGCTGACGGTGGCCTGGCCGTACTGGTTTTTGGCGCTTGGAATGCTCTGCTGCGCCACCCGGCACGACGCCCGCCGACCGTGGCACCGGCTGTGGGTGGTCACGCTCGGCGCTCTCTGGTTTGGCATCTTCCTCGCCGCCGGGATCGAGGCGCGCTTCCGCGTCGCCTGGGAACCGTGGATCCCCATCTACTCGGTGGCCTTGGTCGCCGCGTTGCTCTCCCTGCTTGGCCAGCGCCACCCGCCATCGGCCAAGGATCCCGCGCACGCCGCGCGCAACCAAAGCCAAGCCTGACAAAGGACCGCCCCCATCGCCCAGAACATCACGGGGGAAAACGGCGCGAAATAGCGGTTCAGGGGTTTCCCGACCGTGCAAAATAGCAATAGATTGAAATACCAGAATGCCGCGATGGCCAGAAGCCAGGGGCGCCATGCCCCGCGCCCCACGAAGAAGGCGATTGGCAGGGCCAGGGATGTCAGCCATATCGGGGCCTTCCACTCAAACAGCCAGCCGAACCGGGCCATGGACCAGAGAGGTTCCAGCCGATCACCCGAGGCGATATCGCGCAGGGCCCTGGCCGTCGAGGGGGGCATCACGCGATCGGCGGGGGAACCGATCTGCTCGATGTCCCCGGCGAGTTCCTCCAGATCACCGGCGGAGGGCAGTTTCTTTCGAAAGGCGGTCCGGAAGAGCAACTGATTCAGGTCGTGCCACGCCTGAGACAGGAAGGCGCCGGGCTGCGAGGCGATCGCCTCGAACGCCAGGTCGCGGCACACGCGGTCCAACGTCCGATCGCCGATCGGGTGCTGCTCCACAAACGCCTTGATGCGGGGCACGATCAGCCTCTTGATGACCAGATTGTTATCGCGTTTCTCCAGCGCCCGATACGCCTCGACCTGCGGGCGGATGTGTCCCTTGAGTTGCGGGTGTATCCCGCCATCCATGCGCGTCCACTGGGCGACGCGACCGTAGAGCTGGATCCCGGCGTAGGATTCGCTGTCGAAATCGCCGACATCGGCCCGCGTGAGGACGCCGAAAACCGCCTTTGGCACGAACATCCCGACCAGGAATAGCAGGGCTAGGACGGCGGCCATTTTCGGGGCCCGCCGCTGCACCCAAGCGAGCCCCGCGAGAGCTATCAGGGGATAGGGGCCCAGGAGGCCCTTGGTCACCGCCGCAAGCCCCGTCGCCAGTCCCGAGGCAAACGCCCACCGTCGCGAGCCATATCGGAGCGCCAGCGCGAGAGAACCGAAGGACGCCGCCAGAAGCGCCAGCAGCAAGGTTTCAACCCGGACGAGATGGGCCACATAGATCGGCAGATTGTAGAACCCATAGCCGACGCCGGCAGCGGCGATGGGCACCATCGCCGGGCGCCCGAACCACACCCGCAACACCAGCGCGCTGGCCAAGACGCACGCGCCCCCCAAGAGCTGCTGGAATAGGACCATGCCCCAAAGCCCCGCGCCCGACCCCACGAACGCGGCGATCATCATCGAATACGTCGGGCCCCGCCGCTCGTTGGAGATCCACCCGCCCCCATCGAGGAACCGGAGCGCCGGTTCCACGTACGACCCCGAATCGTTCGACCACAGCGGCACCGGCACGACCGAGATCATCACGCATCGCGGGACCACCACCGCGGCGATCAGCAGCAGCCACATCGCGCACTCCGCCCTCCACCCGAGCCCGGAGGCCCGGATGACGCACCGCTTCAACGCTTCCCAGAATCCCGCCATGGCCCGCATCTATTCTCCCCCGCCCCGCCCCGATCCGCCAGCCTTTCCCGCGCCGCCGAGGAGCACTTCCCGAACCGCGAACGCATCGCAAGAGGATCTCACGCCCACCAGGACCTTGGCCGCGACCGCATCGTCCGGCACCCGCGCGGCGTTGAAATCCCAGAATCCCGCCTTGGCCGCGTAGGTCCGGAGGACCTGCGTCCCGAGGGGGGTGCCCGACCGATCAAAGAAGGCGATGTAGATCTCCGCGGGTTCGGGCCGCGCGGATTCCAGCCGGATCCGCGCCTGTATCGCCCCGCCCCGCCATGCCGGCGGCACGGGAAACGAGCGGCTGACAAGGCGCGCCTGTCCCTCGCCCGTCCGGCGGAACGCCAGCCCCCCGCCAGTATCGGGCGACAGCTCTCCGGCAGCTTCCGAATCCCCGCGCCACTCCCATCGCGCGACGTCGCCCAAAACGGAGACCGGTTCGCCCCCGTCTCCCTCCACGCCCCTGCGAAACCACAGGAAATCGGGCGCCAGCGCCGCCCGGCCCACGCCCAACAGAGCCGCCTCCTTGTCCAGCTCGACCGGCTGAAATGCCACGTCCCTCAACTCCCACGGCATGGTGGGCCCGAACAGATCCGCCGGCAGCCTCTCGTCGCCACCGAGCCTTCCCGACTCCAGGTGCTTGCGCAACGTCACCATCAGGCGAGGGCGGCAGACCAGCAGATGCCGCGCTTTGTCCACCCCCGGCAAAGACTCGCCGCCCTTGAGCTTGCGCCGATCCACGATCTCCCACTCGAGCCGCCTCGCGGAGCCCGGGGCCGCCACGAACGCCGCCTCGTAGGCATCGCCATCGGCCGCAACCACCGACCCCTCCGGCAGCGCCCCGACCCAGGCGCGCAGCGCGGGCAGGAAGGCGGTGTCGCGCCAGGACCTCGAGCTGAGCGCACAGAGCGCCAGGATCCCCAGCGCCCATCCCACCCACGGCCGCCGCAGCCGCGGGGGAAATCGTCCCTGGACCCACGGCGTGCGCCACGCGGCCAGCAACCCGGCCGCCGCCAAGAGGCTCAAGGGGATCGCCAAGCTGCCGATGAAACGCTCGCCCACGCGGACCAGCGGCTTGAGCGGTGCAACGGACTGCACCGCGCAGGAGACGCCCAGATAAAGCAGGACGCACCACGCGACCAGGAATCTCCCGCGCCCGCCACCCGAACGCCAGAGCGCCACGCCGCCGCCGACCGAACAGACCAACAGCAGGGTCTTGAGCGCCCCGCCCGCGGCGATCACGTCCAGATAGCGCAGCGGCAGCCACCAGATGGCCACCGGATCGGTCCCCTTCCGGTCGGTGGCGCCAAGGTTCGCCTGGATGCTGTGCCAGAAGTCGCCGAAGAGCCCGCGGTACACCGCGCCCTCGATGGCGAAGCACAGCGCGGCCACCGCCACCGCCACGGGGAACGCGGGCAGCAGCCGCCGCGGCGCGAAGATCGCCGAGGCGATCGCCGCCGCGATGAACCAGATCAGCCCCGTCGGACGATTCACCCAGCTCAGAAAAACCAGCGCGCCGAGGGCGATGCCGACGGCCAACTGCCCCGCCACCCCAACCCGCTTCTCCGGCCTCTCGACACGCCCCCAGAGCAACAGAAACCCGCAGGTCACCAGCAGCCCCTCGACGATGTCGGGCATCGGCCGCAGCACCAGATCGTCCATCAGCGGGTGGAAGAATAGCAGCGCCGCCGCGAGCAGCCCGCCCGACTCGCCCATCAGCTCCCTCCCGATGCGGTACACCGCCGCGGCGCATGCCCCGAGGCAAAAGGCCGGCACGGAGAGATATGCCCCGAACCCCGGCCCGAGCACGAGCATGAACAGCCAGATCGGCCCCCACACCGTCCAACGCAAAAAATGGAAACCCTCGTCGGGCGGAAACTCGGCCCGAGGCATGAGCCGGTGCAGCGCGTAGCCAAAATAATCGATGTCGTCGCCCATCATCGGGGCGCGCACGAAGGCCTGGAGGGCCAAGATCGCGCACGCGAATACGATGGCGGTCCGCAACCAGAGCGGCCAGGCCCCCCAGCACCAACGGGGACGATCGGCTTCGGCCCCGCGCCCGTCAGCATCTCCGCGCGAGCCCATCAGCCGTCCCGCCCCTGGCGCAGGCGCCACAGCGCCGCCAGCCCGAAAACCCGGCAAGTCTCGAGCAACCCGGCCAACCCAAAATACCAGTACGGCTCGAACGAGAGCCTATACCGAGACCTCAGGCTCCCGACCACCGCGGTCGCGAAACCCATGAACAGCAGCATGCCCAACCAGATCAGGAGGGCCTTGCGCCTCCTGCCGTCGGCAACACACGCGGCGCCCGCGAGGCCCGCGAGCCCCAGGGGGTACAGCCACGGAAGGACAGGCACTTTCTGCGCCACCGCCTCGGCGACCGCCTGCGGGCCCTCCTCCCCTTCCTCATCTGGACCCGCCGATGGCCCGACCGCCTCCGACGCCCCCTCCACGGCAACGCCACGCCCCACGTCCGCGGGGCGCTGGGGCCACAGGCTCCATCGGAGAAAACCCCGCTGCCATCCGCCCAGGCCGCCCAACCCGTCCACGGGATAGTAAATCCGCTCAAGATCACGCCCGAACGCATCCGCCGAATCATAGGGCGTCCCAAAGAACCGTCGCAGATACCGGCGTTCCTTCGAGTCCTCCTTCCCAAAGGCCTTTTTCATTACGTACTCCCTCGGCCAATCGTCGTGAAAATAGGGGGACGGTTCCTCCAGGTGGGTCGCCAGCCACTTGTAGTACGCCATGCGTGGCAATTCCCACCATCGCCTCAGCGCGATCTCGATCCCCACCCTCTTGCAAAACCCATCGTTGGCGAGCTTGGCCTCCGCCTCGGACATCCCGCGGTTCTCGCGAAGGAAGGCCATGGCGTCTTCTTTGATGATGTCACGGGACTTGTTGTGCTGCGCCGGGTATTTCGGCCAGAGTGGGGCAAAGCGCTCGCGCAGCGCCGCGGCGCGCCCCGAATAGTCTGGGGCCAACCACAGCCGATCCGGCGCAAACTGGATCACGGATGCGATTAGCATCTGCCCCCCCTGCTTGGTCTGCGAGGCGCGCGTCGTCAAGAACAGGAACAGGCAGACCCCGCCCGCGTACCAGGCGAGCCTCCGCCGGTCGCGCCAGAACACCACGGCGCAGGCCACCAGCGCGGCCAAAGAATAGAGGAAACCCTCCTGGCGGGCGCCGGCGGTCAAGAATATGCAGGAGAGCAGCGCCAGCAGCGTGGGCGGCGACGGGATGCGCAGGAACAGCGCCACCGCCAGCGCCGTGGCCATCGTGAGCGCCACGAACATCGATTCCGGGAGCGCCATGTGCTCGTACCAGAGGATCGTCGGGTGCGCGGCCACGACGAGCGTCACCGGCACGATCCACCACCGCCAGCCGCGGAACCACGCCGCGCACAGCAGGCCCGAGGCAACGATCATCCCCAGCCCGATGGCGTGCTGCCCCCAGGGCACCACCCGCAACAGCGGAACATCCAATCCCACCGGAACCGAATACAATATCGGCGCCAGAAAGGTGCGCGCCCCCCCACCAAAGACGCCCAACGGGCTCTTTAAGAAATTCCTCGCCCCGTCGATGAAGTTCCTCGTGTCGCTGAGAAAATAGCCGTAGGGCGCCTCCGCACAAAATTGGATTCGGATCGCCGCGCCCACGAGGAGCGCTGGCAGGCACAGCCACAGCGCCAGATGGAGATCGCGGGAGCGCAGCAGGTCGCGCAACCGCGACACGCCCGCGCCCCAGTCCGACATGAAAACGCCCCGCGCCTGCCCCCAATCGACCCTCATGCGGCCGCCTCCTCCCCGGCTGGCCTCCCCTCGGGAAAGACCCACAGGTTATATAGCAAGAATTTGCCCGCGGCGCCAGCGGCCATCCCCACCAGGATCACGATGCGCTCCCGGTCGGGGAAGAGCGCCAGGAGGGCCTGGACGACGGCGAAGTTGGCCGCCGCGCACGCCACGACCGTGGTGACGTACTTGGGCGCGCATCGGTGCCAGGCCTGGGGCGTCGGGAAATTGATGTGGTAGCTCCACAGGAATCCCAGCAGCGTCACCACCGACAGGCTCACGGCATACGCGCCCGGCGGCGACCAGCCGGCTCCCCCGGTCAGGTATACCGGCACCCCGAGCCAGGCGGCAACGGCCTTCGGCCAATGCAGGCCGCTCGTCAGCAGGTCGAAGATGGAGACGTTGATGGAGTAACTCAGGACCCCGCCGACGAGGAACAGCGCGGCGCGCCGGGCGAGGCGCAACATGCGGGGCTGGATCATCAGGGGCATGGCGGGGGGGGCAAAGTCGCGGCATCCGGCGCGATCGGCAAGCCCTTTCTCAGCGGGCATCCCGCAGGCGGGCGTGGCGCGCGAAGGCGTCGCGGCAGGAGTCCTTGAACCCGTCCTGGATGTGCTGGAGCTCCTTGTAGATCTTGACCGCGTCGCGGCGGGGTTCCACGCGAGAGCCGTTGTCGACCTTGACGAACTCGTCGGTGATGGCGCTGATGCGGACGCGCTCGCCGCGGCCGAGGTGCCAGCACCACTTGGCCTGCAGCGCGGCGCCGTAGGCGGCGCCCTCGGAGGTCTGCATGGCGACCACCGGGGTCGCGAAGACGTCGGCCATGATCTGCCGCCACTCGGCATCCTTCGAGCCCCCGCCGGTGATGCGGATCTCCTTGGGGCGCAGGCCGAGGGCGCAGAGGCGATTCAGGCCATAATTCATGCCGAGGGTCACGCCCTCCATCGCCGCCCGGGCCATGTGCGCCCTGGTGAAAGTGGCGTCGCGGAGGCCGAAGAACATGCCCGTGCCATTGGGGACGTTGGGCGTGCGCTCCCCCTCGAAGTACGGCACCAGCAGCAGGCCGTCGGCGCCCGGGGGCGACTGCTTGATCAGCGCCCGGAGCTTGTCGTTGTCGACGGCGAAGAGGCGCTTGACCAGCTCGGTGGCCACGGTGACGTTCATGGTGCAGAGCAGCGGGAGCCAGCCGCCGGTGCTGTCGCAGAAGGCGGCGATCTCGCCCTCGGGGTCGATCACGGGACGGGCGCTATAGCCGTAGATCGTGCCGGAGGTGCCGAAGCTCGCCGTCACGATGCCGGGCCGCGTGTTGCCGGTGCCGATGGCGCCCATCATGTTGTCCCCGCCGCCCGCCGAGACCAGCGCGCCCGGCGCGATGCCGAGTTGCCGCGCCGCCTCCGGCCGCACCTTGCCCGCGGGCTGCTCCGAGCCCCGCAGCGTCGGCAGCTTCGACGCCAGATCCGCGTCGATCGCCGCGAGGACCGTCTCGCTCCAGCGGCGCGTCTTGACGTCCATGAGCGCCGTGCCCGAGGCGTCGCCATGCTCCATCGCCCGCTCCCCGGTTAGCCAGAAATTGATGTAGTCGTGCGGCAGGAGCACCGTCGCCAGCCTGGCGTAGTTCTTGGGCTCGGCCTGCTTGAGCCACAGGATCTTCGAGGCGGTGAACCCGGGCGGGATCGAGTTGCCGGTCATCTCGATGACGCGCGAGAGGCCGCCGAGCTTGCGGATCAGTTGCTCGCACTGGCCCGCGGTGCTCGTGTCGCACCACAGCTTGGCCGGGCGGATCACCTTCCCCGCCTCGTCCAGCGCCACGAAACCGTGCTGCTGCCCCGACACCCCGATGCCCAGCACGTCAGTGGGCCGCACCTTCGCCTTCCGCAGCGCCGCGCGCACCGACTTGCGCGTCGCGTCGATCCACACGTCGGGATCCTGCTCCTTGGCGCCCGGCGGCAGCCCGCCGATCAGCCCGTAAGCCTGGCTCGCCGAGCCCAGCACTTTGCCCGTGTTCCCGTCCACCACCAGCGCCTTGGTGCTCTGCGTGCCGCTGTCGATGCCTATGAAGATCCGCGCCATCTGTCACCTCCGCGTTATCGCCTGCAAGGCTGTCCCATCCTACCCGACCGGACGCGAAATGAAAAGCCGATATGCGGGATGGGGCCAGGGCCGGCACCTTGATTCTTCCCCGCGCGGCGGAGCACCACCGTGGCGGAAAATGTAGCCCATCTGGCAACAGATGGGCCACGCGTGGGAAGATCCACGGCCACACAGCCGTGGCTACTACGTCTGGAATTTTCGAGCTAGCAGGTCGGGCTTGGTAAAGTCCGGCGGGCTGCTAGGCTCCCCTCCGATGCCACTCTCAAGCGAGCGCGACCCGTTCAACATCCCGGTCCCCATCCGCGACATGGCGATATTCCGCGGCCTCTCCGGGGAGGCGCTCTTCTCGATCGTCTCGGTCATGCGCGAGCGCGTCTTCGACCCGGGCGAACCCATCGTGACCGAGGGCTCGGTCGGGGATCACATCTACATCGTCGGCACCGGCGCGGCCGAGGTCATCAAGGGGATTGGCACCGATTCCCCCACCATCCTCGCCATCCTCGGGCCCGGCAGTTTCTTCGGCGAGATGGGCCTCATCGAGAACGACCGGCGCTCGGCCACCGTCCGCGCCTCGCAGCCGGAGACCACCATCTTCTCCCTCGGGCGCGCCCACATCGACCGGTTCGCCACCACCCACCCGAACCATTACCACACCATCATTTCCAATATCGCCCGCGAGCTCTCCCGACGCCTGCGCACCCTCGACGCCGCCTACGCCGCGCTCCGGCGCGAACGCCCCGCCCGCACGCCCCCACCCTCCGGCCCGGGATGGGAGGGCGTCTTCATCTTCGACGGCCTCGCCCACGACGCCGTCCGCTCCCTCGCCGTCGCCGCCATCGACGTCGCCCTCAAACCCGGAGAGACCGCATTCCAGGAGGGCGCCCCCGGCGACAGCATCTGGATCGTCGGCGACGGCGCCGTCGAGGTCGTCAAATCCGCTGCCCAACCCGGTGAGACCGTCCTCGCCGTCCTCGGCCAGGGATGCGTCTTCGGCGAAATGTGCCTCGTCGAGGGCGGCCCGCGCTCCGCCACCGTCCGCGCCAGCGAGCCCTCCCTCGTCCATTGCCTCACCCTCACCATGCTCGAGAAGTTCGCCTCCCTCTACCCGGCCGACCGCTCCCGCATCACCCTCAACATCGCCCGCGAACTCTCCCGCCGCCTCCGCTCCCTCGACACCTCCGTCGTCGCCGCCGTCAAGACATTGGAGGCAGACGCCGCACGGGACCCCGAGGCATGACTCGAAAATACGACGTAACTCTCTAGTAGCGAAGGGACTTCGGCCCTTCGGCCGACGGCCCGGGCCCACGCCGAAGCCCGAAGGGGCTTCGCTACGGGTGAGAGCGCCAGCGGTAGCGAAGGGCCTTCGCCCTTCGGCGGGGGATCGGATTATCAGATGGACTACCGCTTTCTACCCCCAGCACCCGGATGCCATTCCCTCACCCCAAGAGAATTTTCGCCCCCACACGCAAAAAAAAGATATTCACCGATGCCGGAACCCCCGAAGTCCCGCGCCCAGAGAGAGTTCCAAGGTTATTCACTACTTATTCACAAAATGCTGTCGCCGTGGGATTTAGGTCGCCCGACCCCTTGACGAGGGACGATTCCTGAATAGGTTTATCGCAGGTTCTTTGAAAGAACGGGTGGTGCTGGAGGGTGCGCGTGACTCTCTGGTGCGATCCAAGGATAAACTCGGGTGACCGAGCAAAGGTTGGTTCCCGCTGGCGGGGCCAACCCCTCATGGCTCGAACGGAAACGGGAGAGCGGTGAGGCATATTTCACCGGTTCCCCCCGTCACGGTCGCACGTGGCGGGAGATGCGATCGGGGAACAATGGCGGCGAGGCGCGATGAGAAACCGCGGCCGAGCCGAGTCGAAGCCTCCGGGGCGTTTCGACCCGGGCGCTTGATGCAGTTACCCAGAGGGTAGAGGTTGCTACTGTATGCCAGCTGCCGTCAGGACCGTTGGCGGGAGACATCCCGCCCGAAGGCGGAGGCGCACACAATGCGCCCACGCGCGAAAGGACGATCCGGCGGCATGGGGTTCCAGGGGCGTGGCAAAGCCCGAAGGCCCCATGATCGGGAGGCGCGACAACGTCGCCCGACCTGCAATGCGAAGGCAACCTGAGAGGTAAGAGGTCAGACCCGTAGCGCGGGGCCAACGCCCCACCACAAGTGGGGGCCGACCCTGCGGTGAAAGGTGGTGAGATGACGGGAAACCTTTGCGGGAATCTCATCACCCTGTCCGGCGAATCGGCATCGGCAGATGCGGGTCGAACCGGGCAAAGAGGCCTCACTCAAAAATCCTGGCGAGACAATCGCCAAGACGGTCCTGCTACGAGACCGGAGACTCCGCTTGCCGTGGAGAATAGCGTCGGGGAGCTGGCAGCCAACCACCGCGTTGGGCGCCAAATGCCAGTAACCGGGAAAGAGAGCGTGGCGAACTCCCAACCCCAATATTTGGGCCCGGGTCCGAAAGGATCCGGGCCCTTTTATTTTCCGCCGATGGGCGCGGGCGCCGGGCCAGCCCGCCGCACTTGGCAAAGCCCGGCGGGCTGCTAGGGCTTTTCTCCCATGAGGCGCGAACGATCCGAAAGATTATTTTCCGAGGCCCTGCGACACATCCCCGGAGGCGTCAACTCCCCGGTGCGCGCGTTCCGCGCCGTCGGCGGCGCGCCCTTCTTTGCGCGGCGCGCGAGCGGGTGCCGCGTCGAGGACGCCGACGGGAACGAGTACATCGACTACGTGTGCAGTTGGGGGCCAAATATCCTGGGGCACGGGGCGCGGCCGGTCGTCGATGCGGTGATCCGCGCGGCGTCCGACGGCCTGAGCTTCGGCATCCCGAACCCGCGCGAGGTGGACCTCGCCGCCAAGATTTGCGCATGGGTCCCGTCGGTCGAAAAGGTACGCGCCTGCAACAGCGGGACCGAGGCGACCATGTCCTGCGTGCGCCTGGCCCGCGGCTTCACCGGGCGCGACCTCATCGTCAAATTCGACGGCTGCTATCACGGGCACGTGGATTCCCTGCTGGTCGCGGCCGGCAGCGGCGCCCTGACCCTGGGCCGACCCGATAGCGCGGGCATCCCCGCGCCACTGGCCGAGCTGACGATCGTCCTCCCCTACAATGACCCCGAGGCGATCCGCGCCACCTTCAAGGCGCGGGGCCGCGAGATCGCCGCCGTCATCGTCGAGCCCGTGCCCGCCAACGCGGGGCTCTACCTCCCCGAGCCGGGATACCTCGAGTGCCTCCGCGAGCTCTGCACCGAATATGGCTCCGTCCTGATCTTCGACGAGGTCATGACCGGTTTCCGGCTCGCGCGCGGCGGCGCGCAGGAGATCTACGGCATCACGCCGGACCTTAGCGCCTTCGGCAAGGTCATCGGCGGCGGCCTCCCGGTCGGCGCCTTCGGCGGGCGGGCCGACATCATGGACAAGCTCGCCCCCCTCGGCCCCGTCTATCAGGCGGGCACGCTCTCCGGCAACCCCCTCGCCATGGCCGCCGGACTCGCGCAGCTCGCCGAACTCGAGGCGCGCGATGCGTTCCGCGCCCTGGAGGCCATGGGCGCCGCGCTCGAGACCGCGCTGCGCGATGCCGCGCGCGGCCTCGAGGATCGCCTTTGCCTCAGGCGCATCGGCTCGATGTTCTGCCTCTACTTCACCCCGGGCCCCGTCCGCAACCTTGCCGAGGCCAAGCGCAGCGATGCGAAGGCCTTCGCCAAGTTCTTCCACGCCATGCTGGACCGCGGGATCTATCTCGCGCCATCGCAGTTCGAGGCGGGGTTCCTCTCGCTCGCCCACGGGCCGGCCGACATCGAGGCCACCGCCCGCGCCGCGGCCGCCTCGCTGCGAGAGGCGCTCTAGGAATCTGTCGGACTTGGTAAAGTCCGACAGGCTGCTAGCGATGACCTTCCCCCCCGATCGGCCGCTGCTGGTGCTCGCCCCGATGCAGGAGGTGACCGATCTCGCGTTCTGGCAGGTGATCGCATCCTATGGTCCCCCGGACCTGCTGGTCACGGAGTACTTCCGCGTCCATGCGGATTCGCGGCCCGAGCGCCACATCCTCAAATCGATTCGCGAGAATCCCTGCGGTGTCCCCGTCCTGGCCCAGATGATCGGCAGGGATATCCCCGCCCTGGCCCGGACCGCAAAATGGCTCCAGGAGGAACCCGTCGCCGGCATCGACCTCAACCTCGGGTGCCCCGCGCCCCAGGTATGCAGCAAGGACGCCGGCGGTGGCCTGCTGCGCCAGCCCGGTCACATCGATGCCATCCTCCGCGCGCTCCGCGACGCGGTCGCCACCCGGCTCACCGTCAAAACCCGCGTCGGCTTCGAGGGCACCGGCGAGTTCGGGCCGGTCCTCGATGTCCTCGGCCGACACCACCTCGACGCGGTCGCGGTGCATGCCCGCACGGTGCGCGAGATGTACTCGCCCGTCGCCCATTACGACCTCATCCGCCTCGCCGCCGACCGCCTCGACTGCCCCGTCATCGCCAACGGCAACATCGCCTCCGCGCGCGCCGCGCGCGCCGTCGCCGCCGCCACCGCCGCCCGCGGCCTCATGATCGGACGCGGCGCCATCCGCAACCCATGGCTCTTCCGACAGATCCGCGCCGCCTGGTCCGGCGCCGCCCCGCCCCAGCCCACCCTAGCCGACCTCCGCCAATACATCGAACGCCTCTACCGCGCCACCTGCCACGCCCCCGCACCAGAATCCGCTCACCTCGGCAAGTTAAAGAAATTCCTGAACTTCATCCTCCCGGGCATCGAGCCCTCCGGCCAACTCCTCCGCCGCACCCGGAACGCCACCGATGAAACCACCCTCTTCCGCGCCTGCGACGAATTCCTGATCTCCCATCTCCCCTTCGATCCCGAACCGGCGCCCGGCACCCCCTGCGAGCCCCTGCTGTCCAGACCCGCCGCCCTTGAGCAAGCAGGCTCTTGAGCGTTGGCTGTTGCATGTTGGCTATTGAATGTTGAAGCCGGTTGCCCCCAGCCCCCAGCCCCCAGCACCCAGCCCCTCGCGCCTCGCGCCTCTAGCCTCACCCCCGCAACCGAAACGCCGGCCCAGACCGCTCCCCCTCCTCACACCAATACCAATTCTCCACCCCATCCCGAAGCACATCCAGCGCCTCCAAATACTGCCCTATCGCGGCCGCCTGGTTCTCGCTTGCGCCAGCACCCCCATTGCAGCAATATTTCAAAAAACGGGACAGGTGAACCCCCCACCCATACAGCGTCTTCTCCGACAGGCGCACCCCACGCGCCGCCACCGACCGCTTTACCCACCCAGGCGCCTCCCGCACCTCACCCACCGCCGCCAATGCACCGCCCCTTCCCGAATCCCTTGTCCCTTGCACGCCTGTATAATTGCGCACCGTAGCCCCCCTGTCAACCCCATTCCTCCCCCGCCGTCCCCCTATCGCCGGGTAGTGGCTTTGCCCCCCCAAACCCACAACTTCGTATGGTTTTCACCCCCAAACCCACAAATTGGTATGGCTAAACAGCGTTCGCAGGCAAAATGAACTACTGCCGTCCATTGCGGTTGGCCGTGATCACGTTGGCGTTCATGGTGCTGTGCTCGTGTGCTCAGCCGGCAAAGAAGAGGGATCCGAACGCTCGGGTTTCATGGGATGACTACACACCGAGCGAGATGGCCCGGTGGGCCAATGAGTACATAGCACTCGGGGAGCACCAAGCCTACGCAAAGATTGAGGAGATCGCTCGTCATTATCACCCATGGACTGCCGACAATGACGATGTGAACGATTCCTTATGGCTCCTCTGCCGCGCGGTTTGGGGCAGCAAGCCTCGATCGGGCGGGCTTGGCCTCCCACCCCCCATCTTTGGCGCGATGTCGCGACCGTGGGGTTCCCTGAATCCGGCCGACTGGCCGATGTTGCCTATGGTTGTCGTGTCGAACGCGCCTTTCCTCATGTCAGTTGGCATTTCTGGTGCCGGAGGATTGCCCGAGAGCGGCCTTTCCTATCTCCGGACGTGTCGTGCGCACGGTGAATTCCGCGCTGGTCCTTACAGCGTCTTGTCCAAGGCGGATGCAGCTCAGGCGCTCGAATCACTCTTCCAATCGGACCGCTGGGCACGCATTGACTGGGGCGATATTTCACGGGAGGCAAATGAGGAGGGAATTCGTGCGCAGGTGCGACGAATGCAATAGGACTGCGAACCAGCGCATCCACTCGAACCCTCGCAGAGCTCGGGTCGGTGATGCGCGACGTTCGCATAACGAATGAACTTCTGGGCCGCAAGATTCATCGTAATGCCATTGCTAAGTGCCGCGGCGCTCAGGCCGTGCTACGGTGACCGGCCTAATGAAAGCGATGGCGGAAGCCACGCGCGGAAGGAACGGGTTTCTGTCCGTGCGTTCGCAGTCCAGGTCCAAATCGGCTCTAGCGATCGCGGCAAGCGATACCTGTTTTGCATCCACTCGCCGGCTGCCTTTCGCGCAATGGATGCTACGCGAATCTGCGTCGAAACCAACGAGACTACGCTCGTATGGCATGGAGACAGGTTTACAGTGACTCACTCGTTCTATGCAGATTGGAAGATCTCAGGCGTCCTCGATGATCGAGTCGTAAGCGGGTATTGGGGCAGCCCACCTTCGAAGTCGAAGCCTAAAGCATTCGTCGGGTCCGAGGTGGGCTATTCAACGTATACGTTTCCCATCGAACCCGATGAGGTCATCGTCGCGATGAAGTGTTTGTGTGATTCTGGATTCTTGTTCGAGGTTGTAGGCCCTGAGTCACTGCGGGGACAGTGCGTCACAGCGCATCACGATGGTCTGCTTGCTTCTGGTCCCGTTGAAGAAATCGCAGAGCCAGGCCACACGTATCTTTGGCGCGCCCAAAGAGATTGGATTGGAGCTACCAACTACAATCTCTGCAGCGTGTTTTTGAAAAACAGGATCGAAGTCGGGAAGGATTCCATTGATCCCCGTTATCGGCCAGCAACCGTGTGGCTGGGTGATCTGCTCCACTCGTCGCGTTTGGGAGGAGACAACTGCGAACCAGCGCCTGCAGTCGAACCCTCCTCCGCTGGCGCTGCGGAGGATCGCTGAGGCGCGACGTTAGCTCATCAAAATTGAGAAAGAACCCAACACTGTGGTTCACGGCTGCCATCATCGTGGCGGGGTTTCTTGGCCTCGTTCTGTCAGCCACACGGTCGGAGCGACGTTGCACTCAGGCCGTGCTACCCGACACCACGGGTAAGAACGAAATTGAGGTGATAGCGGTTTTGGAGAGGTATCTGCCATTCCCCCTTCAGAGTGGACGCCGTTCGACCGAGGAGCCTACACGATCTGAGGATGTCGGCGCATTCATTTTCAGGGTGATTGCCCCACCCGATTTCCTCGGTGCATTCTTCGGTCTCCACCATGACGGGGATATTGCTTCCGGTCGCGCGTTCGATCTATACGAGAAGCATCACTCATACAGATTCAGGATTCCCGCGGCTGAGCTTTTGCAGCTGTCGTTGGATGCCGCGCACCCGCTCGACGATGCGATGCTTCAGGAGTTCTCATTTCGGTTGTGCAGCCTACGTCCACTTGGCAAACTGATTGAAGGAAAGACAAATCAAATCGGGGAGCTAACCACGCGTTCCAGCGAACCCTCGCAAAGCTCGGGTCGCTGACCGCGAACGTTCGCTGATCGACTGGACATCGGGGGAATCGCATCTAGGATAGCTCCATGGGAGCTGAGCCACAATTCGTGACGACCGGGACTGGGGAACGGGTTGCCGTTGTGCTGCCAATCGAGGAGTACGAGGACCTCCTTGAGGATGTTCACGATTTGGCGGCGGTGGCTGAGCGACGGGATGAACCGCGGATCCCTTTCGAGGAGATCAAGCGGCGTTTACGTGCAGATGGGATCCTACCGGATTGAGTTTGCCAGATCCGCCGAACGGGATCTGAGGAGGATCGACAGGCAGATTGTGCCGAGGATCGTTTCAGCGATTGATGAACTGACGATCGATCCACGACCACACGGAGCGAAGAAACTGGTGGGTGCTGATCGCACCTATCGGATTCGGATAGGAGACTATCGGGTTGTCTACACCGTGGATGACGCTGTGTTTATTGTGTCCATCGACCGGATTCGGCATCGCAGGGAGGTTTACCGATGAAACCAGCGAATCGGGTCGCCGGGACTGACCCGTGAGGATCAGCCCCGGCTCCCACACCACCGGACATGCGGGTCCGCGTCCGGCGGTTCCGACAGTGCGCCCTGAGT
>JAANMX010002388.1_pt1 | contig 18729 bp, 15 predicted proteins | sample 7279681 | NCBI WGS metagenome assembly JAANMX01 (sample SAMN14094542, study PRJNA606508) | bioreactor metagenome | isolation source: A lab-scale SPAN reactor treating ammonium-rich wastewater day 351 | place: Ireland: Galway | collected 2018-01-01
GATGAACACTGATAAACGCGGATGAATAGAGGGATTCTCTCCTGAAATTCTCTGCGCCTCTGCGTCTCTGCGAGAGGAATCTACCTTTTTGCAGTGGACTCGCGGATTCGTCCGCTATTTCACTTCAAAGATAACCTCAATCTCGCAGGCCCAATTGTCGGGCACGGTCAGACCGATGGCGCTGCGGGCGTGGCGGCCGGCCTCGCCAAAGACGCCGATGAGCAGGTCGCTGCACCCGTGGATCACCGCGGGGGTGTTGTCAAAGTCCGGGGCTACGTTGACCATCCCGAAGACCTTCACCACCTGCACCACATTGTCCAGGCTGCCCGCCAGCGAATGGACGGCTTGCAGGCAATTCAGTGTACACAATTTGGCCGCCTCGTAGCCATCCTCCACCGACACATCCTGCCCCACTTTGCCTTTGATCTGCTGACCACCCCAACGGGAGACCTGCCCCGATGTATAGATCAGATTGCCGGTGCGCTTGGCGTGCATCAGCCGCCCCGCGTTGAGTTCGATATTCTGCAGGGTATACCCCATCTCTTGCAACTTCGCTGCGTAGGACATTCTTTCTTCTCCCTTTGTCTTGGCGTCTCTGTGTAGTTTCTACTCTGGCAGCACTGCAATGCAGTCCACTTCGATCAGAATGTTGGGCAATTGTACACCTACGGTCGTGCGGGCCGGGTAGGGTTTGGTCAGAAAAGTCTGGTAGACTTCGTTCATCTCGGCAAAGTCCTTCAGATCGGCCAAATAGACGCCCACTTTTGTTACGTGGGCCCAATTGGTGCCCGCGGCTTCCAACAGCGTCTTCAAATTTTCAAAGACCTGCACGGCCTGTCCGCGGAAATCCGACGCGACTTGCCCGCTGGCCGGGTTGCGGGGGCCTTGCCCAGAGATGAAAACGGTTGGTCCACTGGCTACGATCCCCTGGGAGTATATCCCCGCGGGGGGAGCACCCTTTTCCGTAAACACTTCCTTACGCATACATTTCCTCACTTTCGGATGGTGAATCAGAGTCTCTGGCGACGGCGCATCTGCTCCGACAGCCTATTCTACCATACGTCGGCTCGTTCTTCTTCACCCTTCCTCAAGCGTATTGGCTGCAACTGCTCAGGCTTAGGGTGCGACGCATTCGCCACACAATTTTGGAACAGGGATATTCTCCTGGCGAGTGCGTCGCACCTGAGTAGAACGTTGGCGCTTTCTATCTGGCCAGGTTCGGCAAATAGATCGAGTTGCTGCCGCTGACTTGGAAGTTGAAAACGGTATTGTTGGCGTCGTAAGCGGGCGAGGGCTGGGTGAAGGTCCAGTCGTGGGGCACACCTTCGGCAGCCACAGTAAAGTCAGAGGTATCTTTGCTCTTCAATCCGATTTCAAAGACGGCGCTGAAGGACTCGTTGGGACTCAACTTGCCATCACCGCCCAACTGCGCCGAAAGGATGGAGATGGTTGCCCCCAGACCGCCAGGACCGCCATCCGCATTCAACACCAGATTTCCCCCAGCCAGATTGGTTACATTGAAGGAGATATCCTCCAGCGTAATTTCTGTGACATTGGCAAAGGTGGTTTCCAGACGGTAGACACCGGCAGGCGCATTGGCCCTGGGCATGGGATCGTAGCGACCAGTCGAGCCTAGCAATTTGAGGCGATGATTGATCGACGGATTCTGCAAAATGTCGCTGATGTAGAGCGGCGGCTCCAGCAGACCGTCCCAAGCGCCAAAGTCGATGAAGGCGGATGTCGCGCCGGCGGGGACATCGACCGCCTTGACGAACTCCTGCTCATCGCCATCGGGCCAGATGAGCGTCATCACCACATCAAAGGCCTGGCCTTGCGCGCCGGTGTCGTCGAAGAAGACCTGCTCCTTGTCCCGGTCCATATTCAGCAGGACCGACTCGCCTGCATCGAGAACCACATTGCTGACCTCGAAGATGACACTGGGGTCTTCTGCGTTGACCGGATCGTAGGCCAGGTAGATAGTCGGCGCGGTGATGGTCTCGGTCGCTTTGAAGTCGATGTAATTGCCCTTGGGGCTGACCGCAATCTCCAGAAATTCGTCCGGGTCTAGCTGAATGTTGTCCAGCCCCATCGCATAGCCATCGCCGGTCATCGTCAACCCCCCATCGGCTATGGCATCAATCGTCTTGCCGCTGATATAGACCCAGTAGATGGCGTCCGGCGCGGCCAGGAAGGGTACTTCGATGAGCGGGGGCACATCTTTGTTCAGCCCGCCCTTGAAGTAGTTCACTGTAGCATTGGGGATTTCATTGATGAACATTTCGGTGTCAAAGGCAAAACCCGTGGACTGATCCGCCTCATTGGCGACCAGAAAGGCCCCTTCACCCGCATATTCAAAGCGAATCGTCCCGCTGATCTGGCCCGTAGCCGTCACGACCTGACCTGTTCCAGCAGTTTCTTCAGGACAGAAGGGGCAGATGAAATACTTGCCCGCGGGCAGATCCCGGGCGCTGACCTTGACCAACTCCAGATTACCCGTCGTCGCCGTACCGGCATAGACAGTGGCCGGTTCGCCGGGGGTGGATGCTGTCACATAGCTCCAGATGTTGGCTGCCATATTGACGGTGATGTATTGGCGCTGTTTGGGGTAGTTGTTGTCATAGACGAGAATGCGCGACTCATGGGTGTTGACCGTTTCGACGCCATAGGCTGTGATGGCATGGCCGTCTTTGAATTCGTTCTTCGGCCCTTCCAACCGGTAGATGCCGACTGTGTAGGCGATGGGCTTTGCCAGATTGAAGTCAGTGGTCAACTGCTGGACAGCCGCTACCGGGGCCACCTTTTTCGTTGCGTTCCAAACCTCGTCCAGTCCCTGGCGGACAAAGTAAGAGGCAATGTAGTTCTCGATCGACTGCTGGGGAAAGTTCAGGTCAATCGTCGTCACGGCCCCGGCCTGAAAATCGGCCGGAGAATACTTGCCTTTGAACTCGGCCCAATCGAAAAGACGCAGGCTGGTGACCGCCATCCCCTCGCAGTGTCCACCGTTCATCCCCGCGATCTGGCCTTCCATCCACTTGCGGGCCGGACCACTCAGCACACAGGTGGCCGCGGTTGTACCCGACTTGCAGGCGGCCTTGCCAAACATGGCAAACATATCGGCTGTGCCCAAATCGTCGCTGGAGACCCGGGGGGCTTCGTTGGTGAAATTATCAAACTGGAATCCATCGGCTGTGACATCAAAGGGGGTGCCATTGACATCTTTATAGACGGCTACCAGGGTGCCCGGCGCTTCCACCGTCGTTCGGATGCCGTTCCCAAAGGCGCCTGGCGCAGGTCGAAAGATTTGATTTTCGGTGATTTCGACATACCCACCGATGGCCACGCTGTTCTTGACGTTGACCACCAGATTGAGGGTCTGGCTGGCATTGGCCGCCAGATTGGCTATTGTAAACTCGACACCGCTATCCGCGGGGATGAAAGTGCCACCGCTCACGTAGGTGGCATTGGCAGACAGCTTGCTGAAAACGCCAATGTTCGTGATCGCCTGGGCGGTCAAGTTTTTGACCGTCAGCGTATAGTTGATATTACTGCCGGGCGTCACATAGGACGGCCCACTCACCGTCAAAGACATTGTCGGGCTTTGGGCAAGGGCTGCTGGCACACCCTTTGGCAGCAGAATACCGCCGAACAGGAACAGGGCCACGAGCGCCAGAACAGCGCTGGTTCGTGCAATCCTGGATTTCACAAACATATTTCCTCCCAAGTTATTGTATACAAATGGTGCTTCAGACACGTTCTAACTTTCCTTTCTGATTGGGTCTTACATACTTTGACACTCCTTGGATATACAATCGGTGTGGTTTGGCACAGCGCCGAATGCCAGCGCTATCACCTAGATTTCCTCCTTTTGTTGATCCGACGGTATTATTTGGTGTTGGACTGTGAGCAACTCGGCACGCAAAGCCGCCACTAAATCGTCCACATCGGTGAAACCCCACCGTTGACCGGTGGCCGGTATTTCTAGCGTACAACGCAGGATCGCAGCCTGAGCCAGCGCGCTGTACTCAACCTGATTGCGAATAATGAGTGTACTGAAAGTCACCGGATTGGATTCCATGCCCGTAAGCATAGCCATTGAACGCCAATCAAACGCCAATCACAACTTGCAATGAAAAATATGCTCCAATTAACCCTACTCGGCTCACCCCGTGTCCTGCTGGATGGTCAGCCCGTGACCGCCTTTGCCACGGCCAAAGCCCAGGCCCTGCTCTTCTATCTGGCCGTCACCGGCCAGCCCCACAGCCGGGATACCCTGGCCGCCCTGCTCTGGGACGGGATGACCGACGCCCAGGCCAAGAAAAATCTGCGCACTGTCCTGCCTGATCTGCGCCGTCTGCTCGGTGAGCATCTGGAGATCGACCGCCAGACAATCGCCTTTCGCCAGCCCAGCACCTATTGGCTGGATGTGGCCGTGCTGCGCGACGGGCTGACACCGGGCCGTGAGTCAGCCGACACCGCCACTCGTCAGAGCGACCCTCGCCAGAGCGCCGTCGATCTCTATCTGGGGGAATTTCTGGCTGGGTTCTATGTGCAAAGCGCCCCGGCCTACGACGCCTGGGTGTTGGAGCAGCGGGAACAGCTTCATCTGCTGGTGGTGACAGCGCTTTCCGGGCTGGCTGGGGACTATATCCAGGCCGCCGATTATGCCAGCGCCCTGGCCGCCAACCGCCGCCTATTGGGGATGGAGCCGTGGTCCGAGCCGGTGCATCGGCAGCAGATGGGGCTGCTGGCCCGGATGGGGGAACGCGCCGCGGCCCTGGCCCAATACGAAAGCTGCCGCCGTATTTTGCAGGCCGAATTTGGCGTGGAACCCCTGCCGGAGACGACCGCCCTCTACACGCAGATTCGGGCCGGGGAGATGGAAAATCCGTCCAGTGTTGCCACACCACATCCGTCCCTCCCCACCCAGCCGGTGATTGTACACACCCAGCGCCAGCGGACGGAGACGGAACACAACCTGCCCCAGCCGACAAAACTGTTCGGACGCGGGGCGGAGTTGGCCCGTTTGCACAAATGGATTGTGGAGGATGGCTGCCGTCTGGTGGGCATCTTTGGCATCGGCGGTCAGGGCAAGAGCAGCCTGGCCGTCTCCTTTGGCCGCGCCCTGGCCGAACACCCTCCCAAAACAGGGACAGGCTTTGCGCGCATCCTCTGGCAATCGCTCCTGAACGCCCCACCCCTGGCCGAAGTGATGCAGGAGTGGTTCTATCAGCTATCCGACCAGACCGCAACCGACCTGCCTGCCAGTCTGGACCAGCAGATGAACCGCTTGCTGGGCTATTTGCGCGCCCAACCCACGCTGATTGTCCTCGACAATCTGGAAAGCATTCTGCACAGCGACGGGCGCAGCGGCTACTATCGCCCCGGCTACGAAGGCTATGGGCAGCTAATCCGCCGCCTGGCCGAAAGCGAGCACCCCAGTTGTCTGCTGATCACCAGCCGGGAATGGCCCCAGGACCTGCTCCATCTGGAGGAAGAGCGACCGGTGGTGCGCGCCCTGGCCCTGGACGGTCTGCCCGCCGAAGCCGGGCAGCAGATAGTGGCGGCCAGGGGTCTGGCAGGCCAGGACGGGGATGTGGCCGCCCTTGTCCAACACTATTCGGGCAACCCTCTGGCCCTCAATCTGGCCGCGCAGACGGTCCGCGATCTTTTTGACGGCCAGATTGCCGCCTTTTTGCAGGCCGACACACTGATTTTCGACAACATCCGGGATGTGCTGGACCAGCAGTTTGCCCGCCTGACGCCGTTGGAGGGGGAGCTTATGGGCTGGCTGGCCGTGGCCCGGGAACCCATCCCCTACCCCACCCTGCGCGGTCTGCTGGCCCAGCCCCCCGCGCCCCGGGCTGTGCTGGAGGCCCTGCGCTCTCTGCAACGCCGCTCCCTGCTGGAAACCAACGACGACGCCTTTGGGCTGCAAAATGTGGTGCTGGAATATACGACCGAATGGCTGATCGATGGCATTCTCAACGATCTGCTGGACGATACCCCAGCCTCCTTTGTATTCCTGAACCGCTATGCGCTGATGCTGGCCCAGAGCAAAGAGTATGTGCGTGCCAGCCAGACCCGGCTGCTTCTGCGCCCGGTGGCCGAGCGGCTGGCGGCCCAGCGGGGCGCGCGGGGGGCTGTGCAAAAGATTCAGACAATTCTTGGCGCTCTGCGCGGCTTGCCACCCACACCCGGCTATGCCGCGGCCAATCTGCTCCATCTGCTCTTGGCGATGGGCGTGGATGTGAGCGGCTACGACTTTTCCCGGCTCAGCCTACGCCAACTCTATTTGCGCGGGGTTAGCCTGCCCCGGGTCAATTTTGCCCAGGCCGAGATCGTTGACAGCGTTTTTACCGAACCCTTTGGCCTGGTCTACAGCGCGGTCTTCAGCCTGGATGGCCGTTATTTGGCCGCGGGAACGGGCGAAGGGGCCATCTATCTTTGGCGCACAGCAGACCAGCAGTTGGCCCAAGTGATCCAGGCCCACAGCCAGAGCATCAGTGAGTTGGCCTTTGGGCAGCGGCTGACCAGCACCGGCGAAAGCCAGACGGTGCTGGTCAGCGCCTGCGAGGACAAAAGCATCGGCTTCTGGCCGTTGACCGGCCAGGGAGAGGCAGAAAACTCCACCCATCTGCGCCACCCGGAGCACGCCTCTCTGCTGGCCGCAGGGATCAGCCCGGACGGTCAGCGGGTGACCGGGGTGGGCGAGGATGGACAGGTCTTTGTGTGGGAGGTGGCAGTCGGTGAAACGCCCCGTGTCGTCCAGCGCTTTGCCACCCACCCAACCCGCCTGCGTCTGATCGCCTTTAGCGCAGACGGCCAGATTGTGGCTGTGGGCAATCGCAACGGGCAGGTGCAGGTGCGCTCTCTGGCAAACGGGGACGAGATTCTGCGCCTGGCCGTGGCGTCGGGTTCGATTGTGGCCCTGGCCCTGGGCAGGAACCGGGAGCAGCAATGGCTGGCGACTGGGGGAAAAGAGGGCGATCTCTGCCTGTGGAGTCTGCCCGATGGCCGTTTGTCGCGGGTGGTGGAGACACAGGCCGGGGTCATCGACGCCCTGGCCTTTAGCCCGGACGGGGATTTTTTGACCAGCAGCCACGGGGATCAGGCGGTGCGGGTTTGGGCTATCGACACGCCTATCGTCGCCGATAGTCAGCCGGACTTGCGGCTGGTTCATACCCTGCCGGGACATAGCCAGATTATCTGGTCTGTGGCCTTTGCTCCCCGGCCCCAAAAAAAGGAGACGGGGCAACGGGCGCGTCTGCTGGTTGCCAGCGGCAGCAGCGATCAGACTGTGCGTGTCTGGGACGGGGAGACAGGCCACTCGCTCTATACCCTACGCGGCCAGCCCCGCGCCTTGGGATCCCTGGCGATTGTGCCCTGGCCTGCTGCCCAAAACAGGGATTGGCTGTTGGCCGCGGTTGGCTACGATCGGCTGGTGCATCTCTGGCAGGGGCAGGGCAGCCAGACCGACCCTACACCCCGCGCCCTGGCCGGGAAGAATGGGCCGCTCTACACCGTCGCTATCAGCCCGGACGGCCGCACGCTGGCCTCGGCTGGCCGGGACCTGTCCATCAGCATTTGGGATGTCGCCAAAGGGGAGATGGGTCAAAGCCTGACGGGGCACACGGAAAGCGTTACGTGCCTGGCCTTTCACCCGGCTGGCACAGGGCTGGCCAGCGGCAGCACAGATGGCACAGTGCGTCTGTGGGAGAAGGACGCGGCAGGCCGTTACGCGCCGAGCCAGACAGGGGCGGTGTTGCAGGCCAATCTCCGCTACGTCTACGATATCGCCTTCCATCCCCAGGGCCACTCTCTGGCCGCGGTGGGCGCGGACCTGCATCTGCGCCTGTGGGATATGACCCAATCCCCACCCGCCGAGATGGCTGGTGCGGGCAAAAGTGTGCGGGAAGCAGGCGAACAGGATATTTTTTGCGTGGCCTACAGCCCGGACGGGCGACGGCTGGCCTGTGGGGGCAACGCTGTGATTCACCTGTGGAAAGGGGAGGGGCCACCGCTGATCCTGCATCAACACACGGCGTGGATTTTCAGCCTGGCCTTTTCGCCCGCTGGCACGCGCCTGGCCAGCAGCGGCGCGGACGCGACGGTCTGTCTGTGGGATGTAGCCGATGGCTGCCTGCTTGCGCACCTGCGCGGCCACAAAGAGACCGTCTACAAAGTGGCCTTTACGCCCGATGGGAGATTTGTGGTGAGTTGCAGTTTTGACGGCACAGTCAGATTCTGGGATGTGGAGACGGGCGCGTGCGTCAATTCCCTGGCGGTGGAAGGGCCGTATGCGGGGATGCAGATCGACGGCGTGCGCGGGGTGACGGAGGCACAGAAGCGGGCGCTGGTGGCCTTGGGCGCGGTAGAAGGGTAGCCGCAACAGCCCATTTCAAAATTAGTAGACCGCGGACTACAAACGGCAGACAGCCACAGAGAAGATGGCGGGAGTGGTCGGTGGTCCGCCGTCTGCGGTCTACTGAAAATCGCAAAGAATACGCAAAAGCACTCTTATGGCCGGTTGCTCGGCAGCGGCTGCACATTCTGCTGCCACATAGCAAAACCGGTGTGGAAAATTCTGATTTGGCTGGCGAAGGGCAGTTCCGACAGCTTCTGTACATTCAATTTGGCGCTGTTGGGGTTGTAGTCAACGAAAATGACGACGAATTGAAATTGGGCGATGTCGGGGGAGAAGATAAGCGTTTTGAGTGCATCGACGCGATACTGGGGCATTCGATACAAGCCCAGTTCCAACTTCTGGTGGAAGAGTGCCTGCATCTCTGCTGCGATGGCTGCGGCTTGGGGTTTGATTGACTCGTAGTAGCCCGCCAGTTGCTCGTGGACTTCCTGGATGTCGTTGTTGAGGGCGTACTTAATTTCCATCAGGCAGACCGGGACTGTCTGGCCTTTTTTGCGAGGTTTCTTCCAAAAGATACCGGTCAGATCAAAACGGCCGTCGGCGGTTGTGTACTGCCTGTCCACAATCAGATACTCGGCGGTGTTGCGGGGTTCCAGATTATTGGCCCGGATAATCATCTGCTCGTATTCGATCTCTGCCGAGCGTTTGCCATACCTGACGATATTCTGCTTCAGAAAAGGAATGTCGCACAAAAACCTAGCGACAGTTTCTTGGCTGAATTCCGCCGGTATCTGAATTTCTGCCAAATACTTTTGGTGAATTTCTGGCCTATAGCCAAGACTTTTGGTTTCGGTCAACTTCAGCAGAGAGTTGCCTTTGAAGTAGAGATTGATGTAATTGTCACGGATTTCAAGGGTAAGATCAGGGTCAGCTCGTACAGTTTCGGTGATCCCTCTGAGAAATCCCGACTGCAAAGAGGCTAAGAAAGTGTCGGATAGTATGTGCATAGTAGAATCCCTCGCTTTTTTAAGCGCGTTAGTGACCTCAACGAAACATCAGCACAGGAATCGGGCAGGAGCGCAGCATCGCGCTGGTGGTGCTGCCGATAATCAGCGTGCGGATGTGGGAATGGCCGTAGGCGCCCATCACCAGCAGGTCTATCCCGTGGGATTTGACGTAGGCGGCGATGACATCATCGGCTTTGCCCGGTTTCAATTCCGTTTCCACAGCAAAACCGGCCTGGGTCAGTTGCGCCGCGGCCTGAGCCAGTGTGCGCCGGTTCTCGTCGTTGTCCCCGCCCACTTTGAGCAGATGACATTCCAGCCCGGCTAGGAGGGGGCTGGCGGCCACGAAATCCAGGGCTTTGCGGGTGCTGGGGCCGCCGTCATAGGCGATGACAAAACGCTCGATAGGCCGGAAGGCCCGGGAAGCGACCAGTACCGGATGATGGGCGGCCCGCACCACCCGCTCCAGATTGGAGCCGAGATGCCTGCTGGCAAAGTCGGCGTGTTCGCCCCGTTTGCCCAGCACAACCAGTTGGGTGGTGGATTCCAGTTCGCTGATGGTTTCTACCAGAGAACCCCGGCGGTGCAGGGGGGAGACAGTGTTCGCACCAGCCTCGGCCAACTGCTCTTTGGCGTGTTCCAGAATCAGCTTGCCCTTCTGCTGGTCCAGTTTGCCCCTGGCTTCGTCCATTTGGGTCAGCTTTTCCAGCAGCGCGCTCTTGGCCCCCAGCCCGATGGCCCCGCTCAAGTCTGTGGGCGCGGCATACTCCGAGCCAGGCGGCTGGATGTGCAGGGCTTGCACGGGTGCTTCCAGCCGCCGGGCTGCCCAGACCGCGTGGTCCAGCACGCTGTCGGTGTAGACCGAACCATCCACGCAGGCCAAAACGGCGTTGTTGGCGGTTATACTTTGTGTATTTGTCATAAAAACCCCAATCCAAAGGCTGTTTGAGCCACTGAGAGCCTGAATTATTAAACAGGCTCTTGATCTGACCACAGAAAAGACGGAATACACAGAAAAAAGCGAAAGAGAATTTTTCGTGTATTCTGTGTCTTCTGTGGTTGCAAAGCTGCGCGAAGATCCTGAATTATTAAACAGGCTCTGATGAACTCTGATAAAAACGGATGTTTTTTTGCTGCCCTGAAAATAGAACGCGGATGACGCGGATTCGGCTGATTGACGCGGATTAAAAATCTGCGTACATCTGTGGTTTCTGCGTAATCTGCGTCCCCTCTTTTTCCATCCCTCTCAATGTTTCAGCATTAGTTCCAGGGCGTCGGGCTTGTCATAGGTGGCGAGCCGGTCCACAATTGTGGTGCTGGCCTCGTTCATCCCCACCAGTTCGACGGCAGTTCCTTCCCGGCGGAATTTGAGCACCACTTTGTCCAGCGCGCCCACACCGGTCAGGTCCCAGAAATGGGCCTGGCTTACGTCGATGACCACCCGCTCGATGACTTCTTTGAAGTCGAAGCCTGTCGCAAACTGATCGGCGGAAGCAAAGAAGACCTGGCCGTAGACCCGGTAGTTGCGCTGTTCACCGTCGGCGGAGAGGGTCGATTCCACCGCCAGCAGCCTCGAGACTTTGCGGGCAAAGAAGATGGCACTGAGCAGCACACCCACCCCCACGCCCTGGGCCAGGTTGTGGGTGAAGACCACCACCAGCACCGTCGCAATCATCACAAAACTGGAGGTCTTGGGATGGACGGTCAGATTCTTGATGGAGGACCAGCTAAATGTGCCGATGGCAACCATTATCATCACCGCCACCAGCGCGGCCATTGGAATCTGGCGCACCAGATCGCCCAGCACCAGAATCAGAAAGAGCAGAAAGCCGCCAGCCCAGAGAGTGGAGAGCCGTCCCCGCCCGCCGGATTTGACGTTGATGACCGACTGACCGATCATCGCACAACCGGCCATCCCCCCAAAAAAGCCAGCCACAATATTGGCGATGCCCTGGCCCGTACACTCCTGATTCTTGGCGCTGGGGGTGTCGGTCAAATCGTCCACAATCACCGCCGTCATTAGGGATTCCAGCAGCCCCACCACCGCCAGTGTAGCCGAGTAGGGCAGGATGATCAATAGCGTTTCCAGATTCAGGGGGATATTGGGCAGGAGAAAGAGGGGGAAGGCGTTGGGCAGCTCGCCCATATCGCCGACTGTGCGGATGTCCAGACGCATAAAAATGCTGAAGGTGGTCAGGACAATAATCGCAATCAGCGGCGAGGGCACGGCTTTGGTGACGTAGGGGAAGAGATAGATAATCCCCAGCCCCGCGGCCACCATCGCATAGACGACCCAACTGGCGTTGTCGAATTCGGGCAGTTGGGCCATAAAGATCAGAATCGCCAGGGCGTTGACAAAACCCGTCGTCACTGAACGGGAGACAAAGCGCAGCAGACTGCCCAGGCGCAACACCCCGGCCAGAATTTGCAGGATACCGGTCAGGATTGTGGCCGCCAGCAGATATTCCAGGCCGTAGTTCTTGACCAGCGAGACCATCACCAGGGCCATCGCCCCCGTGGCCGCAGAGATCATCCCCGGCCGCCCCCCCACAAAGGCAATGACGACGGCGATGCAAAAGGAGGCGTAGAGACCGACTTTGGGGTCTACCCCGGCGATGATCGAAAAGGCGATGGCTTCCGGGATGAGGGCGAGGGCGACGACCGTGCCCGCGAGCAGATCGCCGCGGATGTTACCAAACCACTGGGCTTGCAGACGCGAAACAGACATTTACTTTCCTGACACTATTTTGTAGTTCCAGATTTTGCGATTCTGGCGGACGGGTGTGGGCAAACCCATTGACTCTACCATAGGTCAGGCGGATCGGCGGCATTTTGGGGTGTGGGGCGTAGGTGCGGGGGAGACATGGGTTGGGTGAATCCCCAAAGGTAACTGTTCAGCCATCCCACCCTATCCCTCCCCATTCTGGCAGCTTGTCGGGGTAGCACAGAATAGAACGCGGATTGAGCAAAAAGTACGGGAGAAAGCCGGATTTTTCTCGATTCTATTTAATAATTCAGGCTCTTACAGATCCGTCGTATCCTGCTCCGCCACCTTCCCGAACAGATAGCCATCCCCCACATATTTGAGAATGACCCGCCCGATCTTCAGGTCGTGGCGCTCGCGGACCGGTTTGACCACCACCCCTTCCCGTCCGTGGGCGCCGCCTACCAGAGATTCCCCGTCCGAGAAACGTTTGGCAACCGCCAGGGAGAATTCACCCCGATAGAGCAGGGGAACGCTCTCAATCTGGTACTCGGCGCATAGGGAAGCAAACTCGCCGTAATCCATATACTTGCCATCCACCATCAGATCGAAGGCGCGGAAGGCGACTGCATTCTGGCCGTAGGTATAGGCCTGGATGCCCCGGCCATAGACCTCGCCGAAGATGACCGCCTGCCGGTGTCCCCGCCGTTCCAGTTCGGCCAGCAATTCGGCCACGCCGGGCAGAGTGTGGGGATACCAGTAGGTATTCTGCTGCATAGCTTCGGCGCTCTCCGGCATTTTGCGGCGCAGTCCCCGTGAACCGGCCATCCGCAGCCGCTCCCCTCCTTCAACCACAAAACCGACCCGGCAGTTCGTGCCGTGAATCTTCTCTGTAATGACCACTTCTTCCCCCGGCAGCAAAACGTCGGGATAGCTGCGCATATTTTCGATGTCTGTGTAGAGAGGGAATTGGGGGTGGCCCGTTACAGAATCACCCGCCATCAGTTTGAGGGGTGGATTGTATTTGGTGGCCCCGTAGCGGTCGGCCACGTCCTGGCCGACGGCGACGCCCGGCTCGGCTTCCACCACCAGCCCGAAAGAAGGCTCCCCCCGCAGCCGCACCCGGTGGATGACCAGCACCGGATTGCCGTCGATGTCTGTGCGCTCCTTCAGATATTGAGTCACATTCAGACGCTCTGCCACCTCCCGGGGCAGCACAGTGCCCTGCTCAAAATAGACAATCGGATCGCCGTTCTGATAGATCCCCTTGCGGACGCAGACCTGCCAGCCGCCCACCGTCGCCAGTTCCAGCGCATCCGCGTTGCTGTGGGGGCGAATATCTTCAATCGTCGTAACTTCCACTCGAATTGTGCTCATAACAGTAGCCCTCCTCTTCGCGCAGACCGTCGCCTGCCCGTCAGCAATTGCCGATGGCAAGCGGGGTAACCGTTGCCCACACGGTCATTCTATCACAACCGACAATCAATAGACCGCAGACGGCGGACCACCCGCCGTCACCCGCGTCTTCCCTGTTGCGATCCGTCGTCTGCGGTCTGCGGTCTACCGACAAGCGGTCTGTTCCAAGAGAATGGCTAATTTTAATTGGCACACCAACTTTTCGATGATATAGTTAGCCTACTGTCAGCAAGGTTTTTGCGTTATCGTAGGCGCTGCTTCTAGCTGCGCAAGAGACGAGTGCCCCTTCGGCTGCCTGTGCGGTTCAAAACCACACCTACGATCTTCCACGCCCTGGCCGATTGAACCCCAGGCCCTGGCGGTGATGAGGGACTGGCTGGCGGAGCAGGGGGCATCGGGAAGGATGAATGACAGGAGGAGCGGTGTGATGCAGGCCGAACCGGGAACTTACGCGCTGGTTTTGGAGAGCCAATCCTGGCAACAAATTCAGGTCGGTCGTTGGCGCGCGCTTGAACTGCGCCCCGGCTATTACGTCTACATCGGCAGCGCCTTTGGCCCTGGCGGTCTGCGGGCACGGGTAGCCCGCCATTTTCGCCAGGAGAAGAAGCTGCGCTGGCACATCGACTATCTGCGCGTCCACACGACGCCCTTGGGGGTCTGGCTCTCGAATGGACCCCTGCGCCTGGAACACATCTGGGCCACCCGTCTGGCGCGCAGCGATGGGTTTACGCCCCTGCCCGGCTTTGGCAGCAGCGACTGCCGCTGTCAAAGCCATCTCTTTCAGACGGAGCGGGTGGAGAGGCTGGCCCCGCTTCTGGATGAGGTGAACGAACAGACAGACTGGTGGCCCTGTCCCGATTTTTGACAGATTGACAAATGGACAGCAGACCCAATCTGGGGTATCTTTGGGGGGATCGATCCATCCACCCCCGGAGGAGCTGTCATGCATCCCCTTGCCGATCTCTCTGTCCTGCCCGGCCAGGTAGCTGTCCACTGGTTCGAGCAAAGCTGTTACGCGCTGAAGGACGCCGCGGGTACAGTTATCCAACTGGACCCCTATTTTCCCCGCCAGCGCAGCCCGGAACGTTTCATCCACCCTCAGCCGCCGTTGGACGAAGCAACTCTTCCCACGAATTTTGTTCTGCTTACCCATTCCCACAACGACCACACCTGGCCCGAATCCATCAGCCGTATCTGGGCTGCTTTTCCTCACTGTCGCTTCGTTGGCCCCCCGGAGAGCATTGAGCGAATTCATCGGGAAACCCCCGTCAACCCGGCGCAGACCCAAGTGATTCAGGCCGGGGAAACATTGAAACTGGCCGGTTATAGAGTCCACGCGGTCTATGCCAAGCCGCCCGTCGGTGATCCAGACGCAGGTATCAGCCCGCCGGATGTGACCCATCTGGGCTATGTGTTGATTGTGGATGGCGTGCGTCTCTACTTTTCCGGCGATCCCATCCACACCTTTGCAGATCACCCGGCATTGCTCCAGCCGATTGCGGACCTGCAACCCCACATCGGCTTTCTGACCACCCACCCCAGCGAAGGAGAGTTTCCTTTTTTCGCTGGCTGTGTGAAAATGGCCCAGGCCATCGGTCTGCGCCACGCGGTTCCTGCCCATCGGGCCTGTTTTGTAAAACGGGACTACGACCCGGACCAGTGGGCCGCCCACTTCCCCAGCCCTGGGCCGTTGCCCCTGATTATTCCCTACAATAGCCACATTCTCTACCCATCCAATCCCGAAGGAAGATAGCAATGACAACTGAAAAAAATCTGCGCGCACGCATTGCCGCCGGTGAAGAGCTGGTGGCCCTGCGCTCCAACATCGAGTGGAGTCAGGACGAGCTGGCCACGATCTGGGCCAAAGGCGAGTACGACTTTATCTGGCTGGACAGCCAACACTCGGCCTATAGCGACCATCTGCTGATCGCCTTTACCGGTGCCGCCGAGACGCTGGGCATTCCTGTGCAATTGCGCATCCCCCACACCCGGGATGCCCACAAAGTAGGCCGCTTCTTTGATTTGGGCCCCACCGGCGCGCTGGTGCCCGAAGTGATGGAAGAATCCAGCGTGCAGGACGCGCTTGATTTTGCTTACTACGGCCCCATCGGGCGGCGCAGTTGGGGCGGGGCCAACCGGCTGGGCGTGCGCAACAAAACCGCGCCAGGCCCCCGGCTGGAGTACGCGGCCTGGTGGAATAATACAGTCCTTCTCAGCATTCAGATCGAATCGGTGGAGACCGTCACAAACATCGCCCGTCTGGTCAAGCCGGGGATTACCCACGTGACCTTTGGGCCGAACGATCTGCAATTCAGCCTGGAACTCCACCCGGAATTCCCGCTGAAGACGGTGGAAGCCTGTATGGCGAATGTGCGGGATCAGCTCCAGGGCAGCGGTATCCGCATTGCTATGGGCACAGGCACCGCGCCGGAAGAGCGGCAGAAGTATCGGGACCTGGGCGTGACAATCTTCCAGGCCTAGCCGTCTGTCGGAGAGGCAAGAAGTCGAACGCGGATGACGCGGAACGGGCGGATTTTTGCGGATAGAGTCGAGAAAAAATCCGGCTTTTTCCGTACTTTCTGTACTGATCGACGAGATGATAAAACGTAGGTGCGGTTTGTAACCGCACTCTCACCCGAAGAAGTGCGGTTGCAAACCGCACCTACAGATTCCACCATTTTCTTGATCAGTACAATACTTCCCATTTTCTGCTGCTTTTTGGATGAAGGAGGGCCTACCCATGCCCACGACTGCCGAACTTCTTGCCGATGCGCTCCACACCGCGGGGATCGATATCGTCTTTGGTATGCCCGGCGGCGAAGTGGTGGCCGTGCTGGAAGCCATACGGCAACGGGGCATCCGCTTTGAACTGATGCACCACGAAAGCAGCGCCGTCTTTGCCGCGGATGGCTACGCCCGGGCCACCGGGGGCATCGGCTGTGTCTTGACGACTCTGGGTCCCGGCGCGACGAATGCGGCGGCGGGTATGGCCCACGCCTGGCTGGACCGGGCACCGGTCGTGCTCATCACCGCGCAAAAACCCGAGGATCTGCTGCCCGACTACACCCACCAGGTGGTTGACTTGCAGGCCATCTTTGCGCCGATCACCAAAGCCACCGTCAAAGTGACCGCAGAGAACGCGGCCAGCGCCCTCCCGGATGCCATCGCCCTCACCCGTCAGGGACGCCCCGGCCCCGTCCACCTGCAACTCAGCAACGAAGAGGCGGTGAAGGTGGCAGGTGGTGCTCCCTTCCATTCACCATTTACCATTCACCATTCACCATTTGCTATCTCCTCTTTTTCCCCCTTCCTCTCCGCCAAACGCCCTGTCATCCTGGCCGGTCTTGGCCTGGAGCCGGAAGCCCCCTACGCCGCACTGCAAGAGTTGGCCGAAGCCGCCCACGCCCCGGTTATCGTGCTGCCCAAAGCCAAAGGGGCTTTACCCGACGATCACCCCCTCTCGGCGGGCAGCCTCGGCCTGACCCGCACAGACCCGGTATACGAGATTCTGGACGAGGCCGACTGTGTGCTGGCCGTGGGTTTTGATGTGGTGGAATTGGTGAAAAAGTGGCAGCATCCCGCGCCGTTGCTCTGGATTGCCAACTGGGCCAACGAAGATCCGGTGCTGCCCGCGGCCGCCGAGTACGTCGGACCCATCGGCCCGGCCCTGCAACAGTTGAGCGACAACGCCTTCGCCAGCGACCCGGTCTGGGGCGCGGCCCGCGTCCAACAATTACGCGAAAAACTGGCCGCCCGCCTTCTCCCCCAGCCGCCAGCCGGGAAGATTCTGCCCCAATCCTACCTGGCCGCCATGCGCCGCCACCTGCCTGCCGACGGTCTGCTGGTTGTGGATGTGGGCAGCCACAAAATTTTCAGCAGCCTGGAATGGCCCGCTCTGCACCCCAACCGTTTCTTTCTCTCCAACGGACTCTCCTGTATGGGCTTTGCCCTGCCTGGGGCCATCGGAGCGGCCCTGGCCCGCCCCGGCGAGCCGGTGATGGCGCTGATTGGCGACGCGGGGTTGGCAATGTGCCTGGGCGAGTTGAACGTCCTGGCCCGTCTGGGGCTGGCTGTCATCGTCGTCGTGCCTGTGGACAACGCCATCGACCTCATCCGCGCCCACCAGCAGCGCCAGGGCGCGCCCATCTACGGCACAGAATTTCCCGCCCCCGACTTCTGCGCCATTGCCCGTGCCCACGGCATCCCCAGCGCCAAAGCCACCAGCCAAGCCGAATGCGACGCGGCTCTCTTCCAGGCCGTCGCCAGCGGCGGCCCCTTTTTGGTAGAGGTACACATCGACCCGAACGGCTACCGATGGGGATGACAGGATGAAGGAATAACGAGAAAGCATCATCCCTTCATCTTCTCATTTTGCATCTCCCCCGCCCCCGCGCTATAATAGTTCAGTTAGATTTTTGCCTGCATTGGATTGACTGAAGGAGAGGTAACTACTCAGGGTGCGACGCACTCGCCAGGAGTAGATTCCACTGCAAAATGGGTGTGGCGAGTGCGTCGCACCCTGGACCTGAGTAGATACAAGGAGAGATAACAATGGCTAGGAAAGGCCCCCGCGTACTTGTCAAGCTGCGCAGCACAGAGAGCAGCCATATGTACCTGAGCGAAAAAAATCGCCGCAATGACACCCAGCGGCTGGAATTGAAGAAGTACGATCCCACTCTGCGCCGTCACGTGATTTACCGGGAAACCAAATAGTCCGGTTCGGTAACTCAATTTGCATAAAATGCCGCCGGTCTCTGAGTCTATCTCGTACCCGGCGGCTTTTTATTTCACTTTGTCCGCCAGATAGGAGAAAAGCCGATGCCCCGATACGCCTTTTTTGTCGTTGCGCTGTTGATCGGTGGATTGTTTCTGCTGGTCCGGGTTACGCCTGGTCAGGCCGCGGCTCCCCTGGCCCTGACCCCCGTCCCCGAACCGGCCACCAATACGCCGCTTCCCCCCGCGACAGACACGCCGCTCCCTGCGACCAATACGCCCGAACCGCCCCCCACCAATACACCCGAACCCGGCCCTACCCATACGCCGCTGCCACCGACGGCTGTGTCACCGGGCCACACACCCACGCCCCCCCCGCCAGATACCCTGCCCGAGACCGGTGCTTCCGATCCACAGGCTGACACCCTGGGCTGGCTGGCAATCTTCACCGGCGCGGCCGCGTTGATCGTTCTTTTCTCCCGCCGTGCCCTGGGCCATTAGCCGACCCCGGCCCCGGCGATGGCTCT
>JAANMX010002389.1_pt1 | contig 18716 bp, 12 predicted proteins | sample 7279681 | NCBI WGS metagenome assembly JAANMX01 (sample SAMN14094542, study PRJNA606508) | bioreactor metagenome | isolation source: A lab-scale SPAN reactor treating ammonium-rich wastewater day 351 | place: Ireland: Galway | collected 2018-01-01
CACTCTTAAATATATCGTGACCCAATCGGCGGCCTCGTTTTTGTAAATGATTAACCACGACCAAACCGCGTTCAATTTCTCCTCTATAGGATATATTCTCCGGAATGATTACTCCATGCTCGATCACGCACGTTGGGGTTCGGTTGTTGTTCCACATTAAATTATTAAAAGAAGTAACATGGACTAAAAGAATATTCGGGTTGTCGATAGGATGTGAGGTATCTGTGGGGTGTTCCCGGGGTGGATCGTGTTCCAAATAAATTTGTGGAAGCTTCCTCTGTTCTTCCGAGAGAATCTCATATTGATCCTGGAAATAGTGTTCTGGAGATTGGAAAACAATACAATCCAGATCGAGTGAGTGAATATTCTCCACGGGGATATCATGAACATTATCTGACCAGGGTATGTGCCCCCAGCGCCCGACATAACCTTGAGAACGGTCAGGTTTTGAAGGAAGATAAAACGTATGATGAAATGCCTGGGTTAAATAATAAAGATAACTACCGTGTACATGCCAAATTAATATCCGTAACGGGCGCATTCAACACTCCTTCTTTTTTTACATGGAGATTCTGCTGAAGTAATTTTTTTGCCTGAGAAATAACCGTTTCGGCGCTCACCCCATTTGCACATGGATATCCAACGGGGCAGGTTGATACAAAACAAGGTCTGCAATCAATGTGATGATATACGATTCGATGACGTTGATAATCAAGCGGCGCCCATCGTGAAGGATCGGAGCCTGCCACAATAACAATACTTGGTACACGGAGCGCTGCAGCAATATGAGAAACTCCGGTATCATTGCAAATAAGTAACCGCGCTTTTTTCAAAAGGATTGCGAGTGCACCAAGGTTCGTCTGTCCTGCTAAATTTATAAAAGGCGCTTTCATGTTTGCCCCTACGGTCTCGTTCAGTTGAATTTCATCCGCAGATCCCGTTAATACTATCTTCAATCCGCTTGTTGCCAATGCATCTGCTACTCCGGCAAACCGCTCAATAAGCCATCGTCTTGAAGGTAGGCGTGCACCGGGATGGATACAAATATACTCATGAGCTTGTAAGTGTGCAGTCTCATCCAGTGATGAAAAATCTCTTTCGTCTTTCTGAAATAAGGGAAATTCCAAATGATCTCCCTGGAGTGGAATTCCAAGAAACTCTATCAATCGCAAATATCGCCAAATTTCATGTTCACCGGTAGGATAGGGCATGAAACGGTCTGTATCAGGACAATACTCCCGGTAAAGAAAAAATCCGGCATTTACGTTTGCACCAAGCAGGACGGTAATCGGATTTGCAAAGATACCACTCCCATGCATCTGAATGGCTAAGTCGAAGCGCCTTTCCTGCGCGGTCATGAAAAAAGCTGGAATCCTTTTTACTTGAGGAACGATCTCGGATAAACCAGGATAACCGGGAAACTCTAAAAAATCATCAAAGTAATTGGGGAAACGGTCCACAAAAGACTTTGCCCATGGAAGACCAATCAGGGTAATTTTTGAATTTGGAAGAGCTCTTCTTAATGCCCGGAAGGCAGGTACAGCGCATAATAAATCTCCTAACTGAAGCGCGCGAAAAACAGCAATCTTTTTTGGGAGTGATTTACCAAGACGAACCATAGAGAGAATATCCAATCAATGCACGTTTATACGAGTTTATTAAGGTCACGATTTGAAGGACCGGTAATAACCTTACCGTAATTGGTAAATCGTGAGCCATGACAAGGACAATCAAACGTCTTTTCTTTCGGATTCCACCGTATAATACAACCCAGATGTGGGCAAACTGCGGAGAACTCGTGTACTATTCCCTGCTCATCCCGATAAACAGCTACTTTAGATAGTTTCTTTCGCATTACCGCACCCTGTCCGGATGCAAGTTCATCGGTAGACGATATATCGCCTTTTTTTAACCATTCCGTGTATTGTTTCACAACATTAAGGTTTTCTTCAAAGTATTCTTTCACAGCAAAAAATGATTTACGGGCCGGATCATAGATGTCTGCCCATGGATTTTTCTTTTCAAGAATAAGATCACTAATGAGTATGCCGGCGATAGTGCCATGTGTCATACCATTGCCAGAAAAACCCGTTGCAATGTAAACAGTTTTATCCAGAGGATTGCGGCCAATAAAGCCGGTACTGTCCATTGGCTCAATGATATGTCCGGACCACCGGTAAGGAATGTTCTTTATCATTGGGAACCGCTCTTTAGTCCATTGTTCAATTTTCTCGTACGCATTATTGTATGCTTGTCCTACCTTATGGTCTTCTCCACCGACAATCAAGAGATCATTCGTTTCATCTACTGGCTGTATCCTCACATAATGGTAAGGGTTTGCAACTCCTCCCATATTTTTGCCGGTATCCCAGTAAAGTGCTTTTGTCACAGAATCTTTCGGTATTCTGGCGCCAATTACATATGTCCGATACGGCGCTTGCTTTGTATGCATTTGGAGACGATCATTCACCGGTGTGTTGGTAGTTACGACAATATCATGTGCGTTTATCGTATAATTGGTATCGGTGGTTATACCTGATGCATTGAAATCTTTTGCATGAGTCCCGGTAAAGATTTTCCCCCCTCTTTGTATAATTGCCTGAGCAAGGCCGGAAAGATATTTTAAGGGATGGAATTGTCCCTGAAGGGGAAAGTGAAGGCATATTCCTGTATGAAATGGTGCTGGCGATTCCTTTACAAGTCTAACTTCCTTCCTGCCAATACGGCTTAAGGTATCAAGCTCTTTATTCAAGGGTTCTTCCTCAGAATCCTCTCCGGAGCGGAACAAATAGCCGTCTACCCTTTCAAAATCGCATGAAATATTTTCTTTTCTTACAATAGACTCAATATGATCTATTGCGGCATTATGGCTTTCAGCAATAAGCTTCGCTCCATCTCTTCCATGGAGATTTTCAAGCTCATAATAGCGTTCATCAAGGGCATAGGTAAGATGTGCAGTAGTACGTCCTGATTCACCGCTGCCAATCACACCATCATCAATTACGGCAACCTTCTTTCCTTGTCGGGATAAAAAATATGCGACAGACATTCCTGCAATACCCCCGCCAATGATAGCAACATCAACGGTAATATCTCTTGAGAGTGGAGAAAACACCATGGGAGATGTGTTTGAAACCCAAAAAGAGTCTGTCACGCCTGATGTTATTGTAGGTTCTGTTTCTATGAAGGATGTTTTCATATTGAGCCTCCTGGAAATATATTTCTCTAACCGGCAAGAATCTTTCTCAATCTATGTATCTTAAATCCCACAGGTAATCATTATGCGAAAGAAAGTTTCTTACTATTGATAAAGGAGATGTTTAAGACTTTTACAAAAAGATAGGAAGCACAGCGTTGTAATAATGCGGACAACTAACTATACAAGAAGGGAGAAAATCTGAACTATCTAAACCGATACTTGCATTACCCGGCAAGCAATGTATTTTCCCATTATTATAATGCCTTATCTCCTACTTAAAATTGCTATCAGATAAAATAATTTTGAATGAAAACCAGGATGTAAATAATTTTAATTGTAAGAATCGTTTCAACTTTAATCTTAAGATTGTGTATCAAAAAATGTACCATGAGAGAAAAAATTATCCTAATTATATTTTTCATAACAAAAAATAATAGTATGTCAGGAGAAAAAAGGAGAAACCTGAAAATAGAAACGGGAAGATCGTGACATATCACAAAAGTGTGCCGTCACGAAACTGTGACATGTCACGTTGCCTGATGAAATAAGAGTAAAGTGTGAAATTAAATTTTATGAGGTTACCTGAGACTTTACTGATCCTCGGCCAAGCCGCAAGGGCAAGATTTTGGGCCGATTATTACTCGTTATTTGCTCATAAGCTTTCTCATACCTGCTTACCATATGAGAAATAGAGAAATTATCCTCTATATGCCGTCTGCATGCCCTCCTGTCAATATCCTTGAGATTTTGAACAGCATCGGCCATTTCTTCCCAGGTTTCACAAATAAAGCCAGTTTTCCCATGAATCATAAGCTCTGGAATTGAGCCCCGATTTCTCGTAATTACAGGAGTTCCGCATGCTAATGATTCAATAATGACTAACCCAAAAGGTTCAGGCCAATCAAGGGGAAAGATAAGGGCCTTTGCCTTTTTCATAACCTCGTTGCGTTCCTCTTCTGTCTTTTCTCCAATATATTCAATAAGCGGAGGAGTTATGAGCGGTTTAACCTTTTCTTCGTAATAATCTCTGTCAACAGAATCTACTTTTGCGACAATAATTAATTTCATCTGTACTCTTTTCGCGACTTGAATTGCCTCAATAGGGCCTTTCTCCGGAGATATTCTTCCTACAAAAACTAAATAATCCTCAGGTTTCTGGTTGAAAGGGAATTTCTCAAGAGGATACCCATGATAGATAGTGTCTATCCAATTCAAATCAGGAATAAATTTCCTCTGTGCATTGCTGATAGAAATAAAATTACAATTCCGGTAATGTTTGTAAATCTTTTGAATATCATGAATATCAAGCCGCCCATGGAGGGTATGGATGGTAGGTGTAGAAACCAGGGTAGTGAAGGGGAATGTCATAAAGTCCATGTGAGAATGGATCAAATCAAATTCTCTGGCTTTATCATACACCATTCCTAATTCGAGCATATGATAAGGATAGCAATTCTCAATATCCGGATCAAACCGTAAAGCCTTCCCATGCATTGGAATCAATTTAGCGGATGTAATGGAATCTCCGCTGGCAAACAGGGTTACCTCATGTCCCCTCTTAACCAACTCTTCTGTAAGATAATAAACAACCCTTTCAGTTCCACCGTACATTTCCGGTGGGACCCGCTCTATTAATGGAGCAACTTGGGCAATTCTCATAAATCGATCTCCTTTCGAATTACCTGCTGAATCAAGGAAATTCTTTCTTAGTTATACTTACTCTTTCAGTTTTTAGATTATTTTGAAGAGCAAAAATACTCCGTGGGTATACTTAACCGGAGTAATAGTAAGATTATTTCTCTTACTAACGCTATGTATTCTTTCAAGAGAAAAAGGAATGAGATATGCTTTTGTAATCTAGAAGAATGAACGGTTTATCATACCGACCTGAATTTGTGGAAGAGTAAAAGGTCTGTTTCCCCGCAGTACAATTAGCTTAAAAGCTACTTAATAAACATGAATATCGATTGTTTACCGTATATAAATTAATATTAAAAATAGCCCTTTTATCCTTCTGTAAATAAATTTGAAATCTGGAAACTATTTTTATAGAAAGATAAATTTGCATAGGGATGTTCTGTATTTCATTCTTATGTCTTACAAAAAGCTATATCACGTAGTTAATAACTGTCTATCATCATTCTTTGCTGACTGCTTAAATTACGTAAGTTAGCAATATGGTAAGAATGCAAGGATCATGCCAAATCTATGAAGACACCTCAAAGATTTACCCTGTGTGATTCTTTAGGAGGAAAAGCAGGTATCAGGAATAAGGCCAAAATAATCAGGAAATACAGAAAGGGATTACTTTTGAAAAACAAGCGTATAAATAGAGGACAATGCATTCTCATAGGGCGAGTAGGAAAGAAATGTATATTGGTTAGAACGATGCGAAACCCATCTTAATCTCAAAGTTTTGAACTCGAATGATGAACGGCAAAAAGCCTTGTAGCATCCTTTATTTGATTTTGAGGTACAGCAATAAAGGGTTATCCTTTAATAACTACCTCCAGATCTTCACTTTTCCTCTGGATTTCTATGGTAGTCGTATATGGTCCACGGATTACATAAAAATCAAGATATTTGCCGCTAATCTTCAGATTAGTTATCTCAATCCAGTTTAACCACTCCGGCAGTTGAGGACGAATAAAATAAACCCTGTTATTTATGGCATCCCCTTCGAGACCAATAAAAGCCTTTAATACCTCAAAAACAACACCGGTGGACCAGGCTTGCGGAGAACAAGATGTGGGATAGGGGGTAGGGCCGTGAGTGGATGTTCTTCTGAAGCCGCAAAAGAGTTCAGGGAGTCTGCAATCTGAAAAGAATGTAGAAACATCAGATAAAGCTGTTGCGAGTTTGTCTACATAGCTGTTCAAACCATATTTCTTTAAGCCGGAAAGAATCAATGCATTATCATGAGGCCAAACAGAACCGTTATGATAGCTCATAGGATTAAATCGGGCCTCTTTCTCAGCCACAGTTCTGATTCCCCAACCGCTGAACATATCGTCACGGAAAAGCCTTTGTGCAACCTGTTCCGCTATTTTGCTATCGATAAGGCCGGCCCATAAGCAATGGCCTGGATTTGAAGAAATGATCCGGCAAAGTTCTTTCTTTTTATCTGTAGCAATGCCAAAAAATTTTTCTTCCTCCATCCAGAAGTCATTGTGGAATTTTTCTTTCAATTTCTTTGCTTCGTTTTGAAGTCTTTTTGCTAAGTCAAAGTCAGAAAACAGTTCAGCAAGAGAAGACATTCCCAATTTAGCCATGTAAGTGTAACCCTGCACCTCCGCTAAGGCTATAGGCGCCTGAGCAAGCCCTCCATTTTTGTGAAAGACAGAGTCCCATGAATCCTTCCACCCCTGGTTTATTAAACCCTTCGGGGATTCTTTATAGTATTCTAAATATCCATCTCCGTCGATATCTCCATATTGATCTATCCAATCTAAGGTCTTTAGTGCCTTTGGCCACCATTTTTTAACCTTGGATAAATTTCCTGACCATGTGGCATATTGATAGAGTAAAATAAGAAACAAAGGAGAAGCATCAATAGTGCCGTAATAAGGGACAAAAGGGATTTCCTGTAAATTTGCCATTTCTCCCCTTCGCAGTTCATGGAGTATTTTTCCCGGTTGTTCATCTTTAAAGGTATTAAAGGTTTTTCCCTGATAATGAGCCAGGAAGTTTAAGGTGCCTTCTGCCAGCTCGGGTCTGAACGGAAGGAGTTCCAGAGCAGTAATACAACTGTCCCGTCCAAACGGGGCTACGTACCATGGAATACCTGCATAGGGCATGAGTCCCCATGGTGTATGAGTATTCAATATATAAATATCCCGCAATGAACGGTTAATCCATTTATTAAAAAGCTCGTTGCTCGATGTAATGGAGCAGCCAGATTGTACCCATTGATCAAAATTATTGTGTGTTGTATTTTTAAAAGACGGCATGAGCAGTACAAAAGATTTTTTTTCTTCTTCCGCTTTTGCTTTTACGGTAAGACGTATTTTCTTCTCTTCTCTGGGATTCAATTCAATCCAGTATCTTACCTCTCTTCCCTCAATCTCATCAGGCTTTGGGTCCAAAGTGATAGAAGTCGTCCGGTCGATATTGTCCAAACCCTGGTAACTCAAAAAGAGCTCCCCATCTTGCCATTCTGGTGGAAAGAGCTTACCTCTGGATGGGCGCATTGCTCCACGAACCTCAAAGATATCCATAAAGTCTCCTCCGAATGATACCTCTATTGAGAAGCGGATAGGCGCAATATGGAAATTTTTTAGAGTAAACTCTGACACAAGGAGTGCATTTTCTACAGAGACTTTTCGGTTTATAATGATAGAGTCTCTGGGAATAAGGACTACTCCATCCTGGCAGATATCGGAATTGGTAAGATCTGCCATGAGGTCTTCGTTGGCAAAAGACTTAAGTAAAATCGGATATTCTCCGGCTATTCGGACGTCAAGCTCGTTTAAAAAGCGAGTTCCTTCAAAATAAAAACCCATCTCCCCTGAGACACGTCCCGGAAGATCTGTTCTATTATCACAAACCAGAAATGTCTCATTCTTCTTTAAAACCAACTTTTCGAGGTTTACTGCAACGGCAGACGCTCTGATATAGTATTCATTGCCAATCTGAATCTTATTTGCAGTTTTAACAAATCTTTCCTGTAAATCTTCTAAATGCTGTTCCATATTATTATCCTAATTTTGCTATAAAATATTCTAGGAATATCTATAAGATGCCTGGAAGGCAATATCAGGGTGTTTAAAAGCCGGATAACTAAATAAAATTGCCACGTAGGTCGATTGCTGGCAGTAAGAGTCTCTTCATTGAATAATACAAGAAATCAATGAACTTTCAAGCTCTATTTATACTCGCATAGGAATTTCGGTAAAGATGGAAGCATTTTAAATACGTACTTGAAATAGTTTCTCCATTTTGTTTTAATTGTTTGTGTTAAATTGATATTTTAAAAATCTTCCTAATTACAAACCTATTAATGTATGTAGTACTCCAGCAAATAAAGTGATGCTCCTTATTTAGACCCTTCAAAGAAGGGTCTTGAAAAGGGTCACTAACTATAAGACTAAATAAATAATGAGTGATAAAAAAACCCTCTTTCTAACCGCCCTTATTCCCGTAGCATTATCTATCACTGGGTGTACAACGGTAAAGTATTATCCCGCTAATTTTGTAGAATCTTTAAAGCATCCTACAAAATTTCCTGAAGTCTATGCAGTCACTGTTAAAAATATAGAAGAGATTGCCGATAAAAATCCGCTCGAAGAAGACGAAGAGATAAAAATTACCAGTGTGGGTGAAAATAAAAATTCGAGCATGCACCTTATTCAAGTCCGTAAGAACGGGGAGTTGTATCCTCATTATCATAAGCGACACGATGAGGTTATCTATGTAAAAAAAGGAAGTGGTATTGCCACACTCGATGGTTCCCGATATCTCATAAAACCAGGCTCTATCTTACAAATTCCCAGTAAAACTGTTCATAAATTTCTTAATACCGGTGATGAATTATTTGTAGCTGTATCTATTTTTTCTCCCCCATTTGATGGAAGGGATGAGAAAAAGATTAAAAGAAAGAAAAAAGCTGATAGGGGCGCAAAGACAGAAAAAAGAATCGTTGCAAAAAAACCAGAGAGAGTTGTTGAAGAAGATAAGATATCTTCTGTAAATGAGCCAAACGAGGAAGAAATTCAACCAGCTAAAGTTACATCTGAAAATCTGGCAGAAAATAATTTACATAAACCAGTACATGAAGAATGGGACATGGATAGTGATAAATCAGTTCCTCCTTTACAACACCCTGTATCGGAAGAGAAAAAGAGATCACAAGACGCCACACTTGCAGAAGAACCCATTGTAAATATTAAGGACTTGCATGAAAAACTTACACAGTTACTTAAACTGAAAGAAGAGGGGACTCTTTCTGAGGAGGAATACGAGGAAAAGAAAGATGCAATTGTGAAAGGTAAGGATATCGGTGAGCTGCCACAACTCAAAGGCTCTGCAAGAAATCAAATACCGTTGGAGGACGATGAGCTTATTTCAGAAAATGCGGAAGATCAGGTAATCCCACAGGATGATTTTTCTGATGAAGATCCCTATACAAAGAATGACCCGGATTTATCAAATGAAAATGAGCCAACGCAGAACGAACCAATCATGCATGAAGAAGATGAGCCAGGGGAGTCCTCTGAGGATAAATTACAAACATTGGATGAGATGATGCAGGAGGGTTTGATTACAGAGGGTGATTACGAGCATAAGAGAAATGAAATTGCTGCAAATGAAGAGAAAACAATCTCAAAACCAGAAGAAAGTGTTAGTAGAGACGAAAAGATCAAAGAGCTTAAAGAATTGTATGAAGAAGGACTCATTACAGAAGAAGATTACAAGAATAAAAGAAAAGAAATTGTCAGCGTAGATGAGGAAAAGAAGATATCAATACCATCCAAAAATACTAGCAATGAGGAAAAAGTTAAAGAACTTAATGATCTCTACCATGAAGGACTTATAACAAAAGACGACTACGAATACAAGCTTAAGGAACTTACCAGTACACAAAAAGATACTCCTCATGATATTTCTCCTATTCAAGACGAAATTCAAAACGAAAAACTATCGGAGCTAAATGAATTAAAAGAGCAAGGTCTCATATCTGAAGAGGATTATGAGTTTAAAAAATCACAATTGCTAGGAAAGTAAACTCTATGCCGTCAGGTTTTATCCATAAAATTAACCACAGATGAATACGGATAAAGTCAATAGTGCGGTATCATATTACTCTGAATACCACCCAGCCCTATTTATGAAAATGGGAGTTTTTTACCAATAAATTTGGATATACTGCCCTCATAACTTCCATACCTACCATTAATGTATTCTTGACCGATTTAATACAATAGTCAACCCAACCAGGCTCTTTCTGGCATATATTTCGCTCTGCTAAATATCTTTAAATTCTTTATTCTATATCTTGGGAAGGGAAATATAGCTTTATTGTAATAGTTTTCGCTTGATATTTATTATCAAATGAAATATATATATCTCCGGGAATATCAAGATAAAGTGACTGAAACTGCAGTTTAAATTATTATTTATATATGAGCGGAATATATATAATTAGAAAGGCAATTTCTATAAATGTTATGTATGCAAGGGTAAAAATAGTTACAATTAGCTGGCGGAAATCATCCATTTTCATGAATAAGAGATTTAATAATTCTCTAAATTAAAATTATGTTCAAGTCTGAAAATACCTATTTTGAGAGTGTGTAAGCATTGTATTGGAATTTTATAATTAATTTGGAAAGGAGGGCAACCGGATGGCAATAAGAGCTATTTTTAAGTTATATAGTGTTGTATGTATAATTCTTTTCTGCATCCCTTTGTTAGGAATACAGAAAGCAAGCTGTGCAGCCGAGTTATATGAGGATGAATTTGAGAGTCAGGCGCTGGATCCTTCGTGGCTTATAATTCGTGAAAATCAAAGTGATTGGAATTTATTGGTTCATCCCGGGTATCTAAGGATTACTACCAAGTCAGAAAACCTGTGGCAAATTAATGTGAACAATAAAATAAAGCTTCTAAGAGGAGCGCCTCTTGGCGATTTTGAGGTCGTTACCAAGGTTACCTATAATCCAAAACAAAAATTCCAGCAGGCTGGAGTGATTATGTATGAGAGCGATGACAACTATGTTATGCTCACCCGCCAGATGGATGATGTTGACAATGTGGAAATGAGCAGAGAACTATCAAGGATGTCCGGTAGTAAATCTGTGCCAACAACATTAACCACACTATACCTGAAATTAACAAAATCAGGAGAAAATGTTACTGGTTCATTTAGTGGCGATGGAAACTCCTGGACTACAGTGGATGTTGTATCAGGTGCAAAATTAGAGCACCCCAAGGTTGGGCTTGTTGGTTTTAATGCTCAATTAAATACTACCGTCGATGCCGATTTTGATTTTTTCAAAATCGGTGCAGGTGGTGAAGGAATGGCTTCAGTTCTTGAGGATTTTCTTGAATTAACAAAATATGGTAAAGCTATACATGTTATGGCGATGTTAATGGTTGGTTTCGGTTTTTTAATGGTTTTTGTTAAGAGATATGGTTATGGCGCTGTTACAGCCACTTACATTGCGGTAAGCATCGTAATTCCTTACTATATGTTTTTGAAGACACAAGGAATTTTTGGAGAACCAGCTGAATTGAAAATGGACCGGCTTATCCTTGCTGAGTTCTGTGCGGCGAGTATATTGATTGCCACTGGCGCTTTCCTGGGTAGGTTAAAGATGTCTCAATATATGATTATGGCATTCATGTTTGTTCCATCCTATATGTTGAATGAATGGATTATGTTAGACAATGGTATGGGGCTTATACCAAAGGGGTTGTTGATTGATACGGGCGGTTCGATTGTTATTCACCAATTTGGTGCTTATTTCGGGTTAGGTGTAATTGTAAGGATGACTACCAGAGAAGATTTCAACAAGAAAATTGAATCTGATAAAATCAGTAATCAATTTTCGATGTTAGGGAGTATGGTCCTCTGGATATTCTGGCCGTCTTTTTGTGCTGCGCCTGCCGAAATATCGAAGATGCCTCTTGCTGCAGTGAACACAATCCTTTCATTGTGTGGCGCAACCGTATCTACCTATATTGCAAGCACAATGATCAGAAAAAAGATCGCTATTGAAGATATGGCTAATGCAGCTCTTGCCGGTGGCGTGGCTATCGGTTCTTCTTGTGCTCATACTACTCCCAAATCATCTCTGATATTAGGTTTTATTGCCGGCATTTTAAGTGTGATTGGTTTTGCGCTTATTCAGCCACGTGTGCAAAGGATCATAAAAGGTATTGATACCTGCGGCGTTCATAATCTTCACGGTATGCCTGGTGTGTTGGGGGGATTGGCTGCTATCTTCATTGCTAAAAACGTAATTCCCGGGTTACAGATAAAGGCTGTGATTATTACCTTTATTATTGCGTGGATTACGGGACTTGCTGCGGGAACCGTTGTATCATTATTCGGTTACCGAAGGCAGTCCTATGAGGATGCTGTAGAGTTTATCGTAGAAGAAGAACATCACTAAGCGTTCTTATGAAATAATTCTTTACCGAAGACCTTCTGCACTTAAGAAAGTGCAGGAGGTCTTTTTATTTTGAAAATTTAACGACATTGAAGTTGATTCTTTAGCAGCAGCATTCTGATAAGAGTTTTATTTTAATTTTTAGATTCAAATGTAAAAATAAAGCAATATAATATAAAGGAGATATACTGATATGGATTGGAAGATTATTGCAAGCACCTTTATTACCATATTTTTAGCTGAGCTGGGGGATAAGACACAGCTTGCTTCTATCCTTATGACCAGTAAGACAAATAAACCTGTGCTTGTTTTTATTGGTACTATGCTTGCGTTTGCTCTGGTTACGGTTATTGGTGTTGCTGTAGGTTCAGTTATAACGAAATTTGTGCCTCTTAATTTTATTAAAGTGGGAGCAGCTATCGCTTTTATTATTATCGGTATTCTTATTCTATTGGGTAAAATTTAAAACAAATGAAAAATATCTTATGAATCACGCACAACGTGTAGGAAAAGTGGCAAATCTGGTGATATTCCTGGGTATATTGGGCATTATCCTCAGCATTTTGGCACTGACTATTAGTCAAGGCCTTGCTTTACGGGGATATGGGTTTGGCTCCATTGTAATTGGGTTACTCATGATGGGCCTTGGATACGGTATCCGTTACCGGTATAAATATTGTCTCTATGCAGCAGTAGCATTATTTGTGACTTTATCATGCAGCTTCCTTCTCAAACTTTTTATATACCATACGGTGTATCTTATCATGCGATTAGTATTATGCTCATGGGTTTCTTTTCGCCTCGTTCAATCTGTTTCCTCTCTGCAAATGCTTATTGCAACAGATGCATTTCCTGATAGAAATAACCGTTTTATAAGTCTTTTAATGAGGCGAAAACAATCATGACAATTTTAGATGAGATTTACAAATATAAATTATATGAAGTCGCTGAAAACAAAAAGCGTATCCCCATCGAAGTTTTAAAAGAGAATAGTAGAAAAGGGCAAAGGACAAGACCATTTGGTGCTGCCCTAAAATCTGATGCCAATATTTGTATTATCGCGGAAATTAAAAAGGCTTCTCCGTCTTTAGGTATTATCAGAGAAAATTTTAATCCAATAGAAATTGCTCATATGTATGAGGTCCATGGCGCTGCAGCTATTTCCGTACTTACCGATGAAAGGTTTTTTCAGGGAAGCTTATCATATTTAACCGGAGTAAAAGAAACCACAAATTTACCAATTCTCAGAAAGGATTTCATTATTGATCCATACCAAATTTACGAAGCTCGATCTGCAGGAGCGGATGCCATACTGCTTATTGCCGCACTTCTTTCTCGAGAAAAAATTCAGCATTTTTTAGAACTGGCGAAAGAACTCAGCATGGATTGCCTGGTAGAAGTGCATTCAGAACCAGAATTAAAAAAGGTCTTACAAACGAATGCTGATATTATTGGTATAAATAACCGAAATCTTGCGACATTTACGACTGACCTGGAGATTACCTTTCAACTACGATCTATGATTTCCAGCGAAAAGATTGTTGTGAGCGAGAGTGGCATTACATCGCGCGCTGAAATAATAAAATTATTCAAGAATGGAGTTAATGCTGTTTTAATTGGCGAGACATTGATGAAGAGTAGTGATATAGCAGCTAAGCTTCGGGATCTCTTGGGGTCATAGTTAATCGCAAAGATGCAGAGAACGTAAAGGAATACTCCAGCTAACAGTGTTTATAATTGAGAGGATATAATCTTTATCCTTATCCTTTGTAAGATGGGTTATTCCGATTTATCTCTGCTTTTATCTTTGCGACTTTAGTAATTGTTAGGGCGAATGATTGCAATTATGTTAATTGCGCATCCAGAGCTGCTTTTAAGTCTTTCTTCGATTTTACCCCTACCATCTTATTCACCGTATTTCCATCTTTAAACACGATAATGGTAGGTATTGCTGTGATCCCAAATTTAGCAGGGATGCTATTGTTTTCTTCCGTATCAAATTTTCCGACTTTAGCCTTCCCTTTATATTCTTTTGCTAATTCATCTATTACAGGAGCTAATTGTCTGCATGGGCCACACCACGCTGCCCAAAAATCCACTAATACAGGGATATTTGACTTCAACACTTCTGCCTCAAAATTTGCATCGGTAAGCACAACTACGTCTTCAGACATAACGATTCTCCTTTCTGGTCTGGGTCTTTTCGTATTATTTAACACAAAATAAACAAGCGTTTACTATCTGTTTTTAAGTATTTTGATATTTATTGAAGTCTTCTTATTCTATCAGCATTTACAAGAGTTTCAATGGAATTTAATTCTTGTTTGTATTTATCAATTCTGATATGTTTTTATGATTAGGTACGACATAAGTACGACATAAACAGGGCAAAGAATCCTTTTTCCTAGAGGGGGGATGCCCTGAAAAACGCCAGGGGGGTCGCCAAAAAGAACGTATACCTATCGGCATAAGTAAGCGAATAAATATTTGTGGTGCAGAAAATAGGGGTGCCTGTAAGAAATTTTTTCCACATAAAAAGGGATTTTAGATTAACAATTAACGGATAGCTTGACGAAGCGAAAAGCCGCAAACTCCAACGGCCTGCCGTTAATTTTCATTCTTGGAGAGTTATTTAGGAGTAACAGCACATGCCGGAAACTGCCAAATGCAATACTAGCAGTGTTAAAGAGAAATACTTAAATTACTATGAGTTTATTACAAACATTTATCCACACAGACCTATTAAAGGTGGTTATGATGGTGTTATCTCGTCGCTTATAAAAGACCTTCCGTCCGAATTTCTACTTCATACCAAAGGTAATAATCCAGTTGGGATTGATTCTTTAAGGAGTGCAAAAAAGCTATGGGATGAAGCAGTTAGTATAGACTATAAACCAGAGGTATCCGACAAAGATAAGAGTTTTGAACTAGAATATTATCTTTTTAACAAGAATGAGTTTAAGCCGTCTTTTACGATGATAGGTCTCTGTAAAGCAATTCTTAGGGATTGTGACAGCGATACTATTAAACGAACACCTAAAAAAATTATAGATTGGCTTAACGAACTATTAAAAACTCCCAATCTCTATGATACTTTATGCGCCAAAATTCCTGATAATGTTTTTAAAAGAAGCAAAGAATTTCATACTGTCAGAGGTTCTATGATTTGTTATGAGGAAGAAAGCTATAGAGACAGGAAGTTCTCAGACCTAAGCGAAGGTGAACAAGCTAAGTTAATAAAGTTCAACCGTTCTGTCCTAAAAAGACTGTATCTAAATGAATACCCACAAATGCCAAGTTGGTGGGATAGGGATATTCAGAGAACACAGGAAACAGCACGGAAGAAAGTTGAAATATATCTCCTTTCCGAACATAAAGAACACCTAGAGAGTTTAGAGCCGAAGTCAGAGAGCACGCCAGAGAAGCAAAAAAGGAAACTACCCAGAGGTAAAAAAAAGCCTTATGCAAACACAAAAGAATATACAGAATTCCTACAAAGTATCAATAATAAATGTAATGGTAACTTGTCTCAAAAGACAAATATGGCGATAAGCGAAATGGTGGGGCGTGAGCTGTTTTTAGATGGGAACGCAAGACCGATTTACACAAAAAACACCATAAAAAAACACTTGAGCCAGCTTAAAAAAGACCATATTTTTACTTTCCAATTTGAAAAGTAACGGTAAAGTAACGAAAAGTAACAAAGTAACAAAAAAAATGAAATAGACTAAGTTTTAATAAAATATTTTGTGTGATATATATAGCCTTGTAATGAGCGTGTGCTTGTTACAAGGCTTTTTTATTTTATGGGAGATAGAGAAAAATGGCAGATGGGTATAAACATGTTATGGTGTTATTTGATGGTGAACTGCATTCACGTCTAAGGAAATATGCGTTTGAAAACAATGTGTCGATTAGCGATGTCGTTCGTAGGAGTATTAGAAAAACGTTGAATGCTGAGGGCTGCAAAGATGGACAATGCAAAAATGATCGTCTGTAAGCAGTGCGGCTATTGCCAGGAAGAGCCTTTGATCAAACGGATCGCATTGCCTAACGGTGGCTTTCATATGTCGGCTTATTGCAGTGGATGCGGGGAATATATTGAGCACATAAAGCATGCTGAACCAGTGCTGCACTTCGGCAAGTATAAGGGCAAGCGCATTGCTGATATTGCCAGGAGTGACAAGGCTTACCTGCAATGGCTTGTTGAGCAGGATATTAAAGACGGTCTGAGGAAAAATATTAGCGAGGCGTTGAAGGGGGTGCCCGTATGATCGAGACGGCAAAAGACGTTGTAAGCGTCAGTCTATATCAAAATTCATTCGATAAAACAGGCGTTACCAGCAATCTTTGTGAGATCATGGACGGTGTCAAAAGCGGAAAATGGGAAAAACAAGTCAAAGCAATCAGGAATGAAAAGGATAAAGCAAAACGAAACCAGTTGAAACAAAGACTTCCTGCATTCACTGCAAGCGGTGTCTTCTCCGAGCGTAAAGAAAGCGGGCTGCAAAGCCATAGCGGGCGGCTGGCCATTGATTTTGATTTGCAGGATAACCCAAAATTCGAGTCAGACCTTGAGGCGGCGAGGGAGTCTTTAAAGAAAGATAAATTTTCTGAATACGTTTGTCTGTCTGTTTCCGGTAAAGGGTTATTCGTCATTTGTAAGATAGACGGAAACAAGCATGCGGAAAGCTTTGCATTTCTGGAACTGTATTACAAAGAAACTTATGGCCTGATAATCGATAAAGCATGCAAGGATGTTTCCAGGCTTCGATTTGTGTCGTATGATCCTGACCTGTTCCATAACGAGGATGCAGAGACCGTTATTGTTCCTGATGCGGAAGATTGGGGCGAATCAACGCATGAAAACGGCAGGGGTGACAAATCGCAAAACGAGGAAATTGTAAAACAGATCATTCAAAGCGGCAAGATAATCGGGGGTGATTCTTACCAAGACTGGCTTCGAATAGGTCTTGCACTGGCTAACGAATTCGGCGAGTCGGGCAGGGATTTCTTCCAGTCATTGAGTTGCAGAAGTCCTAAATATAATTCTTTAGAATGCGATAAGAAGTTTAGTGATTGCCTTCGGACTAATCAGGGTAAAGTCACCTTTGGCACTATCATTCATATGGCGAAAGCGGCAGGGGTTGCACTTCCTCAAACTAGACGGCAGGCAAAGTTTGAAGGTGCAGAAAAGACCAAAAAGACAGGCAAAGGAATAGTTGAGGTTGGAGATTTTTGGGTAATTCTCGAAGACGGGGATGTCGAGCTATGCCCGGTGAAGCTGTTTCAAGAATTTCTTCCTTCGATGGGGTTCCAGCGTTACAAAGTCAATCCGAACGATACCGCATATATCTATGTCAGGATTTTAGGCAGCATTGTTGAGCAGGTTCAGCCAGTTCAGATGAAAGACTTTATACTTTCCTACTTAAACGAAAAAATCAGGGATGCGAACAAAGAGGAAAAAGAGTTTTTAAAGCAAGTGTTACGTAAGGTACAGAGCAGCAGCGCATATTTGTTTTCTGAATGGCAGATAAACTCACTGCCCTATGTCACGATTGATTTTTTAAGGGATACTTTTGACACCTGTTACTTATTTTTCGGCAACGGTTTTTCAGAAATCAGAAAAGACTCAAAAGCACTGCATCCTTACGCCAAACTGAAAGAGATAAAAAAGTTCGTTTGGAAAAAAAGCATAAATCCCCATACCTTTGAAGAAACCGAAACACCTAGCGTATTTGCTGATTTTGTTGCGAACACTTCTTCATACGGTTTAACAGAAGACGACCGAGCGGCAGAAGTTGCAAGGGGCGAACAGCATTTCCCTAACGGTGACCGCTGGATGCGCATGTCCGAGTTTGAATCAAAATTAACTGCACTAGGGTATATGCTGCATGGATATAAGGATGTCTCTAACTGTCTTGTTGTTATTGGCTGTGATGCTCAAATTAGCGAAAAGGGAGTATCTGAGGGCGGCACTGGCAAAAGTATTTTTTTAGTTCAGGCACTGTCACAGATAAAAAATTTATTACAGATGGACGGACAAGGTGTTGATTTGTCAGACCGTTTTTGCTTTCAACAGGTGACGCCAGATACAGAGGTCATAGCATTCGATGATGCAAGTTGGAAGTTCAACTTTCGGGCGTTATTTCAGAGGTCAACAGGCAATTTTTCCGTTGAGAGAAAAAATGCTATGAAGTTTGAAATCCCCTTTGCGGTTTCACCCAAAATGACCATTACCAGCAATCATACCCTAAAGGGCGAGGGACACAGTTTCACCCGCAGGCAGCATATTATTGAATTCTCCGATTACTACAAACTGCAAAAACCCCAAGAGGTGCACGGCAAAGCGTTTTTTACCGCATGGGACAGAGAGGAATGGAATGCATTTTTTAGTTTTGCGA